>Ga0209324_10003825_pt1 | contig 10336 bp, 8 predicted proteins | sample Rifsed19ft3_FD_184015 | JGI IMG/M metagenome (GOLD analysis project Ga0209324, IMG submission 184015) | Soil microbial communities from Rifle, Colorado, USA - sediment 19ft 3 (version 2) | ecosystem: Environmental > Terrestrial > Deep subsurface > Rock core/Sediment | place: Rifle, Colorado...
CACCATTAAAGATGTTGCCAGGGCGGAGCTGAAAGAAACCAAGGAGGGATTAAAAATGGCAAGCTCTCCTATTCTGACCGGCTCTCCCGCCTCTCCGGGGATAGGCACCGGCCCCGTCAAGGTTCTAAAAAGCGCCAAGGAGATCGGCAAAGTCGAAAAAGGAGATATCTTAGTTGCCCCCATGACCTCTCCGGATTTCGTACCAGCAATGAAAAAGGCCAATGCAATCGTCACCGACGAAGGCGGAGCAACTTCCCACGCCGCAATCGTTTCCAGGGAACTGGGAATTCCTTGCGTTGTCGGAACTAAGGACGCGACAACCAGGTTAAAAGACGGCAGTATTGTCACCGTTGACGGAGCCAAAGGCCAGATATTCTGGGGTTCAAAGATTTCGGGTCTGGAAGAGAAGAGCCAGGAGGTCAAAGAGACGAAAGCCAAAACCGCCACCAAAGTTTACGTGAATCTGGGAGAGCCGCAAAGAGCAAAAGAGGTGGCGAAAATGAATGTGGACGGGGTTGGGCTTTTGCGGGCCGAATTTATGATAGCCAACATAGGAATTCACCCCAAGGAAGCCATCAAGCGCAAGATCCAGCATAAATTCATAAATAACCTGACTGAGGACCTTTCCATCTTTTGCAAAGAATTTTCTCCCCGGCCGGTTGTCTATCGGACCACGGATTTTAAGACTAACGAATATCGAGCCCTGCCCGGAGGCAAAGCCTGGGAACCGGAAGAGCCCAATCCGATGCTGGGCTTTAGGGGGGCCATCAGATACATCGCCAACCCCGATGTTTTTACGCTTGAGCTTTCGGCCATCAAAAAAGTCAGGGAGCGCTACAAAAACCTCTGGCTGATGATTCCCTTTGTCCGTTCTCCTGATGAGCTTGCCAAGGTCAGAAGGCTGGTGGCAGCCGAAGGACTTTTCGAAAGCACCACCTTTAAGTTCTGGATGATGGTGGAGCTGCCAGTGAATGTCATCTTAATGGAGGATTTCATCAAGGTCGGTATCGACGGGGTCTCCATTGGCTCAAACGACCTAACCATGCTGGTAGAAGGAACGGACAGGGATAATTCGGAGGTGGCCCAAGCTTATAATGAGCGTTCCCCGGCGATTTATTGGGCCCTCAAAAGGATAGTCAGGATTTGTTCCAAGAATGGGATTTCCTCCTCGATTTGCGGCCAGGCGCCTTCAACCTACGACGATTTGGTGGAGGAACTTGTTAAGCTGGGAATAACCAGTGTTTCGGTCAATCCCGATGCCGTAGGTAGGGTCAGAAATGTTATATTAGAAGCGGAGAGAAAAATCTAAAAATGGCAAAAATCACCAGAGTTTGGGCCAGAGAAATTTTGGATTCGAGGGGAATTCCCACAGTCGAGGCGGGCTGCCAGCTTGACAGCGGACACGTTGTCTCATCCGCCGTCCCGGCGGGAACCTCAACCGGTACCCACGAATCTTTAGAGCTAAGAGATACCACAAATGCCCGTTATTTGGGAAAAGGGGTTCTCCAGGCCGTAAATAACGTCAATAGCGTTCTTGGCCCAGCGATTGTCGGAATGGAGGCAACCGACCAGGAAGGGATTGACGCCAAGCTCAAAGAATTGGACGGGACGGAAAATAAAACCAAATACGGAGCCAATGCCATCCTTTCGGTTTCAATGGCGGTTTGTAAGGCCGGAAGCATCGCTTCCCGGCAAAACCTTTACGTCTGGGTAAACTTTCTGGCCCAAAGAGCCGGGCTTAAACCTTCTCTTCGTATGCCCATCCCTCTTTTTAACATGATTAACGGTGGACTGCACGGCGCCGGCAACCTGGATTTTCAGGAATTTCACGTTATTCCGGCCTCTTCCAAAACCTGGGCCCAAAGCATTCAAACCGGGGTAGAAATTTATTTGACCATCGGGGAGGCCCTGGCCAGAAGGGGAGCGATCCATTCAGTCGGAAACGAGGGGGGTTACGCTCCCAACCTATTTACCAATGCGGATGCCCTCGAGGTTTTGGTCGAGGCCATCAAGCAGACCAAGTATGCCATGGGCAGGGATGTATTTCTGGGACTTGACGTTGCCGCCAGCACATTCTTTAAGGACGGAGAATACGTAATCAGGGATAAGTCTTCCCCCATGGATGAGACCCAGATGCTGGAGTTTTACAAAACCCTAAACGACCAGTACAAATTGGCAATCTTGGAAGACCCGTTTGCGGAGGATGAATGGGAAAGCTGGGTGAAGGTAAATAGTCTCCTCTCCTCACAAATCTTGATAGTCGGGGACGACCTCTTGGCCACCAATCCCAAAAGGGTAGAGAAGGCCATTGCTGAAAAAGCCTGTAACTCAATTTTGGTCAAACCCAACCAAATAGGCACCGTTACCGAAACTCTTCAGGTCATCAAGCAAGCCCGTGATGCAAACTGGAAAATCGTTGTTTCCCACCGCTCAGGGGAGACCAACGACTCCTTCATTGCCGATTTTGCGGTTGGGGTCGGTGCCGAATACTGCAAATTCGGAGCCCCGGCCAGGGGAGAGCGAGTGGCCAAATACAACCGTTTGTCCGCAATCGAAACCGAGCTTATGCGTCTGAGAAAATGAATGAAGACTCCCCTTCCCGCTTTGTTTGCTTGGTCGTCCTTGATGGCTGGGGAATTGCCACCCCGGGACCTGGAAATGCAGTGGATTTGGCCAATACTATCAATATGGATAGGTTTTGGGCATCTTTCCCCCATACCCAACTTCAGGCATCGGGAGAAGCGGTTGGTCTTCCTAGGGGCGAGGCGGGCAATACCGAGACCGGCCACTTAAACTTAGGTGCCGGCAGAATTGTCTATCAGGATTTGGCCAGAATAAACATGGCCATTGCCGACGGCTCGTTTTTTACAAACCAGGCGCTTTTGGAAGCGGTTGCCCACGCCAAAAAGAACAATTCCAAACTACACTACCTGGGGCTTATTGGAGCAGGAGGAGTTCACTCGAACATAGAGCATCTTTTTGCCCTGATAAGGGTTGCTTCCCAGCAGAATTTTCAGAACCTATACATACATCTTTTTACCGACGGAAGGGATTCCCCGCCTACCGCCGCAAAAACATATATAGCCAGAGTAAGAGAGGTTCTAACAAGGGAGAAGGTAGGTCAGATTGCCTCGATAATGGGCCGCTACTGGGCTATGGATAGGGATCATCGCTGGGATAGGACCCAAAAGGCTTATCTTGCCTTAACCAAAGGAGAGGGCCAGCTAGTCAAAACTCCAGAGGAGGCAATCGACATGTCGTATTCCCAAGGCAAAACCGACGAATTTGTCGAACCAAGTCTAATTACTAAAAAGGACGGCACTCCGGTTTCTTTGATACAGGAAAACGACGCTGTGATTTTTTTCAACTTCAGAATAGACAGACCCAGACAGCTTTCAAGGGCATTCTGCTTTGAGGATTTCTCCAAAGCCAATTTAGCTTTCGAATACGATCCTTACCTGGTTAAATACGCCAAGAAACATATTGTTCAAGCAAACACTCCCCAGCTTCCTTTTGAAAGAGGACCGCGTTTGGGCAATCTTTTGTTTGTGATGATGACGGAATATGAGAAGCACCTTGTTGAAAATGGAGCCAGGGTAGCCTTTCCTCCCGAGGTCGTGGATATGCCCCTGGGCCGAGTTTTATCCGAGTCCAGTAAAAAGCAGCTGCGCATGTCGGAATCGGAAAAAGAGAGGTTTGTAACGTTTTACTTTAACGGTCAGCAGGAGATTGCTTATGACGGAGAAGAAAGAAATATTGTTCCTTCTCCCAAGGTTGCAACCTACGACCTAAAGCCGGAAATGTCAGCCAGGGAGCTTACCGAGGCAGTGTTGGGAAGGCTCAGAGAAGATAACCACCAATACGACTTCGTGCTGGTAAACTTCGCAAATCCCGACATGGTAGGCCATACCGGCAGCATTGGCCCTGCTGTCAAGGCCTGCGAGGTTGTTGATGAGTGTGTGGGCAAGATTGCAAATTTTGTCTTGGCTTACGGAGGAACCCTGATTGTTACGGCAGACCACGGCAATGCCGAGGAGATGATCGATCCCCACACCGGAGCCATTGAAACCGAACATACTGCCAACCCCGTTCCCTTCATCGCGATATCAAAGGAGCTGATGGGTAAGTCCCAGACTCTTCAGGGAGGAATCCTGGCAGATATTGCCCCGACAGTTTTGGGGCTTTTCGGCATAACCCCCCCCAGTTCAATGACGGGAAGAAATCTCCTTGAAGGAGTAGGCGTTTAGGCTTTATCATTAAGCCCATATGGAAGAAATCACTAAATTCTTCGTAGAAAACCTGACGGCCTTGATTTCCACATACGGAAACTTCGCTATTTTTATTTTGATGACCGCCGAATCCGCCCTGATTCCTATTCCTTCCGAGATAACCATGACCTTCGCCGGTTTCTTGGCAGGCAGGGGTGTAATCAATTTTTGGCTGGCTGTTTTTATTGGTGCATCGGGTAATTTGGCAGGGTCGCTTCTTGCCTATTGGCTGGGTTACGCCAAAGGTGAAGATTGGGTAAGGATTGCCATTAGAAAATGGGGAAAGTGGCTACTAATCAGGGAGGAAGAATTTGATAAAGCTAGGGACTGGTTTCATAAATACGGCCAGGCGGTGGCTTTTACCTCCAGGCTTCTGCCGATTGTCAGGACTTTTATCTCCCTTCCGGCCGGAATTGCCCGAATGAACCTTCCCAGATTTGCTCTTTTAACCTTCATCGGCTCATTCCTCTGGTCCGGGGTTCTGGCCTATTTAGGGCTTAAACTCGGTCAAAATTGGCTAGCAATTGAACCGTACTTCAGGAAATTTCAGTTCGTAATTGTGGGGTTGGGAGTAGGAGCGGTTGGTCTTTACGTCTACACCCACATAAAGAGGAAAAATCACTAATCCTGTAATATAATTCCCCTAATGGAAATAGATTTGCCGTATCGTGAAATGGAGGCCTCTCCGCGGCCAATTTTTGATGCAATTGTCGTACTGGGTTCGGGGGTTACGGCAAAAACAGACCGTACAGAACCTGGTTATGATGGAAAGATGAGAGTGATAGCCGCTTGTGAAGCCCTGTCGAGGGGACTGGCTAATAATGTTCTATTCACCGGTGGAAAAGTTTACGGTGAATCACTCCCTTCAGAGGCTGAAACAATGCTGGCATATGCTACTCGCCTTGTGCCTACAAGGACCTCTTCCTTTAAGGTAAGCGAGACCGCAAAAGATACTAGTACGAATATCCTGGTAGCTTTAAGAGAGGCTAAAAAAGAAGGCTGGAAAGATGTGGCATTGATAACAAACAGATACCATGCCAGGAGGGTTATAAAGCTGGCAAGCAATCTGGGTCTTAAGGCCAGAACGTTAACGGCTGAAAGTCTTTTACTGCAAAGAAGCGGTAAATATAGGGTTCCAATTGCAAACTTTTATCGATCCCGAGAATTTGAGACCAAAAATAGAAGTGAGAAAATGCAATATTGGTTATTAAGCATTGATCCTGAGGCTAGGATTATTAGATTTATAGCTTCAAGAACGAGGAACTAATTTCTCCCGTATCTTCGTATTAACCCCACGACTTTGCCTTGGATTCTGACGTTCTTGACGAAGATCGGCTGCATTTTGGCGTTGGCCGGCTCCAATCTTATTCTGGTTGCCTCTTTAAAGAAGCGCTTTAGGGTTGCCATTCCGTTATCCAAAAGGGCTACGACTATCTCTCCGTCGGTTGCACTTTCTGCCTGTTCGATGACCACATAATCTCCGTCTCTTATTTGTTCATCAATCATTGACTCGCCCCTGACCTGTAAAACATAGACTCTCTTTTTTCCGGAGACGAAAGGGGAGGGGATATCCATGGTGGCGTTAGGGTCCGTATAAGGTTCAATCGGAGCTCCGGCCGCAATAAATCCCAATATTGGTACTTCCATCTTGCCGGCTTCAAAATCTACATTTGTTTGAGTAAGCTCAATTGACCTGGTTTTGCCTATCTTTCTTTTGATCAGGCCCTTTTCTTCCAAGGCAGCTAAGTGTTCATGGACGGTTGCCAACGAAGAAACGCCTATTGCCTCTGCAATTTGTTTTAGGGTTGGGGCTGAGCCGGTTGACTGGATGTGCTGTCTGATAAAATCGAGTATTTGGCCTTGTCTTTTGTAGATTATCGGAGCCATATATTCCAAAATACAAACAAAACCCGAAGCTGTCAAGACCCAAAATAAACCCAAATGTGTGCTAGAATAATCATTATGAAATTTAAGCTCAAAACCAACTACAAACCCATTCCGGAGCAGGCAAAAGCCATCGAAAAACTGGCCAAGGGAGTTGCTTCCGGAGACAAATACCAGGTTCTCTTGGGAGTTACGGGTTCAGGCAAAACCTTTACCGTTGCCAATGTCATTGAGAAGCTGCAAAGGCCGACCCTGATCATTTCCCACAACAAAACCCTGGCAGCCCAGCTTTACCAGGAAATGCGGGATTTGTTTCCGGATAACGCAGTCTCATTCTTCGTTTCCTATTACGATTACTATCAGCCTGAGGCCTATATCCCTTCTACCGATACCTATATAGAAAAAGACTCCGATATCAACGAGCTTATCGACAAGTTAAGACTTGCAGCAACCACAAACCTATTAACGAGGAAAGATACAATCGTTGTAGCATCTGTCTCTTGCATCTATAACATAGGCTCTCCGCGGGAATACGGCCATTTTGTCTTTGAATTCTCCGAAGGAATGAAGGTCGGAAGGGAGCAAATCATAAACAGGCTTTTGGACCTCCAATACGAAAGGGCGGATTTCGGATTTATCAGAGGAACCTTCAGGATCAGAGGCGACACCATCGACATTTTTCCGGCTTACCAGGATGAAGCCTACAGGCTAGAGCTTTTGGAAGAAAAAATCAAAAAAGTAACTGTCATTAATCCCGTCAGCGGAGAGGTAATAAAAGACGTAAAAAGCAAGGGCAACTACGTTTTGTATCCTGCCAAGCATTACATGACTGACCCCGCAAAACATAAAGGTGTTTTTGAACAAATTCGAAAGGACCTGGAAGAAAGGGTCAAAGAACTGAAAAAGAAAGGCAAAGACCTTGAGGCCCACAGGCTCAAACAAAGGGTCACCTACGACTTAGAAATGATTCAGGAACTGGGATACACAAAGGGCATAGAAAATTACTCCAGGTACTTTGACGGCAGAGCTCCCGGAGAGCCTCCCTACACGCTCCTGGACTACTTTAAGGAGCCTTACGGGCAGGACTGGCTAGTTATAGTGGATGAGAGCCACATGACCTTCCCGCAGGTTCGGGGTATGTACCACGGCGATCTCTCCAGAAAGGCAACGCTTATCGACTACGGATTCAGACTTCCGGCAGCAATAGATAATAGACCCTTAAAATTCGAGGAGTTCATGAGAAGAATACCCAATTTTATAGCCACCACGGCAACTCCCGATGAGTGGGAACTATCTATGTCAAAAGGCAAAGTTACAGAACAGCTCCTAAGGCCGACTGGAATTCCCGACCCGGAGGTGGAAATAAGACCCACCAAAAGCCAAGTTGCGGATGTCATAGAAGAAATCAAAAAAAGAGCAAAGAAAAAACAGAGAACCTTAGTGACGACACTTACAAAAAGGACTGCGGAAGATCTCGCAGCCTACCTTGCAGAAAAGGGCTTAAAAGTACACTATCTTCACTCCGACGTTAATACTTTAGATAGAACAGATATCTTGGAGGACCTAAGACGCGGAAACTATGATTGCCTGGTCGGAATAAACCTCTTAAGAGAAGGATTAGACCTTCCTGAGGTTGCCTTGGTGGCAATTTTGGATGCGGATAAAGAAGGGTTTTTAAGAAGCGACGTAACTTTAATTCAAACAATGGGAAGAGCAGCAAGGCACGTAGAAGGAACAGTAATCATGTATGCGGATAACGTTACCGGTTCAATGAAAAGAGCCTTAGATGAGGTAGGAAGAAGGAGAATTTATCAGATAAAGATGAACAAAAAATACAATATAACTCCCAAATCGATAGAAAAGCCGATAAGGGAAAGGTTGATAGCCAAAGAAGAAAGACCGGATTATCCATGGACATTCGCCACCAAAGAATCCGTCTATACCAAACTTCCGCAAATAGACCTCGACTCCCTGACTCCGATGGAAAAGAAAAAATTGGTAATAAACTTAAGGACGGAGATGAGACTGGCTGCCCAGGATTTAAACTTTGAATTGGCAGCTGAAATCAGGGACAAGATTAAAGAGTTACGGGGTTTGTAGGCCCAGAAGGCGCCTCGCGGTTTCACGCCGAATAGGATCGTTGCGAAAAAAGTCCAACATGTCCAACAGTCCTTTTCGGACAAAAGCTCGAGCAGATTTTAGCGTTACTTCGTGATTGGGAAATATTCCGTTTATCCGCGGCAAAGCCAAATAATAAATCGTCCTGTAAACATAATCTTGCTGTTCGCTGGTAAGATCCAAACTTTCAAAATATTTGCCTATTGGTCTATCTGGATCATGGCGCAGTAGCCCCTCTAGAGGCTTATCATCCGGGAAAAGATTTCGAGGGAGAGGGGGAAGGCTTTGGAGAAAATCTGGCAATGAACTATTCCACTCACTTCTCGTGAAGTTTATTGCCCGCGGCAAACTCACCTTTCTTTCCATAAGCGGCCCCACTATATCTTAAGGACTTTAAGCAGTCAAGAAGTCAGAGTAAGGTAAATCAAATCCTTCTCATTGCTCTTTTAAGTAAAATTTCGGTGGAACGTTCTTCGTACGAGATGTCCTGGAGAACTTCTAAAGCTACCATATCTGGTTCCATAAAATCATTTATTTTCCTACTTTTTACTTCTCCTCTGACTACCTGGAATGCGTATCGATTGTCTATAACCAGAAAATTAACCTCTCGCGGTTTTCTTTTCCTTCCCCTTCCGGCGGAGCGGCTGACGAAACTTACAAAGCGGCATCTTTGTAAAACAGGGTCATTGTCTTTTACTTCTTCTCTAATTTGGTTAGCTATATTCGCCTCGTAATCTACCAAATCCCTTTCGTGCATAACTCTAACTAAATAATTGAAATGGGGGGCCAAATCAATAAGCAAACGATATGTTATACTAACTTGCCATCGGCAATCCGACGGGAAATTTGCATGGAAAACGCAATTAAAGTCAGAGGCGCCAGACAGCATAATTTGAAAAACGTTGACCTGGAAATTCCCAAAAACAAACTGGTTGTTTTAACGGGAGTTTCAGGCAGTGGCAAAAGCTCCCTTGCTTTCGACACTATTTATGCCGAAGGACAAAGGAGATACGTTGAATCTCTATCGACTTATGCCCGCCAATTCTTGGGGATTATGGAAAAGCCCGATGTTGATGCCATAGAGGGGCTTTCTCCTGCGATTTCCATAGATCAGAAAACCACATCCCGAAATCCTCGCTCAACTGTTGGCACCGTTACGGAAGTTTATGACTACATGCGGCTTTTGTTCGCCCGGATTGGCCATCCCCATTGTCCGGTCTGCGGCCGGGAGATTTCCCACCAAAGCCTTGACCAAATTGTTGGTTCCGCCTTCTCTTTAATTTCCGAAACTTCCCGTAAGAATAGGAAAGCCTGGTTTTTGCTTTTATCTCCCATTGTTGTTGACAGAAAAGGGGAGTTTTCCAATCTTTTCGACAACCTAAAGGCCAAAGGATTTAGACAAGTAAGGGTCGATGGGTATGTCAAGGACTTATCCGAGGACCTTGTCCTCATCAAGACCAACAAACATACCATCGAGGCGGTTATCGACAGAATCGCGGCTTCTGGTTCAAATCTTAAAGACAAAATATTCTCCGAGAATTTAAAGGGTCGGCTTTCGGATTCAATCCAGCAGGCCCTTAATTTATCGGATGGAACCGTTGTCTTGGCCCAGGTTCTTGATTCCGGTTTTGAACTTCCGGAGTTTCCCAAAAAGTTTTCCAACCATCTCTTTTCCGAAAAGTTTGCCTGTCCGGTCGACAACATTCAATTGACCGAGATTGAACCGCGAACGTTTTCCTTTAACTCTCCTCACGGGGCCTGTCCTTCCTGTTCCGGTCTGGGGAAGATCCTCAAGGTTGAGCCAGCTTTAGTCTTTGCCGATGAGCTTTCAATTACTGAAGGAGGAATTTTGCCTTTTTCCTCGATGTTTGAACACGACACCTGGATTTCAAGGCTTTATCTTGAGGTCTGCAAACATAACGGCATCAACCCCAAGGTTCCCATTAAGGAATTAGGCAAGAACGAAAGAGATCTTCTGCTTTACGGCACCGGAGACTTTGAATACATGGTTGAAGGAACCAACCGCTGGGGCCGCTTTACCCGAATCTACGAGCGCTTTATCGGTA
>Ga0209324_10003834_pt1 | contig 10322 bp, 7 predicted proteins | sample Rifsed19ft3_FD_184015 | JGI IMG/M metagenome (GOLD analysis project Ga0209324, IMG submission 184015) | Soil microbial communities from Rifle, Colorado, USA - sediment 19ft 3 (version 2) | ecosystem: Environmental > Terrestrial > Deep subsurface > Rock core/Sediment | place: Rifle, Colorado...
CCAAGTTTGGTATCAACTACGTCGACCTCATATTCCTCGATATGAATGGAGGTAAGAAGGTCTTCTTTAACCAGCCGGTTAGAAACCAAAATAGCGTCCTCGAATCCGTATCCATCCAAGGAAGCATAGGCAATAACAAGATTTCTTCCCAGTGCCAAGGAACCGTTGTCTATCGCCGGCCCGTCCGCCAAAAGGTCTCCCTTTTTAACTTTTTGACCCTTGTATACCCTGACTTTCTGGTTATAACAGGTTGAATGTGAGGTTCTTCGAAACTTCATAAGGTGGTAGATTGCCATTTTGCCCCCATCGGAAATTTCCACGTCTTCATTGGATAATCCTTCCGTAGCCTTGTCCAATTTGACCTCGATTTTTTGTCCGTCACAGTAATCAACTACTCCAGGATGTTCGGCAAAAACAGCCCTTCCCATTCCCTTGGCAATATCTGCCTCCATACCAGTACCAATAACAGCAGCTTCCGGTGAAACTAAGGGAACGGCTTGGCACTGCATGTTTGAACCCATAAGGGCGCGGTTTCCCTCGTCGTGGGCCAAAAACGGAATTAATGAGGCCGAGGCTCCCACAACTTGCCTGGGGGTAACGTCGATAAAGTCCACCAGACTTGATGGACCTTCGATAAATGTTCCTTTGTGTCTTAGAGGTACTCTTTCGTCTTCGATAATCCCCCTTGTGTTTACGTTTACTCCCGAGTGTGTTATGTAATAATCCTCTTCGTCGTCCGCCGTCATGTAAACTATCTCATCCGTTACATTTGCCTTGGTTTTTCCGCCGGCCTTGATTTTTTCTACTTTCCTGTAAGGTGCCTCCAAAAATCCGAATTCATTTACTTTGGCATATAAGGCAAGGTAGGTCACAAGACCAATATTGGGTCCTTCCGGAGAACGGACTGGGTCTATGCGGCCGTATTGCGAGGAGTTAACGTCGCGGATGGAGAAGGAGGCCCTTTCCCGATTAATTCCCCCCTGACCCAAAACAGAAACCCTTCTTAGGTTGTCGATTTCGCTTAAAGGATTAGTATCGTCAAGAATGGTTGAAAGCTGATTTGATCTGAAGAACTCGTTAAGTGAAGCAATAAGCGGTCTCGCATTAATTAAAGTTGATGGAACAGGTTTGTCATCGGGCGAGATAAGACTCATCTTTTCTTTAACCGATCGCTCTAACCTCAAAAGCCCGATCCTAAAAGCATTCACTGCAACTAATTCTCCCACTCTTCTTAGCCTTCGATTTGCCAGATGATCAATATCATCAACCATTCCTTCGCCGTTTTGCAGTTTAATAAGATACTTTAAAACACCGACGATATCCACACGGGTAATTATTTGATTTTCTTTGACATTTGCAACATTCAGGCCTAATCTTTTATTTATTTTATAACGGCCAACACTTCCCAAATCGTATCTTTTCGGATCCAGAAAAAGACTTGTAAAAAGATTTTCAGCATTTTCCAAAAGCACCGGCTCACCAGGTCTCAATTTTCGGTAAATCTCAAGAAAAGCTTCCTCTTTATTCTTCGAAGTATCTTTCGCGAATGTCGATTTTAAATAATCATGATGAGGATTAGAATTCTCTTCCTTAAAAGTATTCAAAATCTCCTCATCTGTTGACAAACCCATTGCCCGCAGGAATGCGGTTCCGACAACCTTTCTTCTTCTATCAATCCTTGCAGCTATGACATCATTTTTTGATACCTCAAACTCAAGCCAAGAACCCCTGAGAGGTCTCACCTCAGCCGTATAAAGCATCCGCCCTGTCGTAATATCCAAATTTCCGGAAAAATAAACACCCGGACTGCGAACAATCTGATTAATAACCGACCTCTCGATCCCGTTTATTACAAATGTGCCTCTTTCCGTCATCTGCGGAAGATCGCCAAGAAAAACATCTTGAGTCACTTCTTTTCCTGTTCTTTTATTTATTAATGTAGCAACTATTTTCAATGGAGCCGAATAAGTAAGGCCTTTGTCCTGGCAAGTGCTTGAGGAAAGTTTCGGTAATCCAAGGGTTGGCTCCCCCAAAATTACACGCCAATTTTTACCGGTAAAATCATCAATCGGAGAAATGTCAGCCAGTTCCTGTGCAATTCCTTCTTTTAAGAAGCGTTCCCAAGACTCTTTTTGGACCAAGGTAAGATCCAACTCAGGAACATTCTTTTCCACTTTTCCAAAATTTCGACGGATATTTTTAGAAGTCATTTAAATTTATTTAATTTATTAAAAGACCTACGGATCTTAAAACCCAAAAATTCCCGGAGATAAATCTCGGGATAAAAATACAAGCGTATTCTTATATACGCCTAGTAGGGGTTTTTATCATATTCCAAGACGCGTGTCAATATCTAAAACTCTAATACTTGCCTAAATACTTTCTGACGTTCGCCGCATGCTCTTCAGAAGTTTTAGCGTAATGTATCTGTCCATCGTCCGAGTGAATATAAAACCAATATTCTGAACTCTGAGGATTTGCAGCAGCCTGAAGAGATGCTAAACCGGGATTACAAATCGGAGCCGGCGGCAAGCCTTTATATTTATATGTGTTATATGTTGAATCAATATTCAAATCGGAAAGAGAAAGAATCAGCCACCAATCTTTTTGTTGTAAGTTGTTGGTTGTTGGTTGTGAGTTAGCTATAGCATATTGAACAGTTGCGTCAATTTGAAGAGGCCAGTCATTTTCAATTCTCTTCCACAATATTCCCGCAACCACTGGTTTTTCTTCCATACCCTTTGTTTCTCTTTCCAAAATAGATGCCATAATAACGATCTCATTTTTTGTAAATTTAGCATTTTTCATAAAGCCCTCCAATCCTTGGGTATATTTTTCGTCAAAAGTCAAGGTTAATTTAGCAAAGACAAGTTGGGGAGACACGTCGGCAGGAAAAAGATAAGTATCGGGGAAAAGATATCCTTCCGATTCATTGGACAGGGACAAAAACTCATTCCTGAATTTGTCAGAGTTCTCTTTATCCATACCAAGAGCCTTAATGATCTTTTCAACGATCTCTTCTTTCCGAAGGCCTTCAGGGATGGTTACCCAAAGCTCTCTTGGTCCCTTGCCGAGAGCGTTCACTATTTCCGAAACGCTCATTGAGCGGGAAAGTTCAAATTCTCCGGAATTGATATTTTTTGTTTTATTAACGAGGCGCACGTAAAGTTTGAAGACAAGAGGATTTTTTATTAAATTCTCCTTAAACAAAAGCTCGCCGACCTGTGATGCGGATTTTCCCTCAGGAACAATAAACGACACTTTTTCGGATGTATATGCGACCGGACCCATTTCTTTTTTAAACCAATAGATAAAACTTGAGACGAGGACAATAACAATTACTAAAAACGAAACGACAGCAAAATAAATCTTTTTCACAATTCATAGTTTACCAGAAAAGTTAATTCTTATAGAAACGCAGAATATTTAATGAAGCTTGATTGAAAATTGAGAATTGAGAATTGAAAATTGAAAATTTATTCAGACTTCTTCAATGAGGGCCCTTCTATATTTCTTCTCTTTGGGGTCATGAATAAAAATCCTTCCGCAGGAACATGTCACTTTTTCCATATCCTTACCGTGTTTTTCCTTTTTTCCGTCAGACAAAGGTTTCCCGCAGCCAACACACCGTCCTTGCGACATAAGCCAAGCTTGTATCGGAGCAATCACATTCTTTAACATATTTGTGTTTTCAGTATAACATACATTTATATCAATTAGTCAAAATATAAAGAACAAGAATTGAAGGCTTCAGCATTTGCGTAATTTAATTTAATTTTATATAATAGGCCTATAATAATATTATGACAGATTTCGAAAGAAAATCAGATAATGTTTCCTTCACTCCAGCTCCTCAAGAAACCGAGCAATTGGTCCCATTAGAAAAGGTTTCTTTTGGATATATAGAGGATTCCAAGGGAAACGGTGAAGAAGTTACAGCTGCAACTATTTATAAAGGCACTTCTTGGAAAGTATATCGTGTATTGGGTACCTTAACTCCATTTCAGAGTAATGCTGATATGAGAGCATTTATTAAAAACGTTCCCGATCTAAAACCATGGCAATACAGTATTCCGGAAGCCATAGACGTCCGCTCTAGAATTGATTTAGTTACCGCATCTTTACGAAATAAAAAAAGAACCGACGGACGCGAGGCTCTTGAAATATTTTTGAGAGCTCTTGCAAATTCTGAAACCACAGAAGAAAGTCACGAATCCACCATGTTATATTGTGCCCACTGCAGAACTCCTCAAAAATGGGGAACCCAAAGTTGCGGAGGATGCGCAGCAGCAATGGATTACGATAAAAAATATTTTATTTTTAAGCCACAATAAACTCTTCACTCACAGAGAATTTTTTATAAAAAAATTCTACCTTTTGGATTTACAAATCTAAAAAACCGCATGGTGACGGTATGGTTTTTGTGATTTGAAGCTAATTTCACATATAACAGCGCGTCTCTATACATGTAATTGAATTGCGCTAAATAAATAGTATATTGAAAACTAACGAAAGGAACATATTGTCAGAAAATATTGATTCTACATATTCCCGTAAAGAAATCCACAATGTAATTATTGGAAGATGCAAGGCGTGCGGGGGAGAAAGGATAATTGGAGCTACTCCAAAATTAACAAACTTTCCGAGATACGCACACAAAAATGTGGTACGTATGACACATGGACACTAGCAGAAGGATACACATGGGATCTAGGTCATCTAACATAAACCCAAAAAAAATCTTCTCCACCATTACATTACAAATTATTATCAATATAACTTATCAATATAACTTTGCAGAATTTTGGAGTGTGACGGAAAATTAAATGTTCAAACGGGGATTTTGATTGTGATGGATGCATCCGACCTTGAACTTCTTCCGACGCAAGTCTCGCCAATCCCCACAATTCCGGTTACACCAACACCAACTCCTATACCAAGTACATAAAATCATCCTGTTTCATCTTCAATTCAGATAAATATTGGTATAATGAGTTGCAAATATATGCTATTGTTATTGTATCAACGGTTTTCTGTTGATGTTTAAGAGAAAGGGGGTAATAATACATGACTGCCAAAAGCTTTATGAAATTATTAATTAATAAATACAGAGGCGAGTGGATTTCTATCAGTCATGATTATAAAAAAGTTTTAGCCCACTCAAAAGATTTCAATAAACTAATTGAAAAAATAAATAAAATAAAACCTGAAAAGGGAATTATCTTGAGAATCCCAGGTGAACGTTTCTCAGCTTATGTCGGATGAAGAAGATAACAAATTTTTTTCAAAAATCACCTTAGATTACTCACCAACCATCTTTGGTGAACCAATGCCTTTATTAAAAGTTGGTTTCAAATCTTTACCTCAACCACTACTAGCGCTAGTTGATTCTGGAGCTACATCCTCTATGTTGAATCCTACTATTGCTGATGCACTCAAGCTGAAGATCAATTACAACACAAAGAAATTAGGGACTGGAGCAGGGGGTACATTTGAATATGTTCATAGCGAACCAGTTGAAGTTGAAATACTTGGACAAAAATATATGGTAGGTTTCAATATTATGCTTGACAACAATTTCGCTTGGACATGTATCCTTGGTCACAATTCAATATTCAAATTTGCAAAAATAGTTTTCAAATCATACAAAAAACAGTTTGATATATTTTTAAGAAAAGATATAAATTGAATACTAATGACGATTCCCCTCATCTAATAGAATACACCCGTAGGGTGGATTTATATTGACACACCTTACTTTTATAACTATTTGCGGTTACTTTCGTCAATATAATTTTGAAGAATTATGGCAGCAGAGTAGGCATCTTCCATTTCCTTCCTCTTTTTTCTGCCTATATTTGCGCGTATTGATAATTCCTGCGCTGTTTGAGTCGATAAGGTCTCATCCTGAAAAACAACAGGAATTTTTACCATCTCTTCCAATTTTTTTCCGAATTCTTTTGTTTCCTCCGCCATTTTTCCTTCAGAGACTCCGATAACCACCTTTTCTACCATTTCTACTTTTATTACTTTTTCTACTTTGTTTAATAAATCTTCTTCATCTTTATATCTAACAACTATCATAGGTTCTGCAATCACACCGTCCGACACAGCAAGTCCGATTTTTTTTCTTCCGTAATCTATCCCTAAATATTTCATAAAATCTTTAGACTCAAAATGACAGTCGACATTCTGTCATTTTGATTAAAAATAGTTTTATACCAAATTCAAAACATAATAATTAATCTCCGTTTTGAATTTGCTATAAATTTATATTTCTGCCAATTTTGCCCGAACAACCAATCTTCTCGGTTTCAGTGGATGCCCGGGCGGAACGCATGTCACAAGGCTAATATATGATTCGCTCAATCTCTGATCCAGTATGTCTATATTATCGGGCTCCACCTCAAACATTTCAGATATCTTGTATTTATACATCACCTGCCCTATATTGACAAAAATTTCATCCCCGATATTCAGTTTTGGCAAAGTGGAAAAAATGCTCATGTAGTTTTTGGGGTTAAAAAAAATGGGGAGGATCGAATGTCCGAATATCACAGCATCGCCCGGTTGTCCCGGCCTGGCTGTTCCCGGATATTGAATCAGACTTTTTGCCAAATCCTCTCCGCCCTCGAAAACTAAAGCGTCTTTTATTCCCAGTTTTGGAACAGATAATAAATATTTTTCCGGACTTTCGTCTGCAGATTTTTCCGGAACGTTATATTCTGCTGACCAGTTATTTATGTTTGAAAAATCCTTAACCGGCGTAAGGAGAATCTGGTAGCGCTCGCCTGATGTTATCGGGCTGACTAATTTCGGAAATCTTTTTCGGGAAACATATTCGTATTCGGCAATCGGATAAATGGATAAAAAAATTAGGAAAGCCCCCAGGCCTGCAAGAATGATGGAGATAACCCGCAACCGTCTCTTTTTCATACAAAAAATTATTTCTCCGCGCTTACCGAGATCTCAATATTTCCGGGTACCTGGGGAAGAGTTCCCAACCTTCCTGGAAGTCTGATCCTTTTAAAATTAATAACCGCTCTCACAAATCCGGGAACGTTTTTACTCATATATTCCTCAGCCACATCCGGATATTTGCCCCTGATATTTTTCCTGATGTCGTCAATGTTTACCTGCGGCAAAAGATCGGCACTTACAAACAGCTGCAGATTATAAACGCTTTCTTCTTTACTCCCGTAAGAAAAATCCGCCTGAATTTGGTCGTTTTTTAGGGTGTAACCCGAAGGAACTTTTTGGCTAAGATATTTTAATCCGAGTTCTTCAATGTCAGATTTTTTTATTGTAACGCCTTCCGCTTCCACATCAAGATTAAGCGTCAAAGATTCGCCTTCGTCTCCGACTTTTTTATCAAAGTCTTTACTTAAAACTGAATAAGCCGTTGACTCCTCAATCATCATTGAATCTTCCGGGGTGTTCTCGCTTAGTGTCTCTTTGAGTTTAGACTCAACTTGGTCTTGAAGCTCCTTAAGAAGATTATTCTGATCATCAGTTGACACAGCTCGGACTTCCCTGCTTGACCCTCCGGAGAATGATGACTCATTCGTCGCCTCCATATCAGAAGTGGAATAATTCGACATGGAAAATGTCGCACCGGAAGCCAAATTAAATTGCGCGCCGATTTCTTTTGCTGTAACTTTTGCTTTTGTAACACCCCTGGAGAGCACGCTGCCGCTTGCCACCGTAATGTCTTCATTCAACGAAAAATTTAATCCCTGGGGACCTTTTACCAAAGTATCTTTCGTCAAATTCAAAGCATTTCCTGAACGGTATATTGTAATTTCCCCAGAGGCTTTATCACCCACCACTTTAGTCCCCGTCGTGGGACTGGTTTTCTCATCACTCAACTTTTGCTTCAGTGTTTCTCCTGAAAGAATCTTACCTTCAAAATCAGTTGATGAGGTTGAGGTATCAACAGATATTTCAGTTTCATCTTCAATTTTCTTCGGGGCGACATAAAGTGACACATCGGCAACGGGGAAGAACCACCAAAAAGCAAACATGCCGACAGTTAATAAAATCAGAATAATTAGACCGATTAGTAGCGGCTTTGGGGTCGGAAGTTTAAAACCGGTTGCAGGTTTTTGAATTTTCCTAGACGGAAGGTGAATTTTTTTGAGAAATGAAAAGATGTTCCGTCTGCCCTTTTTCGCTTCTAAACCAGCCTCTACCGGTTTTTCAATTGGAGCTTGGCTTTGAACATTCCCTCTGCCGAAAGCGTCAACTTCCTTAAAATTACGATCAAATTCAATTCCTTCCGTATCCGAACTATCTTTATCAACAGTAAATCCAAAATCTTCAGGAGTGACGTCTTCACTGGGACCGGTAATATTGGAAACGCCGGGTTCGTTAAGATCTTCAGCCGTTGTTACACTAAAATCCGGCTCGCCTTCGGTTTCCACCACTTTCTCAAATTGATCTTTTACGTTTAGGGGCTGCACCTTATCAACCCCGCCCATCTCAAGTCCGCCCGCTAAACAAACCGCATAAATTTTCTTATCAGGATCGATGACCTCAATTTTCGGAGTGTGAAGAAACTTTATCTTATCAAATCCTTCCCAATCGGTTTTAATAAGTTCCTGTTTTGCTTCATCAAGATCTCCTTCTTTGGAATTAAAAAGAATTATTCTTGACGGGTATGCTTCTCCCGAATAAAAACGCGCCAACCCTTCGGCAACGTCTTCAACAATGGAAACACTTCTTGCCACAAGCGAAACGCCAACCAGTTTTCCGAGCCTGAAAATGGAAAGTTCGAGATTCTCCGATGATACGCCGACAAAAATAGCATTAACCCCTCCGCCTTCTTCCGATTTTAAATAATTTGAAAGAGCTTCAGCCATCACTACAAATCCTACAGGCGTCAGGGAGAGTTCAGAGCATACTTTTTTTATCTTAGAAAGATATTCCAGTTTTATTTCTCCGCCTTCAACCCATGATGACATCACGCCGAAAACGGTTTTGGATGGCGGTTCCACATCTTCAGGAAAACTTTGAACAATAGAGGAGCAAGAAGCATCGCATGCGGTTATTAAATCTTCATCCGTAGTCCACGCAGACGGCGGACTTATTGAAATAACCTGAACGTTTTTGTCTTTCAGCCTCCAAATGCCTGCAGAAACCCACTCCGGCTCAATAATAACTGACCAGAAGTTTTCAACATCATCATTCTTTTTGGGCAGTAAACCTTTTAAATCCATATATACAAGATACCAATATACTAATGGGTGCGAATGATACTAATGAATACTAATTTGATTTGACTAACAGCTAAATGCGTATCATGTTACATCATTAGTATATATTCGTATCATTAGTAAGATTCGTATATTAGTATCTTTAATCTAAAACCAAATAGACTCTCATCAGGCCTGATCCGATTTTTTCTTGCTTTTTTATCTTAACACGCCCGATCTCACCTGTGTAGCCAACGTGCGGACCGCCGCAGAATTCCTTGCTGAATGCATTTTTTAAACTGTCTCCGACATAATAAACTTTCACTGTATCTGCGTATTTTTCGTTAAAGGCGTGAATCGCACCGGTCTTCAGAGCTTCTTCCTTGGGCAAAATCTCAAACTTAACCGGCAGGTTTTCAGATATCACTTTGTTCACCATATCTTCCACCCCCTTCAATTGTTCATCTGATAATTTCTCCTGATTTGGAAAATCAAACCTTGATCGGTCCTTTGTAATATTTTGTCCCTTTTGGACAACGTGTTCCCCCAAAACTTTTCGAAGCGACGCCAAAAGCAAATGCGTTGCAGTATGAAGCTTAATCACTTCCGGCGAATGGTCCGCAAGTCCGCCTTTGAAAACACCAGCAGACAATTTTCTTGATAATTCCTTGTGAGTCTTAAATGCGTTATCAAATTCTTTTTTGTTCAATGCTACTCCTTTTTGCCTAAACAATTCTTCAGTTATTTCGAAAGGAAACCCATAACTTTGGTATAAATTAAAAGCATTTAATCCATTAAGTTCACTGTCTGATAGTTTCTCGAAAATTTTCAATCCCTTATCGAGAGTTATATCAAATCTTTCAATCTCCTCTGTGATTGCACTATCAACCAAATTTCGTTGTTTCATTCTATTTATTCCCATATCACCATCATAAATTTCTAACACCCTCTCACCAAGTTCTGAAATCAAACTTATACTGTTAAAATCTCCTGTATTTATGTCGTTAAATTTTATCGATAATCTTCTTAATAATCTCCTTAAAATATAACCTTGAAGTTTGTTTGATGGAACCACCCCATCCACAATTAGTGCAACTGAAGCACGTATGTGATCAGCTATAATTCGCA
>Ga0209324_10003837_pt1 | contig 10320 bp, 7 predicted proteins | sample Rifsed19ft3_FD_184015 | JGI IMG/M metagenome (GOLD analysis project Ga0209324, IMG submission 184015) | Soil microbial communities from Rifle, Colorado, USA - sediment 19ft 3 (version 2) | ecosystem: Environmental > Terrestrial > Deep subsurface > Rock core/Sediment | place: Rifle, Colorado...
GCACGCCGAACGCTACAGTCGGTATCAATGAGCCTCCCGCAGTGGAGTTGTTCGCAGCGCCAGGCCCGATAACCCCCTCCACAGCTCCCTTGCCAAAGATCGATTTGTCTCTTGCGCTTTGCACCGCATGGGCGTAGGCCACCCACTGCCCTATCCCCCCACCTAGGCCAGGAATAATCCCGACAACCGTCCCGATCAAACTGCACCGTATCGTTAGACCCCAATGTCTGAGGACGTCCCTGACTCCCTCGAAGGCATTATCGATACGGGAGGAACCGCTTGACGCGATGCTTTCTCCCCGGACCGCAAGGTCGACGATCTCCGGGATAGCAAACAAACCTACGACGAAGGGGACAACCGAGAGGCCGTCCAGGAGGTAGGTTTGCTCAAAAGTGAAGCGCGGGATTGACGTGTGCGAGTCCATACCGATCGTGGAGAGCAAGAATCCGAAGCCTCCGGCGACAAGACCCTTGATCAGACGGTCCCCGCTCAGCGATGAAATAAGACTGACACCGACAACGGCTAAGGCGAAGATTTCAGGCGGTCCAAAGGAAAGAACTAAAGGCTGTATGATGGGGATCGAAGCAGCAAGGGCCAAAGCTCCAACAACGGCGCCAACGAAGGAGGCGAATAGAGCCGCCCCCAGAGCTCGGCCCGCTTCCCCTTTCTTGGCCATCGCATGCCCATCGAGAATCAAAGCCGCGGAGGAAGTTTCCCCCGGAACCGCAAAAAGAATAGCAGTGATATCTCCGGTCGTATTGGTCACAGAATACATTCCGAGCAGAAAGGCAAAGGCAGACATGGGCGTCATAGCGAAGACAAAGGGTAACATCAGAGCAAGCGTCGCGACGCTCCCTAAACCGGGCAACAAGCCGACAAAAAACCCAATGGCTATGCCGAGAAGCATGAGGCCAAAGGCCGGCCATGCAAAGATGGCCAGAAGCCCTTCAATCAAAGCGTCGACCATATCGAACTCCAGCCCCGAAGGCACTGGGTTTCAATGCGAAGCCTCTCTTGAAGACTCCGCTGATGCAATATCTCATTTGGTGGTCTGTAATTTGACGAAAGTTCGCATCGCTTCTATGGCTTCATTCGGTGTTTCCTGCAAGATTTTTTGAAATGCCACGCCTCCCTTCCTCATTGACATCGAGGGGACAACAAAGCCATAGATCTTCTTGCTATCCGCCTTATAGTCGGGATCGTCGCGCACCTTATCAAAGGCATCTGTTAAGATTTCGATCCGATCCTTCGGGGTTCCAGGAGGGAGCCAGTAGATCCCCGGCATCGAATAGAGAGCGGCGAGAGTTTTGAAGGCTTCCCATTTTGGCCCCGAAGGATCCTTGCCTGTGATTTTCCGGTGAACCTCTTCGAATATTGGCGTATCTAGAAATTCAGGGTGTCTCTCGAAGATCCCTTCTGAAGCCAAGACGCCTGTCTGCATCAGCCGCGCGGCGATCCCCTCCCTCTCGAGAGGAACCATGCCAATCAAGTACACGCTGCCAGCCTCCAGTTGTAGATCCGCGTCTCCTCGTCTCATGGCAAGGCGGATTTCAGCGAGTCCCTGGTAGCCGACGACCGGCTTCCACTTGATGCCGAACATATCTAGGGCCAAGTTTATCAGCATGAACGATTGACTCGTTGCGCTTTCGCCGGGAACCAAGAGTGCCCTGTCAGTCTTCCGTAATTCCTCAACGCTCCTCCCAGCCGCCGTGCGGGAGGCCATGACTGAATTATCCACTCGTATCCCGGCAAGGATGTGCACTTTTCTGTAATCATACTGCAGGCCGGGAGTCTCCAGCATCTGCTTTATGGGGAAAGATCCCGTTGCGCCGATCAGAGTGAGCCCGTCTGGTTTGGCCCGGGTGTAACCCCAGTTCCACAGAACCTGCCCGCCGGCACCCGTCATGTTCTGAACAATAACCGTTGGATTCCCCGGAATATGCTTTCCGAGATGCCGACCTAACAGCCTGGTGAACACATCGGCCGCTCCCCCAGGGGCAAAACCCACCATGAGGTGAACCGTCTTCCCTGCGTAGAAGGATTGAGCGGACAGGCTCGGGATGCCCAGGACAAAACTCAGAACCATCGTCGAGATAACCATCCATATGGGTCTCTTCGTTGCAGCTTGTAACATCTTTTTACCCTCCTTGCTCTACATCAGCCCGTCAACCTCTGAGTCGATCGAACTTCAGTTCTTATACCCAGACCGCGGCACCCCGGACTACCCAAGCAGTTTCTCAATCCACAGCCAGACCAGCGATTCCGGAAACGTAAGGTGGAGGATAGAATCAAATATTCCCCAGAAAAGAATGTAACCTCCACCGGTAAGTAGTAGCGAAAGCTTCCAGGTTTCACCGCTTTGGAATTTAAGGTACCCGAAAAGCATCAAGAGAAGCGCTATCCTAAACCCCAAGAGCCATATTCCAATCGCATAGCATAGGATCCAGCAAAGGACATTCATCACCCTAGCACGGCCTTCGACTCTGTGGAACTCTTCACTGGACTGAAAGTCCATCGTCATGGAACCTAGCTCAGCTCGCCCCGTCAGATCTAATACCAATTGAATGAGACTCAGCACGACAACGGAAACGGCCACCAACCAGGGGAAAAGCCGCGTAGCCAAAGGCCAGTCTCTCGACTCGAACAGGGCCCACGCGGCCGTGCAAGAAAAAAATAGAGTCAGTATGGATTGGGAGGAAGATTTCACGGATTGAGCTTCCGCATAGTAGCTGGGCTGCTGGAAACCACAGGCTTTCCCAACACAGCTTCAAGCCAGGATATAAGGGCAATGGTCGGGAGCCCGGTGCATCTGAGAAACAACGCGTCCAACCCATCCTTCCCAAATTCTCCGGCCTGACGGAAAAACCACAGTTCCATTCTTTATCAATAAATCCACGCGTTCCATTTGAAGTTCCCCTCTTCCATTTTTATTTTAGTTAGCCAGTTCGCAGTCACGCGATGGTTCGCTCGACCGGGGCCAAGTTAGCAGGTTCGGAAGAAGACTGTCAACAAAATTCTAGACGCGGAAAGATACGTCCTATAGCGTAAAGCGACCAGATTTTGAGGTCTTATTTATTCCGCAATGGTTATGGTATATAAGCTTGCTCAAACTGGACCAAGGGTGCAAAGGAGATCGAAGCGGATGAACGAAGACAAGGAGGCTACAGTGCTCACGCTAGAATTTGCCAGTATCTATTATCCCTATTTTGGAAAACTCTTGGACGGACGTTACACGTCCAATGGGATTGAACTGGTATGGCATTATGTTACCCCGCCGGACGCAATCTTTCGCCAGGTTATAGAATCAGCTCCGTATGATCTCGCTGAGATGTCCCTATCGGCTTACACGATGCTGCGGGAGCGAGGCTGGGACAGGTACATCGGGCTTCCCATTTTTACCTCGAGACGATTCCGTCATTCTGCACTTTTCGTAAAAGCCGAGAGCGATATTGTCAGCGGTGAACAGTTAAGAGGGAAAAGAGTTGGTCTGCCGGAATATCATATGACAGCTGCTGTGTGGGTAAGAGGGATACTTCGGGAAGACTTTGGGGTGGATCCGAGAGAGATCCAGTGGTTTACCGGAGGGGCAGAACGCCCCGGACGCGTGGAACGGATCGAGCTTCCCGCGGAGATTGCAGCTCGCATCCATCCTATTGGGCAAAACGAGACTTTATTCAGTATGCTGCTGGACGGCCGTCTCGATGCCGTGATGTGTGCCCACAAGCCTCAGCTTGCCCGAAAAAGCGGGGGGTCCCTTATCCGCTATCTATTTCCAGATTGTAAAGAGGTGGAGAAGAAATATTATCTGAGACACCGGATCTTTCCAATAATGCACACACTGGTTTTAAAAAGGGGCCTCCAGGCGGACGAAAAGGATATAGCGAGCAGAATCCATCGGCTTCTTCAGAATTTAAAGGAAGATTTCTATAAGAAGGTGGCAATCGTGAGGAATTCCTCTGTCTTTCCCTGGATCAATGAATACATTGATGAAATTGCAGAGATGATGGGAGAGGATCCTTGGGCGCATGGAATTAGCAAGAATGCCCAGGTCCTAAATAAGTTTCTCGACTATTCCTACAGCCAGGGACTAATCCAGAAAAAGCCAGGGCTTGAAGAACTTTTCATTGATTTAGATGACTGAATAAATGAACGGAACTAAGGCGTAAAAGCGGCTGAATGATCGGGTTAAGAATAAGTATGCCTTTACTTCTAACCTGATTCGACTCGTGGCCTCTCGCTGGCGGCGTTAATGCCAGCAATACGGCCAAATGCCAGGCACTCCCCAAGGTTACCGCCACTCTGATACATAAAGCCCCAGATTGAGCCCAGCTCGCCCGCTGCATAGAGCCTTGGAATTGGACGGTCCCACGGATCCAGAACCTGGGCCTTGGCATCGCGCTTGGGACCCCCTTGCGTGTTCAGAAGGCAGGGAAAGGCCCTTATTGAATAGAAAGGTGGAGTCTCAAGAGGTGCCAGAGTGTCGGGCAGCCGGCCGAAGTCCCGATCCTCTCCTTCGCCGCAGAACTGATTATACCTGGCTGTGGATCTTGCGAGTTTATTGTTCGCGGATAGACGCATCTTTGCGGCAAGTTCTCCAAGAGTATGGCCACGGAGAATCCAGCCTCGATCTATCTCCGCGGAATTATCTGCGCTCCATCGGTAAAGGTCTCGGTTTCGTCCGTACACATGGCTTACGGGTCCGAGGCAACGAGTCTTCTCGTCAAAAACAAAAAAACAAGGAACCCTAGGCCACTCGAGACGTTCAGGTATGAAGTGTGAAACAGAGAGCCACCTGGTATACAGTCCGCCGTATTCATTCATAAACCGCTCACCGTTGCGGTCCACTATGACGTAGCCAGGGCCTGGGATATGGCTATCAAATGCCGATCCATATTCTGGGAACTTGTACCCCAAGGGGCACGCAATGGCATTCATGTGCCAAAGAGCAGCTCCCGCCTCTTGAGCCATCCGTATGCCATCACCGGTATTGTCCGGATGACCTAAAGCGTAGACTTGTGGCATCGCGAGGCACTCACGTTTCATTCTCTCATCAAACTCAAAGCCGCCGCACGCGAGAATTACAGCACGTCTGGCCAGTACCTTCGAAATGCGTCCGCCTGCTTCCGCTTCAACTCCAACGACCTCTTTGTCTAGACTTTGCATAAGCCGACGGACCGGAGTGCTGGTCATAACCTCTATCCCTCGCTTCTCAACGTTGTCCTGGAGAAGCTTCCACAATCGCCGACCACCTTCTCCTTGCAGCGCGTCGTCGGCAGGACGGAACCGGAGCATCGTTTCCGCGCCAGTCACCTCAGGAAATGTGGGGCCAGGAAAATATGGCACCGGATCACCCCCAAGCTGGCGAACGAAATCCACATTCTTAGAGGCCCATTCGATGTACGCATCGATGATTTCGTCTTCGACTGTCCCCGAACAAAGGGCTCTAAGGTGCTCCTTCGCAGCTTCACCCGGGATCACGCCGGTGAAAGACGAGACCGCAAGACGTGTATTTCCTCCGCCCTGCGCAGATTTTTCCAAGACGACGACACGCGCTCCCATATCGTGAGCAGTTATAGCGGCGACGGCACCGGCACCACCGTAACCAACGATGATCACGTCGACTTCTTTGCTGACGGTCACGGTTTCGTGTCCCCCTCTAGGAAGCCGAGGCCTCCCGTAACAGACTTCCAAACCCTTCAATGGGTTCTGTTAACCCCACCATCTTTTTGAGCTTCCACATAGTGGCCTGGTTGCTGGAAATAACAGGCTTCCCCAGGGCTATCTCAAGCCTCCCCAGAACCGTTATCGTTGGGAGGCCTGTGCAACTTAAGAATACGGCATCAAAGTCATCAGGACCAAGATCCTTGACTTGGTCGAGAAGGAGATCCTCATCTATATCCGAATGCCTCAGCCCATGGGTGTCAAGCGTGCTAATGGACCGGATACGAAAACCATGTGACTCCAGAAACTTCTTCTCCAACTCGTTAACTTCGCTGGAATAGGGGGTAAGCACAGAAATCTTTCTCGCATTCAAATTCTGGAGTGCTTCAATCACAGCCGAAGACGTCGAGGTTACACTAATTTGGGCAACCTCTCGTATCCGCTCCTCCACCCATTCATTGTATCCTTTACCCCCGTAGAGACTCCCCGTAGTGCATGTGAACGCGATGGCCACAACCTTACCGTGCCCTAGCTTCTCTACTTCCTTTGCCAAATCCTTAACCATATTTTCGTATTTTTTGAGCCCTAACTCCGGTCGATGTTCTAGCCGCCCAAAATGAAACGTCACCCCGGGCGGGGCCATCGCATAGAACTCAGCCTCTGCTATTACATTTGTCGAGGGTATCAGAAGACCGATACGAGCCTTAAATCCAATCATTTGTTTTCGCCTCCCTATTTTAAAAAGCGGCCTCATTATACCTCAAGATCAAGGGTATTGCCCAGGGAGTTTATCGCACTCTGTGAAGTCCGCGTCTGGGCGTCGGCGCATATCGTCGCGTCATTCATGATCTAACGCCAACGGAACTCATCGTCCTCGTGGGATACGCACTATCTTCGATAAATTGTAGCACACACGTAGTTGAGGAATTCAAATGCAGGATCGAGAAAAAAATTTCTTTTATTCTTATTTTTTGGAATTTGCAGTATGAAACATGTCGTTTCGCTATAGGATTCAGTATTGTTTACGGAAAGAAGTTAAACGAATAGCATGGCATGCTATTTGCAGTCCCGGACAAGCAACACAAACCGCCACAAATCCGAGCACCACGAACAACCCAAAGGAGGCGACACATGGATTTTGATCTAGTCATTAAGAATGCGCGAATAGTAACACCTGTTGGTGTGGATTCCGGCGAGATTGGGATAAAAGACGGAAGGATCGCTGCTGTCGCGGGTCGGGGTTCTCAGCTCGCGGCACCCTCCGTCGTCGACGCAGAGCAAAAATACGTGATACCTGGGGTGGTGGATCCACACGTCCACGTCGGAGCATTCAATCCACTAAAAGACGATTTTCGGACAGAGAGCCAAGCGGCAGCGGCAGGTGGGGTCACAACTATCGGCATTCATCTACATGTAGAAGAGAAGGATACTGCCGAGAAGGATACGATTAAGGCAATTGAGCACTGCAAGAGTCATTTTGATACCAACTCAGTTGTGGACGGCTTCTTTCACGTGCAGATCACAGATGAACCCAGCTTTCAGGAGATACCGCTCTATCCAAAGATTGGGATTACCTCTTATAAGCTCACGTGGGGCGAGATAGGAGCGGGGGGAGATGCCCGGCTGTACCAAGCGATGGAGGAATTGACCAAGCTGGGAGATAAGGTGCGCGGCATTATTCATGCTGAGAATCGCGAAATTGTCACGTTGCTGGCGCGCAGACTTGGGGGTCAAGGTCGAAGAGACTTCCCGGCTTGGAATGAGTCTAGACCGTGGTTTTGCGAGGCGGAATTTATGGAAAAGTCCATTCTTTTCGCGGAAGTAACTAGATGTCCTATCTACATCGAACATGTAACGATAGGCCGAGGTATGGAGATATTAGCTCGAGCAAAGAGGAGAGGCGTCAATGTCAAGGCAGAGACCTGCCCGCAATATTTAATGCTGACTAGCGAAAGCAAAGGCGTGTTGCCTGCTTTTCCTCCGTTCGGTCATGTCAATCCTCCGTTGCGAGATAAGGAAAGCAATGACATGCTCTGGGAAGGTATCGCTGCGGGCCTCATCGATTGTATGGGTTCCGATCATGCACCGTATACAAAGAAACAGAAAGGGGATGACATCTGGAAAGCCCCACCTGGTCTGGGCAACACCGTGGAGATGACATTGCCTCTCTTGCTCAGTGAGGGGGTCAACAAAGGCCGGATTTCGATCGAGAAGCTTGTTGAGCTTTGCTGCTACAGTCCGGCCAGGATATTTGGCCTCTATCCACGAAAAGGAGGAATTGTTGTCGGTGCGGATGCCGACCTGGTGATTGTGGATGAGAATGAGAAGAGAAAAGTGTCGGCCAATATGCTCCATTCCTTGTGCGACTGGTCTGTTTACGACGGTTGGGAATTGAAGGGATGGCCTGTCGCGACATTTCTTCGTGGCCAGCTATTAGCAAAAAATGGGAAAATCGTAGCCCATCCCGGTACCGGGAAGTGGCTGGCCCGGTGATCTCTGGGGCCTAAGCCCTTTACATTCCCATCACTCGGTCGGCCTTGAAAAGTGAGGTAACTGCGGTGTCGCAAGCGCAACAGTAGTTTCAAGGAGGTGAGCTTCTATGTTTAAGGTGGTCCATTTCCTCAACCAATTCTTTGCCGGCGTTGGCGGAGAGGAGAAGACGCATATCGCCCCTGAGATCCGAGAAGGAGCGCTCGGGCCAGGAAAGGGCTTGCAAGTTCAACTGGCCGACAAAGCTAGGATAGAGGCCACGGTGTTCTGCGGTGACAATTTCTTTGCGGAGCATGTCGAGGAGGCCAAAGCACGAATTCTGGAGTTGGTCCAGGCCTGGCACCCTCAACTCTTAGTGGCGGGTCCTGCCTTCGACTCCGGGCGATATGGCTTCGCTTGTGCGGAAGTTTGCCACGCGGTCGCCACCAGCTTGGGCGTTCCCTGCGTCGCCGCCATGCATCCAGAGAACCCCGGAGTTGACGCCCACCGAAGCTACAACAACCTCCACGTCTATGTCATTCCTACCACAGAGACGGTGGCCGGCATGTCGCAGGCATTGGGCAAGATGGCGGCCTTAGCAACTAGATTGGCTGCCGGCGAGGCCCTAGGCCCGGCTCTGGAGGAAGGATACCTGCCTAGGGGCATACGCAAAGATGAGGTCGCCACGAAGACTGCAGCCGAAAGGGCCTTGGACATGCTTTTGGCCAAGCTATCGGGTAGGCCCTATGTAACCGAGGTACCCTGGATGAGGTGGGAACGGGTGATGGCCGCCCAGCCCCTGGCCGATCTGGCTAGGGCAACAATAGCGGTAGCCACTACCAGCGGCTTGGTCCCGTGGGGAAACCCTGACCAGTTCTGGGCACGTCGCAACACCAAGTGGGCGAAGTACTCTCTAGGCGGCGACCGGTTGATGGAAAAAGGCAAGTGGGAGGCAGTGCATTCAGGATATAACACAACCATCGTGGGCGAGAACCCGAACTATGCGGTGCCCCTGGATGTTATGCGGGAGCTTGAAGATAGCGGGGTCTTTGGGTCTCTGTATCCCTTCTATTATTCCACTACCGGGGGGCAGGGCGCGCCTCAAGTCATGGAGAAGATGGCCCGCGAAATGAGCCAGGACATGAAAGCAGGCGGCGTAGACGGGGTGCTCCTGGTTGCTACCTGAGGGACCTGTACTCGCAGCGGGTCTGCGATCGCTAGAGAACTTGACAGGGCTGGTTTGCCCGTAGCCGTGGTGACCACGATGTTTCCCCTGGCAAAGCAACTGGGGGTGAGCCGTATTGTTCCCGCCCGTAGGATTACCCATCCCTGTGGCGACCCCTCACTGCCCGCCGAGGCGGACCGCGCCGTCCGTAGGCGAATCGTAATGGCGGCGTTGAAAGCGTTGCGAACCCCGGTAGCGGAGCCCACCACATTTCCCGTAGGCCAGGAGTGAAACTGCTATGCAGCTAACATTGTGCGATTTTCCAGTTAAGGAGGCCCGCTGGGGGAAGCAGACCAGATACCAGGGCGGCCTCTTGGAGATAAGCAAGGAGGAACTATTAAGTTCCTTTGTCCAGGATGATCGGATAGCCAAAGCGGATCTGGAGATTGTTAATCCAGGCGAAAGCGCCCGTATCATCAACTGTTGTGACGTTGTCGAGCCTAGGGCCAAGTTGGCTGGCCCGGGTCGGGTATTCCCCGGTGTCCTTGGACCGGTGGAGAAGGTAGGGGAAGGCAGGACCCACAGGCTCTCTGGCTTTGCCGTCGTGGGTTCCGTGGAGTGCCACGGCCTGACTAAGAAGGGGAGAACAAGTTACCGAAGCGGCTTGGTTGACATGTCTGGGCCAGGGGCCAAGATCAGCCCCTTTGGGTCCACCATTAACCTGGTCCTCGTTCTGACCCTCAGGTCAGACTTGACTGAGTTGGAGGCCAATAGCGCGGTGCAACGGGCGCAGTGTGGCATTGCCGAGAGGTTAGCGCAGACTACACTGGCACAGGAACCATACCATCAGGAGCCCCTGGAGCTAACCCCAGTCGATTCTTCGCTCCCGAAGATAGTAATGATCCAGGGATATACAATACAGGAATCAGCCCCTCACACCGACCTAGCCTTTTACGGAACCCCCGTGCGGGAGACGCTAGCCACGCTGGTGCACCCGAACGAATTTTTCGATGGCGCACTCACAG
>Ga0209324_10003849_pt1 | contig 10311 bp, 14 predicted proteins | sample Rifsed19ft3_FD_184015 | JGI IMG/M metagenome (GOLD analysis project Ga0209324, IMG submission 184015) | Soil microbial communities from Rifle, Colorado, USA - sediment 19ft 3 (version 2) | ecosystem: Environmental > Terrestrial > Deep subsurface > Rock core/Sediment | place: Rifle, Colorado...
GACGCCCGCGCCGCTCACCCTGAGGCGTCGCTCGCCGACCTATACGACCCAATCGCCATGCCGCCTGACCTGAGGCGCGCGCATCAGGCCCTTGACAGGGCCGTTGACGCCGCTTACGGCAGGAAAAGCTTATCTACCGACGCCGAGCGCGTGGCCTTCCTCTTCGAGCTCTACCACAAGTACACGAGCCTCCTCCCTGCCCCCGGCATACCGAGAAGGCGCAAGAAGAAGGCGTTGCTGACGACGGCCTGAATCTGGTGGGCTGTGCCCACCATGAGAGACAGAAAATTGTACTAATTTTGTATTAGAATTGGCGGCAGTCTAAAGACTCCAGAGACTCTAAAGACTATAGAGAAAACTCCTTAACCCCCCATTCCATAAGGCAAAACTGGAAATCAAGCCTGATATCGGGGAGCATTGTAGGTTGGGTCGCGTTTTTTTGACCCAACAAAAAGAGTTGGGTTACGCTTCGCTAACCCAACCTTTTCTAAAAAATTCAGCCGGAACATTTATGCCGTTTTGGGACCCGCAAAAATACGACGCCTGGTACGAAACCCCGCTCGGGAAAACCGCGGACAGGCTTGAGCGAGAGACCGTCTTTTCGATGGCTGGCGTAAAGACAGGCGAAAAAGCCCTGGATGCGGGCTGCGGCACAGGGACATACTCCATCGAGCTTGCAAAAAGGGGCGCACGCGTAACAGCCCTGGACGCTTCTTCGGAGATGATTGAAAGGGCGAGGGACAATACGGAGAAAGCCGGGGCATCGGTGGATTTCATCAAGGCCGACGCCCTGAAAATCCCTTACCTGACAATCATTTTGACCTGGTCCTTTCGGTATGCATGCTCTGCTTCGTAAAGGACAGGGATGCCGCGCTCCTTGAGATGAAAAGGGTTTTGAGGCCGGGCGGCAGGGTAGTTATAGCATTGCTGAACAGCAGGTCGCCGTGGGCGTTATTTAGAAGGATAAAGAGCCGTGTAAAGGAGACCGTTTACAGCAGCGCCGAATTCATATCCCCGAACGGAATAGAATCTTCTCTTGAAAAGGCGGGTTTCAAAGACATAAAGGTCAGGACCTGTCTTTTTTTCCTGCCGATAAACTCAGAATTTTATCTTGGCTTTTCAGGTGTTCAAGAGCGTCTCGGCAGCAGGCTATTCCCCGGAGCCGGGGCGTTTCTGACCGCAACCGCGACAAAACCATAAATCCGATGCACACTTCCGATGCACATTGAATTCCAGGGTCAGGACGCACTTGCATTTTGTTGGGTTACGCTTCGCTGTTTGATAGTTACCTATCCACAGTGGAGGTGCCGCTTTTTATAAAAGCCGCCTGACGAGGGGTCAGTCGACAACAACTGCAGTCTGTGCTATTTCCTCGAATTCTTTTTTAAGTGAATCGAGTCGATTCCGAGCAGCAGGGTCATTAAGATTTGTTTTTAGGTATTCTTCCAAATATTTTATTTCCAAGTGCTTCAAATGAATACAAAGCCGGTTCGTAACATTGGGAACACCTAAATTGTGTATCTCCCAATTGCTAAATGGAGTCATTTCAGACTTGCATAAAATGTCGAAGAACTCCTGGAGATTTCCAATGTATTCATGACACTCAGCCATGATAGCAAAAAAAGAACTCTTAGAATTGATTTCAATTGCAAAGTCTTCCCAAAGATGCTCAAACTTGTTTAATGTTTCAATTTTATCCCAAAACATCTCCATTTCAAATATTATTTTGTAAAGCACTGCCTCATCTATCTTATATAGGTTTTTCTCAAACTTTGATTCTTGTTCGTATTTTATTTTCCGTATCCTCTTAACAGAGTATTGGGCTGTATTATTGGTTTCAATATGATGTGGGTAGCAGAGCAAGATAAGATTTTCGTAAGCTCTGCGCTCCTCATCTGACTGCTTGGGATTGAATCTTTCTCCTTTTGGTAAGGCTGCTTCAATGTGGCACAATTGTCCTATAAATTGATTCTTCTCATCAATTAGAGATTCCGTACAACCTGGGAATGCACACTGGTTTCCCGACCGTGCAAATAATGCTCGAACAACATCTGTTGTAGGACTCAAACGAGGCATCTCGTTATTCCCGTAATCCGATTTTGTAAAAAGATTTATGGTTTAAGAGCAAACATTACATTGGCGACGAGTTCCGAAGAAATTGGAGTACGTGATTTTGCCATAGATGTTAAATTGGGATTACGATTTTTTTTTAATATACGAAATTCACCCCCGAAATGCAATAAAGGGGTTACTGCTCGCGCCGTAACCCCCTCTCTCTTTAATCTCTTTCTATTACTTGCCTGACCCCCTCGATGGGTCGGTCTTGAACCATCCCGGCACCCATTCCTGTCGAGCTTTTTTTATTTTCCCCCTTTCCTGCCGACCAGCTTCCTCCGCGCTGGCTATATTGGTATAAAATACCGCCTCGTCGATATTATCGACACTTTTCGGACTGGTCAATCCTCCATCCGATGTGACGGCTATCACAAAATCCCATGTCTCATTCTTCATCTTCGCATGCCATGAAGAAGGATTGTAGCTGAATCCAGCAGCGTCTCTTATCTTCTTCAGTCCCTTAGTCCCATATCCTCCAATGCCGCCCGACCGTGGGTCACAAGCAGGGTCTATAGCCGCTATCAGGTCAGGGTCTAACGGCGACTGGTCTGGCTCCGGAGTGAACGGGGCAATATATTTCGCACAAGGCCGACCTTCCTCGTCAGGCCCTTCCGTGCCACGGGTGAAATCTTCATTTCCCTGCCCCTCTTCGTCGTCCATTTGGGATGTCTCATGGTATTCACCATGCCATGCAAAAGGATTAAGAGCATCAGTCGAAGGTGTCTCGCCTTTAACACCCAGCCCTTCTTTCTGGAGTTTCTTGTTCCATTCCCTAAAAAGCTTGTCTTTGTCGATTTTTTTCATCACTCACCTATGAATTGTTGGGTCCTGAAATCTTGAATAGAACCGGACATTTGCCTTTATCAATACTTCACTTTAACCGAATTCAAGGGGTGCGCGTGTGACAAAAATCACGAAAATACGGAGACTGAACGGCCTGTCTCAAAAACGCCTCGCGGCAGCGGTTGGGATTTCCTTGACGCAAATGAACCTCATAGAGAACTTGCGATATAAGCCGCGGCCTGTGACTCTCATAAAGATTGCTCGCGTCCTTGAGGCCGACCCTGCCGAGCTTCTTTTACCTTGGGATGAACTCAATGAGTGAAGAAACATTGAAACCTTTTCTCGATGAACTTGCCTCACTGCTGGCGGCAAGCTATCTCCGGGAACAAACCTTGTCGCCTGATGAACGGATGGCGCGCAGGGTCAGAATGAAGGTCAATAAGAGGGCGACTAGGCAATACGAGGACTTTAGCCCTCATGACCTTTGACAAACAAATCTCCAACTCAAGTTCGGTCATGGCCACCCTCTGAAAACAGGGGAGGCCGACAAGTGCCAACTCGAACGGAATTTGCCTATAACGAAAAACTCTCAAGGTCATGGATGGGCCTTCAATGGGTAGAAGTGTACCTATGAAAAGATACTGGATAGATTTTATAAGAGACTCCTGCACGCTCCCCGCTTATTTCCTTACGGTGACAACACGCTATCTATTGCCGGAACATGAAGCACGCGGCTACTTGAACTTCCTGCTCCATACATTGAATAGAAGATTCTTTGGTAAGGGTTACAGACGCAAGGACAAGTTTATCGGGGGCTTCGCATTCGAGGAACGGCAGGCAGACGGCAAGCTACATTACCACCTCATTATTCTTGATAGTGAGCAGTTCCATATTAGAGACAAGCCCTCTCTGAAGAAACATCTTTACAAACAGATTACAAAGGTACGGAAGCTCAACAGGTCTACGGGCCGCTATACCTATCGAATCTTTTATCGCATCGGGGTCGATTTACAGGAGATTACCTCTGAGGAGGAAATGAAAAAGACGGCCTTCTACTCTATGAAGAAAAAGTCCGGCGACGCGATCGGTCTTCTCGGAAAAGAGGGAGTCCTCTGGGATATGTACCAGACCTCCACTGACCATCTTTTTAGAAGCCATACGGATGAACCCCGGACTGCTGTAAGGAAAAGGATTCGGAAATCACTTAATAAGATATAAAGGGGCCGTGCTCGAAACCCCGTTTAAAACGATTCACATTGTTCTGTATGCCTGTTCAGCGGCGAGGGCCTTCATATCCCTTCAGGGCAATCATTTCGAGGTACTATGCCGCCGATGGTTAGACAGCCAGTGGTAACGTGCCGAGTAACACGTCTTTAGTGAATGTTTCATTACGTTTTTCGAGGTTGCATTCCTCACGAGTTAGCTCACAGTTAGGAGATTTCAAATGACCAAAAAGAGATATAACGCTATCGCTAAGACCCGGTATATCCGACACGGTGGGCACAGTGATTTCCTCCACGACCCCCTCGACGGGAGGACGACCCTCGGCAGGGCATATCAGGGAGATATTGAAGCCCTCACAGCCCATCTCGGAGGCCAGTTGACTCTGCCCCAACGCTCTCTTATCGAGCAAGCAACGAGACTGAGCTTGCTGGCTTCTATCGCGTGGGCCGAGATATTACGAGCGGGTCTATTCAGCGAGGGACAGACTTCTCCGGCTTTCGAGGTCTTTTTGAAGGCTTCGCGGGACGAGAGGGCAATATTGCAAATACTAGGACTTGAGCGCCGTATGAAAAGCCTGAGCCTACAGGATATTCTAAATGAAGACAATACCGACTGACCCTATAAAGTTTTTCTCACATCTATCATGGATTGGCGGCTCTCCCTTGCTCGATGTGATAGAGCCGTACCGCAGGAAGATATTCACGGAAGCCCTTTTTACACTCAACGACGACGGCTTGCCAAGATACAACCTTGTCGTCGCAGGCAGGGCCAAAAAGAACTGGAAGTCCGCTGACCTCGTGTTGGCAGCTCTTTATCGCTTACTCGCGTGGCCATCTCCTTTAGGTTCACAGTGCTATATCCTAGCTAACGATAAGGGCCAGGCCGCTGATGATTTGGAGCTTGCCAAGAAAATAATAAAAGCCAATACGCTCCTAAAAGGGGAATTGAAAATTAAAAAGGAAGTTGTCGAGAGAAAAGATGGGGATGGATTTTTAGAGATACTGCCAGCGCAGGATGTGGCCGGGGCGCATGGTAAGACATTTTCATTTTGTGGCTTCGACGAGATTCACGAGTACAGGGACTACGCCCTCTTTGAAGCCCTCGCCCTCGACCCACACCGTCCTGATGCGATGATTTGGATAACGAGCTACGCGAGCCTTTATAATCATAAAGGGATTCCCCTCTATGACCTCGTTCAGATGGGAAAAGAGGGCAAAGACCCGCGCATGTTCTTCTCATGGTTTGCTGCTGACTACTGCACCGACCCTTACGCGGCAATGAAAGATACACCCGAAGCTCGCGCGAACCCTTCAACTCTACCGGAGGGATATCTCGAACAACAGAAAGCGCGCTTGCCTATTCACAGGTATCGGAGGCTTCACCTTAACATTCCTGGAGCACCAGAGGGCGCGTATTTGTCTCCCGAAAAGGTCGAGGCGGCAGTAGGCAATCACCGTATCCTGCCGTATAAGCCGGGGATTCATTATCGGGCATTTGTGGATATGAGCGGCGGCTCAGGAGACGATGCTACTTTGTCAATCGCCCATCATGAAGAGGGGCTCGTTATCGTCGATGGGATTTGGAATCAAGGCAAGCGACCACCTTTTGACCCGCGAGAGGCCGTGTCCCTCTTTGTGGATATTTTGAAAAGCTACGGAGTGAGCAAGGTCGTCGGCGACCGCTATGGCGGGGAAACATTCAAAAAAGATTTTGAGGGGAAGGGGATTTATTACGAGGTATGCCCTTTGCCGAAGTCCTCTCTCTATGAAGTTCTTGAGGTGGAACTAAACAGCGTCAGGGTAATTTTGCCTGACGACACGGTACTGGTAAAACAGCTCCTGACCCTTATCATGAAGGGCGGGAAAATAGACCACCCGAACGGTGAGCATGATGACCTTGCCAATGCTATTGCCGGAGCTATATGGCTCAGCAAGGGCCAATCTCCGGCAAATCTCAAAGCCGCCGTTTTTAGGGGGAGTACGGTTAGCGGGCAGTTCAACGCTGGGAATAATTGGAGCGATTTAGAATTACCGAAAACAGATTGGTAAAGGAGGTATTTCAGTAAACCTTTCGAGTCTATGATTGCCATACGGCAGAGGATAGTCGAGCTCCACCGGGAATACATGTTGGCAAATCCGTCCGCAGACCCGGACAAAGTACTTGAAGAGCTACTCGAATCAAATCCAGAGGCACGAGATATTTTTAGACAACCTGAAAGGAGATAAACCATGACACCAGAAGAAGCGGGTCGCAGAATTGACGACCTCGTAAAAGACTATATCTACCAACATCCCGAAGTCAATTATCAGAGGGCTTTGCAACTGATTCTCGACAGGTACCCTGACCTCAAAGCGGCATACGCGCGCGGCGTGGTCTTCCTCGACGACTAAAGGAGCATGACAAATGGAAATAATCAGAATGGTAGAAGATGAACCCGCCGAGACAATTAGCGGCCCTGAAATAAAAATCCAGTGCTTCAGCACTGGCGCAAACATCATCAAGCGGCGGCTCGACTGGTTTCTGGATGAAGCGGAACGACAGGATACCCGTGACAGCGGCGAGAATGTCCGCAATGAAGTAGACAGGCGCGTGCGTAACTATATGGCTTATTGCGGCATTGTCGATTACGAAAAGGCGTTGCACGCCGTATTTGCGGAAAATCCTGACCTGAAGCGGCGATACGCGGAATCATAAACAGATTTTGTCAGGAGGGGGGTTCCTCCGAGGTAACAGCCCCCGGGCAGGCCCCTCCGGAGCGGGGTGGAGTACCGCTTTGACATGACCCTGTCCGGGGAGATTTTAAAAGGAGAATTTTATTATGTCTAAATTCGATAATCTTTGCAAAAAGACATTGGAGTTGAGTAAACGATATGAAGAGCTTTCGCGGCCTCATAAGCTCAGCCCATCCGCTTTCTTACGAGATGCTATGGAGGTCGCCGGGACTACAGACGAACGACTCGACACCCTTGAAAAAGCCCTCACTGGCCCGGCCTTCGTCCGTAGCAATCAATTCTACAGGATGGCCATGAAGTTCATCAAAGAAAAGGGCTGTACTCGTCCTCCCAACGAGCTTCGGCGATTGTCTTGGCTCGGCCGACTCGAAGAGGTAACTGCTGAACTTAGCTCAATCGGAAGCTCCCCTTTCGAGCTCTTCGCGCTCGCTGTGCGGACGATGACGCGGACGAATCCGGAAGTCTTCGGCGACATCGAGAATTTTATTCTCTATCAAGAATCGCTCAGAACTACGAGAGATAAACTCGAAAATCTTTTCAAGCAGATGGAACGGAGCTACGGACCGGAAGACCTCGAAATCGGTCCGACAGATAAAGAAGGCCGGGCGCGAGTGAGCATCAAAATTTCCAAAGGCGCCGTTCACCTTGGCGAAAATTTTCCAGAACGACTCGTGAACTGGCTCAAAGCGAATCAGAACATGAAGATTTGAGGGGCGCGCTGTTCCCCTTCATCAGGGCGCGCCACCTCATTGACCGGGGGACCTCAAGCTCCCCCCGGCCGTATATTCCACCTGATGAAGGAGATAATCGGGGAACGTAATTGCTTGGAAGGTATCCCCGACGGGAATTCTCCCCCGACAAATTACCTCCAAGCGGAAAGTCTTCCGAGGCCGGACTGCCTTTTCCGGTGGTCTCGACGGGATATCCCCCCGGCGTCAAACCGGAAAGGCTATTATTTAATGCCCTCAGAAACGGCGAAAAACACGTTTAAACAGGCCTCTGGCCCGTGTTTGAGCGGTGGGCTATATCAATCCTTCCCCCTGTCCTCTTTTCCTGTTGAAAACTTGCCCTGGTCCAGGGATACAATTAAAGTGGAGAAGGGAGGGATAGATTATGAATTACAAAGGACTAACAGAGGATGACATCCATCTCATCAACTTAGCAAGCACAGAATTTCTCTGTGCAGTCGTTCGAGGGGAAATCGACCTGAAAGACCTCGCTAAGGAGACCTTAGCGAATCGCGGAGTAGATGAGAACGGTAACTGGGTAGGATTCTATGAGGCGCGGAGGTTAAGATGAAAAAGCTATTCATGACAGCAGTCCTCATATCTTTACTGGCGAGTACTACTGCCGTCTCTGCAATCAGGCAGAAGACCTATACCGTCTATAACGATAAGAGGCAAGTTCAAGAGGTATGGAAAGAGAGTAGCGAAGACACCATCGTCATATATAGCCCTGATTTGAAGCTGAAAGGCTACATCAAAAAATTCCCATCCGGCGGGGGCGTCATCTACGACGAGAAATTTCGGCTCAAAGGAGAGATAAAGGACGACAATGAGAGCAGCTCTATATATAAGAAAATCGAATGACGATAACGACAAAGCCGCAGAGAATAAAAGTTCTCACAGGCAGAAAGAGCACGGCGCAGCCTACGCTATAAGCAAGGGCTGGACTGTCAAGCCTGAACACATCTTCATTGACGACGGAATTAGTGGAGCCGAGTACCAGAACCGTCCGGCCTTCTTCAAGATGCTGAACTGCCTCAAAGAGTTCGATTGCCTCGTGATATCCGAGTCGTCGAGACTCGGCAGGGATATGACGCGCAACGCATACTACCTGACGACGATTCTCGAAGCAGGCGTTGCGGTATTCTATTATCTGAGTGATACTGAAGAACGGGCAGATAGCCCGGAAGCCCGTTTAATGCTCACGATGAAATCCTATGCCAGCGAGGTCGAGCGGCAGAAAGCGAGCGAGCGTTCGAGAGATTCCCTAAAGAGGAAAGCCGAGAAAGGCTACTGCACCGGCGGGCCTTGCTATGGATTCGACCTCATTCCTGTGTACACGACCGGAGTAAACGGAGAGCAGACCAAAGCCTACACGGATTACAGAATCAATGAGCATCAGAAGGAAATCACTATCGGGATTTTCACAATGTCCGCGGACGGTCATGGCATCCATAAAATTACGAAAACCCTCGACGGAGACCCGCGTTACCGGAAATATTCATTGAAGTACTTCGACGGGAAGACGCCGCCCCCTCCCCGGAAAAGTGCCGGGACGTGGTCGCCATCCGCTGTTTACTATCTGCTACGGAATGAACGGTATCTGGGCATCATTCCTTTTGGTGAATTCAGACAGGTCTACAAGGGTGGCACGAAGAAAAGAGAGAAGCAGTCTGATTATCTTAAAATCGCTCGCGAGGATTTGAGGATTATTCCTCAGCAGCTCTGGGAGAAAGTTCAGGCGAGAATCAAGGCGACCTCCGCCATGTATATAAGAAGTTCGGATGGAAAGTTGCAGGGCAAACCTGATAGCGGACGGGATTCAAAGTACCTCTTGAGCGTCATTACCCAGTGCGGAATTTGCGGACACCATATTATCGGTTTCCGCTCCGGCGCGAGTCACAGGAGATTTTATGTCTGTTCATATCATAGCAACCGAGGCTCAAAGGTCTGCTCGAATGATTTAAGAATCCCTATGACTGAGCTGGATAATCTCGTCCTGTCTGCTATAAAAAAGGATGTCCTGAGTAAGGACACCATCAAGTACATCGTGAAGAAGTCGATGGATGAAATAGCCAAGCTCCAGAAAGAACAGCCTCATAGGGGCTCCTCCTTAAAAGAGGAACTTCGGAAGACTGAGCAGGAATTAAAGAACCTCGCATCGGCTATTGCCTCAGGGAGTGGTGTCCCTAAAATTATCTTACAGGAGATTAAGGACAGGGAATCGAAGACAGAGGCATTGAAAGTCGAAGTCGCTCGATATAATGCCCCTGCTCAGATGAATGAGGTGGATTATGAAAAACTGGAAAAGGCCCTTGAATCAAGATTGATGAGGTTCGAGGAGTTGATATTCTCTGATGTCGCCATTGCTCGGCAGGTGTTACGGAAGCTATTCAAGAAGCCGCTGATTCTCAAACCAGAAGAGGGTGGCGGATATAGTCTCGAAGGGGAAACGGCTCTTGGCCCGCTACTCCCTCCTGCGAAGGTAACAGTCGGACACCCTTCGCTAACCCAACCTACAACTACAACTGTCCACAAAAAAAGACCGCCGATGTAATTACTAAATACCGGACACACTTCAACGTTGAAATGCGCTTTCCTGCATTCAAACTTCAGCCTCATTGCCCCTGCTTTCAGTCCTGCTCCTCAGAAAGCTGGAAGCAGAAAATAGCCAATGATCATGGCCAATGTAAGGATAGCCACGACCGCGATATAGACCTCGTCGGCGTGCC
>Ga0209324_10003852_pt1 | contig 10310 bp, 7 predicted proteins | sample Rifsed19ft3_FD_184015 | JGI IMG/M metagenome (GOLD analysis project Ga0209324, IMG submission 184015) | Soil microbial communities from Rifle, Colorado, USA - sediment 19ft 3 (version 2) | ecosystem: Environmental > Terrestrial > Deep subsurface > Rock core/Sediment | place: Rifle, Colorado...
CCTCGACATAATCCATTACAATGAAGAACTGCTTATTGATATTTATATCGTATATGGTAATAAAACCGGGATGTTTAAAAAGACTGACTGATTGTGCTTCACGAACAAATCGTTCAATGGCTTCTTTGTTATTTTTATAAGCATCTTTGATAACCTTTAAAGCTACTTTTCTTTTAAGGATTTTATCCACCGCCCTGTAGACTACGCCTATACTGCCCTGCCCGATAAGCTGTATGTCTTCATATCGGTCTTCGAGTACAAGTTCAGAGGCGCTCATGGTCGCTTTCATTTTGAGTCTTTGGGTAATAATTTCAAGCCGTTTTGCGACATCCTTGAAACCGATGTCAAAAGATATTATTTTTTTGTAAATGTCGAGCGCCTTTTCAGGAATGTCGTGTTCTTCGAATGCAGCGCCTATTTGGTAGAGGAGATCCACTTTTTTATCCATAGGCATAGCGGCTTCAATTACCTTGTTGAAATATTCCTCTGCAATGTTCCGTGTGCCTTTTTTGAAAAACAATTTTCCAAGCCTGAGCTGGGCATCAAGCTGGTATTCGGATGGAACTTGTTCGATCGTTTGGAGCAGCGACAGCGCCTTATCGTCCTCTTTTTCTTCGTAAAAGGTTGCAAGTTCATATCGAATCCTGTTGGCTTCTTCTTCCGGAAGATTCATAGTCGACAATATTCCCTCCAGTTTTTTAATCTTCGGCTCGATAATTATTTTGTTTATATCTTTATAGCGTTTTGCGTAATCCGAATTATCAGGGTTTAATTTTATGAGTGTTTGCAGTTTTTCATAAGCTATATTGACCAGTCCTTCCAGAAGATACTGTTCAGCAGCACTGTCTAGAAAGGTTTCTAATGTGTTTTGGCAGGTGATATCATTTGGTTTTCGCTTTATGATTTTTGCCAAAACATTTTCTGCTAAGGGGATGTCAGCTATCTTTACTTTTGTACAGAATTCGCTCAATGCATTCAGGAGGCACTGTGTCTGCTTTTCGTCTAATTTGTACATGAGTAATTTTTCAAGGTGTGAGATGACGACCCTGAGTTTCGAGGAATCTTTTTTAATTAAATCCTGAAAGAGACCTACGGCACGTTCCACTTCATTATTTTCAGAATAAATGTAAGCAAGGAAAAATTGTATATTCGTATCGGTTGGTAGTAGCGTAAAAAACTTATTAAAATATGCAATGCTGTCTTTGATTTTCCCTGCATAGTAGCAGAGATGTCCCAGAATATATTTATTCATGGAATTACCGTTAAGCTGAGAGGTGGTTTCGTATTCCACAATTGCCTTGTCCAATATTCCTTTTTTCTTATATGCTTCGTAAAGAGATTTATAGGCAGATTCATTGAGCGGGTCTAATTCAATAATTTCAACAAATCCTTTAATCGCCGTCGTATGACGGTGTGGGCAGAGGTGGAACAGGTTCCTGTATTCGTCCAGTGCCTTGTCTATAAGGCCCTTTTTGATATAAATTTTAGCGAGTATATAGAATTTATCTGAGAAATGACTTCCAATGAGTTTTAATTGATTGAGGATATGTAAGGCTTCTTCATATTCTCCTCTTAAATACAATAATTCGCCCATGACGAGGTGATACCTCATGTGCCGTATCCCAATATTGATACTATCCTTTAAAATATCAGATATGGGATAGTTTTCGTATATTTTCTGGCAAACGAGAAACGCATCGTTGTCTCGTCCTATTTTCTTATAAGCAACAGCAAGGTCATTTAAGACCTTTATGTTTGTTGTATCATCCTTGAAATGGCGTTCAGCAATTTCAACAATGCCATTCCAATCATGTTCTTGATAAAGCTTATCGAGTTTTTTATTGTCAGAGAAATCGAACATTCTATTGTTATGTCTGGTTAAAATTGTGAAACTTTATATGAAACCTGCTCTCTTGCCAAGTTAATATTTAGATAAAATACCTTAAATATTCAAAGTATCCAATTACTTTTTTAATTAATCAATTTTTATAAAAAGATATTACACCAGGATTGATAACAAATACTAAAAATACATTTTTAGATAATATTTTATAGTTATTATTGATATTTTAATGATAAAAAATAAGTTGTATTTTTAATTCTAATTTGTGATAATCTTAGCGATTGTAGAAGTAATGTGTAGAATATCTTAGAGTTATAGCAATAAGAACAGAATATGCCTTCTAAAGAAAAAGTGATGAAAATATTAGAAGAGTTGACTCTGGATGAACTCCATGAGGCTCAAAGTTTTATTGATACTCTTATTACGAATAGAAAGACAAGTGGTTTAAAATCTCAAAGAAAAGCAGAGCAAGAGGATTACAAATCTATGGAACGAAGGGAACGGGAACGCTTTTATGAAATCTTTCCCTGTAAACTTAAAATGGTTGACAAACAAGAAGATCCCACATTTGGAGGGACAGTTGTAGATATTTCCAAAGGTGGGCTACGATTAAAAACAAGTAAAAAAATAGAGGCAGGCAGCGTCTTGGTACTTTCTCCAGACTACGACCGGATATATAAAAAGATTTTTGTCGAGGTGGTTCGTATAAAAGAGTTTATGGGACAATACGAAATAGGCGTAAAGTATATTCTGGTGGAGGACAATACTAAAAAATAGTTTTATAAAAATATCTAAAAAATTAACCAGATAACAAATCATTTGTAAATACTACCATACCTAAAACATTTAATAGGATGTATATTGAAGGTTGGAATTAAAGTTAAATTCTGGGGCGTAAGAGGATCCATTCCCACGCCTGGTGTAAAGTATATAAAATATGGTGGAAACACCCCCTGCGTGGAAGTTCGACTACCGAACAATCAATTGTTTATTTTTGATGCGGGCACTGGTATCAGAGAACTTGGGAACGTATTGTGTAAAGAAGAGAGAAAGCTTAAAGCTCATATATTTCTTAGCCACTTCCACTGGGACCACATTCAGGGCCTGCCTTTTTTCATGCCTTCGTATATTGAGGGAAACGAAATTATTATCCTTGGCATGGATTTGCAAGAGGCACGGCTTGACAGAATCATATCAAATCAAATGGAAAGTATATATTTTCCGGTTAAACTACAATCTTTGTCGGCCCGTATGCAGTTTCAGATACTCTCAGAAGGAAGTAACACCATCGACGGGTTAACGGTAGATACTATGTACATCAATCATCCAGGTCAAGCAATGGGATATGTGGTAACTTTTGGAAAGACAAAGATATGTTATTTTACGGATAATGAACTGGTACCATCATGGGCACATGAGACTTTTAGATTGAAATATAAATCAGATACCAGAGAAAAGATTGTAAAATTAATTAGCGGTGCAGATTTACTCATCCATGACGCACAATATACAGATGAGGAATACAAAACCAAGATTGGCTGGGGGCATTCCCCTCTCAGCGATGTACTGAATCTTGCGAAAGAGGGAAGGGTGGGCAGGCTAGCGCTCTTTCATCACGACCCGGATCATTTTGATGAGCAAATTGACATCTTTGCGGCAAATTGCAAAGAGAATTTGAATGGGTCTTATCATCACATGGAATGTTTTGCGGCACAGGAAGGCATGGAACTACACTTCTAAATATTTCCATACAGGCATGTAATTTGCTCCAATTTTTAACCAGCGTTCAAAATAGTAAAAAGGGTTTATTTTGCACAAAAAAGTAATTCATAGTGAACATAATTGAGAAAATGTTATGAGAAGGATGCACATACAAAATGTTACACCGGGAATGGTGCTTGGTAAGGCTGTTTACGGAGATAATTACGAGGTATTATTAAACAGGGGAGTAGTGCTCATTGAGGGTTATATTAACAGATTGAAAGATAGAGGATTTATCAAAGTTTATATCGATGATGAGGAAACTGCGGATGTTGTCATTAAAGATCCAATATCTGATAAAATCCGCATTATGGCTACGAAAGACATTCTTAAGACATACGAATTAACACAGTCAGCGATAGTAAATATAGAAGCAGATACTGCCGAATCAGTCATCAAAAGTATTAATACACCCAAGATCAAAAACGCTTTTCAGGCAAACCCTGCTTTTAAGCGCATGTGTGAAGACATTAATTCATTTGTTGATGAACTTATGAATGAAGATGTTTTATCAGGGTTAAATTCGATTAAGAGTTTTGATAATTATACCTTTGAACATTCTGTTGATACGGCAGTGTTATCCATAATCATTGCAAAAAGGTTATTGCTTGATAAAGATAAATTAAGACAAATTGCCATTGGTGAGTTTCTTCATGATATTGGAAAGATTTTTATCGATGAAAAGATTATTAATAAACCCGGCAAATTAACAGAGGAAGAATATGAAAAAGTAAAGCAACACACCACCTATGGGTACGAGTTGCTCAAGGATATTGATAATATAGGAGAAGCTTCAAAGCATATTCCTTATCAACACCATGAGAGACAGGACGGTAAAGGTTATCCCCGTGGCTTGAAAGGCAGTAATAAAATTGATATTGGTGGTATTGGCTATACCGAGCAGGATAAAATGATTATGATTGCGGAGATCGCAGCAATTGCGGACTTTTACGATGCCTGTATTTCGGACAGGCCGTATCGTAAAGGATTGTTTCCTGATTTTGTATATGAACTTATAAAGAACGGTTCAGGAACACAGTTTAATAGAGAATTAGTAGAATGTTTTCTTGGTGTAATGCCTAAATATCCTGTGGGTTCCGAAGTTAGAATCAGGAATGGTATAAATAAGGATTTTACAGGGGTTGTAATGTCTTTAAACATCCAGCAGTTATCCAGACCAAAAGTGAAATTGCTGCGTGATGCTAAAAAGAATAAGATAACACCTTTCGAAATTGATTTAAGTTCCAATATTACCGTAGACATGGAATGTATTTCTTAAAATAATTGTCGGGTAGCAACGCCATTTTTGATGGCAGCATCAGCAACTGCCTTAGCTACTTCCTTATGCACCTTCTCATTGAAAACGCTTGGTATAATATAGTCCTCGGATAGATAATCCTCATCGATAGTATTTGCAATGGCGTATGCTGCCGCCATATTCATCTCATCGTTGATTGTTGTTGCCCCAATATCTAATGCCCCCCTGAAAAGGCCCGGGAAGCAAAGTACGTTATTGATTTGGTTGTGATAATCTGACCTGCCTGTAGCAATAATCCTGGCGACACCCTCAATCAAATCAGGTTCGATCTCCGGCGTGGGATTTGCCATAGCAAAGACTATGGAATCCTTATTCATCGTCTTTACCATGTCCTTTGTAATAATATTTGGCCCGGAGACACCGATGAAAACATCCTTTCCCTTCATAGCATCGGCAATTATTCCTTTTTCATTATTTGGATTTGTGATTTCTGCTAAAGCATCCTTGTCGGGATTCATGTGGGTCTTTCTTCCTTTATAAACAATTCCGGCAGTATCGCATACCACTATGTTTTTAGCGCCTGAGCTGAGAAGTATTTTGGCAATTGATGTTCCTGCAGCGCCGGCGCCGCTGATAACGATAGAAACATTTTCTATCTTTTTCCCAACCACCTTTAATGCATTAATGAGACCTGCAAGGCAAACCACTGCTGTGCCATGCTGGTCATCGTGAAATACGGGAATCTTTAAGGCTGCCTTTAACCTCTTTTCGACTTCGAAACAGCGGGGGGCTGAAATATCTTCGAGGTTAATGCCGCCAAAAGTGGGAGCAATGTTTATAACAGTATTGACTATTTCGTTTACATCCTTGGTGTTTAACAAAATGGGAAATGCATCAATACCCCCAAATGCCTTGAATAGCATGGCCTTGCCTTCCATAACGGGCATTCCTGCTACAGGGCCAATATCGCCCAATCCAAGAATGGCAGTGCCATCGGTGATAACAGCGACGGTATTCTTGATAATGGTATATTCCCTGGCCAGTTCCGGGCGTTCGTGGATGGCCATGCAAACTTTGGCCACACCGGGTGTATATACCCGTGAAAGGTCTTCAAAGGTAGAGATGCTAATGCGATTATTTAAAAATATTTTTCCCTTCTCGTGAAGTTCGAAGACCTTGTCTTTGACGCTGACAACTTCAACAAATTCCTTTCCAATGGCTGAAAGGGCGCTCAAAATGTCTTTTACTTGCTTGTCGGTGCTAACATAAACGGCAATATCTCTGACCTTAAATTCTTTTTCCGCCTTGATAATCTGAATATTGCCCATGCTGCCACCGAACTTACCAATGGTAGTAATGGCCATGCCCAATGTGCCAGGGGCATTTTTTAACTTTAAACGAAAAGTTACGAGGTTTTCAGTGAGTTTCATTTTTGTTAGCCTCCGATTTCAAATATGAGATTGTTTTAATCAGCCGGTACACCCCTTGTTGCGATTTGGAATTTTGGAGTATAGGCCTTTTTCTTGCAGAATAGCATTAATGCGGCGCCCATTACAATAACACACGCTGAGGTTAAAAGCGTCAAACGCATGCCGATGTGATGATATAATATCGTTCCGATGAAAGGGGCAGTGAGTCCTCGTATGCCAATAAGAGAATATTGTATACCAAATATACCCGGTGTGTGTTCTCTTTTAACTTCCTGAATGATATGGTTATACCAGCATAAGTCCCACCCATTCATGATTACACCACTGATGACTGATGCGAAGAATATGGGATATATATTGTGTGAAATTGCGTAAAGAAAAGGAATGGCTACGGCAATGAGCATGACAACCTTTAGGAGATTCAGTGGTTTATAGCGATCGATAAGGTGTCCCCAGAAGAAGAAAGAGATCGAACCGGAAAGTGCGGTAATAGAACCTAAATATCCAATAATTGTATTTGATAGTGAGAGTTCGTGAACCAGGAAAAGAGGGTAAAGGGGTACACCCAGGAGATAGCCGAATCCGGCAATAAAGAACGACATTGTAAAATATTTAAGATGATTATTTTTGCCAAATTCATTTACGATAACCGATAAACGATCAAGAGCGTTGATCTTTGTTTCACGTCTAATCTTGATCTTTCTGAAAAGAAACGAAGAAATCATCCCAAAAGCAGCGCCAGCCGGAAAAATAAACCGATAAAAAGTACCGTTACCAAGGTCTAATAAATATCCACCTGCGAAAGAGGCCAGTACCGTCGACATATTACAGAAGAACCGCACATATCCCATAGCCTTTCCACGGTAATTTTCGTGATAAACTTCTTTCATAATGCTGCTATAAGCGGGCATTGCCATTGATTCCAAGACTGCAGCACATACTACGATGGATGTAAAGACTAAAGGATTATTTACAAAAAAGACGGCTAAATACAAACTCCTTGAAAAGAATGTGGGGAATACCACCCATAATACTTTTTTGCCGCTTCTGCACAGTTTTGCCCAGAGCAGAGTAAGCAGGAAACAGGCGGTGGGGGCGGCAGTAATAATAGCAACTTCCAGGGATGTTGCACCCATCCTTAGTCCGATAATGGGTGCAAAAAATACAACTAACCCGTTGAAAATACCAAAAAATATGCCCGACCTTACATCGTAGAAATAGGCAATGCGGGTATAGTATGGAAATTTTTTAGCAAGAAACATACAACTAATGGAGTAATCAAGTTAATCCCCCTTAGAAAAGGGGGAATCAGGGGGTTGTGTTTTTCCCCGGGGCTATTTTACAACCCCCTAGCACCCTTTATTAAGGGGGATTTTTATATCCACTATCTCCTGATCCGCATAAAAAAATGAAAATTCCTCTACAATCAAGATAAACCTTGATTGCAGGTGTTTATAACAATATAATTTTGCAATTCTATAACATTCATTTATCGTAAGGCAAGGAAAATACAAAACATGAAAGTACTTATAATATCGGACATACATGGTAATCTTGCTGCATTGGACGCCATTCGTGAAGAAGCCGATAAGGTATTTTGTCTGGGGGATATTGTAAATTACGGACCCTACCCCAGGGCATGCCTTGAAAGGGTTCGTGACTTAACCGATGGAATAGTTCGAGGAAATCATGACAATGCCATAAGCAGGGATGTGGATTGTGGATGTTCTATAAAATATAAAGAACTCAGTGATGCAGGGAAAATTTATACAAAGGGCATTTTGAACAAAGACGAGAAAGATTATCTTGCAAATTTACCTGTAACACTACATACGAAAATAAACGGGACAAGGTTCTTGTTTTCGCACGGTTCTCCGGGAGGCGACATGTACAGATATCTTCGTCCCGATGTTTCTCAAAAGGAACTGGAGGACGAGCTAAAGGATATTCATGCCGATATCGTATTTATCGGCCACACCCATCTTCCTATGGTGCGTAAGATAAATGATATTATCGTTGTGAACCCTGGTAGTGTAGGGCAGCCACGGGATGGTGTCCCTATGGCATCGTATGCTGTTTGGGAGGACGGTAGTATAACGATAAAACGAGTACCATATGATATAGAAGCGACGGTAAAAGGGTTACAGGAAACAAATATACCTCCTCAGTATGTTGAGTGGCTTACTGACATTTTAAGAGGGGGTGGGATGTGAAATGATTGTTTATTGTTTGAAATGCTTGCCTTTTATGAATCGGTGTGTTATAGTTACTTTTTTTAAAAAATGAGCTTTATGCGGGATATTGTTTAAGGATAGGATAGCAATGTCAAATGGAACTGAAAAAGATACTGGTACGTCTGAGAAGATAGAAATAGTGCATACATCCGAGGTATTGTTTGCTGAACAACAGGTAATAATCCAATCTCTCAAGCAGGAATTAGAAGCAAGCAAGAAAAAGGTTAATGAACTTCAGGATTCGATGCGACGTCTCGCAGCTGATTTTGATAATTACAAGAAATGGGCTGATAAAGAGCGGAAAACTACCCAGCGAACAGCCGCAGAATCGCTGATTAAAAAATTATTAGATATTTACGAAAGTCTGGAAAAATCTGTTTCTACGGTAAATACGGTAAATAATGCATCGGGAAATGAATTCAAGGATGGAATAAAAATGATACACAAAGAATTCTCCCGAATACTAAAATCAGAAGGCCTTGAGCCTATACCGTCTGTGGGTGTTCATCTGGACGTTTGTAGGCATGAGGTTTTGATGAGAAAAGTCGATAATGATGTGCCAGAAGATACGGTAATAGAAGAAATTCAAAAGGGTTATTTATTAAATACATTTGTGTTAAGAACAGCAAAGGTGGTAGTATCACAGAAATCAATACACGAACAAGAAAACATTCAGAATCCAGAAAAGCAAGAAGAGGATAAAGGAGGGTAGGATATGGCAAAGATTATAGGTATAGACTTAGGGACAAGTAACTCTGCCGCAGCCGTGCTGATAGGAGGAAAACCCACGATTATACCCAGTGCAGAAGGATCAACGATCGGTGGGAAGGCATTTCCTTCTTATGTAGCATTTACAAAGGATGGCGAAAAACTAGTTGGTGAACCGGCGAGAAGGCAGGCAGTTAGTAACCCGGATGGCACTATATATGCAATCAAAAGAAAGATGGGTACTGATTACAAAGTCACCATTCGAGGCAAGACATTTACGCCTCAGCAAATTTCGGCGTTTATCTTACAAAAGATAAAACAGGACGCAGAGGCATTTCTTGGTGAACGGGTTGAAAAAGCAGTCATCACCGTTCCCGCCTATTTTAACGATAACCAGAGACAGGCCACGAAAGATGCGGGAACCATCGCCGGACTGGATGTCGTTAGAATTATTAATGAACCCACTGCGGCATCATTGGCATATGGATTGGATAAGGTTGAAGAATCTCAAAAAATCCTGGTGTTTGATTTGGGCGGCGGTACGCTGGATTGTACGATTATGGATTTTGGACAGGGCGTCTTTGAGGTGGTTTCTACAAGCGGCGATACCCAGTTAGGCGGTACAGACATGGACAATGCCATTGTCGACTATCTGGTGGCTGAGTTCAAAAAGGAATACGGTATCGATCTCAAAAACGACAAAATGGCAATGCAGAGATTAAGAGAGGCGGGTGAAAAGGCAAAGATAGAACTTTCTACAACGCTGACGACTGATATTAACCTTCCATTCCTTACTGCCGATGCCTCCGGCCCGAAACATTTTACCCATACCATTACGAGGGCGAAGCTGGAACAATTGATTTCTCCGATTGTTAATCGATGCGGACATTCAGTTGAACAGGCATTAAAAGATGCCAAATTAACGCCCAATGACATTCACAAGGTTATCCTTGTAGGTGGCCCTACGAGGATGCCATGCGTACATAAGTTTGTGGAAGATTACGTAGGGAAAAAAATTGAACGCGGGGTTGATCCGATGGAATGTGTAGCCATGGGCGCTGCGATCCAGGCGGGGG
>Ga0209324_10003854_pt1 | contig 10309 bp, 11 predicted proteins | sample Rifsed19ft3_FD_184015 | JGI IMG/M metagenome (GOLD analysis project Ga0209324, IMG submission 184015) | Soil microbial communities from Rifle, Colorado, USA - sediment 19ft 3 (version 2) | ecosystem: Environmental > Terrestrial > Deep subsurface > Rock core/Sediment | place: Rifle, Colorado...
TTTCCCACCCTCCTGTTTAGTCGGCATTATTGCCAACTGTCTCAAGTATAGCATATTAATATATATTGTCAAGTAAAATATATTATACATTTCCTTGACGTAACTATGTGTCGTATGTTACATTTTGAAACGTCATGTCACAAGCAACAGTCACACACGCCAAAAGATCAATCCCTAAAAATATCCCCATTGAAGCACTCATCCAGCTTGACCGGCAAGGACTCACATACGATGAGATTGGAAAACGTGTAGGATTATCCAAATGGTCAGTGTGGCAACGTTTTAAAACCGCAGGCTACATATCTGAACATTTGCAAGCATATAGAGATAGTAGAGCAGATGTATTGGCGTATTACCAACAGCAGATACTATCCTCGTTGTCCGAGGCTGATCTTAAAAAGGCATCATTACAAGTTAAGATCATGGCATTTGGTATCCTGTATGACAAGGAGCGCCTTGAGCGTGGTCAGTCTACATCCAACATCTCTGCCATTACGAGCATCATTCAAGCTGTCCATGAGCGCAAACCACAACCTATTGTGGTGCCTAGTTTCCATTGACAGCCCTGTCACCGGAAGTACTGACATACCAGGTCAGTTACCTGCCCCAATGCCTGAAATCGAAGGGGGTAGGGGGGAACTGGTGGCCGATAGTGTTATCATACCTCCATACGATCCGGCAGTAGAATAAAAAGGTTATTATGTTATTTGACAGGGCTTACGATATTTGGTATATAATTACGTTATGGTGTTCTGTGAACACAACTTAATGAATGGAGATAGGCGAGCTGTGGCCATGCTTCAGAGGACTTGTAGGCTATCGGTGACTCGTATTGATACAATACGAAGAATTGTCTTTTCCTGATTACATAGTATCGCAATAGTTGACGAATCTGTGGAAAACCTGTTGATAACTTTGGCGGGTTTTCTTAAAGACAAGTCCTCGCACGTGCGGGTAGTTGCGAATCTAAAATCAGGGTAGGTAAGGTGAGTTACGTATAAAAACTGGTCAATAATGTTTTAGTATTCCAAACCACGCCATATTCACACTTCGATTATCCCTGAAAGATATATTTTCTTGACAACATTATCTATATAATATATATTTTTTACTATGAAACATTTATTTATTAAGGATATACCGGAGGATTTAGCTATAAAGATTAAGGTTCAGGCTGCATTAGGGAATATGAAGATTAGGGATTTGGTTATTGCGGCGGTGAGAATATATTTAGAGACTGGGGGGAAGAAGTGATGATGCCTCTAATTGGGTATATCAGGGTAAGTTCAGACAAGCAGGCTGATGCCGGGATGAGTCTTGAGGTACAGGAGTCTCAGATTATAAAGTATGCTGAATTATACGATATTGAACTGTCAGAGATAATTGTGGATGCCGGGGAATCTGCAAAGAGTCTTAGGCGGCCGGGTATGCTAAGGTTACTTGAGTTGATGGATTCAGGTCTATGCTCAGGCGTACTCGTGGTCAAACTCGACCGTTTAACAAGGTCAGTCAAAGATTTATGTCACCTGCTTGAGAGGTACTTCTCTAAGGACAAGGTATTGATTTCAGTTCAGGAGAAGATTGATACGAATTCCGCTATGGGCAGGATGGTTATGAATGTAGTTATGTCTATATCTCAGTGGGAGCGTGAAGCGACAAGCGAGCGGACTCGTGCAGTATTGCAGCATAAGAAGGCAAAGGGTGAACGAGTGGGCAATATCCCCTTTGGTTACAGATTAGCTCCTGATGGCGTGCATCTTGAGGAGCATTTAAGGGAGCAGGAGATACTTAAATCTGTCACAGAAATGAGGAAGTCCGGCATGACACTGGATGAAATCAGTAAGGATGCAAGGTTAAGGGGTTATCAGAGCCGTAACGGTAAGCCGTTCGGTATTTCGTCTATTCATGCCATGTTATAAGGTTATATGGATACCTTAAAGAAAAAAATATTAACTTATTATGGATTTTATTATAATGCAGATGATTTTTGTTGGCATTCTATATTAGATGATATAAGGATAAGAGATGACTTTGTCAAAGATGTGAATTTACATCAATTAGACGATTTAATTTATTCTTTAAAAATACAAGGGAGGATTCATGCCAAAAGCGTATGAGGAAATGAGAGATAAATTTAAGAAAGAAGGTATGTCGGATAAGTCTGCTAAGGGCAAGGCTGCACGTATCTATAATGCGAAACATCCTAAAAAGCCGGTAACGAGAAAAAAACATAAATGAGTGAAGAAAAGGCCATTCAGGTTGTTAAAAGCTGGGCGTATAACCCAGCTAAATTCGTTCAGGAAGCTATATTAGAGCCTCGTGGACTTAACGAACGTCCTACCGCTCAGCAGATGCAGGCATTGGAAGAAGTGCGTAAACTCGTCAATGCCAAAATAAAACTTGCCGATGGTTTAAAGCTCAACGCATCCGAAATTGAATATACGAAGAAACAAGGTATATCAATTATGTCAGGGCAAGGGTGCGGCAAGGACGGCCTTGCCTCCTGGCTTATTATCTGGTTCCTCTGTTGTTTCCCATACCCTAAAATTCCCTGCACTGCTCCAACCGGCCATCAGTTAAAAGATGTACTCTGGTCTGAAGTAAATAAGTGGCTTAGAGGTTCCCTTGTCAAGGACTGGTTAGTCTGGCAATCGGACAAAATATTCTTTAAGGAATCCGGCGGTAAGGAATGGTTTGCTGTAGCTCGTACTACTAACCCTAAAGCCTCCGGTGAAGAGCAAGCTGAAACGCTGGCAGGGTTTCATGAAGACTACCTCATGGTGGTCTGCGATGAAGCTTCCGGCATACCCGAACCAGTTTTCAAGCCCTTAGAGGGCACACTTACCGGCAGATGTAATTTCATTGTCCTGATTTTTAATCCAACCCGATCTAAAGGTTTCGCTATAGACTCCCAATACAAAGACCGCTCATCATGGGTATGCTTACACTGGGATGGTGAACAGTCAGAAATGGTCTCAAAAGAACACGTAACCCGCATGGAGAAAAAGTATGGTCGTGACTCTAATGCCTTCCGTATTCGCATTAACGGCCTCCCTCCTACTGCCGATGAAGATGTATTAATCCCCTGGGATTGGGTCATGGATGCTGTGGATAGAGATATAGAGCCTACAGATCAAGACCCTCTGGTATTTGGCTTAGATGTAGGCGCTGGCGGCGATCCATCTGCACTACTTCAACGACAAGGCCCGAAAGTACATAAATTAGATACATTCGATACCGTAGATTCAGAGAAACTTACCGGCTGGGCATTAGGCAAGATATACGATGCCGAACCCTCAGACGTGTTTATTGATATTATAGGCTGGGGCTGGGGTGTAGCCGGCAATCTAAAGACCAGACAACATATAGCTCAAGTCTGGGATGTGAACGTATCGGAAGCCGCCGCTATATCAGATAGATTCTTCAGGCTCCGTGATGAACTTTGGTGGAATGTAAGAGAGAAATTCGAGCTGAAATCCATATCTATCCCCAATGACGATGAGCTTATCGGAGAACTCACCACTATAAAATATGCAGAAGACGGTAACGGCAAAATCAAGGTAGAATCCAAAAAGGATTTAAAGAAAAGAGGGCTGTCATCTCCCAATAAAGCCGATGCCTTATGCTTAACTGAATATTTCCAGGGCAATATCCTTAAAAGTATGAATCAGCATAGAAAAAAGAATAAGAAAGTAGAAAGAGGGGGGTGGAAGACGATTTGAATATAAATGGTACAAAAATAGGTGGCAATAATCCTTGTTATATCATATGTGAGGTCGGAATAAATGCGAACTCTTCTGTTGACATTGCCAAACAACTTATAGATGTTGCCAAATCAGCCAGATGCAATGCCGTGAAATTTCAGAAGCGTACTATCGAGCTTCAATATACACCCGAAGAACTTGCGCAGCCCCGCATATCCCCATTTGGCACTACCAATGGCGATCTTAAGCGGGCATTGGAATTTGATTATGATGATTACCGTGAAATAGACAGATATTGTAAGGAAATCGGCATAACGTGGCTTGCCTCGGCCTGGGATATACCAAGTGTAGATTTCTTAGAGCAATTTGATGTTCCGGCGTATAAAATTCCTTCAGCAAGGAATAACGATATTGAATTACTTGAATATATCAAAAAAACAGGCAAACCGGTTATTATATCAACAGGTATGGCAACAGAAAAAGAAATAGAAAATGCTATAATGTGTATTCAGCTCGATTATTGTAATAATATTGCCTTACTGGTCTGTACCGCCTCATATCCGGCTAAAATTGAGGATTTACACTTAAATAGAATAAAGACATTGAAGGAATGGTTCCCTTATATTCCTATAGGCTATAGTGGTCATGAGACAGGGCTTTGGGGCACGCTCTGTGCAGTGGTTCTGGGTGCAAAGATAATCGAGAGGCATATTACATTATCGAGAACAATGTTCGGTTCAGATCAGGCTGCAAGTCTGGAACCCTTAGCGTTACAGAAATTAGTCAGAGAAATCCGTGATTTTGAAATAGCAGCGGGATCATACGAATTAGGTATGCTCCCATGCGAAGTGGAGGTCGCCAAAAAATTAAAAAGAAAGTTTGCATAATACAATCAAGATCAGGTTCAACCCGGCTCCCTGGTAAGATCTTACTCCCCATCTGCGGTAAGCCTATGCTCTGGCACTTAATCGAACGAGTAAAAAGATGCAAGCTGATAGAGCAGATAGTTGTCGCCATACCGCTCCATGATGAATCATACAGAAGCATATATAAGGTCACAGACGAATGTGGGATTAATCTGTTCCCCTATAGAGGTAAAACTGCTGACTTGGTATCCCGTCATTTGGCAGCAGCAAAGAAGTTCGATGCCGATACCATTATCAGGATACCAGGAGATAACCCGTTAATCGAATCATCTGAAGTAGATCGCATAATAGAATATCAAGGTCATGGGACTACGAATAAGTTTAAGTTTCTATATTCCAATATCCAGAATATTCACGATTCCGGCTACCCTGACGGCATAGGCGCTGAAGTGTACAGCATGGAGTTGCTCAAATGGATAGATGATAACGCTAAAGATAAAGAACACAGAGAACATCCACATAAGATTTGCTATGAAAAGGATATGGTAAAAACTATCCCTTGTCCTGACGATATAAGACGACCTGATTTAAGGCTGGATGTGAATATACAGAAGGATTACGAATTCGTATCTTCAATATATGAGGCATTATATCCGGGGAATTATGAGTTTGGCATAAGAGATATTATAGCTTTTCTCGATAAAGTTAAATCGGATAAAGCCCTTGCAGCTAAATTATCCGCTAAACCGTTTTATAAGGAAAATGTCTTAAACGAATTATTTAATAAGGTGATAAAGAAATGAGGAAAATCTGGCATAATGGAGAAATTAAACCTGAATCTGAGGCCAAATTAAGTATATATGACAGTGGCAGCATGTATGGCGATGGCGTATTTGAAATGCAACGTACTTATTTAAAAAGAACTTTTAAACTCCATGAACATATCGAGCGCCTTTATGTTTCCGCTAAATATGTAGGGATAGATATTCCATACCTGCCTTATGAATTATACGAGGCACATGAAAACCTGCTGATTGAAAATAGATACGAATTTGATGAAGATGATGAAGTACGGAGCTTGATTAATGTAACCAAAGGGGCTTTATCAATTTACGAACGAATAGTTCCACGTGGAACGCAGGTAATGATAACGTGCTTTCCACTTAAATGGGTTATTCCTACAGCGTATAATATTTACAGAGAAGGTGTAGACGTAATAGTCCCGGCTCAAAGGACTATTCCGGCTCAGTTACTTGAACCTAAAGTTAAGATGCGCTCAAGGCTTCACTTTAAACTGGCAGAACTCGAAGTAGCAAGATATAATCCTTCTGCCTGGGCATTACTACTCGATCCTGATGGATTCATAGCCGAAGGCACAGGCTCAAACTTCTTCTATGTGAAATCAGGTAAACTATTTACCCCCGAACCCCGGAATTGTCTTAGAGGTATATCGCAAAAGCACGTCATGAGGCTCGCACGGCAAGCCAGCATAAAGGTTATCGTTAAGAATATGGAATTATACGACATCGTAAGTGCTGATGAGGCATTTTTCACCAACACACCCTACGGGATAGTTCCGATAAAAAGTATTAACAACCATGCGATTAAGTGTGTCGGAAGGATCACAAAACAACTCATGTCTGACTGGTCAAAGGATGTGTCTTGTGACTTCGTTGAACAAACAAAAAAGTGGCTCAATGCTTAATGGCCTTCATACTATCAATATTGAATTAACATCACGCTGCAATAAGTCCTGCTATTTCTGCGGTCATCAGAATCCCAAAGTAAATAAATCCCTTGAATTTGGCGATATGGATATAAAATTATTTTATAAAATATCAAATCAAATACCAGAAGATATTACAATCCAGTTTCACAAGGATGGTGAAGTTTTGCTCTATCCATATCTAAACACTGTTCTCGATATATTTAGATATAGAAATATTACAAACATAGTAACCAATGGCATGTTATTAATGGATCGGGCACATACCATTATTGATAAATTATCATCCTTAACTATTTCAGTTTATAAAGACGACAAGGATAATGGGAAGCAATTAGATATTATAAGACAATTTCTTGACTTGAAAGGTGCTCCTGAATGGCCTCAAGTCTTAATTAAGCTGGTCGGCGATATGGATGCCGCACCTTACGAGGCATTACAGGGCATCAGTATCATCAGAAGGGCATTACATACACCATGCGGCAGTAGAGATTATAGGAAGGCTATTCCGGTCATCCCTGAAATAGGTATCTGCTTAGATTTACTGGGACATCCTTCTATCAACTGGAAGGGTGATGTATTTATCTGTAACCGTCTTTTCCCGAATAACGAAGGCTATATCGGCAACTTAAATGAGCAATCCTTAGATGAAATATGGAATGGCGCTGTGAGGCAACGTATACTGGTATCTCACATAGCAGGCCATAGAGAATTAATCCCTGCCTGTGTCTCCTGTCAGTTTTGGGGTATACCAGTTAGCTTTTAATCCTTTAACGTTACAATTTGTAACGTTCCATTCTGAAACATAATAGACCTACTTGACAAACATATCTCCTTATGTTACATATTGAAACATTTAGGAGAAACTATTGGCTAAGTCCAGCAAATCAGACGATAAAGACCTTTTAGTTAAGCTGGATAACTATTTCTCTTCTGCACTGGATCATCCCACATGGCAATCATGGCGTAAAAATGCCGAGCAATGTTTTAAATATAAAGAAAACGACCAATGGACTTCTGCTGAGAAAAAGGAATTAAAAGAACGAGGGCAGCCGGAAACAGTTAATAATCAGGTCAAGGTAACTTGTGACCGCATGGTCGGCCAGTTCGTTAGGCAGCGTACACGTATAGGCTACAGAGGCCGGAACCCGCAGGATAAACCTATAGCAGATACCATATCAGATGCCTTACTTTTCATTAAACAGCAAAATAACCTTGAATTCGAGGAACGAGATGCCGCTGAAGATGGATTTACCGGAGGATTCGGCGTCCTTGAAGCCTATGTTGATTATAACGATCTCCTGCATCCCGAAATAAAAATAAGGATGGAGGATTGCTTCAATATCTTCCCTGATCCTTATTCTCGCAGATACGACTGGAACGAGGATGCTAATCATATTAGCCGTGCTAAATGGCTCGACCTATCAGAAGCCAAAGAATTATATCCAAGCAAAACAAAGGAATTATCTCAAATGATGGAAGCTGAATATAAGGGCGGGCTGCTATCTTCCATAGATGGATTTAAGAAAGACAATTACATAGATGCCAATGCGAAACGGCTCAGGGTGGTTGAATGCTGGTATAAGACCAAAAAGCGGGATTCAAAAATAATACTCTCCACAGGTCAAATATTAGATGCAGACCAGTTAAGTAAGGACGATCTTAAGCAGATTGACGCTCAGGGTATTACCTATAAGCAGGTTGACCGGATAAAAACACAGATGAAGGTCGGCGTATATTCTGCTGGAGTATTATTAGAGCATAAGGACTCCCCCTTTGAGCATGGTCTATTCCCCTTTATCCCTTATTTCGTTAATAGAAAGAAATCAGGGGAACCATACAGCCTTGTCTTTATCGCTCTATCCCTACAGGATGCCATTAACAAACGGGAATCCAAAGCATTGCATCTTCTTTCTACTAATCAGTCTATTTACGAAAAAGGGGCTGTATCAGATCCCGCCAGCCATGCTACAGAGGTAGCAAGGCCGGATGGTCAGATAGAACTGAACAAAGGATATTTCGAGAAGTTTCTACTTAATAAAAATATAGACTTAGCCGTCACTCAATTTAATCTCCATAACGAGGCAAAAGCCGACTTCAGGCGTGTCACAGGCATAAACCCCGATGCTATGGGTGAGAAGTCAGAGATGCGTTCTGGTATCGGTGTAGCAAGAAAACAGGCTATGACTGACCTTATTATCGCTCCGGTATTCGATAACTTCAGGCGCACAAGGACTATCCTGGCAAAAGTGATACTTGGCCTTATGAAACAATACTATACCGATGAGATGTTATTCTATATTACCGATGACTTAAACAAAAGTAAGACTGTTAAACTTAATGCTAACGCAAATGAGCAACAAATACTTAAAGAAGGTATATTCGATATTGTCATTGAGGAGATGCCGGATATTACCACTATGCAGCAGGAACAATTCGAGATGTTGGCGCAGATGCTTCCGGCCATACTTCCATTTGGCCCGTTTTGGGTAAAGAAACTTATTCAACTCTCAGACCTTAAAAATAAGGATGAGGTCATTAAGGAAATAGAGGCTATGTCCGAACCGCCGCCTCCTGACCCTAAAATCACAGTTGCGCTTCAGTGGAGTGAACTTGACCCGATGGAGAAGGCTACATTTGCGGAAAAGATGGGGATGAATGAGCTTGCCATGTATGAAGCTCAAGCCGGTCAGGAGCCTGCACATATTACAAAGACTAAGGCGGATATAACCAAAGAGATGATGAAGTCTAAGAACGACTCTACAAAAGCCGAAATGGATATGGCTAAATCCATGATGGATATGAACCATAAAAGAGAATCCCATGTCATGGATATGGAGAAAAAGAGAAAGGATAACAATGCCAGAGATAATAATTCCGCACAGTGAAATATCCGACCCGAATAAGATTACTCAGGAAATGGAAAAGAGGTTTAAGGAAAAGGGACTTGACGTACACAAAAATGATGTCCTTGATCTCGAAGATGACTTTAAAAGGGGTGTACGAAGGTTGAAAGTCAGGAATACGAAATATTTCTTTATGAAATAATCTCCATCTCGAAGGGCGTGTCGAAGGAGATTTTAATAGACCATCTCCAGTAATGGAAGGTCAAAAGGAGGATACCATGCCGGATGTAGAAACAAATGATGTATCAACAGAGAAATCAGATCCTACAGGTTTAGGCTTAACGGATTTTATCTCAGGGACGAAGACAGATACCAAATCATCGTCTGAATCCGATAAGGAGATAAAGGCCGACATTAAGGCTGATGAGGGAGATGAAGCTAAAAAAGATATTAAGGCTTTAGGGGATGCAAAAAAAGACGAGCCTGTTGATACAAAAAAGGAAATAGATAACAAGGCTTCCGTTAACTGGGATGGAGACGATAACCCATACAAGAAGCGTTATTATGATACCGCTAAATGGGCAAATGGCATTAATCAGGAACTTGCAGGTATCAAGAAGGACGTATCTATTGCCAACAAGAAACTCGATGGCACATACGATGCCGAAGCTGAGGCAAAAGAAAATGCGCCTAACCCTGCTCAGATTGCGCAGACATCTGAAATCAGGGGCAAGGTTGCGGCATCCGCTGCTATGGCAGAAGATAAATACGGTAAGGAGTACGTCCAGAAGATGATATTTGCTGACGATGCTCCATTCAGGCAGTACGATAACGATCCTTATGTACAGGGCAGGGTATTATCGTCAAACGCTCCGGTTATGGAAGCGATACGAATAATGAAAGAGAGAGAGTTTTTTGGTAAATACGGTCATGAACCCGAAGCTATAGAAGCTAAAATACGGGAGACTTTCGAGAAGGAACTTACTGACAAAATTACTAAGCAGGTAACTGCCGACCTCATGAAACGCATAGATGAAAAAGGCAAGCAGGTTACAGGGCTTAATAATGCCAGAGGTTCTGAGGCTCAGAAGGATACAAAGACCGTAGTAAAGCCGCTCTCTAATATCTTTCAAAATTAATAGGGAGGATTTAAAGTGGCATATACAG
>Ga0209324_10003856_pt1 | contig 10307 bp, 11 predicted proteins | sample Rifsed19ft3_FD_184015 | JGI IMG/M metagenome (GOLD analysis project Ga0209324, IMG submission 184015) | Soil microbial communities from Rifle, Colorado, USA - sediment 19ft 3 (version 2) | ecosystem: Environmental > Terrestrial > Deep subsurface > Rock core/Sediment | place: Rifle, Colorado...
CGATGCCCAGACCGGGGAGCTCCTGCCGATCGCCGTCGTCACCGACAACGGCCCCGCCTACAAGTCGGCGGCCTTCGCTCGCTACATCGCCGCCCGGCCCGAGTTCACCCACGTCCGCACCCGCAACCGCTCACCCGGGACCAATGGCGTCATCGAGCGCTTCTTCGGGGCCATTAAGTACGAGCACCTCTACCGTGAAGAGATCGACGACGGTCCTATGGTCGCTGCCGCGGTCGAACGCTACCGCGTTCTTTACAACTCCGTCCGGCCCCACGAGGCGATCGGCTTCCGCCCCCCGCTCACCGCTTGGCGAGACTTCGACGGCCCGCCCGTGGCCAATCTATTTACGCCCCTAACTGTCTCACTTTCTTGACACGGGACATTTCTCACATGTCCTGACGCACTACACAGCTAATCGATCGGGACCGCGCCGGACAACAAAATAAGCGGGGGAGTCCCCGCTTATTTGTGGCGCCATTGTTCCCTCGCCACGATAGGCGACGTCACTCGGCACGGAGAGCGCCGTCCGACCGAAGAGGACGACCCGAGCGCCATCGCCACTCGCTATCAGGTAGATGAGCCGCCGACGGCACGCGAGCCAGCTCCGGCGCATCGTGCCGCAACGGCTCGCGGCCGTAGGATGCGCGATGTTGAGCAGAAGGGCGATCCTCCCTCTCGAGGTGGTCATCGACTTTGCACCGGCGGTGCCTGCCGACAATCTGAACGGCGGTACGTTCGGATTGAATAACGCCCGGGCCCTGCGAGAAAGGAAACGGGGCTTTGGGCGTTACTGATCGCGCGCCTCAGAGACAGTCCATATCCTGCGAGGCAGACCGACCGTGTGGCGGCAACATCTTTGGCACTACTTGATTAGCGGTTCCGGATTAGCTCGCTCGGCTGCACGCCGAGGGCTTTAGCGAGTCTTTCTATATTTAGCAAGCCGACGTTACGCTGACCTCGTTCGGTGGAGCTAACGTAGGTTCGATGCAGCCCGGCACGAAACGCCAATTCTTCTTGCGACAGACGGCGAGCTAGACGCAACTGCCGAACCCGCCGCCCGAAACGGAGCCTGATGTCGTTCTCATCAGCCACTGGATAGCCGGTGAGAACGCTCGCAGCTTGAATTCTATCGGTCTACAGACTATAAGTAACATTAGCCGTGGAACCCACCTTAGTGACCGACGCCTTTGGGGGCCAACCCTGTCTACTAGGCCGACGATGATTAGGCACCGGACGAGCCACTGTCAATAGAGTTCCGCAAATGAAGGGACCACTCATCTACTCGGTCGCGGTGACCATCCTAGCGGTCGGTGCCATTGGCTTCGTCGGCGGCTTCCTTGTTTATGGCACCTTTGACGATCAGCCGGACGCCGCAAAGGAATCTGACGCGCCAGGGCAGACTCGCTATGACCCGACGCTCACTTCAAGCGAAGCCGCTGCAAAAGCCAAAAGGTGGGTCATCGAGCGTGCCAGGATCACCGGCGCGACTGACAAGGCACTCACGTCACTGCAGAAACTTAATTGCGACGGGCGCGATTTCAACACGGAAGACAGTGCTTGGATAGTCGTCTGCCACTTTAACGAAGCCACATTTACCCTCCGTGTTTACGATGAATCGGGGCAGGTCGAGGTCGTTCGATAGCCCTTTAAGTGCTCCAATACATTTCGGCGATCTCCAACTGTTTCAACTAGGCCCCGGGGGGGTTGATGCTGAGACGGCGGCTTGGGAGAGGGATAGCGATTCCCAACGGCTTCGCTCTCGCCGTCGGTTCCAGACAAGGATCCGGCGATCTCGGCGTTGCCCCCGTAATCTGAATGGGGGTGTGGTGCCGCTTACGCTTTGGCGGGCGGTGGACCGAAAAGGAAACGGGGCTTTTCGGTCTTGACGTTGTGGGCGAGGCCCCCGGCCCGGAGGAGCACAAGCAGAAGCGCCCCTTTGTGGGGCCATCAGGAAAGCTATTACGCCAGTACCTCGCTGAGTCACCGCTTATAGCCAGTTGTGGTTTCACCAACACGATTCTCCATTGGCCGCATGAAGGTAGAAGGACGCGAACCCCCACGCAGGAAGAGGTAGAGGCCTGCCGCCCGCATCTACTCAATACTCTGAGTAAATTAACTCCGAAGATCGTGATCGCTGTCGGCGAGACCGCTGCCAGAGCTCTCGGTTGTAAGGGCTCCATCGGGCAGGCTCAGGGGAAAGTTATACGGAGTTTAGCCGGTTATAGCATCATCCCGATATACCACCCGGCTGCGCTGCTGCGCTCTCGTAATCCGGACCGCTATCGGGACATGGAAAGAAAGATACGATGGGCTCTCCAGACGGCAGCCTTCGAGCTTGAACACGGAAGTGACCCGATACTCCACTATGACCCCTACGTGCCTCCTGATACACGTACAGGAAATCTAACGATCGCTTCTGGCTGTGCCCTCGACACGGAGACCACCGGGAAGGACCTTGACTCCGAGCTGTTGTTGGCTTCGGCCTATCATCCAGGGCAGAGTGAGCCTATCGTCTGGCATCCTGAGCAGCCAGTAGATCTCGATGATGGAGTGGTATTCCACAACGCACTCTTCGACCTGCCAATCCTCAACAAGCATGGCAGCTCCCTGCCGGCGGTCGTCGACGATACCATGGTGCTCGCCTGGATGCTCGGCGAGGACCGCATCGGCCTCAAGTGGCTGGCCCAGAAACATCTGGGTACAAGGGTGATGACCTACGAACAGATAATGGCGACCGCCGGCTGGGAGGCGAAGAAGAACTACTCCATGCAGGACGCAGCTATCACTCACCTGCGATACGTGCAGTAGCCATCTCCCTTATCCTGCGATGCCCGGTCTGCTCGCTCGCGGGTATCGCGGGGTTGGACAGCACCGCAACTGGGCGGCCTTGCCCTAGTATATGAAAACACATAGGAACTGAATCCCCGCAATCCCCGCAATCCCGCAAGCTGGCCGTTTCAGCCTCTAGGAACCGATCAAGCTGATCCGGTAGTTATACGACTTACGATGCAAATCTTCCTCCCAATTGATAGAGACCCCCTTTTGAGCCGCCGGGACAGCAATCCGCCGCAAATATGCGCCGAACGCTCTTGCGCTGCGGGTATCGAGCGTATTTTCATTGAGATCTAGCTCACCCCGTATTTTGCCCGGCCCGCCAAACAACTCCCCGACCGTATCCAAGGCATCTCGAATAGAGGCGAAGATCCCGTCATCCCGGAGCGCCAAATCAGACTGAGTTTCCAGCAGCAATCGCAATGCCTCGTCCGCCTTATCCACAAGTACCATGCGGACAACAGATGCGTAGTCAGCCATGCGGAATTCTTCGGGTTTTACCAGCCCCCTTCCCTCTATTTCAACGAGGTGATTCAAATCATGAAGCAGGGTGCCGCAAAAGACTGGACGCATTCTCTCTGCAAGTTCGGCCAGGGAGGATTCGGCCGCGAAGCCGCTCCGCCGCGCCATATCGAAGCAAATGGCCCTATCGGCAACATCAGCACGGTTGAATGGCGCCACCATAGAAGTGATGACTATACCGGAGCGCAGTTTGATTGTAGCTACGCTGTCATCGGACCAAAGCTTCCGGTTCTCCACCTGCGCGCCGGTAGCAGCCGCGGCGATAGTGTCCATAAACCACCCCCGTGGCTGGGTGTCCACATTGTCGATCGCAAGGAATCGATGACGCGAGGCAACTACTTTAAGATCGTGGTCACTCTTCGGCATTGAAAGGACATCGGCATGTCGGCCTTCGCGCAAGCGAACCATCAGCCGTGCGGTGCTGGTTTTTCCGCTGCCCGGCACACCGGTCAGAACAAGAAGCGGCTTCGTCGGCTTGTCGAGAGTAACGGTGTAGATCCAGGAGGCGAATAGCTCCGATGCGTAGTCGCCCACGAGAGCAACCCTGTCAAAGATTCCGAGCTTTCGTATGACCTCCGGTAGCCGAAAGTTGGTCGAGCCGCCGCAGCGGCATCGATACAAGTCAGCATCGATCAGCGGTAGCCCGGCACCGCCCAAGTCGTATCCGGGCAGTAGCTTCACTGCTCTTCCATCGACAAAATAAGCGGAACCGGATTGCTCCTGAACGCCGATAAACAGTCCTCGTTGCGTTCTGTGTGAATAGTGATCTAGTTGACGAATCCGGCCGACAGCATGCGGGTTGTTCTCCGCTCTCTCGGCCGGAGAACCGGGCGTCCCAGCCAACCCTTGATTTATCGGTATAACATCGCCCATTCCACTACCTCTCAAATAAGCCGGATCGGCAGACCAAAGGAAACAGAGTCCCTAAGCCCCGGTGCCCAATGGATATATCGCTCGCTCGTCTCCAGATGCGCGTGGCCCATGGCCGTCTGGATCTGAAATGGGGTGGCGCCCGATTGTGCCGCCAGGGTACCGAAGGTATGCCGGAGCCAGTGCGGACTGACAGGCTTTTTCACGCCGGATCGGATGGCCGACCGGCGGACCAGCTTCCAGATTCCGGCCGTGCTGTAAGCCGTGTCGTGTCTGTCCGCCAGCAGCGGTGAGCAGTCACCAGCGTCGAGCTCTGCGACCAGCCCCCGCCGGCAGCGGTCGGCGGCGAGCAAACCCCAGAGGTCTGGCCGGACGGCTACGACCCTCGGCCTCTCGCCTTTCCCGCGAATGCTCAGTCCAATCACGCCTTCAGAATCCCGGTAAACGTGTCGCCACTCGGCCCTGGCGAGCTCGCCTACGCGAATGCCGGTAAGCAGCATGGAGCTGACGGCCAGCCTTGCCTGAGGGCTGACCTCGCCGGCGCCGCGGATGAGCGCTTCCGCTTCATCGCGGTTGAGGTAGCGGCCCATGGAGGTGACCTTGACGTTCGGCCTCTCGAGAGCGTCGAGCGGGTACCTCGGGAGGATCTGACGCCTCTGGCAGTACCGCAGAAACGATCTGATCGCGCTGACGTAATTGGCGATCGATGCCTTACCGAGCGGCTGCCGCCACAGTGTCGCAGTGTAATGGGCGGCGTCGTCGATGGTTACCTCGGAAGCCGGTTTACCGACTGCGCGCAGGAACTCGCCCACACTTCGCCGGTAGGACCGCACGGTATGCGGGCTGCCGCGGGTGGCGAGCCAGTCGCCGAAGAGGTCGTTTGGGTCTGTCGTGGCGTTCAAGGCAAGATAACGGGTATTAGCTTAACCATCAGGGCCGGCTTGCCGAGGTCAGTTACGCGTGGACCACGCATGAGCCTTCTTCGACCTCCGGCTGCCGCACAATGAAGACCAATGGGTCGGGCCAGCTGCGCCCAAAGCAGGGCGGATAGCCTTTCTGCTGCGTGGGCTGGAAACAAGCGAATTGGACTGAAACCCGGAAGGCAGCGGAACAGTAAGCGGCCGCGTGGTCGTCGGTCACCGACCGCCAATGACGTGGCAGCGCTGGGGCGCGTCGAAAATAGCTGAGAGCGTGCGCGCACGGGAGCGGCTGGATCGATGAACTCGGGGCTATACAACTGCCACCTCATTTGCGGCAGATTTCCGGATGGGTACTATGTCGCACAACGGATGCCTCTCTCCTTCTGTTCGAGCTAGCCCGGTCGATGTGTTGACCGGGCGGCGCACATTAAGTATATTAAAGATGGGCGGAGAACACCAGCCCAATAAGCATGAAATAGATAGGACATAGGATGATAACAGAGGTATTACAGCTGCTCCATCGGAACTACCGAGTTGAGCGCGGACGTTTGGTGCCAGTGGGCGACGTGCGTGCCCAGTTCAACCCGCTGAACGTGAAGCGGGCCGAGCAGCTCGCCACGGAGTTCGCCAAGCTACATGACGGCGACGTGGATGGGCTCCGTCGCTTCGCTCGAGCCTGGGGATTGCTAGGGTGGGCCGCGATCGAGGTGCGAGACAAGGCTGACGAAGGAGAGCCGGCGAATTGGATTTGGGGCCATGCCAAGAACGCCCGAACAGTCCTGGAGATTCAAGACTATCTAGGCCGGGGAGATCACAGCGGTCTCGCTGACTTCCTGACTTCGCTTGCGACGCCTCTCGAGCCGCCGGGGCAGCCTCACTCTGGCATACGAGCGATAGTCGCGTACGGCACTCAACCCATTCCAGTGAATGGGGGGGATACAGCAGAAGTGGGGAGGACTGTGATTGCAGGCATCCTCAATCCGAACCTGCTGTATACACGCCTTGGCTTGCGATCCTACATCGACTCGAAGTCGTTGCTCATCAAGCAGGACTGCATCTATCTCCTCGCTGCGATTTACTGGCAGTTGGCTCGGATTGTTGCAGAAAGGCAGGTGGCCCGGTGCAGCATGTGCGAGGGCATCTTCGTAGTTACTGATCAGCGGCAAAAATATTGCCCGCCTGCCCGGGGAAGGAGCGAGAGCATCTGCGCTGCGCGAGCACGCAAGCGCGGTCAGAAAGAAGAACCCAACAGCGTCTCCAAAGTTGAGGAGGAGGAGGAGAGGGATCAATGAGCGAGTTAGCAAGTAACCTGGTTCAAGAGTACGAAGGCTTACCGCCGCTCTTAACTGTGGAGGAGGCCGCCCGCTGGCTTCGTATTAGCCGGAATCTATGCTACGAGCTAATCCGGCAGGACCAGATTCCCTCTATCCGATTGGGTAGTCGGATTCGGGTGCCTCGATATGGTCTGGAGGTTTGGCTAGCACGGCAGGTGGGAATGGAGCTGCCCGCCCCGCTTGCCGTACCGTCTGTCGAACTGCAGCGCCACTAGAAAACGTCCACTATGGCCATCCGCCGACGCGGCAAGGACGCCTGGTACATAACTGTCGATCTGCCCCGCGATCCTCTCACGGGCAAGCGCCGACGCGCCTTCATGACGGCGAGAACTAAGCGGGAAGCTGAACGCGAAGAAGCACGGCTCAAGCACCGAACTGCGACCGGGATCGACCTCGAGCCGGGCCGGCTAACACTCGCCGAGTACCTCAACCGCTGGCTCGACACGATGCAGCCGAACCTCACTCCGAATACCCACAAACGTTATGCAAGCGTCCTCGCCAACCAGGTCATACCGAGGCTCGGCGCCACCCAGCTCACGAAGCTGCGCCCAATACACATTCAACAGCTGCACACAGACTTGAGGACGAAGGGGCGCATGGACGGAGCCGGCGGGCTCGCACAGAAGACAATTCTGCAGATCCATCGCATACTCTCCGAGGCGATGAAGCACGCCGTTGGGCTCCAGCTGATTTCGCAGAACCCGTGCCAACTCGTCCGGGCGCCACAGGTGCGCCCCAAGGAATTGGCGACGCTTTCTCGGGATGAGGCGCGAAGCCTAGTCGCCGCGGCAGAGGCCGCGGATAGCATCTACGCCGATTCGATTATTCTCGCGCTGCACACCGGCATGCGTATGGGTGAACTTCGGGGATTGAAGTGGGAGGACATCAATCTTGAGGAGGGAAGGCTTGTAGTTCGTCGTGCCCTTCAGCATGTCCACGCAATCGGCTTCGTCCTCCAGCAGCCCAAGACCCCGAACAGCCGACGAACTATTCCGCTTGGGGCTACCCCAGTCGAGGCCCTCAGGAGACAGCGAAAGCGCCAGGTTGAGGATCGGCTCCTACTTGGACCCGACTATCGAGAGCCAGAACTTGTCTTCGCGAGCGTTGTCGGCACGCCAATTTTCCCGGGGAACCTGCGGCGTGCTTTCGAGAATCTGCTAAAAGCCGCCGGCTGTCCGCGGATCCGCTTTCATGATCTCCGCCATACCCATGCAAGCCTGCTCCTTGCCCGCGGCGTCCACCCTAAGGTAGTATCCGAGCGCCTGGGCCACGCCAGTATCGTGATTACGCTGGACACTTACAGTCATCTCATGCCGACGATGCAGGAAGAGGCCGTTAAGGAGTTCGACGCATGGCTAGCAGGGCGCGCCTAGGCCCAAAGGGCGACACCGTGACAGCGACTGCACCGTTCCGGACCACTAGAGAAGCAGCCAACGCCCTGGCCGAAGAAGCCAAGCAAACCACGGTCGAACTTGTTCGCCTACCGTTCAATCGTTTCGATGAGGTGGACGAGACGACGTGGTGGCTCTCGCCTAGGGCGGACAACCCCGCTTACAAATACGGCAAGATCGTCTGTACTCATCGGAACTTTGAACCGGACATGTTCATCGGTTTATACGTCGAGAAGGGGCTGGACCCCTCCACGATCACCGCAGGCCTCAGCGCAAAAGAGAGGCGATATCGGATGGATTCGACCTGGCTGTGGCATGACTTTTTGAAGGACCTAAGGTTAGGTGAGATTGATCGTGTAACCACTCTGGTGGAAAAGCAGTGCGGGCAACCAGTGGTGGTCGCCCTCGATGGTGGAGCAGGCGAGGAAGATTGGGGATTCGTCCGCTTCGAGTATCAATCCGGCCAGTTAACCCCGGCTGCATCAGGCGGCACGGGATCGAGTCTGGCGCCACTGAACTCTGCTCGCTCGCTAACCAGTGTCGCTGATTTAATCGAGACTATGGTCGCCAACCCTCCCTGGGTGTGGTTGGACTTTCACATCGGTATCACATTCGCCCCCGACGGCGACGAAGAGTGGGACACTGGTAGGATCTGGAGCGGTGTGTGCGCACCTTGGGTTTCGTGGTTGCGGTGAGAACCCGACCCGCACGCAACTAGTGGCTGCAGCCTCGCACCCGAATGACTCGTTAGCCGACTTTCTGGCACTCGTTTACCACGAGGCCCGGAATGTCAGGCACCTGATCCGCGCAGGTCAGGCAAGTGCTTCGGCGTACGCCCAGCTCATTTCCATACTTCCAGTGAACCGCCATGAGGCGTGGAAAGTGATTCAGGACACGAGAAGTCGCGCAAGAGAAGCGAGAACTCCCGTAAAGTGCATCGGAATTTTTGAACAACGCTTTCAACTCCGACTGAGGGTTGATCGCTATGTTCGAAAACAACGGCTGGAGGCATTCTGCTCGAGGAGGGAATCAGTGGGCGTCTATCGCCACTGCCGTGGCCGATCTTTGCCATGCCCTGGAAGCCGGCTATGCGGATAGCACCAACCGGCTTCTATCGGAAATTCCCGAGATGCGCCACAACACGGGCATCGTACGACATAAACTGTCGGATCTCGACCGCTCGCTCCGCAGCCCTTGAGTTTAGTAGGCAGGTCTAGACGGTCAGCTCAGTGGCTCCGGCGAGCGCGTGCGTTCAAACCCATTGCCGCCATCACTGCTCTGCGTTCCCGACCAGAGGCATCTCGAAACTGAGATATTAGCTTGCGGTGGTCGAAATCGGCTGAGATGGGCACCCTTTTGCCCCTCGGAAAGAGGCAGTACTTACCATGCCTCCCGTTCGTCCGAATCTCACCGCCGAGCTGCCAGCACGCCCTCTCGACTGTACGCATCTTCGGCGGCGAAAGGCGATATATGTCCTCTGCAGGCACGAAGTCCAAGTTGGTGGTCCTCAGAAGATAGATGGGAAGTTCCCTGAATGATGCCGCCGAGAAATTGCCCACCAGATAACGGTTGGTATTATTCGGAGCCGCCGACGCTTGTATGGCTTGTCCGGCGAGGACCTTGATGCCTTCGACGTACGACTTCCGCGAATGAAATCTCTCGAAATTCCTGTAAGCAGGCGGCGCGGAAGAGAAATATCTGCGAAGTACCTCCCTGGCGGCGCGATCGTCTATCGATCTGATGCCCATCGCGGTGGCCAGGCTTTCTTCGATGCACGCCTCTCCGGGCCAACTTGGCTTGTACACCACGTCTGTGTATGTCATGTATCGGGGTCGTCGAAGAATGCCCTCTGAGATGCTCGCAAACACCTCAGTCCGAAAGTGGAAGCGTTCGTGAGCTAGCGTACTATCAAAAAGTACGCTGAAGAGTGTGCTTCGTTTAATTGATCTTCCAGACAAGTCATATAGATCAAAGACGGCGGACCAGATGGCGTCTTCACGAATGTAGACCCCCCATTCGTCGTCGTGGGGACGCAAGTGAAACGGCGAGTACCAAGCTATAGCCTCCCAACCACGTGATTGCACGTGACCTGCGGCATCGTCGAACGTCTGCCCACCGGCACCAGCGGCGTCCGATAGAAGCGGGTCGACCACATCAAGCTCCCGATCAGTTAGGCGGCCCTCGATACGGATGAGGTCAAAGTCTGGGACATCGCCATCGTCAAGGCCCGGTGGCAGCCAGGAGGGATCACGCCGCCGCCGAAAGGCCCTCGGCAGCGCTGCCTGCAGCTGGCGAATTTCGTAGTCAATCATCTTTCACCGTGAGGAGGGCGCGGGCGTAAATTTACCAGCAAGGGGAAGCGGCTTCAATCACGCTACGGTGCGACTTAGCAAATGGACGCTACGCTTTCGGCGTCGAAATGGCGTCAATTGATAAGG
>Ga0209324_10003863_pt1 | contig 10301 bp, 12 predicted proteins | sample Rifsed19ft3_FD_184015 | JGI IMG/M metagenome (GOLD analysis project Ga0209324, IMG submission 184015) | Soil microbial communities from Rifle, Colorado, USA - sediment 19ft 3 (version 2) | ecosystem: Environmental > Terrestrial > Deep subsurface > Rock core/Sediment | place: Rifle, Colorado...
CCCGAGCGAGTACCGGTACACGGTCTATCCATCGTACGCGATCACGCCGCCCGCGCGGCGGGGCCTCCGGTTCTCTCGGGAGGAGTACAAACATGTCCTCCTCGCGGTCGGCGCCCTGATCGCCGCTTTCACCCTTGCATTCCTGAACCTGCTCGCGGGCCCGCCGTACCCGGGCGCGCAGGATATCGCGCGGATCGTGATCGGTGCAACCGTCGCCGTCGTCACGGGGTTCTTCCTCCACGAGCTGGCCCACAAGGCTCTCGCGCAGCGGTACGGCGCGTGGGCGGAGTTCCGGTCGAGCCGGACGGGCCTGATCTTCGCGATCGTCACGGGCTTCATCGGAATCGTGTTCGCAGCGCCCGGGGCGGTGTACATCGCGGGCCCCCTGAGCCGGGAGCAGAACGGGAAGGTGAGCCTCATCGGGCCCCTGACCAACTTCGGGATCGCCCTCGTGTCCCTCGGTGCGTGGTCCGCCCTCGGCGGGTTCTTCGGAGCCGACGTGTGGTTCTATCTCGGCGCGGCGCTCTTCTTCACCGCGTACATCAACGCGTTCCTCGGCGTGTTCAACATGCTCCCGGTCCCACCTCTCGACGGCTCGAAGGTCTTCGCATGGAACGTCCCCCTGTGGGCGGCCTCGATCGTCGGGATGGGTGCGGTCCTTGCGGCGTTCCTGCTGAGGCTCTTCCTCCCCTGAGGCTCAGCGGTCCAGCATCGCGGCTAGGTAGCCCGCCCCGAACCCGTTGTCGATGTTCACGACCGCGACCCCCGGGCTGCACGCGTTCAGCATCGCGAGCAGCGCCGCGAGCCCGTCGAAGCTCGCACCGTATCCGACGGACGTGGGCACGGCGATCACGGGCTTGTCCACGAGCCCGCTCACGACGCTCGGCAGGGCGCCCTCCATCCCCGCCACGACGACGATCACGCGCGCCCGGTCGAGGCGCTTCCTCTTGTCGAGAAGCCGGTGGACGCCCGCGACGCCGACGTCGTAGACGCGATCGACGCGGTGCCCCATCGCCGTCGCCGTGACCGCGGCCTCCTCCGCGACGGGCAGGTCCGAGGTGCCCGCGGTGACGACCGCGATGCGCCCCCTGCGGGGGTTCGGCATCGCGCCGACGACAAGCATCCGGGCCTCTGGGAAGTCGTGGACCTTCGCCTTCCCGAGGCGGGCCGCGACGGCCTTCGCGGTCTCGGGCCGCACGCGGGTCGCGAGGGCGGTCCGGTGGCGCTTTGCGAGCCGCTCCAGGATCGCGGCGACCTGGGCGTCCGTCTTCCCCGGGGAGTATACCGCCTCGGGGAACCCTCGCCGCATCGCGCGGTGTGTATCCACCTTCGCGAAGCCGAGGTCTTCGAAGGGCAACGAGCGGAGGGATTCCATCGCCTCGCCCACGGAGGCTCTCCCAGCCTTCAGATTACGGAGAATCTTTTCCAGACGTCTCCGATCCACAGATGGAGCAGGCCTCGAGGATGAGATAAAGCTTAGCGGGGCACTAACCCTGCTTTGTCACATGGTAGGTCTTGTCCACCCACGACCCATTGCGGTCGAACCAATGAGAGAGGTCATCAAGCATCGCCTCCAAAGAACACGTCTTTTCTGCGAGATGCGGCCAGCTCAATTCCCGAGTGAACGCGGCGACGATGCCATCGACAACTTCCTCCCTCTCCCAGAGATACCTTAGGAGACGAAACGCGCGGAAATTGACACGCGACCGCTGCCCGCCCGGTTTACTATCGTCGATTGGAGACGATTTAGAGAGGTCTAGCTCCCTCGCCAGAGATTCGCCAGTCGTCGAATCTAAAGGATGCGAAAGGAGAACGAAGTAAAGGCGGGGTTGTCCCTCGGCCGCCTTTGGGAGGCGCCGCAGCAGCAATGGTATCACCTCACGGTCAACCCTCGACAGCAAGTCAAATTCGTCCGTTTCAGGCTCATTCGGGGTGAACAAGCTCCGAAGATGCAGGTAGTATCCTAGGCCATGGGCCTCTCCGCTGAGCTTCCACGCGAGAGCCGTCTCAGCATTCCACTTCTTCTCGTGCCATTCCGACCAGTTTCGGTGCGCTCTCGGTGGGGGAATCCCGAAGTCGCAGGTAAGAATGCCTGCGAGCGTTTCTTCGGCCATACGGTGCTGGTCCCTCAGGCTACTGGCAAGTGCTTCAGCCCACCTTCTCCCACTTCTCGAGCTCCAGGACGGAGGACAGGGTCCCGCCCCGCTTGATCTCCTCCCGGATGCGGTTCTCCCGCTCGAGCACGTCGAGGGCGCGGTTCGCCATCTCCACCGCCTGCTCCTGGGGCACGACGACCACGCCGGACTCGTCCCCGACGACCCAGTCCCCCGTGCGGACGTGCTGCCCGCCGCACGTGATCTCGCTCCCGATGTCACCGTGGCCCTTGGGCTCGCCGGCGTGCGGGACCACGTGGCGGGAGAAGCACGGGAAGTTAATCTCGAGGATCGTGTCGATGTCCCGCGCCGCGCCGTCGATCACGACGCCCGCCACGCCCTTGACCTGGCACGAGTGGCTCGCGAGCTCGCCCCACACCGCGGTCGTCCCGCCGCCCGCGTCCACGACGATCACGTCCCCGGGCTTCGCCCGGTCGATCGCCTCCACAGGCTTCGCCCAATCCCCGTCCGCGGTCTTCACCGTGAGGGCCCGCCCGACCATCTTCGTGCCGTGCCGGATCCTCGGGAGGATCCCGTGCATCATCCCGCGCTTCTGCATCGCGTCCGCGAGGTTCGGCGTGGAGACCTTGAGGAACGCGTCCCGGACCTCCGCCTGCCCGTACTTCTTGTAGAGGCCGCTCGGGATCACCTTCCGCTCCTTCATCGCCTTCTTGATCGTGCGGGCCGCGTCCGCGACCTTCTCCGCCTTGATGATCGCGCCGCCCACGATGATGATCGACGCGCCCGCCTTGACCGCCTGGGCCACGGTCTCCGAGTTCAGCCCGCCCGCCACGGCGACGGGGATCGACGCGGCCTTGCACACCGCCCTCAGCTCCTCGAGCGGCGTGCGGGCGATCATCTGCTCGTCAATCGACACGTGGAGGTTCAGGTAGTCCACGCCGAGCCGCTCGAGCTCCTTCGCCCGCTTCGGCTTGTCCTCCACCCGCATCAGGTCGACCATGATCTTCGCGCCGTACCGGCGGGCCGCCTTCACGGCCTCCTCGATCGTCGCGTCGTCCGTCACGCCCATCACCGTGATCACGTCCGCGCCCGCTTTCGCGGCGATCTCCACCTCGAACGCGCCGGTGTCCATCGTCTTCAGGTCCGCGACGATTGTCTTGCCGGGGAACATCTTCCGGAGCTGGCGAACGACCTCGACGCCCTCGGACTTGATCAGGGGCGTCCCCGCCTCGATCCAGTCCGCCCCGCCCTCGACCGCCTCCTTCGCGGCCTGGAGCGCACGCCTCGCGTGCATGAAGTCGAGGGCGACCTGGAGGACGGGATTCATGGCTCCAGAGCTACACGCCGGAGGGCGTAAAAACGTATCGCGGACGCCCCGGGGTGGCAGAGCCCCGCCCCCGTTACCGGTAGAATTGGGGAAAACGATTCATACCCGCAGGTTCGTCCGGGAGGCGGAAGGATCTCCATGCGCGGGGTTTCCGTGGGAATCGCGGGGGTGCTCGTCGTCGCCGCCCTTGTGGGGTTGCTGTTCGCACCCGCCGCATCCGCGACGCGGTACGACATCGACGTCACGAAGACGATCCGTGGCTACACGATCCACGTCGTCGGCTGGATTGACGTGGACCAGCCGGCGAAGACGGTCACGGGCCACCTCCACGTCACGGTGATGGACCCGACCGGAAAGGTCGTCTTCGACAGGGTCTACGACTTCGTGTTCACCTGGAGCTCCCGTCCGGGACCGATCACGCTGTTCCTTCCGGGGGCGGGCGTCGTCCTGACGATCTCGTTCGCGAGCATGGGCGGGATCGCGGTCACGGTTGCCCCCGTCCTCGTGCCGAGCCCGCTGACGCCCCAGACCTACCGGTCGGACCGCGTCCAGTGATTCCGGACGCCGAGCAACGAGCCCGAAAACCCTAAAGGGAGCCAGCACCTTCCGCGGCCCCGATGGCCCCCCGCGAGCGGGAGGAACCCGAGGAACGCGAACGTTGCATCACGGGAATCGACGGCCTCGACAACATCCTGAACGGCGGGATCCCGCGCGGGAACACGGTCCTCGTGACGGGGAGCGTCGGCACGGGCAAGACCTCCCTCTGCCTGGAGTTCCTCGTCCACGGCGCGATCGTCGGGGAGAACTCCCTGTACATCAGCGTCACGGAGAGCGCGGACAAGCTCCTCTCGAACATCATCCCGTACGACTTCTTCGACCGCAAGCTGATCAAGGACGGCCGGCTCGTGTTCATCGACCTCCCCGTGATCTACGAGCGGCTCGGCCTGGAGAAGCTCGAGTTCGACTTCGAGGAGGTGAACATCCTCATCACCGCGATCGGCAACATCGTCGACGAGCTCGCGATCAAGCGGCTGTGCATCGACTCGATCACCTCCGTGTGCTACCGCCTGAGGACCCAGGAGAACATCCGGGACTTCATCCTGAAGCTCGGCTCGATGCTCAGCTCCCGCGGGTGCACGTCCCTCCTCGTCAGCGAGATCAGCCCCGCGGAGGAGCGGTACTCCCTGTACGGCGTGGAGGAGGCGATCGCGGACGGCGTGGTCGTCACGGGAAACCTCGAGCGCCGCGGGGACCTGCTGCGGACCCTCCAGGTCGTGAAGATGCGGGGCACGATGCACTCCCGCGCGAAGTACGTCCTCGACCTCACCACGGTCGGCGTCCTCCTCGTCCCGCTCCTGAAGGGCGGGAGCGTCCCCGCAGCGGGGGGCTGACGCCGTGAGCGTGACCTCCGAGGTGAGCGAGAAGCTCCAGGCCCTCCCCGAGGCCGCCGCGGTCGCCGTGAGGATGAAGGCGGAGCACTACTTCGACGTGATCCGCGCGATGCTCGACGTCTTCGCCTCGCGGAAGAACCTCGACTCGATCTACGTCACCTCCACGATCCCCTCCGCCTCGATCATCAACGCCCTCGAGGTCCTCGAGATCCCGCTCGACCACATCTGGTTCGTGGACTGCATCTCCCAGATCATGATGTCCCCGGGCCAGAAGCACGGCCACGCGATCTACGTCGAGAGCCCGACGATGCTCGAGAACCTCATGCTCAAGGTCGAGTACCTGATCCGGAAGACGAAGGACCGGAAGAACCTCGTGATCCTGGACTCGATCAACAGCCTCGCGATCCACAACAACACGAAGATCCTGAGCGAGTTCCTCCACATCCTCGTGAACAACCTCCGCGCGAAGGAGTCGTACACGATCATCTTCTCGATGGAGGAGTACGAGTCCGAGGAGATCCGGAACATGCTGAACCTCGTGAGCGACGAGACCCTCCAGGTCGAGGGGGAGGGCTAGGGATGGCGAAGGTCGTCTCCACGGGGATCGCGGCCCTCGACAAGGCCCTGATGAACGGGCTCCCGAAGGGCTTCACGGTCCTCGTGATGGGCGCGCCCGGCGCCGGAGCGGAGCTCGTCGCGAAGCAGTTCGCGGGGGCCGGCGTGAAGGACGAGAACGTCGTGTACTTCACGACGACGGAGCGGGACGAGGACGTGACGTCGACGATGGAGGACTTCGGCTGGAAGTCGGACATCGAGATCGTGAACATCGGGAACCTGTACTACGAGAGCGTCCTCGCCCGCAAGCTCCAGGTGAGCCGGTACCGACAGGAAGGGATCACCGTGAAGGACCTCCGACCGGAGCCCGCGGGGAAGCGGGTCCCCGCGAACGTGAACTTCCTCACCTCCCTCACGTACGAGGTCTCGAAGCTGACCCCCCCGTTCCGGGTGGTCGTGGACTCCCTCGACTTCTTCCTCGAGTACTACGCCCACGCGGACGTGCTGTCGGCCCTTCGGACGATCAAGGCCCACACGCAGCACGAGGAGGGGGCCGCCCTGCTCACGATGCTCTCCGGCGTCTACGACACCCGCACCCAGAGCGGGGTCGAGGAGATCGTGGACTGCATCGTGGAGCTCGAGCGGGTGCGGCACGAGAACGAGTTCCGCCGGTACCTCGTCCTCCGGAAGGTCCGGAACCACCCGGAGAAAACGGGCCTCTACGAGTACACGATCACGGACAAGGGCATCACCGCGTCGTAGACGGGCCCAGGGACCCCCGGCGGGCCGTCCCAAGGTTCTCCCTTTCCCTAACGATTCCCGCACCCGTATCGCGGCGCCCGCCCGTCCCTACCCCGCGGCGATTCGCCGCAAGAGGACCCAACATGAAGCGGACCCTCCGAGAGGACGGGAACGCGGTGTCTCCGGTGATCGGGACCATCCTGATGGTCGCGATCACCGTGGTGCTGGCGGCCGTGCTGTACGTCATCGTGGCGGGCTTCGTCGTCACAAACAAGCCCCCGCGACAGATGTCCGTGAACGTCCGCGAAACGGGAACGAACTGGTCCGTGGAGGTGATCGCGGCCCCCGCGGGGGCTCTGCCCGCCTCCACGTACCTGCTGGTCCGGGACCCCGGGGGCGCGATCGTCCTGACCCGCACGAGCTGGGAGGACCTGACGTGGCCCTCCCACCGCGCGGTGTACCAGGACGCGAACCCGGCCTCCGCGGAGATCGGACCGGGGGACAGCCTCCTCCTCGACCGGGCCCGGTACCCTGCCGGGAGCACGATCGAGGTCCTGGAGGCGGACGGGCTCCTGGCGCAACGGGCGCTGTGAGCCCCTGCCCCCCTCTTTTTCTGGACCGGGCACCGAAACCCGGGGGTCGTTCTTTAAGTGACGTTCTCACCCGGGGCGAACCATGACGATACATTTAAAGGGGAGGGGACCTCAAGGGGCTTCCAGCGGCGAAGAGCCGTAGGAGGACAAAACCATGAAGAATGTGCGCCTCATCCGGAAGGATGAGAGTGCGGTGTCTCCGGTCATTGCGACCATCCTGATGGTCGCGATTACCGTGGTCTTGGCGGCAGTGCTGTACGTGATGGTGTCGGGCCTGATCAGCGGACCCGGCACGACGCCCGTGTCGATGGGGGTCAGCGTGTCGCGATCGGGCGACGGCGCGAATTGGATCATGCTCGTCTCGAGCACCCCGGCCGGAAAGGCGTACGCGTCCACGACGCTGGCAATCTTCAAGTCCGACGGGAGCGTGAACCTGTCGGCGACGTTCCTGTCGGCGCTCGTCACAGCGACGAACGGGTGCAGCGTCTCGAAGGTGACGGCCAGCGCGACGTCCGTCCAGGTCGGTGACCGGATCCTGTGCAAGACGGCCTGGTACGGGCTCGACTCGGACTACCAGATCTCGGACGGCACGGTCATCCTGGCCAGCGGCAAGTTCCGATAGGCCGCACCCAACCCCTTTCCCCTTTTCTTCCCTTTTCCTTCCTTTCCCGGTGCCACATGCGGGCCAGCGGGAGACCGGTAGGCACGCGCCCGGCAGCCCGGGCTCGCGCATCCCCCTTCCGAGGACGCCCGCCTTCTGCGACCCGGCCCTTCGCCTCGCGGGACACCGACGCGGTGTCGCCCGTGGTGGGAACAATCCTCATGGTCGCGATCACGGTCGTGCTCGTCGGGCTCCTCTACGCGATCGTCGCGGGCCTCATCGCGAGCCCGGCCGTGCCCCAGAGCATCGGGCTCGTCGTCGAGAGCACCACGGGGAACTGGTCCGTGAGGGTCGTGAGCGTGCCCCCGGGGAAGCTCCCGAACACGACGTACCTGCTGATCCGGGACGCGAACGGCTCGTTCCTCCTCCCGCGGATGGCGATTGCGAACTTCACGGAGGCGAACTGGGCGACCCTGTATGTCCTGTACCAGGACGCGCACCCGCAGGTCGCCGAGATCGAGGCCTCCGACCGCTTCCTCATCGACCAAGCGACGTACCCGCGCGGGAGCGTCCTGGAGATCTCGGACTCCCAGCGTATCCTCGCGATGCAGACCCTCCAGTAGACGGGCTCCCGGGCCCGGAGCCGACTACCATGTCCACTTGAACTCCTCGATCGGGAGCGAGAGGGACGTCGTCGTCTCCGCGACCCTCCCGAACTGGACGACGAAGTCCGCCGCGACGGCCGCGTCGGGGGCCTCGAAGATCACGACGGCGTCCGGCTTCCCGAGGAGCCCGAGGAACTCGTGGATCATGATGTTCGCGGGGATCTTCGGGTGCTTGAAGAGGCGGGTCGCCTCCTCGAGCTGGCCGGGAATCACCTTGAGCTGGGTCAGGAAGAGCACGGGGCCACCCGCGCGAGCATCCGTGGCGGGCTATTTAACCCCCGTGGGCTCCCGCCCCTTGCGCTCACTGGGGCGCCTGCAGCCGGTGGACGCGCACGTGGATCAGGGAGGACTGCGCGACGGTCGTCCCGAGGATCCGGTCCGAGAACCGCTGGCGGGGATCGCCCTCCACGAGGAGCCCAGCGATCGTGTCGAGAAGCGGGAACAGGAACCAGAACAGTTTCGGGACGTTCCGCACGGCAGCCTTCCCGAGCGTCATCGGGCCGGCCACGGCGCGGACCTCGAGCCCCGCGATCGTCTTCCCGACCGTCCGCCGCCACATCGCCTCCGCCGCCGTCGCGTACACGAAGAACGCGACCCCGGACAGGATCCCGTACGCGGCGATCCGGCGCTCGCCGAGGAGGAACAGGACCGTCCAGACGGGGGCGAGGACGACCACGCAGTCCAGGGCGAACGCGACGATCCGCTTCGTCCAGTGGACCTGGAGGGTGCGGTTCTGGCCTAAGATGTCGAAGCCGCTCACCATGAGTGCATCCCGCGCCCCCATCGCGAGGCGCTCTATAAGTAGATAGCGCGGGCCGCGCCGCCCGCCTTGACAAACGGGCCACTCAGATCGCCCATCACTCATCATCGGTCAGCGTCGACCTTGTCATCACGGTGGCGGGCAGCCCACGGCACCCGCCCTAGAAAAACCCAGCGGAACGAAAAGGGAAAGGGGTCCCCGCGTCCGCGGGGACCTCACCGGGCCTACGCCGGGGCGCCGCACACCGGGCACGTCGCCGCGCCCGCGGGGATCTCCATCCCGCACGCACCGCACGTCTTCGTGCCGCCCTGCGCGGGCGGGGCCTTCGTCCCGGCCGTCGCGGGGGGCGGAGGCGGCACGGCCTCGGGCTCCTGCTTCTTCCTCCGGCGCATCAGGAGGAGGGCGAGTATGATCGCGATCGCGAGGATCGCGATGACGATGCCCAGGACGACGCCGTACGCCTCGAGGAACGTGACCGGGCGCCAGTTCACGGTCACCGCCTTCGGGCCGCTCATCGAGATCGTCACGCTCGCCGCCACGCCCGATGCGTCGCCGGACCAGCTCTCGATGACGTAGTTCTGGCCTCCCGCCGTGGACGGGCTCGTCACGGTCACCGTCGCGGTCGCGCCGTCCGCGTACCAGCACTGGTCCGCGGACTGCTCCTTCGCCCCGACGCACACGGGGCTCCCGTACGACGACGTGACGGTCAGCCGGAACTGGGTCTCGTACGTCACGGTCAGCGCGGCGGGCGCCGTCACGGAGTACGTCCGGATCGCGCCCGTCGTGGTGTCCGACCAGGACGTGAACTTGTAGCGGATGCCCGTGCCGCCGGACTGGGAGTCCTGGGCGTTGAGCGCGAGCTGGCTGCCCTCGTCCGCCCAGATCGCCGCGGTGTACGGGTTGCCACCGACGAGCACGTCCGGGGCCGTCGCACCCGAGGGGACCGTCGCGTCCACCACGATCGTGACGCGGAACTGCCGCGAGTACGAGGCGCTGTACGTCCCGGAGCTCGACGCAGCCACGGTGAGCGGGTTCGTCGCCCCGCCCGGGCTCCACGCGACGAAGTTCCACCGGGTGTCCGTCCCGACCAGGATGTTCGCATCGGCCGCGATGGTGTGCGAGGTCCCCTCGTTCCACCACACGACCTGCGGCATCGGGAGGCCCGCACCGCCGTCGATCACGACGGAGGCCGAGGGCCCGCCGGACGCGACCTGGATGTCGATCCGGAACTGGTGGAACCAGTTCGCGGTGACGGACTTCGGCGCGTCCATCGTGATCGTCGTGGGGTTCGCGCTACCCGTGGCGTCGCCGGTCCACGAGTTGAACCGGTACCGCTCCGAGAGCGTGTCCGCGGGCGCCGTCGCCTGGATCGTGACGGGCTCGCCCGCGTTGTGCCACCCGTTCCCCGGGCTCAGCGTCCCGACGGTCGGGCTCGCGGTCATCGTCAGGAAGTACTGGGTCTGGAAGATCGCGATGACGGTCTTCGGCGTGTCCGCGGTGATGCTCCGGGACGGGTTCACGTCCCCGTCGCTCCACGCGGAGAACTGGTACCGC
>Ga0209324_10003864_pt1 | contig 10301 bp, 13 predicted proteins | sample Rifsed19ft3_FD_184015 | JGI IMG/M metagenome (GOLD analysis project Ga0209324, IMG submission 184015) | Soil microbial communities from Rifle, Colorado, USA - sediment 19ft 3 (version 2) | ecosystem: Environmental > Terrestrial > Deep subsurface > Rock core/Sediment | place: Rifle, Colorado...
GTCAGGGAACTCAGCGCTTTGGGTTGCCCCTTGCGCCTCCCTCAAGCTACGTGGGTGAACTGCCGAATTCCCACGGTCGGACTCTAACCGACAAGTCATGCGTCATGCACGGCATACGGACGTTTCTTTTTTTTATATCTTGATTCATTAAGTTCAATAAATATGGGCTTGTTTTTTTAGTCTTTTTCACGCAAATAATTTTATCTCTTCAAACCTTACAAAATCATCTGAGTTAAATGAATATAATAAATTTACATCGTTAGCAAGCATTGTAGCAACAATGTTAGCATCATGAATTTTCTTCCCCTTAATTTCATATGTCTTAATTAGATTTAAAAGGATTTTTGTAACTTCTTCAGTCTCATCGGCAATCTGAAAAATGCTCTGCCATTTCTCTATATCGGTGGCTACTTCTGTAGATGAAAGAGGCTTTTCTATAATATCCAATCTGGTCATTATTACTGCATATTCTCTTAGTACCTGCCTCGAAACCCACAATTCATATTCACCAGCCAATTTCTCAAAAGTTCTCGTCGCATCCTGATGGAAAGAAGAATCTTCATTGGATAAATAAACAAGGATATTTGTATCAAGAAAAACCTTATCTTGCACCGGTATAAATATCTCCTCTATGAAGAGACTTCAGTATTTTTCCAGCCCTGTGTCTTGGTAATTTAGATAGGATTTCATTCCTTGTAATAGATCCTTCTTCCTTCTTTAAAATAATAATCTCTACTTCTCCAGGGGGCATATCGGTAACATGTATCAGGAGCTTTTTATCCTCACCAATCCTGGCCTTTAACTTTTTAACTAACATTTTTGACCTCCATGCTTGTTTATTTTTTTAATATAACATCTCTGGTTATTTTTAATTTTCAATAGCATTCTTTTTGTCTTTTTGCCTTTACAGATTGCCACCTACTCATGCAGCCCGCAAGCTATCAAGCCTGCAAGCTGGTAAGCCAATAAGCATGTACGCCAACCGCTTAGCTTCTGCAAACAGTGATAGTGACTGGTGACTTCTGAAATTGAACCGTGAATCTCTATTCATATTCATAAACCGGGCTGAGCGTTATTTCTTTAATATGTTTAAAATGTTTTCTATTTCTTGTCATAAGAGGGAGATTCTTGGCCCATGCCGTTGCAGCCATGACATAATCAACCATTGACGTTTGACTTTCCCCGTATAAAGTCAAGAGCTTCATGTATTTTGAATGTATGTCACTGTCGATCCTTAAAACCTTTATCCTTGATAACAGTTCTGTTATTCTTTTTTTCTCTGCTTCACGAAGTCCTGGCATGGAAAAAAGCTCTTTCCTGCTGAGGATAGAACAGTAAATGTCAACAGCCTCAGATCTGAAAAGGTCTCTGGCTGATTTCACTCCCTTGAGATAATCAATAATGATATCCGTATCCACTAAGATTTTGACTTTTGCCATTCCATAAGCTCTTCAATGAATTTTTTCCCAGTCTTGACTCTTTTCGCTTCCTTTATCCTGAGCTTTCTGACAAATGCAGCACTCTCCCCTACCCCTATAAAGGAAGTGCCTTCATGTTTCACCTTCAAGAATTCGGCAAAATCGATCAATTCCTTGAGCTTATTTTCAGGCAACTCTTCGGTTAAATTCATGATCTCTTTCTTATACTTTGCCGATATAGCCATGCTGATTACCTCCTTTCTGTAATGCATGAAATATTATATCATTCTTTCCTTTCGCCACTAATTTCAATGTTCTATGTTTCATGTTCTAAGTTCAACAAGCCTGCAAGCTTACAAGTTATTTCAACAGATTTTCATTTATCTGTATCTTCATATTTTTTTTCAAATCATCAAGATATGTCTTTAGGGAATCCTGGATTTTCTGATCAATCAACTGAAGTTTTACAGCATTTTTTACCTGCTCAAAGGAATAAGAGACTGTTCTCCTGTCGGTAATCTTGTATATCTCATAACCATCGGGCATTTTATATGGACCGCTTATCTCTCCAATTCTCATTCCAAAAACACTATCTCTTATTTCAGCAGGTAACATCTTATAAGTGAAGTAACCCACATCACCTTTTCTGGGGGCGGTTGGTTTATCTACTGAATACTCAGCAGCGAGTGCTCCGAAATCCTTCCCTTCTTTTAGCTTTCCAAGAATATCCCCGGCTTCTTTCTCTTGCGGGACAACAATCTGGCTTATTCTTATCTCCTCCCTGTTTTTGAACTCGTTTATATGGGTGTTGTAATAATCCTGTACTTCTTTATCCTCGACCATCAGCCTGCTACCGAATTCCCTCTGAATAAAAGCACTTATTACAAGCTCTTTCTCCATGTCCTCAAGTTTTCTTTTTATTTCTGCATCCTTATTAATCCCCTTCTTTACAGCCTCTTTGTAAAGTATTTCTCTGTTAATCATACCCTCCAGAATTGCCCTTTTCCCCTTCCCTTCAAGAGAGAGTCTCTGGACTGATTCAGGGAGATTTTTAATCTGCCTCTCGAAATAACTTGTGGTTATTTCCTTATCATCAACCTTGGCAAGAACCTGGCTTGATTTGGCAATGTCGGATTTTCCGCAACCAGATAAAATTAAAACTACTAAAAGTAACTGGATCACCGTTTTCACGGTAAATCCTGGATTCCCCCGTATCGAGTACGGGGCAGGCTCAGTCAAGCACGGAATGACAGCAAAAAAAGAACTGATGAGCGAGATTGTTATATGCTTATTCATACATTCCCTCCGAAGAGCAAATTCCTTAACTCCGGGTTTAAAGATTTATAAAGGGCATTGATAAAGGACCTTTGTATTTCATAATCCTTCTGAAAGTCTTTATCATTGGACAAGGATGAGACCCTTACAAGGACACCACCTGCCTGAACATTGAAAAGGCTGTAATAAACCTGTTTTATCTTTCGTTCAAAGTGGCTTGTAATTACTCTTCCATTCAGAACAATCCAGTATTGCATAGGCTCTGTCTTTTCCTTATCTCTCACAAGCAACCTCTTCAGCTCAAGACCCGGTATATCTGCATCATTAACTACCCCGATAGACGTAACATCAGAGCCTGCTGCCCTGTAACATCCCTCTGGCACGTGTATGCTGAAGTTCTGTTTCTGGTCTGCGCCATATGCAATGGCAAGCATTATGGTCTTTCCATCTCCTCTTTTATATGTCCTGAATAAGACATCATTCAGAAACTCTGATGCAGATGTGCCCATCCTGCTCTGCTCATCGATCATCTGCCACTCACCTACCTCCTCAGGTATCGCATTAAGGTTTATTGTCTTTGCCTGAGTAACTCTCTCAACTTTATAGAACATGACTAAAGCTGCTGCAGCAATGAACAGAACTATCACCATGATAAATTTTGCCTTACCCGCCATGTCGGGATCTCCTGTTTATGATAAATACATCAATAACAACAAGGCTCATTAAAGACAGGATAAAAATGAGGATGCCTGAGAAGTAGTGGAAGAAACCCTGCCCTGCAGCCTCTCCAAAATGGTATGTAATAAGTGCGAAGAGCATGAGCCTTACTATGTTAGCGCCTATTACTATGGGTATTATGGATAAAAATAAAACAACCTTTTTGAGGTTTGATGTCGACTGAATATATGCATATAAAGCCCCTACAGCCATAAGAGAGATGAGGGAGCGGATGCCGCTGCATGCATCTCCAACAACTACTGAGTAATCGCCTATAAAGAGTATGACTCCGTTTCTATTTAAGGTATATCCTGCTAATCTCAAAAGGGACTCAGAGACACCAGCTACAAACATTTTAAGGGGCGAGGTCAGCATATCAATGAAGAAAAGGGGCGGCGGCACGAGGAAGATAAGAAAGGCTGCAGGGAAAAGCACCTGTCTAAATGCCTCTCTTCCCATGAGGAAACCTGTTGTGCCGATAAATACAGGAATAAGGGAAAAAGACTCTATCATAACTACCCTGTGGATAGAACCAAGGGCATACATGATTGAACCAAAAAATAAGAGTAAAAAGGAAAATAGATGAACACGACTGTCAGGGGTAAAGAAAAAAACATTCCTCTTCCTGAAAATCAGATAGAGGAATACAAGAAGGATAAGGGGACCGTGGCTGTAATCAGTCTGTTTCCATCCAAAGGAAAATAATTTATAGAAGGTAGGGATATAGAGTGCTACGAGAAGAGAATACGTAAAGGCTTTAAGGTACATTGTATCATGTGTAGCATAACTTACAATCTTTTTCATCATTGTCAATAACTTCACAGAATGACCGAGAATATGAAAATGCTCTTTTTGTCATTCTGAACTTGTTTCAGAATCTAAATCTAATAGTTTCAAGTATTTATAAACCTCAGAGATCCCGAAACAAGTTCGGGATGACAATTGTCGGTCATTCTATGATGACAATTGGCGGTTACCCTGTTCAATCTGCTTACAACTACTGTTAAATGGATAATGTCTTCTTCCCGTTGCCATTGTTTTTGTGCCTTATACTGTACCTCACAGAAAAAACTGTTGCTGTGATACCCAGCAAGAGAGAATCGAACAGATCTATACTGTTAATGATGTGAAGAATATTCATTATCGAGAAAGACCATGCTGAGATTATTATGAAAAAAGCCATAATCATTTTTTAATGTTCAATGTTCAATGTTCTAAGTTCGATGTTCTATGTTCCATTCCATGTTCAATGTTCTACGTTCTAAGTTCTATGTCAAATTCAATGTTCTAAGTTCTAACGTTGAACGTAGAACGTCGAACCTTGAACGTTATTTCAACGTTGAACGTCGAACCTTGAACGTTGAACTTCTTTTGTTCCTTTTGCCTGTTTCGTTTATCAGAGACCCGATAATACGCACGCCTGAACTATCGAGCTGTTTTTTGACCATAGCAAAGGACCCAACCTTGGTATATCCTTTTGCCACTACTATAATCACCGCATCAGATAAGTTTGAAATCAAAAGGGCATCACCTGTCTTTAAAAAGGATGGGGTATCTATAATAACAACGTCGTATATATCCTTCATGGAAGAGACTATTTCCTTTGTCTCCTGCCATCCTAAAAGCTCTACTGGATTGGGTGGCCTGGTGCCAGAGGGCAGGATATGAAGGGAGGGAATAAGCCTGAAGTGAACTGCCTGGTTAAAGTCAACTCTCTTGATAATAAGGTTGCTCAGGCCGCAGTTGTTCCTCACATGAAAGATTTCATGAACCCTTGGTCTTCTAAAATTGAGGTCCATGAGGATTGTTTTTGAGCCGAGCTGGGCAAACACAGCAGCAAGGTTAGATGCTACAAAGGTCTTTCCTTCTCCCTCGCCCGGGCTTATCACTGCGATAGTTTTTATTGTTTTTCCAACTCCTGAAAGCACCATTTCACTTCTTATAGTACGAATTGTCTCAACCTGCGGGCTGAAAGGCTCGTGAATTGCAACCACTTCCTTTGAAATTGTGTTTTCGCCTTTCTTCAGATAGGGGTAAGAGAACTGCACTGCGAGGGCCCACGCCACATCTTCCTCTTCCAAAATATGCAATTTTACTGCTGCCTCTCCAAAAAGGATATTGTGTTGTTTCTGGAAAGTAACTATCTGCTTCAGCTCAGCAAGAGTTATCTTTCCTGCCTCCATGAGGATAGTTCCGATATCTTTTGCAGTCTCTTTTGTTACTAAACTCTTCTGGTCAATATTTTCCATCTTATTTCTCAAAAGTTTGACTTATTGTCCCCAGGACAGGGATGTTGAACTCCTTCTCTATCACTTCCTCTGATTTAATGGTGTCATCCATATAATCAAAGAAGAAAGCAAGCCCTATACCCAAAAACAAGCCAACCATAATTGCAAGGGCCATGTTTAAAGTAAGTTTTGGACTATATTTATCTGAGGGAGCCACTGCCATATCTATAAGAAAGACGTTAGTCCTATTGATGTCGCTCTGCAAAGCAGACTCATTGAACTTCTGAAGCACTGTGTCATACGTATTCTTAAATGACTCTGACTCTCTGCTGAGGGAGTCTATCTCGTATCTAGAGATGTTCAGGTTCAATACCTCACTTTTATGTGATGTTAATGCCTTCTGGAGATTGCTGACCCTTATGCTTGCAGAATCGTAATCCTGTTTGATAGCATCAATGATATTCTTTATCTCGGCATTCAGTTTCGTATTTACTGTCTGAAGCTCTGATTGAAGTCTAATATATTGTGGATGCTTCTTCCCTACCTTCATAGAAAGCTCTGAGAGGCTCATTTCGAGCTTTATCTTTTCTGTCTTGAGGTTCTGTATAAAGGCATTGGAGATGACCTCGGGAAGGCTTTCATAAGCGCCCTTGTTGTCATTCATGCGCCGCAATGCAACTGTTGCCTCATAAAGCTTTGCCTTTGCACCAACCAATTCTATGTTAATCTGATCAAGTCTCTGAAGAGCATCGTCATAATACTTTCCCTCGACTGAGACAACACCCTTTTTCTTCTGAAATTCGCGCAACTCCTCACTTGCCTTATCTGACTTTGTTTTTACATTCTCGAGCTTTTCTGAAAACCACTTCCCTGCATCCTTGAACGGTTGCACTTTAAGCTCAAGGTTATAAGCTGCATAAGCCCTGGCATATGTATTTGCTACTTCTGCTGAAAAATTCGGGTCAGAGGAATAGAATTTGATGTAGAGGAATCTTGTATCCCTTGCAGGCTCAACATTTAAATGTCTTGAAAGAAAATTGTCTGCAAGCCATGTCCTGATGTCCATATTGCTCTTGTCATCTTTCCAGAAGAAGACAGGGTTTCTTCCCTTTGATTCATTGAATTTGCTTATGATGTCAGGATGCTTATCAAGCTTCAGATGATCAATGACGTCCAGAGCAATCTTTCTGCTCTTAATTATCTCCACCTGTGTGTTTATGTATTCAACAGACTGGATCATGCCTGCTGTAGGTACATTACTCAGATTCATCGGGTTACTGCTGTCATAATCAAGCACAAGTGTTGCGATTGCCTCATACAGGGGAGGCCACAGAAGGGAGCCAATAAATGTGGTTAAGACAGTCGTTACAAAGGCTGCTATAACAATCCACTTTCTTTCTTTTATGATCTTATAGTATTGATTAGGCTTCATCTCAGAATATGCTCTCCTTCACCATTAGAGTGTCATCCGGTTTCACAGCCTCATTGATATCTGCCTTTTTAACAATGTCTTTTCCTTCCTGCTGTCTTGTAATCTCAATCCTGCCCTTTGCCGCCTTGGGAGTAAACCCCCCTGCCATTGATATAGCCCTTTTAACAGTAAGACCTTTTTCTATCCTGTAGATACCGGGCCTGGTTACCTCTCCGTATATATAAAAGAAGTCAATTTTAGGGACATAAATTATATCTCCATTCTGGAGCTGAACATTCTGGCTGAGATCGCCTTCTTTGAATAATCTGTCCACATCAATGGCAATCCTTTTGTAATCGGGGTTTTTACCTGTTGCTGAATCCTTTTTGAAGAGCATTATTGTATGACCTGAGTTTTCTGTCATACCCAGGGCCATTGAGATTGCTTCTACAACAGACGTAGGTCCTGTAATCTCGTACTGGCCTGGCTTTGTCACTTCTCCCATAACCGTTATCCTTGTTCCTCTATACTGCTCTATAAAAACTGAAACCTGGGGATTTGGGATAAGTCCATCTGAGAGCTTACTGGCTATTTTCTTTTCTATTTGCTGGACACTAAGAAAGGTAATTTTACCGTCTTCGCTCACCCTCACCGTTGTTGCGAGATCAGGATGCTCGTAAACTGAAATCTTCAGGACATCCTGACTGCCCACAAGATAGTCCCGTGCAATAGTCATCGGTATATCTTTTATTTCCATTTTCTCAGGTATATTCATTGCATCTGTTTGCTCTTCTTGTTTCTGTAATTTCTCCCTGGTGTTTTCTTTAGAGAGTGTAACTTCCTGTTGAAGAGATTGTGCGGCTACGTTATCTTTCTTTGCAGTTATGTTATCTTTTTTGATGGTCTCCTGATCCTTTTTTAGTTTATCCTGAGATGGCTGATTAGTCATAAAAACAATAATAGCCTGTTTGTATCCCAGGAAATACAACTTCATCTTCAGGGCAGATGCAGCTTCATGATTGTTGAAATCACCACAATAGACCTTATATATTTCTCCTGTTTCATAGGTTGTACATTTAATGCCATGAGTCTTTAAGGACTCAATAAGATTCTGCGCATTCTTCTCAGAAGAGAAGGCTCCAACCTGAACATAAAATATTTCAGATGAATAGAGAGTCATGGGAATAAAAAGAAAAAGAAAGGTAAATAAAAGTAATAAACCGTATTGAGCAGAATATATTTTTAAGAAATATCTTCCTTTATGTTGCAAAAAAAATCCTCCCAATCTCTAATGAGACTATATCATGGCTATAAGAAACTTCTAACTAACCACTTTATTACTTCCGCAGCAACCTCCTGAATCTCACTGCTATTGGGAGTCCAGCTAAACCGGCACCTACAAGGGCCATGGATATTGGTTCAGGTCCAACTACGCCATGTCCAAATAGTTTGGAATTATGAACATATTTAAGTGTTCCTTTTGATACATTTATAAATATATTCGCTTCTCTGTCAATACCTATTGAATTAAGAATATTTGTGTTAATTATACTCGTCCACCAAATCCGATTCATATTCCAATATTTATATCTTGAAGAGTAGTTAAAATTTCCTAACGTGTATCCATCCAGCTCTATGGAAGCATTAAAGACATATTTGTGTTTAGTAGGATTATATTCTGGTTTAAAATTGAGGGACAATAATAACCATGCGTGCTCAATTATTAATGGTTCAGGACCGTCCAGTTCTGGTATAAAATCATCATTCTCAAGGGAATGTTTCCATGGGTTTGTTCCAGGTAAAACAACGTTGTCATAAAACCCAAAATGGGTTCCGACTGGTAAAGCAAGAGCATCTGTTGATAGGATAAGAATGCCCAAAAGCAGAACAAAGACATAAATCTTCCCCTTTTTCATTTACTCCCCCTTAATATATATAAGTACTTGTATTCATATTATAGCAAGGTATGTGCCAAATACAAATATATTATTGAGTCCTGCATTATTAATGTCCTACTACTCTATCTCTTTTTCTGTCACTCCCGCTTGCCCGCACTCAGGCGGACTCGTTCTCCTCGGCGAATCCGCCTGTGTGCGGACTGAGGAGAGTCGGGAGTCCTTCCAATTCTCTGTCATCCTGGCTTGTCCAGGATCTTTCTTAAAGTAAGGATTCCAGACAAGCTGGAATGACAAAGGGAGCCGGAATGACATATTAGTAAACAAGATAGAACATTACTTTTACTTGAATCAATAAAGTATGGTACAAATTGTTACATGAGGTGTTTCTTTTAGAAACAAAAGTTATATTTACCCCGTTAGAAAGGCGAAAGGTCTTCTAACGGGGTAAACCTGAATTTAATTACCCCTTACTCATAAACCTTCTGATACGTCCGGCAATTGGTAGACCAGCAATGCCCACACCAACCAATACCATTGATATTGGCTCAGGTGCAACCGAGCCTCCTCCACTCAGATATGAATACTTAACCTTTTTAAGTGTCCCGTAACCACCTGTTGTAATTATTTCAATCTCAGGCGTTTTGTTTGCTATAGCATTTAGGGCATCCGGATTAGTTATGCTTGTCTCCCATTTCCAATTTTTTACAGTGACACCAGATGCCGCATAATATGAAATTATATATGTATCGTTTGTTAAAGGATGTGTGTCAAGATTCACTTTAGCAGTAAAGCGAAAATCATTATTGGCTACTTTAAAGGGTTTAAAATTAAGCTTTAGTTTCAACATTGCATCTTCAATAATTAAGGGTTCGCTTCCGATTATAGGATCAGTGAAATCAGTGTTATCAAGATAATGAGTCCATGGATTTGCTTTATCAGGTATCATTTTATCTATAAAAGTAAACTCATCTCCAGGTAGTAAAGCGTAAGCACTGCTAACTAAGATAGTTATGCTAAAGAGAAAAACTACGACTAAAATCTTCTTTTTTAACATTTTGTCCTCCACCCCAAAAATTTACTAAAAAGTTAAAAGTGTAAAAATACTTTACACTATCTCCCTCAAATGGTCAAATTAATAAAATTAATTAGTCTATAAGGAAATGTTTTATTTAAACTAATCCATTTAATTTATTTGCAAAAATGATACCTTTTATAACAGCTTGATCTTAAATTAAGTTTTAAGGATATTAGCCTAAAAGTGTAAACTATATTTACAGTTATAAACCATTTTTACAGTATAACCATGTAGAGCCTGTCTAAAAAGTCTGCATTCCGATAAAGGTCGTCATTCTCG
>Ga0209324_10003867_pt1 | contig 10299 bp, 9 predicted proteins | sample Rifsed19ft3_FD_184015 | JGI IMG/M metagenome (GOLD analysis project Ga0209324, IMG submission 184015) | Soil microbial communities from Rifle, Colorado, USA - sediment 19ft 3 (version 2) | ecosystem: Environmental > Terrestrial > Deep subsurface > Rock core/Sediment | place: Rifle, Colorado...
TGCGGATTTGATTGGCATTCCGTATCGTATTGTTGTTTCTGAAAAAACCATGAAAGCTGACGGCTTTGAAGTCAAAGGTCGGACGGAAGGAAAAGGTAAAATCGTCAACCGGGAAGAATTGTTTAAGATACTGAAATCATAAATTTATGTTCAAAAAACTTTACAAATTATTTTCAAACGATATAGGCATAGACTTGGGTACCGCTAATACCCTCGTGTATTTGCGCGGGCACGGCATCGTCATCAATGAGCCTTCGGTGGTAGCCATTAATCAGAAGACTGGGCAAATAGTAGCGGTCGGTGCCGCCGCCCGCGAGATGCTTGGCCGCACCCCGACTCATATCAAGGCCATCAGGCCGTTAGTTGATGGTGTTATTTCGGATTTCGAGGTGACAGAGGAAATGCTTTCGTATCTCATCAATAAAGCCGAGAAAATATCTAAAAAATTCTTTAAGCCACGCGTGATTGTCGGCGTGCCCTCTGGTATTACCTCGGTGGAGATTAGGGCCGTGTATGATGCAGCTATTTCCGCTGGGGCGCGGGAAGTTCATATAGTGGAAGAGCCGATGGCGGCCGCCATCGGCATACGGCTTCCAATTAAGGACCCAGTTGGTTCGATGGTCATCGACATCGGCGGTGGCACGACTGATATTGCGGTCATCTCTTTGGGTGGCATTGTTCAGTCCAAAAATTTAAAAATTGCCGGTGATAAATTGAACCATGATATTGTCTCTTATATGCGCGACGAATTTAAGTTATTGATCGGAGAAAAAACGGCCGAGGGCGTCAAAATCGCTATTGGTTCGGTTGTTCACGGCACGCCGATGGAGACTGAAGTCCGCGGGCGCGATCTGGTCACAGGATTGCCGAGGGAAGTGATCGTGACTGACGCCGACATTAGGGAAGCCACTCGCTCTTCGATAAAAAGATTGATAGATGGAATCAAGGAAGTATTAGAGGCGACTCCGCCGGAGATCGTCTCTGATGTCATGCATCGGGGCATCGTGCTCTCTGGGGGCGGAGTTTTGATCCAAGGTTTGGATGCGCTTCTTCAAAACATACTGAAGATACCGGTTTATATGGCCGATGATCCGCTCTCGGCTGTTGCCCGCGGGACTGGCATTATTCTCGAGGATTTTGATATACATAAAGATATTTTAATTTCTATTCAAGATGAATTACCTCCGCGATAATCGCAAAGCCTCTGGCCGGCGCCAGAGAAAAATAAAAAATATTATTTTTCTCGTTATATTTGTCTTTTTAATTATTTTGGTTCGCCAGCCTGTTTTTAATTTTTTTTCAGCAACCTCGAAAAACCTAGGTTTTTCATTATGGACATCTACTAATGCCACTAGAGAGGATATTTCCGATGCTTTATGGACTAAGGAATCTTTACTTAAAGAAAATCAAAAGTTAAATGATGAATTAATGTTGGGTATTGCTGAGTCGGCTGACAGAAGGGTTCTTCTGGATGAAAATTTGGAATTAAAAAATATTTTGGGGCGAAGAGATGGGAAGAACCTGACTCTTGCGGTAATTTTGGTTAAACCGAATAAATCTCCTTATGATACTATGATTGTTGATATTGGGCGGGATAGTGATGTTTCTCTCGGGCAAAGAGTTTTTGCTTACGGTAATATTTTAATCGGCGTTGTTGCGGAAGTTTATGCCAATACTTCATTAGTTAAATTGTTTTCAACCCCCAAAGAGACGATAGATGTGATTCTGGGAGATAAAAATGCTTATGTGCAGGCGATCGGCCGAGGCGGGGGAAATTTTGAAATTACTGTGCCGAAAGATCAGGACGTGGCCTTGGGAACGGAGGCAGTAATACCGGGCATCACACTTTATGTTTTAGGAATAGTGGAAGAAGTCATCTCCGATCCGCGCGATCCTTTTCAAAAAATTCTCCTCCGCAGCCCGATCAATGTGCAGGACCTTAAGTTTGTTCAGGTGGAGCGATAATAATTTAAGAAATGCCTTGCGCAGACCGACTGGGGCGAGCAGAGCAATCCGCCAGCCGGCGGATATGTGTGCATTTCGAGAATTGATTATCGCGGAGCTTTTATGTCTAAATTTAAATTCAAAATAGAAAAAAAATTGGATGGTTTGCTTGGCAGAGCGGGCACCTACGAGACTCCACACGGCGTGATAAACACGCCGGCTTTTGCCGCGGTCGGCACCAAGGCGACCGTCAAATCCCTGAATCCGGATCAGATCAAAGAGACCGGCACGGAAGTTGTACTCGGCAATACTTATCATCTTTACCTTCAGCCAGGGGATGAAGTGGTAAAGAAAGCCGGCGGCCTGGGTAAGTTTATGAATTGGCAGGGACCGACGATGACGGACTCCGGCGGTTTTCAAGTTTTCTCTCTTGGCGCCGCATACGGTAAGGAGATTTCCAAGATTGTAAAAATTACGGATCCGTCCTTGATGATTCCGGAAAGATTTGATGACTCTGATGCGCCAAGGCTGGCCACGATAGGGAATGACGGCGTGTCTTTCAAATCGCACTTAGACGGCTCGCTTCATTACATCACTCCGGAGAAATCTATTGAGATCCAGCATAATTTGGGCGCGGATATTATCTTTGCCTTTGATGAATGCACTTCACCGACCGAAGATTTGCGCTATCAGGAAGAAGCCTTAAATCGTACGCATAGATGGGCAGAGAGGTGCTTGAAGAAGCATTTGGAATTAAACGCCCTTCGACAGGCTCAGGGCAAACAAGGCATAGCCTTGTTTGGCATCGTGCAGGGAGGAAGAGATGAACAGCTTCGCAAAATTTCCGCCAAGGCTATCGCCGAGATGCAGATGGATGGCGAAGGGTTCCCTGGCTTCGGTATTGGCGGATCTTTCGCCAAAGAAGACATGTCGACCGCCGTGAAATGGGTCAATGAAATTTTACCGGAAGAAAAGCCTAGGCACCTGCTCGGCATCGGGGAGCCGGAGGATTTATTTATGGGCATAGAAAACGGCGTGGATTTCTTCGACTGCGTCTTGCCGACGAGGCTTGGCCGAACCGGTACGATTTTCACCAGTGCCGGCAAGATTAATATAGAGAATGCGAAGTATCGTGAAGATTTTACTCCCATTGAAGAAGATTGCGGATGCTACAGTTGTAATGGATACACCAAGGCTTATATTGCGCACTTATTCCACGGCAAAGAAATGCTTGCCGGCACTCTGGCTTCTATCCATAATCTTTATTTCATCGTGAACTTAGTGAAGAATATAAGAAACAGTATATTAGATGGAACATTTCATAAGTATAAGGAAGATTTCTTGAAAAAATATAACACCAAATGATTTGGTCAAAAAAACCTGCCCGTAATGCTACGCATAGCGTTGCAGGCGGGTCCGCCAATCAATACTGGATGGCAATTTCCATGAGTATAAAAAGGAGTTTTTAGATAAATATAATAAATAAAAAATGCCCGACAAATTTGTCGGGCATTTAACTTTTTACTTCACTCTTTTATTTTTTCTTTCATCTCCCGTAGCTCCTTGATTATTTTTATTTGGTAATCCGCTATATCAATTAAAACATCGAGGATAAGAAATATCGTCAACCAAGCTGCTCCACCTAAATACCAATTTCCAGTTCCAGCAACAATTAATATGCCAATAATAAAGCCAAACAAGGGACCGACCCAAGGGCCAGTGTCCATTAGTTTGGTCTTTTCGATTCCTTCTTCAGTATTTTTCATAACTTTTTGTTTTAAAGAAGTTTATATTTTGAATTTTTATCCAATCAGATGATATTACGATTATAACTAAAAGTCAAGTATAAAATACCCCTTATTTTGTTATACTTTTTAACATAATGTTTAATAGATTTAAGATTAAAACTGAATACAAGCCGGCTGGCGATCAGCCCCGAGCGATAGCGAAGCTAGTCGAGGGGCTTAAGAGGGGGTTTAATAAACAAACACTTTTGGGTGTGACCGGGTCCGGCAAGACTTTCACTATGGCCAATGTCATTGAAAAGATTGATAAGCCGACTTTGGTGATCGCGCACAACAAAACCTTGGCTGCGCAATTGGCGCAGGAATATAAAAGTTTTTTCCCGGATGCCGCTGTGCATTATTTCGTCTCCTACTACGACTACTATCAGCCGGAAGCGTATATGCCGACGACTGACACTTATATCGAAAAAGATGCTTCGATCAACGAAGAGATCAACCGTTTGAGGCACGCTTCCACGCAAGCCTTGCTCACGAGGCAGGATGTCATCATTGTCGCTTCTGTATCCTGTATATACGGTTTGGGTTCCCCCCAAGAATATAAAGAAGAGAATATGCAGATTAATGTGGGGGACAAGATTGATAGGACGGATTTTATGAAGAACCTTTTAAAATTGCACTTCGTTCGCACCAATGCTGATATTACCTCCGGCCAATTCCGAGGACTGGGCAATAAAATTGAAATCATGCCGGTCTCCGAAACATTTGTTTGGAGCCTGATCATTGAAGGCAACAAAGTCGCCAAGATTTTGAAAGTGAATCCTGTTTCTTCAGTAGTGATGGAAGAACCCAAAGGCATTTTTTTGTTTCCGGCCAAACACTTCCTGACGAACAAAAGTAAAGTAGAAAAAGCCATCAAATCCATCAAGGCTGAATTGGCCGCGCAATTAAAGAAATTCGATAAAGAAGGCAAACTTTTGGAGGCGGAAAGAATCAAAAGAAGGACCGGCTATGACCTCGCCATGATTAAAGAGATTGGTTATTGTTCTGGTATTGAAAACTATTCCCGCCATTTATCCGGCAAAAAAGAAGGCGAACCGCCGGAGACTCTGCTCTCATATTTTCCAAAGAAGGCTGATGGCACGCCGGACTTTCTAACAGTCATCGATGAAAGCCATGTGACCGTGCCGCAATTGGGCGGGATGTATGCCGGCGATGCTTCTAGAAAGAAGACTTTGATAGAATTCGGTTTCAGATTGCCTTCGGCCAAAGATAACCGTCCTCTCCAATATGCTGAATTTGAACAGCGCGTCGGACAGGTTGTTTACACGACCGCAACACCGTCCGCCTATGAAAGAGAGAATAGCCAAGCCATTGTGGAGCAAATCGTCCGCCCGACCGGTCTGACAGATCCTGAGCTGGAAGTTAGGGCAGTATCCGCGGCTAAAACTTCTCGCATAACGAGAAGTTCGCCCGATGCTTCGCACAGCGAAGCATATAGGGGGCAAGTCCAAGATTTTATTGAAGAAGCGGAAAAAGAAATAAAAAAGGGTGGCCGAGTGATTGCTACGACTTTGACCAAGAAGATGGCCGAAGATCTTTCCGGTTATCTGAAAGAGAGAAATATCAAAGCGGAATATTTACATAGTGATATCAAGACTATTGAGCGTATTAAAATTCTGACCGAATTCCGCCGGGGGACATTTGATATCATTGTGGGAGTGAATCTCTTGAGAGAAGGCTTGGACTTGCCGGAAGTGACCTTGATTGGCATCTTGGATGCGGACAAAGAAGGTTTTCTGCGTTCGGAAGTTTCGCTTATTCAGACTATCGGTAGAGCGGCCCGAAATGTCGCCGGCCGGGTTATTTTGTATGCTGATGTTATTACCAGCTCGATGAAGAAAGCCATTGATGAGACTAACCGAAGAAGGGAAGTGCAAATCGCTTTTAATAAGAAACACGGCATTACTCCGAAGACTATTATTAAAAAGATTCACGATATCACGGAAGCGATGGACAGCATGCACGACAAAGCTGTCCGTGCGGAGCTGGCCTATGATGCTCAATTGTTTGCGCACAATCCCGCCAAATTGATCAAGCTCAAAGAGAAAGAGATGAATGAAGCCGTCAAAGATCTAGACTTCGAAACCGCCGCTATCCTGCGGGATGAAATCAAAATTCTCAAAGCTCGCCCCGTGGACGCGAAGCGTCTTTACGGGGAAAAAACCAGCAAATAAAAATGCCGCACTAATTTTGTATGTGCGGCATATGACTTACAATAATAATTTTATAGCAATACCCATTTAAGAGAATCTATTCGGCCCTTTATATTTTGTATCTCGTCATATAATTTTCTTCCCGAGCTATCCAAAGCCGTAATTTGATTAAGAGATGAATATTCTAACTCCTTTTTTTCGAGTGTAGAAATTAAATCATTCATCTTTAGCTTGATTAATTCTTTTGACTTCATTTTATTTAATATTATGAACGAGCTTTCGTTCTGAGTTAGGTTGATTTTTCTGCCCAAATACTACCAAAATAAACCCAATCTGTCAATATTCTGCTAAATCTGCCATATGCTAGAATTAGCAGAAAGATGGAAAATAAATATATGGAGAAATTAGATAAATTTAAGGAGTTTCTAGACTCCGGGAACCCAAAAGCTAATATCACTAAAGTTGCCTTGATTGCTCTTTCACTCGCCGCTCTCCCGGGTCTCATATTGCCGGCCGCGGCCATAGGTATTGCCATGCGGCTTATTGACGGCAGTCGATATGGCAAAAAATATAGCAGAAAGCAAATTCAAGATTCTATATCAGGTATGAAGCGGCAAAAACTTATCGAGTATGTGGCCAATAAAGAGGGTAAAACTATTGTGAAAATCACCAAGAAAGGAGAATCCAAATTACGGGCATTTTCAATTGAATTGATAGAAATTAAAAAACCCGCCAGGTGGGACGGCAAGTGGCGACTAGTCATATTTGACATTCCAGTCCGTTTTTCAAAAAACCGGCACACTTTTCGTTTCAAGTTGCAAGAGCTTGGTTTTATCCAGCTCCAAAAAAGTTCCTGGATATATCCTTATCCATGCGAAGATGAAATTATATTTGTGGCGGATTTTTATGGAGTAGGGAAATATATAGAAATTTTAATCATTGAGTCCTTTTTGAATGAAAAAAAACTCAAGAATCATTTTGAACTCTAATATTATTTTTCTGCTAAATCTTCCATATGCGCAAATCAGCAGAATGCTATATATAAGTTATATTTAATTTAGCCACCATTCTCTGCGACGAAATCAAAATCCTCAAAGCTCGCCCTGTGAACGCGAAGCGGCTTTATGGGGATAAAAAAAAGCAGAACAATTGTTCCGCTTTTTAGATTTTATCCCCGCTCATTAAAAGATCTATGATTTCACCATGCACCCAGCATTTTTCCAGGAATTCTAAGACCTCTTTTTTGAAAGATTTGTTAATCGGAAATTTCAGCTTTTCGGACTGGATCTTTTCAATCGATTTATTTATCACATCAGCGTTAATCTTTTTTCCAGTTTTGATCTCTTTTTCCAGTTCCTCTATCAGCGAATTTACGATGGTTTCAAATGAATCGCCCCAGCCGGCCTTGCCCTTCCTCATGAGCATCCAGCGAAGGTTTGATAATTGTTTAGTCATGGCAATAGGTTTTAGTGGAACAGTTGTTTTTTCTAAATAAATAATACCTTTTTTAGGTTCTATTGTCAAATTTGTTAAATGTGGTACAATGGAAGCAATAGAATATCGCATACACCTCTATATCAATTACTGGAGGTGAATTTATGTTTATGGCAAAAGAAAATAAAGAATCAAAAATAATAGTAAAGGGGGCCCGGACGCATAATTTGAAGAACATCACCGTGGAGATGCCGAGGAATTCAATGATCGTCTTCACCGGCCTTTCAGGGTCGGGTAAAAGCTCGCTCGCTTTCGATACGATCTTCGCTGAAGGACAGAGGCGCTATGTGGAATCTCTTTCTTCCTACGCCCGGCAATTTTTAAAGCAGATGGGTAAGCCGGATGTGGACGAGATCGAAGGCTTGTCGCCGGCGATTTCCATTGATCAGAAATCCCGCTCCAACAATCCTCGCTCGACTGTCGCAACCATCACAGAAATCTATGACTATCTGCGCGTGCTGTATGCGCGCCTCGGCCGGCCGCATTGTTTGCTTTGCGGAGATGAAATAAAAAAGCTCTCTAATGAAGAGATTATAAATTTCATCATGGAGAAAATTACCGAACTGACGAAAAGCGGAGCCGGCAAGAAAGCTTTGATGGGCGTCGAATGGCAAGAAGCTAAAATTCAGATCTTGGCGCCGGTTGTCCGCGGCCGAAAAGGGGAATATTATCAATTGCTCTACGATCTTTTGGGTAAAGGATATGTTTCCGTCCGCATCGATGGAGAGACCAAGAAACTTCGAGAAAAAATAGTCCTCTCAAAAACTAAGAAGCATGATATTGATGTTTTGGTAGACGAGCTTGCTGTTCATGAATTCAAAGATAATCCCAAAGACGCCAAGCTCCGTCTGTCGGAAGCGGTTGAAAGAACCTTGATAGAATCCGATGGCTTAGTGAAAGTGGCTTTCATCGGCGAAAATTTTTCTCGGTCCGACGGTGTTAAAGCCGAGACTCGCAAGGCATTAACCTCAAGCAAAGACACTCGAAAAACTTCCGCCGATTTCAGCGAATTCCTGATGTCGGCTAAATTCGCCTGCCCGCGAGATGGCTTTTCCTTTCCGGAGCTTGAACCGCGCCTCTTTTCCTTCAACTCTCCGCACGGAGCATGTCCGCTTTGCCATGGTCTCGGCACTAAGCATCTCTTTGGTGATGAGCCCTGTGATGAATGCAAAGGTAAGCGCTTGCGCCCTGAAGCGCTTAATGTTTTCCTGCCCCATGGCAAAAAGAATATTTTAGATATCACTTCTTCTTCAATTCAAGAAGCGGCGGATTTTTTTAAGAAATTGAAATTAACCGCGAAAGAGAAAGAAATTGCTTCTGTGCTTTTGCGCGAGATCGAGGCGCGACTGCAATTTATGCTGAACGTCGGCTTGGAGTACTTATCTTTGGATCGCCGGGCCAACACGCTCTCGGGCGGGGAAGCCCAGCGTATCAGATTGGCCTCACAACTTGGTTCCAGACTCGTAGGCGCTTTGTATGTGCTTGATGAGCCGACTATCGGTCTGCACCAGCGGGACAATGAAAAGCTCATCAAGACCTTGCTTGATCTGCGTGATTTGGGCAATACCATTATCGTCGTCGAGCACGATGAAGACACCATCTATTCTGCTGACTATATTGTAGACATCGGGCCGAAAGCCGGCGTGCACGGCGGGCAAGTCATCGTGGCGGATTATTTAGATAAATTACTGACAGCCAAAAAGAATGATTCAGGTTCTAGGACTTTAGCTTATCTGCGCGAAGAGGCGAGGATAGAGATTCCAGACAAAAGACGAACATCAGAGAAGGGTGAACTGAAAGTAGTCGGAGGAAAAATTTTCAATATTAAAAACCTCAATGCGAATGTGCCATTGGGCAAGATGGTTTGTATCACCGGTGTTTCCGGTTCGGGTAAGTCTTCTTTTATGTATGAAATACTCCACAAGAATCTGCAGGGCCGATTTGAAAGGAAATATCGGACCAATGAGATATTCAACTGCGCGTCTTTCACTGGCAGTGAATATCTCTCCCGCGCGATCCTGATTGACCAGAGTCCGATCGGCCGGACACCTCGCTCTAATATTGCCACTTATACTGGAGCCTTCTCGCATATTCGTGATTTATTTGCTGAAAGCGAAGAAGCTCGATTGCGAGGCTGGAAATCCAACCGCTTTTCTTTCAATGTGCCCGGCGGGCGCTGTGAAGCCTGCGAGGGTAATGGCGAGATAGCCGTGGAGATGCACTTCTTGCCGACCGTCTATGTGACTTGCGATGTCTGCAACGGCAAGCGTTTTGACCGCGAGACTTTGAAGGTGAAATATAAAAAGAAAAACATTCATGAAGTTCTGAAAATGACCGTGGAGGATGCCATTGTATTCTACGAAAGTATTCCAGCCGTCTATGACCGCTTGAAGACATTGATGGATGTGGGGCTTGGCTATGTGGAACTTGGACAAAGTGCTACGACTTTATCCGGCGGTGAAGCGCAGAGGGTTAAAATATCTTCCGAGCTTTTCCGACCGTATTTGGAGAAAACAATATACCTCTTGGATGAGCCGACAGTCGGACTGCACTATGACGATGTGCAGAATTTGATCAATGTCTTAAATGCGCTTGTGATGAAAGGGAACTCTGTCGTCGTCATCGAGCACAATATGGACCTCATCAAAAATGCCGACTATCTCTTAGACTTCGGGCCAGAAGGCGGCACCGGCGGCGGCCTCATCGTCGCCCGCGGCACTCCGGAAGAGGTAGCAAATAACCCCAAATCCCACACGGGTAAATATTTAAAGAAAGTATTACGTGTCCGTCCGTAGCCTTGGCGAAGGAGGACGCAAATAAAAAAAACGTTACAGGTTTAACTGTAACGTTTTATCATTTGCAAACATTAAAAAACTTTTACCTCAATTACTTTTGTTCGCGGC
>Ga0209324_10003869_pt1 | contig 10295 bp, 10 predicted proteins | sample Rifsed19ft3_FD_184015 | JGI IMG/M metagenome (GOLD analysis project Ga0209324, IMG submission 184015) | Soil microbial communities from Rifle, Colorado, USA - sediment 19ft 3 (version 2) | ecosystem: Environmental > Terrestrial > Deep subsurface > Rock core/Sediment | place: Rifle, Colorado...
TCAGGACAGGCAGTGCAGAACATGAACGTCATGTGCGGCTTTGATGAAAAGACGGGTTTGTTATAGATTTATAGCGATATAAATCTTCCTGTGTGTCAATATCAGTTAATATCTTTAGAATACTGCAAGATAAATTGTTTTTCTGTACCTTTTCCATCGTTTGTATAAATACCTGATCTGTGCTCCAGTCAATATCTACAAACAGATCAGGGACAAATCCTGACATGCCTAATAGGTAGTAACCGCCATCCTTGCACGGTCCGATAACAATATCTTTCTCCTTTAAAATCTCAAAGACGCTTTCAATCAGTGTTGCATCTATCTCAGGACAGTCTGTTCCTATGATTATGCATCTTTTACAATCTTTTCTTTGCAACGTTTGCTGAAAGGCATTGGACATCCTTTCGCCGAGAGTGTTACCTTTTTGGGGGCTGTACTGTATATGAAATGCCCATTCATTGTCGATGATGGATTTTAACCAATTCTTAATTTCATTTTCTTTGTCAGCAGGTGTGAAAAAGATATGTCCATCATATGTCTTTAAATTATTTTGGGCAACGTTTTTAATGATGCCTTCTGCAAGTAATTTGTAAATCTCGCATGACTTTTCATTGCCGATATCCTTTGCCAGGCGGGTCTTTACCTTTCCGGGTTCAGGATATTTGAGGAAGATAATTACAGCATTTTCCATTTTTACCGCAAAGCTTTGGAAATATATTCCCTTAAAGCCTCCTGCCATGGTCTCATTTTCTGGCCGGTTGTCGTGGCATATTTTGTACAGTCCAGGGAAGAGTTCGGGGGAACCCTGGCGGCGCGTTTGTAATCTGCGGTTTTTAGAGGAAGGACGGATACCTGATTACCCGTTAATTCAAAAATCTTCTGTGCCCACTCATAGCGTGAACACGTTCCCGAGTTCGTCACGTGATATATACCCCGGAGGTCTTTCGAGATAGCAGTTCGTATTGCATCCGAAAGGTCTGTGGTATACGTGGGACTTCCGTGCTGATCGGTAACGACGGACACTGAACGGTTTTTCCTTCCCAGTTCCAGCATGGTGGTCACAAAATTATTTCTATAGGGACCAAAAAGCCATGCCGTTCTGATGATAACGTAATTACCGCCTATTTCCTGCACGGCAAGCTCTCCTTCGAGTTTTGATTTGCCATATACTGAGATGGGATTTGGTGTGTCGGTTTCGAGGTAAGGCTCATTCTTCATGCCGTCGAATACATAATCGGTACTGATATGGATGACCCTCGCCCCTGTTAGTTTTCCTGCAAGCGCAACATTTCTCGCCCCGCTGGCATTGACGGCAAATGCCTCAAAAATCTGTGTCTCGCATGCATCTACATTCGAAAATGCGGCACAGTTGATAATGACATCCGGCTTGACTTGAGCAATAAATTTCGAGGCATCCTCACCGTGCGTGATATCCACATGCTCACGGTCCGCTGCAATAACTTCATTACCCGGATTTTTTTGGTCAGAGAGATTGGATAGCCGATTGACGAGGTCACTGCCAAGCATGCCATGCGAGCCAATTACAAGTACTTTCATGACTGAATCGTATCCACATGCATTTGGTAAACGCGTTTGTATTCTCCCTCTCCGGACATGAGAGATTCATGACTCCCGACCTCCACGATGCGCCCCTTTTTCATTACAACGATTCTGTCACAATGTTGTATGGTAGAAAGACGATGAGCGACAATAACGGTCGTTCTTCCAATGATAAGGTTGTTTAGCGCATCCTGTACCAGTTTTTCAGACTCATAATCCAGGGATGAAGTCGCTTCGTCTAAAAGTAAAATGGGTGCATTTTTCAATACGGCACGGGCGATGGCGATCCGCTGCCGTTGACCTCCTGATAGTTTTACCCCCAGTTCGCCCACAACGGTATCATAGCCCTTAGGTAGACTCATAATGAACTCATGAATATTAGCGGCCTTCGCAGCAGATTGAACCTCTTCTAACGTGGCATTCTTTCTCCCATAAAGGATATTTTCATAAAAGCTGCGGTTGAAGAGGAATGTCTGCTGGGCAACAATTGCAGTGTGTTCGAGGAGCGACTCGCGTTTAATCTTTCGAATATCTGTTCCGTCAATCTCAATGCTGCCCTTGACGGTGTCATAAAAACGCGGTATCAGGTTTATAATGGTTGATTTTCCTGCACCGCTTTCACCCACGATTGCAAGTACATCTCCTTTATGGATGGTAAGATTAATATCCTTCAATATAAATTCTTTGCTGCCATCGTATGAAAAGCTCACATTCTTGAAGCAAATGCCTTCTTCAATTTTCTCCAGCGTTACGGCTTTCGGATCGTCCTTTATAGTAGGCTCTATTGTGAATAGTTCAAAAACCCTGTTTACCCCGGACAGAGACTCCTGCAGACTCGCATAGCTCTTTGCCAATTTTTTGATGGCGGTAATCACCATAAAACCTGTAGCAGTAATAAACCCGCCGAGTTCGCCCGGCGTGATTTTTTTAGACATGACCACATAACCGCCCAGTATGACGATGGCGGCGAGTCCCAGGGTATAGACGAACTCGCTGGTGCTGGTATTGAGAGCCTTTGCCTTGACCATTTTCAACCTCTTTCTGAAGAATCGTTCACTGATGTCGTGTATTTCACGGCTCTCTTCGGCCTCCATCTTAAATGCCTTCACAATTCTAATGCCTGCGAACATTTCCCGCATGGCATCCGTAAGGTCGGAAAGATGCTTCAGACTCCCCTTCCCATACTTTTTGATCTTCTTACCCATTACCAGCACAGGAACGAATATGATGGGAAAGACAATCAAGGTCAACAAGGAGAGCTTCCAGCTAAAATAAAATGCCAGAACCAATCCGCAGATCAACTTCATGGGTTGAAGCAGTATTTCATCAAAAAGGATGGTAAGCCCTGAATGAGTGACGGCAATGTCATTTGTTAATCTGGACAGCAGGTCGCCACTCTTTCTATTTTCGAAGAAACTCAGGGGTTGGGGAAGCAAGTGATCGCATACCTTGTTTCGAATATCCACAATCACGGCCCACATGACACGACTTCTGAAGTATTGTTGAAAATAGCAGGATAGAAAAATAATGGGGGCAAGGATTGCCATCACAATACCGATGCTCGTAAATGAACTGGTAGCACGTTTTTGTATTGGTTCTATGAATTTGAGTTTGTTGAATACCTGTTTTTTAAGCTGTTTTACGGGTGGCTGGCTCTCCTGTTTCGGGGGGGCCTGGTCTATATCGATCCTTGGCAGGGCAGTAATTTTTTGTGTATCCCCTCTGAGCAGTTTGTCTATGATAGGTTTGATTAATGAAATCTGGATGCCGCTCGTCGAGGTATAAATGACCATACTGATCATGGCAAATACCATCAATCTCCAATATGGCCTTGTAAAGGACAGCAACTTGGCACATTCACTAATAAGTGCGTTTTTTTTCATGGGTTTCCTGATTATTATAAAAAATTATGAAGCCTTAAAAAGATTACTTTTCCAAGGTGGAGGAATAAAACCAGGAATAGGTAAGTCTGTATTATATTTTTTTATTTTTGCAGATTTATAGCTATGATTCACATTAAAGAAAATATTATCATAATATCGTATATTTTTCAATAAAGGATTTTGTGCAGGCACAACCTATAGTATTACTCTGTAAAACTTCTTTTTTAGGAAGTTTTTTATGCAACCGAGACGGTTGCGCTACCAGTTTGAAATTCCTTTACTTTCTAAAAAATACTACCTTTGCGCTCTTTGCGCCTTTGCGGTGAACTATTCCGTTAATTGGTTGCGGCGTAGCCGCGCCAGGAGATTCTTATTGACAACAAAATGGTTATGCTGTAAACTTTTTTGGAAGATACTTAAGGAAATTACGATAGTATTTCACCTCTTTATACCATGCATAACATCACTCATAGTGATATATGAGCTTAAATTATAACTCACCTATTTATCTTAAAATATGTTCACTAAACTCCGTACAGCATTTTCCGATAAAAACCTGTTCCCATTCCTTATTGCCGCATCCCTCGCTATACACGGGATTCTCATCTTCCTGTCTCCACAAGGATATCAGTTTTTCAGCTTAAAATCGCTTCGAGATAGCTTTATCCGTGAACCGAGTGAATATGCAGTTATGCTGGAACTTGAGGATACTGATACACAAATAGAAGATATCTCTCTGGACACCAAACAAGAACAGGACGAAGATGAACTAAAAAAAGAAGCTGAAAAAAAGAAGTACAAAATATTTACCGATACTGCCGATAACACAGAAGATGAGAAGACAAATGTTGATACCGATAAAATCGGTGAAAAGGGTTCTGTAGCAAAAGACACTTTCCCTGACAATAACCAACCAGTCAATAACGAACCCCATGCCGAAGGGCATTCCAAAGCGCCTCTCTTAGGCACGGGAGGGAATCCCTTACCTGGCGATGATAAGCAACCGCCGCAAGAACAGGAAACCACGGCACAGGCGTTTATCGCTGAGGACAGTCCTTACAATAGAAATTCTCCGCCGCTATTTGCGAACCTTCCCCAGGGGTTAGAAAAGCAGGAAGAGCTTGCGAAACAGCCTCAAATACCGCAGCCCCAAACGGTATCTGAAGAACACAAGGAAAAGACGGGGGAGGCGGAGACAATAAAACAAGAAAAAACGATAAAAACAGAAACCACGACACAAGCGCCAAAAAGGGAACGGCTCACCATCGGACGCGGCATCGTGCAGGAAGAGGCGGCGGAAGCGCTGCCAAACAGCGAAGGGGTGTTGTTTACCGATAAACAGGACGAAATAAATAAAGAAACTGAGAAAAAAGATGAATCATTGTCATCGTCGCTCCAAGAAGAGGAAATTCGAAAAAAGGATGCTATAAAGGCTGAAAACCTTGCTGAAACAAAGAAAACACTGGATACGGCAGCGTTTAAACCAGAAGCACCACCGCCTTCATCGGAAATGTCAGGTGTCGAACCTCAACGCAGACTTGAAAGGGGATTGGACGAGCAGGAAAGTCCGGGTGAGTTGAAGAAACCCAAGGTCTCCTTTAATGTCAATGCAAAGCAAGAAGGAGCAAACAAAGATCCAGCGCTCTTTGAGGATACGATATCCAATGCGGCAATCCCGGGCGCGCCGTCTTTCAACGTACAAAAACATGAATATGCCTCTTATTTCAAGCATATTCGTGATAGAATATCGCTCTATTGGTTCCTTGGATACGGGACCCGCGCTGAGATAAAACTGGAAACGAGAGACGATAAACCGATCATTATAGAATTTAAAGTCTTACCCGATGGTTCTATTGACGATGTAAAGATAGCGGATGATGCCGGGAACTTCCAACTTGCTTCTAGGCTTGTATCTTCGATAGAAAAGGCATCGCCGTTGAACCCTTTCCCGTTTGATATCAAGGAACCATCAATTGATGTAAAATTTAATTTCTACTTTTTCTAGGAGGGAGTAATACCTTGGAATGGCTAATAGGTGGTGGTCCTATCATGATACCACTGTTAATTTGTTCTATTTTATCACTTGCAGTAATTATCGAAAGGGCAATAAATCTCCGCAGGGACAAGATATTAAGACCCGAAATCATACAGACCATAGAGGCAATCCGTAGTCAGGAAGACATACCCTTTGCGCTTTCCAGATGCGAGGTAATACCAGGACCCTTTTCAAATCTGTTGAGACGAACCCTTATGAATAACCACCTCTCGCGGGAAGAGAAATTTATTGATATTCAAGCCGCTGGCCGACAGGAAACGAAGGCGCTCGAAAAGAGGCTTCTGGTGCTGGAAATCATTACCGCAGTAGCCCCTTTATTAGGACTGCTGGGAACGGTATTGGGACTGGAAAATATCTTTGGAATTATATCAGAACTGGGTCTGGGTCAGGCCAAGGCATTTTCCGGCGGGCTTGCAGAGGCCATCAGAACCACGGTATTTGGTCTCTTTATTGCAATTCCAACCCTGGTTGCTTATAGCTATTTCGACAAAAAAGTGGATACCTTTGTACTCGAAATGGAGGAGTACTCCATGCACATCTTGAATAAACTTTATCCAGCTAAAGGATTTGATAAAAAGTAATTACCTTTTGAATTATGTTGCCTTTGGCAGCGACTTTTAAGCTCCCCTTATTGGTAGGACAAGCGTCCCCGCTTGTCATCATAATGTCAGGCGAGGACGCCTGACCTACCATAGGGGCTGGGGGGGGTTCGGAAAACTTACACACCCCTTTATCGTTCGACTGAGCACTCACGACGAAGTCCCCTCTTTTTAGAGGGGAATCAAAAAAGATTGAAATTCCTATACAATTGATATAGGCGTTCGGCGACTACATAAATAGGAAATAATCCCTCCTTTGATGGGAGGGACAAAGGGAGGGTGCGTAGCTTTTTCTTTCACCCCCACCTAGCCTCCCCCATCGTTCGACTGAGCGTTCGTCTGAGCTCACGCCGAAGACTCACGACGAAGTCAAGGGGGAGGAACAATAGTTTAAAATTACTGAACATAAATTTAAATAAGACTATGCGATTCCGAGAAAAACGTATTACAAAATCCATCATTAACCTCACCCCAATGGTGGACATGCTGTTCCTGATACTCCTGTTTTTTCTGGTTACCTCGAGTTTCATAGAGCAGCCAAACATTAAACTGGAACTCCCCTCCACCAAATATGCCTCCACAAGCAAGCTTGAGGAACGGGTCTTAACGATTTCCCAGGACGGCAAGTTCTTCTTCCAGAATAAACCCGTTGAAAGAAATAACCTCGTTTCCGTATTAAAGAACGCCTTTTCCAAACAGGACGATAAGACCCTTGTCTTGAGGGCAGACAAGAATGTGCCTTACGGTGTCGTCATCGATGTCATGGATGCAGCCAAGGGGGCTGGTTTGAGGCGGATTCTTGCCCCAACAGTCCTCGAACCGGAAAAAAAGCCGCAACTTTTACAATAAAAAGGCAGAAAACCAACTTGATTATACTTGAAAAATAAAATAATAAGTGGTAGCTTTTAGGCCATATTGTGAGACAAGAGTTTTCACAAACGATGTAAAATACCGTGATAATTGGGAAGCCTAATGTAAAGTTAGACATCAATACATAATGAAAAACACAAATTACAAATTTACAAAGATTTGGTATACATATTCACAAAAATATTCTAGTGTACATACTTTTAGGAGAGTAGCTGAATTAGGGCTCCCTAAAGCAACTCCAGAGCTTTATAAAGAGTACACAGATTTAACAATGAACTTATTGTCATCTGATAAATATCTTAGTAATAGAAAAAGGTTTATAGAAGAAGGCTGGGTTGAAAAAACACCAAATTTTTTACTAAAAAACACTATAAACACCTTTAATAGTTCTATTGATTCCGCATCTCTTATATTTGCACATTCCATCTTGGATGCTGCTGCTTTTGAATATTGCCAATTAATTGCTGAAGATTCGCCAATGTCATTTAAAGAAAAATTGTCAAATAAAAAGTTAAGCTTAAGTGATATATCAAATAATTCATATGAAGATTTGTTGAAATCACAGTTAAACAAGTTTTTAGAAGACTTTGAACGAGAATCTATGCTAAAAAAATTTGAATTACTTTTCTATCTATGTAAACCTCCTGGGGTCTATGAACCTTTGGAAAATTACAAGTATGATAATAAAAGAATTAGTGAATTAGATACATTAAGACATGATTATGTTCATGGTGTAGGGATTGTTAATAAATTACCTAATGGAGAAGAGGATATAACATATCTAGAAAAAACTCTTTATTTTTTCACAGCACTTATTCAGGATACATTTGGGTACGAAATTGATCCAAATTCATTAATAGAACTTTGGAAAAACAAAGAGTAGTCTAAACAAGAAATCCAGTCGACCGCAAATGCACCGAGGTCGGTGGTCGCGTCTTGATTTGTGATCATTATTGACCTTAAATTCGTTTTTCAAAAAATCTGTTCGTGTCAAACATCCCACCCAATCCCCTCGTTCAGCACTCCTTCGACAAACATTCGACTGCACAGAACAAAGGGGATAGAACAACATAGCCACAACCAAATTGACCACCCCTCTTTCCCCTCCTTCGAAAGGAGGGGATAAAGGGGAGGCAGAGGAAACGGGGTCACACCTTCATAATTCATTTTACAAATTATAGTTGTTTAGAACAATTTTGCCACATTAAAGTAATGGTTGGATAGTGAATATCTGACCCGATTCCCCCTTTCCATCATCCTTTCAAGTTTATTCATGACATTTTGATTGAAGAAATGAGGACGAACTGTAGTCGAAGCGTAGTCAACTCAAGCGGACACGATGCTATAATAGCAACCAAGTAGTTACCTGGAAGGGTATTTTATAAAACAAAATGCTGCAGGTGCATTTATTTGCCTTAATTCGCTTGACGTCTTCCTCTGCAGGCATATAATAATACTAGAATCTCTTAATTTATTATTTTAATATATTCGTATATATTTAATAAAAGTCCATTTATTGAAGGGAAATGGGAATATGAGTCTCTTAAAACTGAGAAAATTTGCTCAAGTAACACTGCCTGCCGATTTGCGTAAGAAGTTTAACCTCGCTGAAGGAGATTTTCTCGAAGCCGAGGCAGTGGAAAAAGGAATCCTTCTCAAACCAGTAACTGTGGTGGAGCGAGAGAAGGCATGGAATCAAGTTTTTCAATCTATGGAAAATGTCAAGGATCGCAAACCGAAACCAAAGCAGAGCGCTAAAGAACGGGAAGAAGAAATTGCCAAAATGGTGAAGGGTTTTAGGAAACAACATGCATAAAGTTGTCCTTGATTCAACGGTTCTTGTTAGCGCTTTTCTTGCTAAATCGGGTGTTTCTGCTGAATTACTTCACAAAGCTAAAGACGGGGGTTTTGATATGTGCTTGGCAGAAGAAATTCTTGAAGAAGTGCAGCGGGCTCTTTTGCAATATCAGAAGATCAGAAAACGTTACCATTACACAGATCAAACCGTAATCCAATTCGTTCAAAATCTCAGAATAGTGGCACACCTTATCACAGGGCTACCTTCCATCGAGGTAGTCAATAGCGACCCTAATGATAATATGGTGGTTGCGTGCGCTCTTAAAGCACGGGCGGACTATATAGTTACCCGAGACAATGACCTTCTTTCTCTCGAAAACTACGAGGATATAAAGGTAGTGACGCCTGAGAAGTTTATGGGGATACTAAGGAGTGGCAAGCATAAACCTTCCTTCTAAATCCATTTATAGAAGGAACAGAACAGCTATTCATAATTTAGTTTTTCAAAAAATCTGTTCGTGTCAAACATCCCACGAAATCCCCTCGTTCAGCACTCCTTCGACAAATATTTGACTACACGACAGAACAACAGCGTAAAATCAATTCCGATCTGGCTTCTGAGTATTTGCAGTTGATGGTGGTAGAATCGGAAAAATAATTGACGGTTGGTCTCCCGTTAAGGTTTGGAGAAATGCAACAATCTTGTTCGTTTCATCCTTAGTAAGCGTTATTCCCAGTTGATATTCGGCCATGATATTCACTGCCTCAGTCAAACTCCATGTGCTTGCATCGTGGAAATAGGGAGCAGTTAATTCAATATTTCTTAGTAGCGGAACTTTGAATACGTATTTATCTTTCTCATTTTTTGTTACGTTGTATCTGCCAAGGGTCTGAGTGTCTTTTTCATACGGTTTCGCAATTCCAAATTTCTGAAAAGAGTTTCCTCCCACACCAAAACCATTATGGCAGTTTATACAACCTTTAGCCTTAAATAGGGCATACCCTTCCTCCTCCAATTTGGAAATTCTATCATAGCCTCTGAGCCACAAATCGAATCTTGAGTTTGGTGTGGTTAAAGTCTCTTCAAATGCCGCAATCGCATCAGAGACGTAATCAATGGTAATTTTTTCATCTTTGTACACCTCTTTAAACCATCCCACATATTCCGGTATTGATTGCAATACACTCACGGCAAGCTCATGGTTTGAAGCCATTTCCATAGGATTGGCTATAGGGCCTTTTGCCTGTTCTTTCAAGTCCTTTGCACGGCCATCCCAGAATTGCGCCAGGTTGAATTTTGCATTCAGGACAGTCGGTGAGTTTATCGGACCAAAAAGCCATTTATGTCCGATAGAGCTTGGTAAATTATCTGCGCCGCCTGTTGAGAGGTTATGACAGGAATTACAACTGATCCAACCTGATTTTGACAATCTGGGTTCAAAAAACAATTTCTTTCCTAATTCTATCTTTGCCCTGTCGTAGTCGAAGCTAATGGGAATTGGCTGGATAGGTTCTTCTGAACGTGCTGAT
>Ga0209324_10003880_pt1 | contig 10280 bp, 9 predicted proteins | sample Rifsed19ft3_FD_184015 | JGI IMG/M metagenome (GOLD analysis project Ga0209324, IMG submission 184015) | Soil microbial communities from Rifle, Colorado, USA - sediment 19ft 3 (version 2) | ecosystem: Environmental > Terrestrial > Deep subsurface > Rock core/Sediment | place: Rifle, Colorado...
GACGATCGGCACGATGCCGCGCTCCTCCTTGCCCGTGCTCTCGGCGATCAGCTGCTCGACCCAGTTCCCGAGGCTCGCGATCTCGGACGGCAGCAGGATGGTGAGCTTGTCGCGCCCGGCCAGTGCGGTCTCGGCCATGACGGCGCCCAGCGTGGCCCCCGGGCTCCGGGCCGCGGGGACGAGGCGCTCGCAGGCCGATCGCATCTCCTCGGCCCGGTCCAGGATCTCGTGCAGCGGGGCCCCGATCAGGGCGGCCGGGACCAGCCCGAAGTACGAGAGCGCCGAGTAGCGCCCGCCGATGTCGTCGGGGTTGGAGAAGACCCGGCGGAACCCGTGCTCGCGCGCCATGGTCTCTAGCGGCGTCCCGGGATCCGTGATGGCGATGAACCGCGAGCCGTTCGGCGTCAACTCCCAGAAGTGCGCGAAGTGCGACAGCGTCTCGGTCGTCGTGCCCGACTTGCTGGCGACGATGAACAGGGTCTTGGCGAGCTCCAGCTGGCCGGTGACGCGGGTGATGGTCGCAGGATGCGTCGTGTCGAGCACGATGAGCTCGAGCGCGCCGTCGGCCGCCCCGAACGTGCTCATGAAGACCTCGGCCGCCAGGCTCGAGCCGCCCATCCCGAGCAGTACGACCATCTCGAACCCGCCGGCCGCCACTTGCTTGGCGAACGCGTCGAGCTCGCCGATCCGCTCGTGCATCAGGTCCGAGACCGAAAGCCAGCCCAGGCGGTCCGCGATCTCGCTCGGGTCGTCCTTCCAGACCGTGTGGTCCTTGCGCCAGATCCGCTCGACGATGCGGTCGCGATCCATCGCCGTCAGGCGCTCGGAGACCGGGCCGACCATCGTCGAGAGCGCCGTGCGCTGGCGCTCGCGCCCAGCGCGCACACGCTCGAGCTTGGCGTCGATCGTGCCGAGCAGCGCGTCGAAGTCGCTCGAGAAGGCGACGATGCCCTCCTCGAGCAGGCGATCGGTGACCTCGCCGAGCGAGATGCCATAGCCGGCCAGCGTCTCGACGTGGCCCGCCGCGCGCGCCAGGTCCTGCTCGACGGCGCCCGGACGGACCAGACCGTGGTCGCGAACGGCGTCCACGGTGTTCATGGGCATCGTGTTCACGGTGTCCGCGCCTATGAGCTCATCGACGTACAACGTGTCGTGGTACGCGGGGTCCTTCGTCGAGGTCGAGGCCCACAACGGTCGCTGGACCCGGGCGCCGGCGGCGGCCAGTCGCTCCCAACGCTCACCCGAGAACAGCTCCCGGAACCTCGCGTAGGCGAGCTTCACGTTGGCGACCGCGGCCTGACCACGGAGCGGGGAGCCCTCGGGGAGCATCGCGTCGACCGCCGAGTCGATCCGGGAGACGAAGAACGAGGCCACCGAGGCGATCCCGTCGACCGCCTCGCCGGCCTCGAGACGCCGCTCGATACCTCGTTGGTAGGCGGCGGCCACGCCCGCGTACGCGTCGACCGAGAACAGGAGCGTGACGTTCAGGTTGATGCCGTCGGCGATCAGCTGCTCGATCGCGGGGAGGCTCTCGACGGTGCCGGGGACCTTGATCAGGACGTTGGGCCGGTCGATCCGGTCCCAGACGCGCCGCACGGCCTCGATCGTGCCCGCGGTGTCTCTGGCCAGGCGCGGCTCGATCTCGAAGCTCACGAAGCCATCGCCGCTGCCGGCCGCGTCGTAGGTCGGCCGGAGCACGTCGGCGGCCATCTGGATGTCCACGGTGGCGAGGTCCTCGAACACGTGGAGCGTGTCGTGGTCGTAACCTTCCGTCGCCACCCGGGTGATCTCCTCGTCGTAGTCCGTCGAGCCGCCGATCGCCTTCCCGAAGATGCTCGGGTTGGACGTGACACCGGTGATCCCTTCGTCGATCAGGCGCTGGAGCTCACCACTGGTTATCAGGGTCCGACGGACGAAGTCCAGCCAAGGGCTCTGTCCTGCAGCCGAGAGTTCGTGCAGCGGGCCGATCCGACGCTCCCTTCGGCTGAGATCTCGCGGGACGAGCAACGGTAGCCCTTCGCTCACGCGAGGTCGAGCCGACGGTCTCGTGCCCGGGCCTCGTAGATCCGTTACGCGCCGACGGCCGCTCGGATCGCCCGGGCGGCCGCGGCCGGGTCGGGCTGCCCGAAGATCCCGCTGCCGCAGACCAGCACGTCCGCGCCCGCAGCGACAGCCGCGGCCGCGGTGTCCACATTGATCCCCCCATCCACCTGGATACGGAACCGCAGGTTCCGCTCCTCGCGGAGCGCCGCGGCCCGGCGTACCTTGTCGAGGTGCTCGGGCACGAGCGCCTGTCCCCCGAACCCCGCCTTGATCGTCATGACCAGGAGCAGATCGACCCGTTCGTCCAGGTAGGGCTCGACCTCCGCGAACGGCGTGGGCCCGTCGATGACCACGCCGGCCCGCATGCCGAGGGCCCGGGTGCGCTCGAGCAGCGGGGTGGGATCGCCGAGCTCGACGTGAACGCCGCACAGGTCGGCCCCTGCCTCCGCGAGCGGCTCCAGCCACAGCCCGGGATCGGTCACCATCAGGTGGCAGTCCAGGAACAGGTCGGTGTGCCCCCGGATCGAGGCCACGACCGGGGGCCCTATCGACAGGTTCGGCACGAAATGTCCGTCCATGAGGTCCACGTGGAGCCAGTCGGACTCGGCGCGGACGAGCGCGATCTGCTCGGCCAGGAAGGCGTAGTCGGCCGACAGGATCGAGGGCGCGAGCAGGACGTCGTTCGGCACGGGCGTAGTGTGCCCCAGGCCACAGGGCGCTCGCTCGCGCATCCGTGTAACGGTTGCTGGCGGCAGGCCCACGAAGGTGTGGGTCCCACGGCAAAGGGGTCAGGCGATGGACGACATCATCAAGGTCTACGGCGCTAGCTGGTGCCCGGACTGCCGGCGCGCCAAGCGGTTCCTCGGGGACCAGCGGGTAGCGTTCGAATGGCACGACATCCAGACCGACCCGGACGGCGTTCGCGTCGTCCAGGAGCGGAACAACGGGAACAACATCATCCCGACGATCATCTTCGCGGACGGTTCGCACCTGGCCGAGCCTAGCAACGAGGAGCTCGCCGAGAAGATCGGCCTCGAACGCATGGCGATGATGCACGTCTACGACCTCATCATCATCGGCGGGGGTCCGGCCGGACTCACGACCTCGATCTACGCGGCCCGGGAGAACCTGCAGGTGCTGATCATCGACAGCAAGGGCCTCGGCGGTCAGGCGGGCGTGACCGAGCGCGTGGACAACTACCCCGGCTTCCCCGACGGGGTCGGCGGCGCCGAGCTCGCCGACCGCATCGTGAGGCAGGCGCAGCGCTACGGCGTCGAGATGCTCCAGGCGGTCTCAGTGACCTCGATCACGGCCGACGGCGAGGAGGTCGACGTCGAGACCGCAACCGGCGACCATTACCACGCGCGCGCCGCCCTGGTCGCTACCGGCTCGTCCTATCGGCGGACGGGCGCCGACGGCGAGGGGGACCTGATCGGCGCCGGGATCCACTTCTGTGCCACCTGCGACGGTCCCTTCTACAAAGGCGCGGAGGAGCTCGTGGTCCTGGGCGGCGGCAACAGTGCGCTCGAGGAGGCGCTGTTCCTCACGCAGTTCGTGGGCAAGGTGACGATCCTGCAGCTCGGTGATCGTCTGACGGCCAACAGGCTGCTGGTCGACAAGGTCCTGATGACGCCGAAGATGGAGGTCCTCTACAACCGCTCGGTCACTTCTTTCCGCCCGAAGGACGACGGCAGCGGCAAGCTAGGTGCCGTCACGATCCAGAACACGAGGACCGGCGAGACCGAGGAGCTGCACCCGGCCGGCTGCTTCGTCTTCATCGGCCTGGACCCCAACACCGGGTTCGTCAAGGGGCAGGTCGACCTGGACGACCGGGGGTTGATCCTGACCGACAGTGGGCTTCAGACCAGTATGCCTGGCGTGTTCGCCGCCGGCGACGTGCGCTCAGGCTCCACCAAGCAGCTCGCCTCGGCCGCAGGAGAGGGCGCGGCCGCCGCGGTCGGGATCCGCCAGTACCTAGAGTCGCTCGACGCCAAGCCCGTCCACATGATGTGACGGTCCGACCGGACGAGGAGCCTATGCAACCGCAGGAGATCTTCGAGCTCATCATCAAGGCCGACGAGAAGCTGAAGTACGCGCACCAGGACAACGTGGGGGTACGCGCCCGGCAGGCGCGCGAGCTCCTCGAACAGGCCCGGGCGGCGGCCGTGCAGATCGGCAACGACGCGCTCGTGGCGCAGGTGGACACGCGCCTGGCCGACCTGCCCGCGGAGCCGGCTACCTGAGCGAGCCCGGGCGCCTAGGGACCCCACCCGGACCTCGGCGCAGCAGGGTCGTAGGACGAGCTCTCCGAAGGCTGAACGCGTAGGGCCCGGAACGCCGCTCAGGCCGTCGTGGTCCGCCAGTGGCGGAAGACCCCCAGCAGGGCTTCTCGCGCCTCCGGTGGGATCTGCTCATCCGTGAGGTTGCCCGTCAGACGGATCGTGATGCGGCACCGCTCGAGGTAGGCGGCGCAGCCCTCGCACTCGGCGAGGTGCTCGTCCACGTGATCGCGAGCAGCCGGCGGCATAGCGCCCTCGAGGTACTCCGTGATGAGCTCGACCAGGTCGATGCAGTTCACGCGTCTTCGCCTTCCGGTCCGAGGTAGCTCTCGAGCGCGCGCCGGACCTTGGCGCGGGCGCGATGCAGGAGCACCCGCTGATTCGTCTCCGAGATCTCTAGGGCGTTACAAACCTCCGCCGAGCTCCATCCCAGGACGTCCCGCATCCGGATCACCTCACGCTGGTTGGGCGGCAGGGTATCGATAGCCTCGCCGACCCGGACCAGGGTCTCCTGCGACAGCAGGCGGTCCTCCGGGACCGACTCCCAGCCCGCCGGCGTGACCGTCCAGTGACCGGCCGACTCCTGCCCTTCGGGCAGGAACCGGATCGGATCGACCGCCGGTTCGTTGTGCGCCTCTGGCGACCACAGGGAGGAGAAGGGCACGCTTCGGGCCTCCCGCTGGCCCCGGGTCTTCGCGGTGTTGACCAGGATCCGGAGTATCCACGTTCGCAGGGACGACCTCCCCTCGAACCCGTCGAGTCCCTTGAGGACGCCGACCCAGGCTTCCTGGACGACCTCTTCGGCCACGGCCGTCGTCGAGACGTACATGCGAGCGATCCGCAGCATCTGCGGCTGGAGGCGCTCGACGAGCCGCATGAACGCGGACTCGTCGCCCGCGCGGAGGGCGTCGACGAGCTCGAGGTCTCCTCGGGGCGGGCGCGCGGCCTCGGCGTCGGTCATCGGAGCAGCATCGTACGCGGGGCGGTGCGCTCGGAGCTCAGCGGTGGATCAGCCGGGCCGGGCGGCGCCGACGAAGCTATCCCAGTAGACCGAGACCACGGACACGGTGCTGCCTGTGTTCGGCGATTGGATCATCCGGTCCCCGCCGACGTAGATCGACACGTGGGAGATCGGAGAGTAGAAGAAGAGGAGGTCACCCGGCTGGATGTCTTCGCGCGCCACGTGCGGGAGGGAGGAGTACTGCGCCGAAGACGAGTGCGGAAGGTACACGCCGGCGTGGGACCAGGCCCATGCCGTGAACCCGGAGCAGTCGAACCCCGTCTCCGGGCTCGTACCTCCCCACTGGTACGGCAACCCGATCACCGAGTAGGCGGCCGCCAACACGGCGGCGACGTTCTCGTTGGGTGTGGGCGGTGGCGGGATCGTGCCACCGAGGTCGTTGGCGGCCTCTTGCGCGGCAGCTTCGGCCGCGGCCTGGGCGGCGAGCGCCTCGTGGTACCGGCGATCGAGCGTCTCGAAGAGGTCGCGGGCCTCCCCGACCCGCTGCTCGATCGTGTCCTGTTTCGCGTCGAGCTCGGCGAGCACGTCCTCGCGCTCGGCGGCGACGACCCGGAGCTCTTCGGCGGTCCACCTAGCCTCTTGCCGTGCCAGCTCGGCCTGAACGCCGAGGTCCGAGTCTGCCTGCGCCATGCTGCCGATGAACTCGAGCCGGTCCGAGAAGTCGGCGAGCGAGGTGGCGTCGAACAGCACCGCGAACTGCTGTCCGACGCTGCGGTACGCGAGGGCTGCGCCGGCGTCGAGGCGCGCGGTGGCGTGCTCGGCCCTCGCACGAGCCCGATCGGCCTGTTCCTTCACGTCGCCGAGGCGCTCCTGTACGGCCTCCAGGCGCAGGTGCGCCTGGTTGTACTCCTCGACGAGTAGCGAGAGCTCCTGGTTCAGGGCGTCGAGGCGTTCCTTCGCGCGTTCGACCTCCTGGCGGCTCGGAGCCGCCGAGGAGAGGTTCGCTGCGCCCACGCTCGCGACGCTCGCGACGAGCGCGGCTAGGACCAGCCGCGCCACGAGGGGTGTACGCCTTCGGATCATCGTCCTCCGGGCAAGGGGAAGGGCTGCCGAGCGACAGCCCCATCGAGGCTACCGGGGCCCCCGGGGGGCGTCAAACATCCGTTTCTCGAAGCGTCAACGCCGCCGTGTGCCGGTGTCGCGAGGCTTCGATGTTGGTCGGGACGGCGGGACTTGAACCCGCGACCTCAGCGTCCCGAACGCTGCGCGCTACCAAACTGCGCCACGTCCCGAGGTCGGCCAGTCTAGCGGCTCGAACATCGTCGCGGCCGGGTAGGCTTGGCGCCCTGTGCCGGCGCGCGAAGGAGGGAGCAGGTGAGGATCGCCCAGCTCTGCCCGCCCTGGCTCGCCGTGCCCCCCAAGGGCTACGGCGGCATCGAGTGGGTGGTGGCTCTGCTCGCGGACGGCCTGGCCGAGGCCGGTCACGAGGTGACGCTCTTCGCCACCGGTGACTCGGAGACGAAGGCCCGGCTCGAGTTCGTGTTCGAGGAGGCGCCTGGGTCAAAGGCGATCAACGACATCGTGCTGGACACCACCCACACGCTCTACTCGCTCCGAGACGCCCGGAAGCGCTTCGATGTCCTGCACGTCCACTCGCCGTTCTCGGCGCTGGCCGCGTCGGTGGAGACTGGCGTGCCGACGGTCCACACGCTGCACGGCTCGTTCGTTCCGGAGATGACGCGCCTGTACTCCTACGTCGCGGACCGGGCCTGGTTCGTGGCGATCAGCGAGGCCCAGAAGCGGTTCAACGAGGACCTGCGCTACGGCGGTGTCGTCTACAACGGCATCGACATGGACTTCTACGCGATGCGGGAGGACAAGGAGGACTTCGTACTGTTCCTGGGCCGCGCGGCTCCGGAGAAGGGATGGCTCCGCGCGATCGAAACGGCGAAGCGCGCAGGTGAACGCCTGGTCTCCGCGGTCAAGATCGCCCACCACACCGAGGAGCAGGAGTGGGAGGAGAACATCAAGCCCGCGCTCCCCTCGGACTTCGAGGTTATGGGCGAGATCACCCAGGAGGAGAAGGTCGACCTGCTGCGGCGGGCGAAGGCGGTGCTGTTCCCGATCGACTGGCCCGAACCGTTCGGGCTGGTGATGACCGAAGCGATGGCGTGCGGTACGCCGGTGATCGCGACGCCGCGTGGCTCGGTGCCTGAGGTGATCGTCGACGGGGTGACGGGCTGGATCGTCGACGTCGAGGACTACCCCGTCCAGGCCTCCGAGCGTCTGAGCCGACTCTCGGAGATAGACCCGCACGCCTGCCGCGACCGGGTGGATCGGCTCTTCTCCAAGAGCGCGATGGTCCGTGGGTATGAGCGCGTCTTCGAGCGTGCCGTCGCCGGCTGATCGAACGCCGGAACCGAACCAACGTGCGAGACGTCCTTGGCGGCATAGGATGCATCCCGTCCGGCCGGAAGGAGACGCCCCATGGATCTGAGGCTTCGTCGACGCCGCCCTGCGATCCCTCTCGTGGCGTCGATGGTGCTGCTGAGCACACTGCTGGCTTCGGGACCGGCGACCGCTAGCCACGTCCCCTCGCTCCGGATGTTCGCAGCCCAGTCGACGATCACGGTCGAGCGCGAGCGGCGCGACTTCGTCTACCTTGACCCCGGCGTGTGGATCACGCCCCTTGGTGGTGACTTCGAGCTCCGGGTCGCGCGGACCGACTACGAGAGCCCGATCACGCTGACCCAGGTCGACAGCGGGACCGGCGCGGTCATGCGCACGCTTCCCGTGGAGATGCTCGATGGCTTCTACGGCCTGAAGGATTTCGCGCATGTCGAGGTGCTGGACGCGGACGGGGAGCAGGTGCTCGGGTACCCGATGCCTTGGTGTCCCAACTCCTGGTACCAGCAGCGCCTGTCCGACGACTCGCCGCTGAACTCGCATTACCCGTACCTGTGCGGGGGTGGGCCGTTCACCCGAGGGACGATCTGGGGGATCGACGACGGCTGGGCTTCGGCGCTGGTAGGTGGGTACTACTACGGCCTGGGTTGGCGGGCCGACCGCAGGCACTACACGATCCGCATGACGATCGACCCTGCCTGGGTCGCCCTGCTCGAGATCGGTGAGGAGGATGCCGTCGCGGAGGTCAACGTCATAGCCGTCGATCGCGGGACCCTCGATGTCGCATCGGCGCCGGCCGGACCCGCGGCTCCCATCTACACCCCGTATGCGGCGGTGCCGGACATCACCGGCCCTCCCGCCTACAGCCTCCCCGACCTCTACGCGCTTCCCGCTTGGAGCATGGGCGTCCACCAGCGCAAGGGGCGGGATCTCCTCGGCTTCAGCGCCACCGAGTGGAACGAGGGTCCTGGCACGTTCGTGATCGAGGGGTTCCGCGGTCCTGACGATCCCACGATGGACGCGTACCAGTACTTCCTCATCGACGGCGTGCCCGTCGGACGCGCCCTGATCGGCGAGCTGGAGTTCCACGCGGGCGGTCGCCACAACCATTGGCACTTCGAGGAGTTCACCGAGTACTCGCTGCTCGACTCGAGCAAGACCGAGGTGCTGGTGAGCGACAAGCAGTCCTGGTGCCTGGTGAACACCGACGCGATCGACCTCACCGTGTCGAACGCCAACTGGCAGGGGTGGGGGCAGGACCTGTTCACCTCGTGCGGCGGCCCCAGCGCCTTGTGGATCCGTGAGGTGCTCGACGTCGGCTGGGGCGACACCTACTCCCAGTACGTGAGCGGACAGGCCTTCGACATCACGGACCTGCCGAACGGCCGATACTACGTCCGCGTGCACGTCAACCCGACAGGCTCTATCCGCGAGACCTCGAGCGACAACAACGTGGAGGATCGCCTGATCCGCATCAAGGGGAAACCCGGGCAGCGTCGGGTCGTCGTGCCCCCGTGGAACGGGATCGATACCGAGGGGTACTGCTACTACTGCGGCTGAGCCGCCCGGTCGTTCGTCCGCGACGGGCCCCCCTCGGCTGGGGTCCTTCGCAGTTCGAGGAGCGTTGCCTCAGGCCGGCACAGGAAACGGAACGGCGCGTACTTGCTGGTCCCCAGCCCCGGTGAGACGTGCACCACGGTGTCGCCGAACCGGATCGCTCCCGACACGAGGCGCCGGGGCAGGTCCGAGTTCGTGACGAGCGCGCCGACGAGGGGCACCCTCACCTGCCCACCATGCGTGTGGCCCGCGACCACCAGCCGATAGCCGCATGCGACGGCCTCCGGGACCGAGTCGGGCGAGTGCATGACCGCGAGCCCGAACCGTTCTGGGGCGCGGCGGGGGGCCAGCCGGAGATCGGCCCGCCAGATGTGGGCGTCGTCCAGACCGAGCAGCTCGACGGGGAGGCCGTCCAGATCCACGTCGCCGCGTACGTTCGTCAGATCGCGCCATCCGTCGTCTTGCAGCAGCGTGCGGAGATCGCCGGCCCGTCCCCGGCGGGCGCGCCTGCCGGTTCGAAGGGCGTGCGATCGGAAGTAGGCGAGGGGGTTCATGGGCCTCGGCATGTAGTAGTCGTTCGAGCCGAGGACGAACCACGAGGCGAGACGCCCCCTGGTTGCGCGCACGGCCTCGACCGTGGTCTCCACCGCTTCGGGTTCGGCCAGGAAGTCCCCTGTGACGACGGTCACGTCGGCGGGCGGCAGCGACGCGAGGAACTCGGCCTTGCGCCGGTCCTCGCGGACGAAGTGCAGGTCGGACAGGTGCAGGACGGACAGCGTCTGCGGACCCTCGGACGGTAGGATGGCGAACGTTCGGCGGACCAGTCGGTATGCCCGGCGCTCGATGAACACGCCGTAGGCGACGCAGAGAACGCCGAGAGCCACCATCGCGAGCAGGACCTGAGCTAACACGGGAGGGCAGTCTACGTGGGCGATCCCCCGCTCAAGACCCGGGTACACGAGGAGATGACGGCCGCGCTGAAGGCCGGCGAGAAGGTGCGCCTCGGCGCGCTCCGCATGCTCGCGGCTGCGATC
>Ga0209324_10003886_pt1 | contig 10273 bp, 11 predicted proteins | sample Rifsed19ft3_FD_184015 | JGI IMG/M metagenome (GOLD analysis project Ga0209324, IMG submission 184015) | Soil microbial communities from Rifle, Colorado, USA - sediment 19ft 3 (version 2) | ecosystem: Environmental > Terrestrial > Deep subsurface > Rock core/Sediment | place: Rifle, Colorado...
AATTGATAATCTTCAGATGGATGATGGAACGTTACTTACCCAAAATGAAACGACTACCGAGCCGATGACTAATTTTATTAATGCCGGGGGATTTAATGCTGTAATTCAATTGAATGTAGGATTTCCGTTATAGAATGAGTGACGAGTAGATGAAAGTCCTAATAGTCATTCAGCCATTCAATCTTATTTAATATGAAACATAGTAAACTCGACACAGCCTCAATTATTGCAATCAGAGATTGCATGGGGGCGAAGAAAAAAGAGAAGATACTTGTTATAACTGATGAACAAAAAAGGGAAATAGGTTTTTATTTATATGAAAATGCACTAAGACTCGGACATAAAGCACTTTATGTTGAGATGAAATCGGGGAAACAGAATGGGGAAGAACCGCCGGATGAAATTGCTGAACTGATGCAGAAGTTCGATGTTGTGTTTTGTCCAACCGCAAAATCTTTAACTCACACAAACGCAAGAAGGGCAGCTTCGGCAAAGGGGGTACGAGTTGCAACTTTTCCAGGAATAACAGAAGAAGTTATGATAAGGGGAATGAATGCAGATTATAAAAAGATTGCCGCACTTTCAATTAAGCTTAAAAAGATTCTTGAGAAAGGAAAAAGAATAAAAGTAACTGCTCCTGCCGGAACCGATATTTCTTTTGGAATTGCAGGAAGAACCGCAATAGCAAGCAAAGGTCTTTTTCATAAAAAAGGAGAGAGCGGAAACTTACCAACCGGCGAGACATTTTTAGCACCAATAGAAGGAACCGCAAATGGAGTTTTTGTTGTTGATGGCTCTATGGCTGGTCTTGGTTTGATTAAGAATGCAGGCATTAAGATAGAAGTGAAAGATGGTTTTGCTTCAACAATTACAGGCGGGAAATTAGCATCTGAATTAAAACTTATGCTTGATGGTGTTGGAAAAATGGCACGGAATATCGCTGAGTTTGGGATCGGGACAAACGATAGTGCAAAACTAAGCGGGATTCTACTTGAAGATGAAAAAGTGATGGGAACAGTTCATATTGCTCTTGGAAATAACGTATCTATGGGAGGAAGTGTAAATGTTCCTCTTCATCTCGATGGGGTTATTAAACAACCAACCGTTTATATGGATGATAAGTTGCTGATGAAAGATGGAAAGCTTTTGATAAGATGATTTAATCATATCACTTATCTTTCCTTTTTTCTTCATACTCATTTCCTTATTTTTGTAATAAACAATCAAAAAAATCAGGAAAATCTTTTAATGCCCTTATTACCTATAACGCTTTTTGGGGATAAAATACTTCGTAAAAAAACAAGCAAAGTTACAGAAGTTGATAATAAAACAATCGAGCTGATAAAGAATATGTTTGCTACCATGCGTAATGCGAATGGGATCGGGCTGGCTGCCAACCAGGTTGGCGCGGATAAGGCAATTTTTGTAGTTGATATTTCGGCTGTTGAAGATCATGAAGACAGCAAACCGATGACGATTATTAACCCGAAAATTATAGAAAGATCCGAAGAAAAAAATGTTATGGAAGAAGGTTGTTTAAGCGTTCCTGAAATTAAGATTGAAATTGAAAGACCCGCGGAGATTATAATTACATACCAGGATGTCAATCTTAAAGAACACACTATTAAAGTCGGTGATATTCTAGCCAGAGTTTTGCAGCATGAATACGATCACTTGCAGGGAATTCTTTTTACAGATTATTTATCCGGCGAAGAAAAAAAGAAATTAAAAAAAGAACTGGAAAATATTAAGAATAGAAAAAAGGAAGTTGGCTACCCTGTCTCAGATAATGTTAGTTATCATTTGAGGTAAAATGAACATTATTTTTATGGGCAGTGCAGGTTTCTCAATTCCCTCCTTAGAAATCCTGTATAAAAGCAAACATAAAATATTCGCTCTTGTCACGGTTCCTGATAAAGAAAAGGGTAGAGGACAAAAAATTTCATCTTCACCTGTAAAAGAATTCGGAATAAAAAATAATATTCCTGTTCTCCAACCCGATAAGTTTAAGGATGAAAAATTTGTTAGCCGGTTAAGAGAATTTAACGCCGATCTTTTTGTTGTTGTGGCTTTCAGAATCTTGCCCCAAGAAGTTTTTACAATTCCGGCAAAAGGTTCTTTTAATCTCCATGCATCACTTCTTCCCAAATACAGAGGTGCCGCTCCAATACAATGGGCATTAATAAAAGGCGAACAGAAAACAGGAGTAACAACCTTTGCACTTGAGGAGAAAGTCGATACGGGAAATATCTATCTGCAAAAAGAAGTTGAGATTGATGATGAAGATAACTTAGAAACTCTTCATGACAAATTAAGTGATATTGGCGCGAAAGCTGTTTTGGAAACAGTCGATATGATCGAATCCGGGAATTATAAATTGAAAGGACAGGATAATTCTCTTGCTACCCCAGCACCAAAAATAACTCCTGAGACAGGAAAGATTGAGTGGGCAAAACCAGCAAAAGAAGTTCATAATCTTGTTCGTGGTTTATCTCCAACTCCCTGTGCTTATTTTTTTCATAATGATAAAAAGATAAAAGTTTATAAGACAAGAGTTATTAAAAAAGAAAATACAATTGCCGGAAAGATTATTGGAATTAAGAAGAACCTCTTTGTTGAATGTGGAACCAATGAACTGGAAATAATCGAGCTTCAGCTTGAAGGCAGAAAGAGAATGAATGCAGAAGAGTTTTTAAGGGGATTCAGGTTTGAGTAAAAAAATGTTGAAAGCGAACCAAGTTTTTATTTAGATTTTAAAAATTCAATCGCCTTCTGTTTATCCCTGAAAAGTGTAACATTTAAGCCGCTGTTTTTCGCTGTTGTTTCTATGAAATCATGTGAATGATCTTCTGGCGCTACTACTGCAGCAACAATAGCAGTTATGTCGATCCCCTCAGTGTGTCGCATATCCTCGTAAGCAAATTGATAATTATTAAGGACTGAATCGACATTTCTGGCATCCGTACAATCCATCAAATATTTTTTAATCCCTTTTTCCTTTCCGAGTTTGTGAGCTTCAAGATTGTATTGCATAGCGGTTTGCCTCGTGATCTCCCCTCTCACTTCAAGAATAATATATGTAGAATCGTCAGATAAGGAAATCATGTGAGACATGCAATCTTCCTTCTTTCAGTATTTTATTCTTGAATATTTATTGTAATGACTGGAAATAATATAAGAATTAAAAGTATAATTCCAAACTATTTAAGCTTCAACTTTTTTCAGGAAGGACCTCAGTAACCTGCAACCCGCAGAAAGTTGCCGAATAATTGTTTGCCCGTTTTTATGTATTCATCTTTTATTTTGTAAAAAACCTTCCTGAGCTGTTCTTTATTTAGCTGGCGCAAATCAGGATCATTGTTAAGCCAGGCTTCGAACATTTCGGGAGTAAGTTCGAAGTGGCATTGAATTCCATAAGCATTTGAACCAATCTTTACAGCCTGGTTACGGCTGAATTTCCCGGTGGCTAAAAGAATAATATTATCAGGAAGCTCAACAGTTTCTCCGTGCAGATGAAAAACATTGAGAGGGGAGTTTAAGTTTTCAAACAATGGATCCTTTTTTCCTTCTTCTGTTAACTCAATAGTAAAATTGTTTCCGTCCAGATCAATAAACCCGGTTTCTTTTACCTGGCTCTTAATAACTTTTCCCCCTGCAGCTTTAACCAGCGTTTGAAGACCAAGACAAATTCCGAGATAAGGAATTTTTAGGTCTATAGCATTGCGGATAAAAGCTAATTCATTTTTCATTTTTTCATTCGCGTCATTGGCGCTATCAGGACCACCGAGGACAACAACAGCTCCAAAGTTTTCTACCGGCGGGGGATTTTCTCTTCTCTCAAGATCAACTGTAAAACATTCAACATTTTTTTCTTTCAGCACTTCCACGAGAAGCCCCGGTCCCTCGCTTGTGCTATTCTTTATGATGAGTATTTCCTTTTTCATCTTTCTTCCCGAAGAGCTTTCAATTTGAGTTCATATACTCATTAGCCGCTTCTGCAATATTCTGCATTATACTTGTAAAACGGTTTCTGTCAGGCTCAAGAAGAGTAATTCTGAATCCGTACAAATCTGAGTTGAAACCGGTAGAAAGCGGAACCACGCAAATTCCTTTTGAAGCAAGGAGAAAATATGCGAAACGTTTGTCATATTTTGCAGAATCAATTAATGGTTTGATAATTTCATCTGCTTTACTGTTTGCAGTTTTTAAGAACTGACTTTTATGCAGAGTACCATCTTCAAAAAGAACCGTCATATAAAAAGCCCCGTATGCTTTGTTAACAATAAGTCCTGGAATTTTGGAAAATATAGAATGAGCGAGTTGAGATTTTTCCCAATACCCGGAGTTTCTTTTGTCTAGATACGGATAGTACCTCTCGTCACCCATTATTTTAGGCAATACTTTCTGCGGCAAAGTTGTAGAGCAAACTTCAAGCATTTTTGCATCGATAATTGTTTTTGCATATCGGGCAAAGTCCGGATGTTTATCGCGGTTATAAAACTCGACCCAGCCGCAGCGCGCACCGGGCCAGGGGAATTCTTTTGAGATGCCGCGCAAAGCTATACCGGGAATATCATCAACTACTGAAGCGAGCTTTTTGTGAATGACTCCGCCATAGAAAAGATTTGAGTAAATCTCATCCGAGATCATGAATAAATCGAATTCTTTAACGATCTCCACAAACTGCCTGATAATTTCCTGTTTATAAACCATGCCTGTCGGGTTATCGGGATTGACAAGCAACACACCCGATATTTCAGGATGCTTTACCAATTGAGATCGCAAATGATTCATATCCGGGTACCAGTTGTTTTTCGGGTCAAGGCGATATGTAATATGATGTTTACCCGAATGCCCGGCTTCAGCAGATGAATGAGTTGAATACGCCGGGTTGGGTCCGATGACACGTGCATTTTTATTTAGATAGTTATAAATTTTTGAAACCGCATCACCGAGCCCGTTAAAAAAAAGAATATCATCTGGAGTTATCTTGGCGCCACCCTCGATGTTGCGTTCATAAGCAATGTATTCACGAGTTTCGAGCAATCCTTTTGTAGGTGAATATGCAAAACAGGAATTATCGCTTTTAATTGTTTCGATTATAATTTCTTTTATCCACTGCGGAACAATCTCTCCTTTAGCAACAGGATCGCCGATATTTTCCCAGGTAATCGGGATACCCGTCTTCTGTATTTTATTTCCTACTTCTACAATCTCACGGATTTCATAAGTAAGCTCATCTGCACCGGGATGTATAATATTATTTCTCATTCACGCTCTTCAAAGAATTTTATAATGTTGATTTTAATTTACTCACACAACATAATAATAAATTATTGAATTGAACATTGAATGTTGAACATTGAGTGTTGAAATAGTCAAAAACAAATGTGCAATCTTCAATGAGCAATTTACAATTTTCAATCATTAGAACTAAGCGATACAAATATCTATAGCTTTTGAGAATAATAAGATTGGATTAGTAAACCGAGTTTGCGAGAAGGCGTTCTAGAGCAAAAAACCTAATCACCGGTCGGTATAATATCTTTATTCTCTACCATTAGAATTACAGTTTTTTGCGGTGCTCTTGTTCTGTGCATAACATTTTTTGTAATAGTTACACCCTGCCCGGGATTCAGTTCTATTGTTTTATCTTCGAGGTCTACAAAAAGTTCTCCTTCAAGAACGAAGAAAAATTCATCATCATTTTCGTGTTTGTGCCAACCTGCCTGCCGTAGCCGTCAGGCAAGGCAGGTGGTACTCGCCTTCGATAATTCCAACTCTTACAACACTGCCGTTAACTTCCGTAAGAGTTTGATTGAACCACCCGCCGGCGAGGCAGGTTTGTCCTTACATTCCTTCACCATTTGAGGAATATCAATCACCTCAAAGTGTTTGAACTTGATATCGAGGTGAGTGTTGTAGTTGAATTGATTATTCATTGTGCTCATAATTTTTTCCAGTTGGTTATCTATACGAAAATATAATGGTGTGACGATGATTCCAAACAAATTTAATTCCTGATTTTTAGAAATAGTAACAGTTCTTGATTATATCCTGATTTGGTACTAATTTGTTCACATTATAAAAGGAGTTATACTAAATGCCGATTATTAAATCAATATCCAGTCTCAGGCACCGGACACGGGAAATTGCAAGCATTTGCCACAAACAGGATGAACCGGTGTATTTGACGACAAATGGGGAAGGGGACCTGGTTGTTATGAGTATTAATCATTACGAACAACTTAAAGCCCGTGCTGATCTTTTCGAAAAGCTCGGAGTGGCGCAAACTCAATCTGCCGCAGGTAAGAAAGGCATTACTCATAAGCAGATGATGACCAAACTTCGCCGCCGTCTCGATGCCCGTTAAATACAGGATCAGGTATCTTCCGGTTGCCCAGGAAGATCTTATTTCAATCTTTGATTATATAGCAAATGACAGTCCTGACAGGGCTTTGGCATTTGTTGATAAACTGGATAAAAGAATCGGAAGACTTGGACAACAGCCTCTTTTAGGACGGATTCCCAGTCATCCAAAATTGAGGGAATATGGGTACCGTGTATTAATAATTGAATCTTACCTTGTTTCTATATTATAAAGGGCAAAGTGATTGAAGTTCATAGAGTTGTTCACGGATCACGAAATCTCGATTACCTGATTTGAATATCAGTTACCACAAAGTGTTTGAACTTGATATCGAGGTGGGTCGAATAGGGGTATTTCTTCATTATTTTATTTTAATATTTGTTCTTGTAAATATTTTAATCTTTTTTCAGCTCTTTCTTTTTTATGAATTTGGCATTGCCAAATGGTCAAAACTTTCCAACCTAGTTTCTTTAATTGTTTAACCTTTCTCTTATCTCGTTTTATATTTTCGTCAATTTTAAAATACCAATATTTTTTATTGCTGCTCGGTCTTTTGGCAAGTTTGCAATTTTTATGTCCGTGCCAAAAGCAACCATGAACAAAAATAACAGTTTTATATTTTGGTAAGACTATATCTGGTGAACCAGGAAGATTCTTTGAGTTAAGACGAAAGCGGAAACCTTTTGAGAATAAAAACTTTCTTATTACTATCTCCGGTTTAGTGTGTTTCTGAGAAACACGAGACATAATCCAGGAGCGTTTTTTTTTAGATACAATGTCCAAAATGAATAATAATTTATTTGGAAGTCAATAAAGTTCTTATTCTACCTTTAATATTTTCATAGACTGAGGATAATTTTTTCTTTGCTATATCAGTTAAAAGTGAAGTATGCGCAACTGCATCTCTCATCGGTTTATACTCGTTCGCATCTCTTAAAAGAAAAGCTTCCTTATTAATATCTTTGCTAGTACCATCAGGGTTTTTCTTATCAACTAAACTTGCAAGATAACTCATAGATAAATAACTCAAATCTGCCTTTGTCTTTCGAATATCTATACTAATATTTCCCGCCCCTTTACTGCGTACTTCTTCATTTTTCCATTTGTAAGCTTCTTTTTTTGCTTCTGGAGACAAGGGCAATTTTTTCTCCTCAATATATTTTCTGATTAAATTCTCTGAAATAAAACAATCGGCATACGATGTAAAATTATATTTTGCATCATCAGTTAATTCATTAACCCAATTATCAATTTTATTTTTATTTGCAGAACCCTTTGGTGGGGAATATTCTTCTGAGACCACGTTAAACAATTCTTCTGCCTTTCTTTCCTTGGGAGTTATACTTTTGTTCTCAGGATCACCATCTTGTCTGTGCTTTCTCCTCCATTTATCCCAGTCAGCGATAACAGTCCCAATAACATCATCCTCTAATTTTTTTAGAAAATCTTGATATTTTGAATCGTCAGCTACAATACCTTCGCGGTTACTTGTAAATCTATCTATTGTATTTTCATCCAGATCATCAAAATGAATTTGACCGTATAAATAATTTTCTACTAAACGAGATTTAGAAATGTGTTTTAATATATCCCTTTCCCTTAGCCTTCCATTTACAAAAAGATCAATGCTGACTCTTTCGTCAAGGTTCATAATATTAAGATCTTTATAATGATTTACTGAAGCAATAAAGCCTTTAATCTTACCTTTCACTTTCAATTCTTTTTTCTCTTTCAAGTTTGTAAGTTGTTTATCAATATAAGGGTCATTCAACTTATTTATATTCCATAAAAATTCAGTTTTTTCAGCAAGAACTTTAAGATGTTCATAGGTAATTCTCTCTTCATCAATAAAAATTTTAAAGGATCTGTCTAACAAAGAAAATCTAAAATACAGGGCAATGATTTTCTTCAGGAAGTTTAGACTATTCTTTATTCCTCCTTTTATATTTTCGAAATAAATTATAGTACCGTGATTATGAGATTTTATGTATTTATCGAAGGGTTTTTCTTGCCAATTTTCTAATGGATATTCATCTGGAGTTAAATCATTTGTAATTGCATGGTCTAATTCTGAATTATCAATAACACCACCCACATAATCAGACTTTTTAGTTTTTGATATAACAGCAATTTTATCAGCACAGGATAATAGAGCCAATTTTCCAATTCCTTTTCTGCCAATAAACGGTCTTCCTGTTGGTGATTTAGTTCTTCCATCTTTTCTTTTTGAATATCCGATTTTCAAAAATTTGTTTTGAAAATCGCTTTCTAACATACCACTGCCATCATCCTTTATTACTAAGCTATTACTTTCTTTGTCAACGTAAATCCAAACGTTCTTTGCGTCAGCATCCCAAGAATTTGAAATAGCTTCACCAAGTACTGTTACAAAGCTTCTATAAAGATTCCTTCCAAGGTGGTTTAGTACACTGAGGGAAATTTCAAATGTAAATTTATTTTTTTGTGACATTAGTACCCCCAATATGGTTTTGGATAGTTTTCCCTATCATATAACCTAAATCAGGTGGAACGGCATTACCTATGTGTGTTCCTAATTTGGTTAATAAAATATCTTCTTTTTTTTGATAAAATTTATAGTCAATTGGAAATGTTTGAAGCAAAGCAGCTTCTCGAATTGTAATTGCTCTGTCTTGCTCTGGATGACCGAATCTTCCAGTACCATAATTATAAAATTGTGTTGTAATTGTTGACGAAGGTTCATCCCACGACATCCTACCATAAACTGATTTGTATGAATTGCCCGATTTTTTCTTATGACATTTTAATCGTAGGTCCTTTTCCCAATCAAGCCATGTTCCTTTAGGTTTCGATGTTCTTATTCGTTTTAAATTTATATTTGATAGTTTTGTAGTTCGGTGCAGTGGATCATTTTCAGATATTGTTCCTGATTCAATAGGTTGCAAGTGTCCAATTGCTTTTTTAAGATTAACATAATTTTCCGGCGAATTTGTTTTTGGTATAAATTCCACGTTACCAAACTTTGATGCTAATAAAACTAATCGCAGTCTTTTTTGTGGAATCCCATAATCTGGACAGTAAATGTTCGTATAAGTTACAAAGTAATTTTGTTTTTTTAGGGAAGTCACAAAATCTTTAAATATTTTTTGATTGCCTAGATTAGGCACATTTTCCATTGATACAATCTCAGGTACAGTCTCTTTTATTAGCCTACTAAATTCGTTCAATAATTTCCAACGAACACTTCTTTTCTTATTTTTTATTTTATTCGTATGAGAAGAAAAAGGTTGACAGGGTGCGCATCCAACGAGGACTTTAATTGTATTTTTATTTTTCCAATATTTTCTCTTTAGTTCTTTCCCCTTAACTGTGGCAATATCCTTTTTTACAAAAGTCCCTTTTATATTTTTTTCAAATGCATATTGACAAGAATCATCCATATCTATACCGGCAATAACAGGTATTCCTGCTTTCTTCAAACCGTAAGAGAGTCCACCGATACCGCAGAATAAATCTATTGCAGATAAAGATTTTTTTTCGTTTTTATTGGGTGATACCATAGACCGTTTTATTTTCCATTTCCCTCATTTAAAACATATAAAATTAAAAGGCTAATCTCAATCAGAATTTTAGTTTGGGGGAAGAATGCAGGCAAATGTATCATCCCTTCAGGATTCTGTTTTTCCTATTAATTCTTTTTCTATAAAAATAACATCCCTTCGGGATTATCATAGCAAATTCCTTTAGGGATGACATATTTATAGAAAAAAGAAAAAAGGATGCAATTAGAATCCCGTAGGTAGATGTCGCATAGAATAAATTAAGAAGTAGAAAAATTAATTGTATTAAAAAGAAATTATTAATAAAATGACATATCAAAAAAGAGAAAATAAGAGATGCCATTTTTTAAGGAACAAAAAGATA
>Ga0209324_10003893_pt1 | contig 10261 bp, 8 predicted proteins | sample Rifsed19ft3_FD_184015 | JGI IMG/M metagenome (GOLD analysis project Ga0209324, IMG submission 184015) | Soil microbial communities from Rifle, Colorado, USA - sediment 19ft 3 (version 2) | ecosystem: Environmental > Terrestrial > Deep subsurface > Rock core/Sediment | place: Rifle, Colorado...
GCCCGTCTTCGCGGCGAGGAGCTTTCACATATTTCCCATGCTCTTCGGAGCCCCCTCACTTCTATTGTCGGTTTCGCCGATGCAATTCTCAGCGATCCGGCCCTTGCTCGCGACCAGAAGGAGGAGTTTGTTCGAATCATCAAAGCTGAAGGAGAGAGACTCTCCCGGTTCGTCGACGAGCTGATGTATGCCTCGATCGCAACCCGCGAGGCCCCACTGACACAACACTGGGATGTCGCGACGGTCGTCGCCTCGGCATTCCATAATGTCTCGCTTTCAGCCGCTTCCCGTTCCGTGGCCCTCCGCCATGATATATCGAGCTCTCTTCCGCGTCTATTCCTCGAGAAAGAATTCGCGACGAGGATTCTGGACAACATCCTGACGAATGCCATCCGCTACGCGCCGGAGCATTCTGAAATTCTTGTCCACGCCGACATATCCGGATCGGATTTGATCGTCAACATTCACGCTCCCCGCACTCAGGCCACCGCCGGCAGCGATGCCTCCCAGGTCGGCCTGGCGCGCACGCGATATCTCGTAAGTTTGTACGGCGGGTCATTGCAGGTAGAACAGTCACAAGCAGACGAAACAATCATGACTCTCCGGCTACCTTTGGGTAACTAACCTCCACATGGCCAATTCTCTCATCTATATTGTAGACGACGAGGAGACAATCCGCAAACTCCTCGAACACACCGTGACCAAGCGATGGGGCTTTGAGGCAAGAGCCTTCGCCTCGGGCGAAGCATGCCTCGACGCCCTGATAGACGATCCCGACCTTGTTCTCCTTGACATCATGATGGAGGGCATTTCAGGAGTAGACACTCTGAGAGAGGCCAGGAAACGTAAACCCGATCTCCCCGTCATCATGCTTTCCGCTCAAGGAAGCATGGAGGTCGCCATTGAATCGCTCAAGCTTGGAGCTTCAGACTACTTCAGCAAGCCCATTGATTTCCCCAAGCTCGAAATCGCCATTAGAAATGCTCTTCAGCTTCGCCAGGTTTCACGGGAAATGAGTCAGTTGAAAGAGAGGATTCAGCATGATGTGCAGTTCGAAAACATTGTTTCTACAAGCGGCGAAATGCAGGAGGTCTTTCGGCTGGTCAGCAAGGTCAAGAACAGCGACATTCCCGTTCTCGTGATGGGGGAAAGCGGCACGGGAAAAGAACTGATCTCCCGCGCCATCCATTTCAACAGCGACAGGAAGGATGCTCCGTTTGTGGTCGTCAATTGTGCCTCCATCCCCCACGAGCTTCTCGAAAGCGAGCTCTTCGGTCATGAGAAAGGAGCATTCACCGGCGCCTATCAGCGGCGAATCGGCCGATTCGAACAGGCGCACCAGGGAACCATTTTTCTTGATGAAATCGGCGAAATGGATCTTGCCTTGCAAGCAAAGCTTCTGAGGGTCATTCAGACGAAGGAATTCCAGAGAGTAGGCGGAAATGACACCATTATTTCGGACGTTCGACTTGTTTCTGCGACAAACCGTGATATCCGTGAGGAGGTGCGGCAAAAACGTTTTCGCGAAGACCTGTATTTTCGCATTGCTGCATTCCCCATCGTCGTTCCTCCCCTCAGGCAGCGAAAATCGGACATTCTCGTGCTCGCCGAGCATTTTCTCAAGCTTTTCGGGCAGGCGAGCGGCAAGACACTCCGGTTTTCCCGTGAGGCACTTCGCCTTCTTTATGATTACCCGTGGCCCGGAAATGTCCGTGAACTGGAGAATGTCATCCAACGGGGAGTTGTGATGACAGACGGGAAGGAGATCACTCCCGGTGACCTTCCCGTGGCATTGCAGACTTTTCTCGCGCCCGCATCAGCTTCGTCGATCCCCTTCGTTGAGTCTGAGACCGGAGTTGTCCCACTGGAGAGGGTTAAGGAAACGGCTATTCGGAATGCATTGAAAGTAACGGGGGGGAACATCGCCGAAGCAGCGCTTCGGCTGAAGCTTGGACGCGCAACGCTCTATCGGCTCATGAAGAAGTACAAGATAGAAATGTAGTTCCTGCCACACCTCCTTCACACAACAAAGCCTGCCGATGTTTGGCAGGCTTCCTCTTTCCGTATGGCTTGAATGCTATTTCAGTTCAGCAAGCTTGGTCCTTGCATCCTCCGCCAGTCGCCCATTGGGAGAAAACTTCAGGTATTCTGCATAATAACGCTTGGCTTCTCGTGGCGAGCCTTTGAACTCATAGAGCTGGGCAACGCGGAATATCAGCTGAGTCAACGAGCGGTCTTTTTCCACAGCTTTGAGGTACGAATCGATTGCCAGATCATACATTCGCTTCCGCACATAGGCACCGGCAAGATGTTCATAGCTGGCTGCAGTATCCGGCGACAATTCAACATATTTCTGAAACTGCTGGATCGCACGGTCGATTTCGTACGTGCTCAGGCAGTACGTACCGTATCGTTGATACGCCTGCCAAGTGCTTGGACGGACCTGGATGGCACGAAGATAGAATGCATTCGCCTTTTCGTGATCACCCTCTTCTGCGCTTATGTTCGCATATGCCAGCAGGCTAAAATACGGATCGACCCTTCGAAGAGCATCCGCCTGTTCCCTGGCTTTTTCAAAACTCCCGCCGAGAACCGTCGGCGCGAGTACATAATACTGAATGAGTGCTTCCCGAAATTCAATCGAGGACGGAGCAAACCGCACAGCCAGCTCCAGCTGCGCTCTCATTTTCGTTGCGATGAAGGGCTTCCGGAGAATGTTGGCATAGGAAAAATCCCTGGCATATGCTTCGCCGAGGCGGAAGTGGTATTCCGCGCTGTTGCCGACCAATTCGACCGCCTTTTCCAAATGCTCGACAGCTTTTTCGGTACTTTGAGGGGACTTCAGGTAGGCGAGGCCAAGACGATATTGCTCTTCTGCAAGGAGCTCAACATCCAGGGAGCTGCGGGCAGATGATTCTCGTGTGGGATTCGGTGAACCCTGTTGGAAGCCGAACGCTATTCCTCTTGGCACCAACATCGACGTACACACAAGTCCGAGCCAAAACCAGGAGCGGGGTTTGATCACTGTCCTATCCATGGCGTGTCCTCCAAGAATAAACAGGGAACTTCGTTTCCTCTTCTCGACTCTCATTCTTCGACCACTGATTCTTCATGATAAGGAATTCTCATTTGAACTTCCAATCCCCTCCCATCCCCATTTTTGAGCCGAAACTCATGGTTTTCTCCATACAGCTGTTCCAGCCGGGAACGGGTATTGTGAAGCCCAACTCCTTCCGAAAACTCCCCCGAGGATCCGTGTGGAAGTCCCGGACCATCGTCCCTGACGACAAGATCTAACATGTCATCATTTCGTTCGGCGATGATTTCGATTCTTCCACCGCCGCTTCTGGTACCAACACCATGCCGAATAGCGTTCTCGACTAACGGCTGCAGAATAAGGTTTGGCACCTTTGCCCGCAGTACCCCGTTTCCCGTTGTGATGCGCACCTTGAGACGGTTGCCGTAGCGGACTTTTTCGATTTCGAGGTATCTCTGCAAAAAGTCGAGTTCATCTCTTAACGATACTTCCTGTATACCCTCGGTCTCGAGCGAGTAGCGCAGCAGTTCTCCCAGCCTCGCCACGACTTTGTCGGCATCCTCTACATTCTTGTGCATCAACGAGGAAATGGAATTCAGGGTATTAAAGAGAAAGTGAGGCTGCATCTGCATCTTCAGCGCCTGGAGATTTGCCTTGACGAGTTGAGCTTCCAATTGCGATGCTTTCAGCTCACGATCGCGAAATTGGCGGTAGTATTCCAGAGTGTACCCAAAACCGAGAATAACCCAATATGCCAGAGTATTCGTTTGGAAGTTAAATGCAAAAGAGAACTCAATGGATCGGAAGGTCTCGTACATGGACAGCGGCTCTTCCCGAACCATGTTCCAGATTGATTCAGCGAGAAAGAGCTGCATGCCGGCAATCGCAAGGCTTGTCGGGATATGCACCAGCAACGCTTTGGGCCACTTCCTCCGCTCGAATCGATATCGCTTTCGCAGCCATAAGACTCCGGGAGCAAGGAGCGCCCATACATAGTAAAACGAGAAATTGATGGTAATGGCACGCTGCCACGTGACCTGCTGCCGAAACAAATAGCGGTCCCACAGAGTTGATTGTGAGGCAAAAAAAAGGGCAACGGCGGTCCATGTGAGGATAACCGCCGTCCATTTGACCCATCGGTGCTGAAAAATGCTTTTTGTTTCCACAATAGTCTCTTCGGCGTTTCTCTTTCAGGATCCGGAGCGGGGAGTCAGGAGAATGTGGCGAAATCGCAGTGCAGAGTCAACAGAAGGATCAGACGTGCTCGTGGAACATTTCGGAGAGTTTCTTCTTGTATCCTCTGCTGGCAGTCAGTTTTGCCCCATTCAACAGCAGGACAATGTAATCCCCGTTGAACCAGGGTTGAAGTTCTTTGATTCTGTCAATATTGACAATCGTTGTCCTATGAATCCTCACAAACTTGCCCGTCCCGAGCTTTTGCTCCATCTGGGTCATAGTCTCGCGCAGCAGATGCGATTCGCTGCCAACGTGGAGTTTGACATAGTTACCCGCAGATTCTATCCAATCTATTTCATCAAATCGGAGAAAAAAAACGCGTCCGGAGGATTTCACCAGGATCCGATCTACATGCTTCTTGTTCGATTCGATGTGTTCAAGGAGAGAAAGCAACTTCTGGTCGACATTAGTGTTGTTTCGGAGCACCACCTCCGATTTGGCACGCACTAATGTCTTTTCGAATCGTGCATGGTCGAACGGCTTGAGCAGATAGTCCAGGGCGTGGACATCGAAGGCGCGAATGGCATACTGGTCGTACGCGGTCACAAACACGACAATGGGCATTTTGTGGAACTCGACGCTTTCCAGCACTTCGAACCCGTTTCCGTCGGGCATTTGGACATCAAGAAAAACAAGGTCCGGCGACTCATTGCGGATGGCTTCAATGGCTTCCTTGCCTGTGGCGCTCTCCCCAATGATCTGAATATCGGCATCATCCTTCAGAAGAGCTTGAAGCCGTTCCCGGGCAAGCTGTTCGTCATCGACAATGAGGGTCCGAATCCTGAGAGATCCGTCTTTCTTTTGGAGAGGGGCAAGGGACATAATCTTTCTCACTCATAACATACAAAATTTCTCAATCAGAGAAATAGTTCCGTTGAGTCCAGATCGCTCCTTTTTTGGGACAAATTGACCAGTTTTGGGGATGAATGAACGTCGAGGAAGGAGGAAGCAGTCAGCTCCCAGCGTATGCGGGGACAGCAGTCGGCTTTCAGAGTTTGGCAAAGTGGACGCTGTAGGGATCGAACCTACGACCTCCGCCTTGTAAGGGCGGCGCTCTGAACCAGCTGAGCTAAGCGTCCTCGACCTCGTGTCGCCAGCAAAATAGCAACAAACGGTTCGAATAGCAACGCGGTCAAATTTGCTCCAGTTCCCCCGACTGGACCCATCCCACCTTGCCGTCGGCAAGCGTGATTCTCATCCAATCGCCTACGCTGTCGCTCACGCGCACCTTCAATCCTTCATGGATGACAAATGCATCAACGCTCTGGTCGTCAGGAGAATTCTTGGCTGTGACACTACGAGTGATTATGATCGCCTCAGATCGATCGGAAACCTGGTTGACTTGAAGTCCGAAAACGACGCCGAAGGCAACGGCGACCACAAGAGCTGCAAGGATTCCCCAACGGAACACGGGGTTCCAGGAAGAGCTCCCGAGCAGATTGATAACGGCCAATTGACCAAACACAAGAATCCACGCGATCATGAGAAGAGTACCCGTAGTCGACAATGACGTCAAGGTTGAAAGAGAACGGATCCACGTGAGAAGAAACAACTCAGGGACAGGTTCGATCCTATCAACGATCTTCGAATTCGCCAGCCGGAGGTTAAACTCAATATCAGGATCACCGCCATCGAGCCTCGCCGCCCTTTCGTACCAAAGGATTGCTCCTCCTATATTTCCCGAACGATAACTGGCGTTCCCGAGGTTGAAGAAGAGCGGGGCGCTGACGTACCCTTGGTGAACAACGCCGACGTATTCCTTTGCAGCGTCACTGAACCGGCCGGCGCGATAATGTTCATTCCCTTTCAGAAAGGCATCCTCGGGAGTCTGTGCTGCAGAGAATGTCACGCAAAGAGGAAGAAAAACCATATAAGCGACTGTCCGTTTCATCGGTTCAAAGCTCTTTCGACGTTTCCAATGACTTCCTTTGCCTGGTCCAACAGATCTCTTCGTGCTTCCTGAGTGTCCGCGCCCGGTGCAAACCGTGCGAACTCGGCTCGCTCAGTGCACGCCTGCAGTTGATGAGCGACCTCTGCGGGGACTCCATTTGCCTTGAGCGTCTCGACTGCCAGCTCCAGTGTGAGATCCGCGCGAGGGATTCTCAGTTTGTCGCCAAGGTATCCAACGAGGGCTTTGGAGATTTCACTATGATAGCTTTCGGTATTTCCGCGACCAAGCAATTTTTCCGCAGTCTTCAGGCGCCGGGAAGCCTCCTTCCCCGCCTTTTGCGATCTCAAGAGCGGTGCGTTGCCGAGAAGTTTCTCTTGCCGCTTACGATAGACAAACGCCCCAAGAAACATCAGAGGCGGAAAAACAAATCCGCCGATCAGCCAACCATTTATCAACGAAAACTCCTCGGCCCGTCGAAAAGATCCAGGAGATAGTTTCAAGAACCGGATATCCTCTCCCAAGAGTCGGACATCCTCTTTTGAAGCGAATGTTCCTCCTGCTGCAATGTCTTTCCCCTGGGCGACATTCAGAACAAAACGAGGCGATTTGAGCGTAACATAGGTATTCCGGCTAAGATCATAGTAGACGAAAGAAACGGGTTCGATGACCCGCATGCCTGCATTTCTTGGAATGAGGAGATATTCCGCGGTCTTTTTCCCCCGTATCTGATTTCCATCCCTCGCAATTTCTTCGGTTACTTTCGGGTCATATGTTTCAATATCTCCCGGAAATGAGGGCTTCGGCACGGCCACCAATTTGAGATTGCCCGTTCCGCCAACGATGAGTTTCAACGTGACAGGATCGCCCGTTTTAACTTCCTTTTTATCGACTGCGGCATCAAAGGTAAACGATCCCACTGCACCGGTAAATTCCGCTGGCAAATTACCCGACAAGGGATCAACAGTGATTGACAGGGAGTTGGAGGTAAAATCGATTTCCTGAGTGCGCAGCCTGTTGGAGAAAATGGGATCATTGAAAATGTCGAGCGGATCCGTGTTGCTTCGTCTGGTCTGAATCTGAACGGCGCACCGCACCTCGAGCGGCGTGATCTTCAACGTTCCGGATTGAGTTGCAAAGAGGGCAGTCCGCTTGATAGTCGCAACGCGGTATTGTTTTCCGCCGACGGTCTCGGTTGCAGCTTCCGGTGATTTTGGCTGGTCGAAATCTTCCGCCCAGAATCCTTCAAATGTCGGGGCCTTTGCAATGGCATAATGTTCAATGCTGACGCGCGTATAGAGTTTATACGTAAGGATGAACTGCTCCCCCTGACGGACACGGCGCTTGTCTGCGACAGCTTTGATGTACAAATTCTCGCCTATCTCCTGTGCCGAAGCCTGGCCTGAAGCGGCCTTCTGCGCACCGGCCGCCGCCGGGACAACATCAATCTGAATTGGTTCGGTTTTGTATGATTTCCCTTCCAGTTCGATCGCGGCGGGTCCTATCGTGGCTTTCCCTTGTTTGCGCGCGGCAATCACGTACACATACGAGAGCGTGGAGGAGGTACGACCATTAATCCATTGGTATTGCGACGACTGTATTGGCCCGCTCAGTACGACAAACGCATTGAAATCCGGAGGCTGGAACCTCTCGGGGGTGACAGACTGCGCGCTTGTCAATGTGAAGGAAAGCTGAAATTGTTCTCCGACGGAAACTTTATTCGACGCAACAGAAGCGCTAAAGGAGACAGACTGGGCAGCACACAGCGAAGTCCCCGTTGCCACAATCACTATCAATCGCAGAAGAGTCTTCATCACCAGTCCTTTTCCGTCCTTATCCTCGTCCCCTCCCGCTTTCGAAGCTGCTTCTGGATTTCCTTTTCGCTGTTTCGAAGCGCGTCGAGAATCCGGTCTGCCTGTTCTTTCGGAATCTTGTTCTGCTGGGCAACCTGCGGCTGGGGCTGCGGTTGTTGCTGTTGATTCTGCTGCTGGTTTTGCTGCTGCTGTTGTTGCTGCTGGTCCTGCTTTTGCTGCTGATTCTGGTTTTGTTGTTGCTGCTGTTGATCTTGTTTCTGTTGCTGGTCTTTCTTCTGCTGGTTCTTCTGTTGCTGTTGTTGTTGCTTCAGCTTTTCTTTCGCCAATTCGAGGTTGTAGCGGGCGTCGTTGTCATTCGGATTGAGTCTCAACGCCTGCTTGTAGGCTTCGATGCTTTCCTGAAATTTATCCTGCTTGAACAATATGTTTCCAATGCTATAGAACGCGCGTGAAGAAGATTCTGCATCCTTGTTCATCATGGCAAATGTCTGAAAGGCTCGTGCAGCCTCGTCAAATCGCTGCTGCTTGTAATATGCGTCGCCGACGTTGAACGTCGCACTCGCAGAAATGGGATCCTTCAACAGGGCTTTCTTGTATTCGGCCTCGGCGTCTGCGAACCGGCCTTCTTCATAGGATTCGTTCCCCGTTTTTACGAGTGACCGGTGCGTCTGTGCGCTACTCTCATCATATCCCGCGACGAAGAAACAGAACAACGCTGCGACTGGAAGAAGCCGCTTGAGCCAGCGAAGGATCGTCCCCCGCCGTTCCGAGAGCATGATTTCAAGAAGAAGGAACAGAATGGCAGCGGCCAGGGGATATTGATACATCGATTCGTATCCTGTCACTTGCTTTGCTTCAAACTCAGTTTTTTCCAGAGACGATATTTCTTCAAACAGATCGTCAATTTCGTTTCCAGCGCTCGTCGCTCTGCGGTACGATCCGCCTGCTGCAGAGGCGATTTGTTGAAGTGTCGATTCATCGAGTTTTGTCAGCACGATGCTTCCGTTCCTGTCCCGTTTGTAATCCACGCGACGGTTTTCTGCATTGTAGATTGGAATCGGACCTCCTTCAACGGAGCCCATTCCCACCGCGTACACCTTTACGCCGCGGCTGTTGGCCTCTTCGACTGCAGCAATGACGTCTCCTTCATTATTTTCCCCGTCGGTAACGACGATAATCGCCTTCTGCGTCGGAACATCGGCGGGGAAGGATTTCAGCGCGAGCTCAATGGCGCTGGAAATCCTCGTACCGGGGGTTGGTACAGCATCAACATCGACAGCAGAGATAAACAGATCCGCTGCAGAATAGTCCGACGTAAGAGGGAACTGAACAAACGCGTCCCCGGCGAAGACAATGAGCCCAACCCTGTCACCCTGAAGCCAGCTTAGCAGGTTCGAAACGTCTCTCTTGGCTTTCTCGAGTCTGTTGGGGCGAATGTCCTCTGCTTTCATACTGAGGGAAACATCGAGAGCCACGAACAGGTCGATACCCTCTCGTTTGACCTCTTCAAGTCGTGTTCCCACCTGCGGATCGGCGAGAGCGAGAAGAAGGAAGCCAAGGCCGAGCAGAAAAGAGAGATGCTTCACCGAGCTCTTCCCCATACTGACATCCGGGGCGAGATGATGAGTCAGACTTCGGCCAATGAGCCGGCTCAGGAGTCGCATCCTTTGCCGAAGAAGGACATAGAATGCCACACCCAGCAGCGGCAGCGCTGCCAGAGACCAAAGGTAGTCGGGATGTGAGAATTGGAGCATATGAAGCAGCGGTCAGCTCCCCGCGTACGCGGGGACAGCGGTCAGCGATCAGGGGTGACTCGCAGATGAGTGCTGACAGATTTGATTAATGATGATAGCATTTTCTTTATTTCAACTACTTGCGAATTCACTTCCATGTAGCTTTTGTCCCCAAGGAGTATGAGATCCCTTGAGAGGAGCAGAAGATACTCAAGTTCATTCGCTGAACCCATGGCAATCTGAAGGAATCGTGCGAAGTCTCCATCAGTTCCGCGTCCGCAGCCTTCGGCAATGTCGTCTGTACAGAAACTGCGGCCTTCCTCATTTGGGATGTGATTCCATACAATTCGTCCCTGGGAAAATCCTTGGTGATTTTGTAGACCTTCAATGCCATAGCGTGTGCCTTTTCCCAGACTTTCAGGTTCCTGAAGTCTTTCATACGCCCCCCAATTTGTGATCTTTAATCTGATTGCTGTCCCCGCGTACGCGGGGAGCTGACCGCTACGGTACTTTCCTCAATACCGTCGCGCCCAGGCCAAGTTCTGCAAGCAGC
>Ga0209324_10003895_pt1 | contig 10257 bp, 8 predicted proteins | sample Rifsed19ft3_FD_184015 | JGI IMG/M metagenome (GOLD analysis project Ga0209324, IMG submission 184015) | Soil microbial communities from Rifle, Colorado, USA - sediment 19ft 3 (version 2) | ecosystem: Environmental > Terrestrial > Deep subsurface > Rock core/Sediment | place: Rifle, Colorado...
TGAATACCGTGGTTCTCGGCGTTCTCGGCGTGGTCGTTGCGGGCGTCTGCGGCTGGCTGTTCCTCTTCAACGGGATCGATACGGTCACCGGCAAGAAGGACGTAGACCAGACCGCGTTCGTGGCGCAGCAGGTGGCGAACGGGGCCATTCTCAAGGTGTCCGATCTGCCGGAGGGGTGGAAGGCGACCGTTTCGGGCGAAGATGAGGGCCCGGATATCGACTTCGAGTGGAGTGAGGGCTGCAAGTTTCTGGAGCGGGACACCTCTATCGCCGAAATTGCCGGCGCGGAGTCCGACAAGTTGTACGGCCCGAGCCGGCAGACGCTGGGGTCGAGTGTGTCTGTGTTTAGGGCCGACACCACTGCGGCGGACGCGTTTGGCATCTTCACGAACTGGACGAATTGCCGGGACGAGACGATCACGGCCTTCAGGGAACTGTTCCTCGCTTCGTTTCGCGACGACGGCATCGACCCCAACACAATCCAGCTCAACGTCACTTTCGACCCGGTCCCCGCGCCGGCCCTCGGCGATGCTGCCGGGTCCATGTACAGGCTGGGCGTGACGATTCAAGCCAACGAACGGCAGGTATCGCTCACGATGGATATCCTGGCGATGCAGCGCGGCCGGATGCTGGGCACCCTCGTCTACACAGCGATTGACGCGCCGCCGAGCGTGGAAGAAGAACAGCAGCTCGCCGGTTTGGCCGCAGCCAAGCTCGTGGCGGCCGAAGCTACCCTGCCGGAAGCGTAGCCTGTCACTCAGGGCTGGGGCCCTGAGCCACGGTGGTTACAGCGGTCCTGAGCCACGATAGTTAACGCGCCTAGCGCACTTCTGCGGCGGCGTTGCAATGAGTTAGTTTGGCAAAGCGCTAACAAGAAAGATTCGGAGTATATGGGTGCCGTTGCCGCGCGGTATTATGTCTGTATCAATCTTCAACCGGACTGAGGGTGTGATCTGAATACCCGGCTAGCCGCCTTGTCGCTCGCTGCGTTCGGCGCCATCATTGCTGCCGTCTTTTACGCTGGCGTCTTGTCTACCACGAACGCCGTACTGAATCCGGGGGCGACCTTCACGGTTAACTCAGCCGGTGACTTACTGGATGCGGATCCAAATGACGGTCTATGTCAGGCGGCCAGCCTCAACGGCGAATGCACGCTGCGCGCCGCTATCCAGCAAGTTAACGCACGAGTCCATCCTGATAAAGAGGCAGACACCATTGCCTTCAATATCCCGGGCCCGGGACCACACACCATTCGTCCGCAATCGCCGCTTCCTGCGCTACTCGGCCAAGTCACGATCGATGGCTACACGCAGGCCGACAGCGTACCTGATAGTAATCCACTCGATTTCGCAAACGACGCCGTTCTACAGATCGAGCTCGATGGCTCGCTTGCTGGGCCTGACGCTAACGGGTTAGCAGCCGAGGGCGATCGTCAGGATTGGAACCGCGTGAACGCCATAACCATCCGGGGTCTGGTCATCAACCGGTTCTCCGCCAATGGCATGCACTTCAGACACGCTACCGTTTCTCTGGTGGGCAATTTCATCGGCACGGATGCGTCGGGCGAGAATGACCTCGGAAACGCTGGATCTGGAGTGGTGGTGATCAGAAGCTTTGCTCCGTGGATAGTCGAAAACGTGCTATCTGGGAACAATGAATTTGGGCTTTACGAGGATTACGCGAGCGGGTCGGCGACTTCGCGCAATCAGATCGGTACCAACGCCGCGGGGACCGCGCCCATTGGCAATGCATTGGGCGGCGCCGTTTTGGTCTGGGGCGGCGACTTCTCGCTGTCCTACAACGTCATCTCGGGAAATTCGGGGCCAGGGGTGAAGGTCGTACATGGCAACGAGTTATATATGCAGGGCAACTTGATCGGCACTCGGCTAGGGGGAGTGGACCCCATAGGAAACAAAGGAAGTGGCGTAGTGTTCGCAGGGTCGTTCCAGTTCGTGTCCTTCGGAACTTCGGGCAACACTATCGCTTATAACGGGGGCGATGGTTTGGAGATCCTTGATAGCGCATCGCAGATTGGTTTGGGGCACAATTCCATACACTCCAACGCCGGATTGGGCATCGATCTCGGGGGCGACGGTGTTACGCGCAATGATCGGCTGGATCTAGACGAGGGGCCGAACTTCCTTCAAAACTTTCCGGATATCACGGTTGCTCAAGCCACGGCCTCCGGCGTCACGATCAAAGGCAGCCTCCACAGCGGTCTGACGCCATCCTATCCTTATCACAACTACGCTATTAGCTTATACACCAATCCCGAGTGTGACGCGTCAGGCTACGGCGAAGGCCGTACCTACCTTGGCTCAATCGCGGCCATTACCGACAGCCGCGGACGCGCTCGCTTTGAGGTCCACTTCCCAGTCGCGGTTCCAGCCGACACGTTCATAACCGCCACCGCTGACGCCAACACTTGGGAGGATGGCATGTCTGAGTTTTCCCGCTGCCGCCGCGTAACTGGCCGTCGGTACTAGCCCATTACACCTCGACGTCTACTTCACCTCTGCTGCGGCGTTGCTGATCACGGCGCGGCCGTCCTGCGTCTTGGCCTGAAGGATGATCTTGTTGTCGCCTTCCTGCCACATCTCCGTGATAATCGTGTCCCCCGGATAGACGACGCCGGAGAAGCGGACGGAGAGGCCGGTGAGGCGCGACGCGTCGTTCCCGCAGTACTCGCTGAGCACAGCGCGGCCGACGTGGCCGAAGGTACAGAGGCCGTGGAGGATCGGGCGGTCGTAACTTGCCATCTTCGCAAAGTCCGGATCGATGTGGAGGGGGTTGCGGTCTCCCGAGAGGCGATAGATCATCGCCTGAATCGGTAGCGTGGCCATCTCTACGGTCTTATCCGGCGCGCGGTCCGGCGGGACGTTACCCGCCTCCGGCCCGCGCTCGCCGCCGAAGCCGCCCGCCCCGCGCACAAAGACACCGGAGGTGTTCGTGAAGATCAATTGGCCGCTCTCGTCGCGGGTCTCGGTCTCAACGTTCGCGAGTGCGCCCTTGCCCTTGTCGTAAACGCTCGCCACTTTCCCCTTCGTGGTCAGCTTCCCCTTCGTTGGGATCGTGTTGTGAATGCGGAAGCTCTGTTCGCCGTGGAGCACCATGACGAGGTTGATCTCGATGCCGGCGCTCATGCCCATCATGGCCGGAAAGGCGGGTATCACCGCGAAGGTGGGCAGCGCCTTCAGGTTCCGTTCGTAAACGAAGTCCAGCTCGGTAGCGCCGACCCCCAGCGCATAGAGCATTACGTCCCGCTCCGTGTATTCGAACTCCATCGGCGGCAGTTCGAGGCCAACCGCCTCCGGTCCCAGCGTCCTGCGTTGTGTCTGTGTCATTATGCACTCGCTCCCGTCTGTGTAGCGGCTGCAAGGCGCTTCTGGACTTCGTCGAACGCGTTGGAGAACTCCTCGGCGCCCGTCATGTCGCTGATGCTGGTGATGTTGTCGCGTACGTCTTCGATCGTGAGGCCGGGCAGGACCGCGCCCTTACTTTCGACGATCGCGGCGCGACCGACGTAACCGCCGCCGGCCGTGAAGATATTGCCGGACGCCTCGCACTCCTCGGAGCAGAGATAGGCGACGACCGGCGAGACGAGCTCCGGCTTCAGCTTCTCGAGCACCGGAGGCGGCATGACGTCCTCCGTCAGCCGCGAGGCGGCGACGGGGGCTATGACGTTAGCCTTGATGTTGTATTTGGCGCCCTCTAATTCAAGGGTGCTGGCGAAGCCGAGGAGGGCGGTCTTGGCGGAGGAGTAGTTGGCCTGGCCGAAGTTGCCGTACAGGCCCGCGTTGGACGTGGTGACGACGATGCGGCCATAGCTGTTCTGGCGCATGACGCGGAATGCGGGCTGAACGACGTTGAACGACCCCTTCACGTGGACGGCGAAGATCTTGTCCCAGTCCTCCTCCGTCAGGTTGTGGAAGGCACGGTCGCGCAGGATGCCGGCGTTGGCGATGACGATGTCGACCTTGCCGTAGGCGTCGAGCGCCGTCTTCACGATCGCCTCGCCGCCCTGGGCGGTGTCGACGCCGTGGGCGTCGGCCGTCGCTTCGCCGCCCGCTGCCTTGATCTCCTCGACGACCTTGTTGGCCATCTCGCTGCTGGGTGTACCGGTGCCGTCACGGGAACCGCCAAGGTCATTCACGATGACCTTGGCTCCGCGCGAGGCGAGAAGGAGAGCATGCGCTCTACCCAGCCCGCCGCCAGCGCCTGTAACAATGGCGACCCTTCCGTCGAATCTGATTTCAGTCACGAGCGAACCTCCAGTTGCGCAAGTCGTTGTGTCGCCGCATCCGCAAGCGGCAGGCGTAGCGGACTATACATTCCACATTTCGCTGTCAAATGTCAAACGCCAGGAAGGGGGAACGCGACATACTTAGCGGCTGATAACTGTGATGCTGGAATCGAAAATATCGTTGACAAAGTGCATCGCGTCTCGCTATAAACGACGTACCAATAGTGAAATCTAACCACTAACGGAGGGGTTCGCCTGCCCCGCTCGCCACCGGGAGGCTGCATGGAAGAATCTAACTACTGGTCGCGCCTGAACCGTAAACGTCTCAGCCGAAGGGCGGTACTCGGCGCCGGCGCCACGATCGCGCTCGGTGCCAGCGCCGCCGCCATCGTTGGCTGTGGCGGTGGTAACGGTAACGGCAACGGCGGAGGCAACGGAGGCACCGACGGTACCCCCAAGCCGCACGTATACGGTCCGCCGGTGGCCGGCGGTAGCATAACGCAGGGCCGGCTGCTCAACGTGCTCGGCATCGATCCGCACATCGACCTAACAGGACTCGACATCGACCAGCGGATCTATAGTTACCTCTACAGCTGGAAGCCGTTCGACGAGACGGCGATCTTCAACAATTTCGCCGAGAGCGTGGAGATGCCGAGCCCGGACCACACGGAGTTCATCTTTCATCTACGCCAGGGCGTAAAGATTCAGCCACAGAGCGACAATCCGGCCAAGGGCGAGGAGTTGACGTCCGCAGACGTCAAAGAGAGCTTCGTCCGGCGCGGCACCGCCATCACGGCGCCCGACAAGCGCTTCCCGCTGAAAATCTCGGGCGCAGGCACAACGGGTCCCCAACACGAGGCCGGGCTTAGAGCGGCGCTGCAGACGCCTGACCCGTACACGTTCTCTTTCAAGATGACAAAACCGCATGTGCCAGCTTTTCGTGAGATGTCAAACCCAACGTGGGCGATCGTCCCGGCCAAGGTGATCGACCAATACGGTACGTTCCAGGCCAATGGTCTCGGCCAGAAGGCGTGGGGCAGCGGTCCATACATGCTCAGTGAGTTTCGGGGGACCGAGCGCATAATCCTCACGAGGCACCCGGAATACTTCCTCAACCCGCGACCGTGGCTGGAGGAGATCCGGTACATCATCATCACCGAGCCACAGTCTCTGCTCGCCGCGTTCGACTCGGGTCAGCACGACATCAACGGGGCCCTGATGAACAGGGCACAGGGCGAAGAGCGAATGAAAGACCCGGACCTCGTCGTCGTGAAGGCGCCTACGCGATTCTACCCGGTAATCCACTTCAAGACGCACCCCAGTCAGCCCTTTTCTGACATCCGCGTACGAGAAGCGATCGACATCGGGATAGACCGTGACGAGATCGTCGACCTGATCTGGGACGGGGAAGGCAACTATAACGGACCCGTCCAGTGGCTGCAGGCGAGATTCTCGCTCCCGCAGGACGAGCTGCGAACGGCCCAGCCTTTCGATCCTCAGCGAGCGCGGCAGCTCTTGAGCGCCGCCGGCTACGAAGAGGGCTTCGAGGCGAAGATGAAGATCCCCAGGGTGCCGGGCGCTCCGTTCATCGCCGACCTGTCCGCCCTGCTGAAGGACCAGCTGAGCCAGATTGGAGTGAATTTGCTTCTCGACGAGGTTGAGCTGGGCACATTCATCGCCAATGTAATCTTGCCCGGCAACTTCGACATGGCCTTCTTCCCGAATCTGCCTTACGATGAGCCGGACCGACCGCTGAGCTTCTACCATACCCGCGGCGTGACGGGCGTGGGCAACTGGAACAACTACAGCAATATCGAGATCGACAAGCTGATCGACTCCCAATCGGTGGACTTCGACGAGCCGCACCGCATCGAGACAATCCTGGAGGTGCAGCGGATGATCCTAAAGGAGCATGGACCTCAGATCACGATGCCGGGCGGCAACTTCTACGCCGCACGCTGGAACTACGTATACTTCCCGTTCGAGCTGGGCGTAGACCCCGGGGAAGGCGCGCTCAAGGATGAAGAGATCGGTCCTGAAGGCGCCGACATCTACAGCACTGAGGAGGCATAGTCGGGTCGGGCTGTCAATGAAGCCGGCGGTCATCTGAGGCATGCGAGACTACATCATTCGCCGACTGCTCATCCTGATCCCGGTTATGATTGGGGTCAGCCTCCTCACGTTTGCGCTGTTCAACATCATCCCGGGTGACGCCTGTGTACTGAGACTCGGCTTCGGCTCGACACCCGAAACCCTGAATGACTGCCGGGAGCAGCATGGCCTGAACCGGCCGCTGTTCCCGATCACGGTGAACTCCGACCTCCCGGTCATACACCTGCAGGAGAGCCAATACGGTGGCTGGCTCTGGGATATCATCGCGCATCAGGACCTCGGCGAGTCGCTGGCTGAAGGCGGCGCCAGGGTGTCCACCGAACTCGAACGCAGGCTGCCGATCACACTTGAATTGATGATCGTGACGATCATCTTCGCCCTTCTGCTCGGGATTATTCCGGGGATGGTTTCCGCTATCCGGCCGAACACGCCGATCGATTGGGTCGCTCGCGTCGTCAGCGTTCTCTGGCTCTCGATTCCATCGTTCTACTTAGCGATTCTGATGATCACGTTCGGCCTCCTGTGGTTTGGCTGGACGCCTCCGCAATTCGGGACTGGGTACGTACCGTTCTATGAGGACCCATGGATCAACTTTCAGCAGTTCTTCTTCCCGGCGCTGGTTCTGTCCGTCGGGATCGCGGCGGTCATCATGCGGCTTACACGCTCGGCGATGCTCGAGGTCTTGCGCAACGACTATATTCGAACGGCCTGGTCCAAGGGCCTACGCGAACGGACGGTCGTCTGGCGGCATGCTCTAAAGAACGCACTGATCCCGGTCGTCACGCTCATCGGGCTGCAGATCGGCGCTCTGATCGGGGGAGCGGTCATCATCGAGTCGGTCTACAACCTGAACGGCGTCGGGAAGTACACGCTGGAAGCGATCATCCGCCGCGACCTATTTGTGGTCCAGAGCCTCACGCTGATGTTCGCCGCAGTCTATGTGCTGTGCAACCTGATGGTTGACGTCGCCTACGCGTGGCTCGACCCGCGGATCCACTACAACTAAGGAGACTTATGGCGCGCGAGATCGCATTGCCGCTGGAGCTGGAGGAAGAACGGCCGGGACAGCGACGGCGCCTGGGAAAGATGCTGCAGACGGCGCGCCGGCACCCGCTGGGGGTGTTCGGCCTGATTTGCATCAGCCTGCTCTTCTTCTGCGGCATCTTCGCTCAGTTGAGCTTCTTCGGTATTGGTCTCAGCATCACGCCATACAACCCGATCGATGTAATAAGAGAAGTGCGCACATTCGGCGTGCTCGCAGAGCCAGTTGACGCGAGTGACGACAAGCTCGTCGTGTCAGATTCGACGGTCGAGGCCGGCACTAACTTTAACATCGACCAAGAGCGAATTAGCGTAATCACGGTTCTCAGCACAACGTCCGAGGGCACTACGATCCTGGTTCGGCGAGGCTCATCACCAGAGTCGCATGGCCAGGGAGCCGCGCTTCAACTCGACACCGCAATACCCAATGCCAAGCCTTCGCGGAGTCATCCGTTTGGGACTGACCACAACTCGAGAGATGTCCTCAGCCGTACGATCTTCGGCGCCCGCATCTCTCTGCTCATTGGCCTCGTGGCAGTCAGTACCGGCGTGTCTGCGGGCGCTGTGTTAGGGGTGATATCCGGCTACTTTGGCAAGGTCATCGACAGTATCTTCATGCGCGGCGTCGACATCCTGCTCGCCTTCCCGGCGGTTGTGCTGTTGCTTGCCATCATCACGGTGTTCGGCGACGAGGACTCTACTGTGCGTAGATTCCTGGCGAACAGTACGCCGCTTCCCGAGCGCGACTTCTTAGGTATTCCCAACTTCCTCGACGTATTCATCGTCGCTCTGGCGATCGGTCTTGCCGTAGCGGTGTTCACGACGAGAGTGGTGCGAGGGGCCGTGCTGTCCATTAAGGAAAACGTGTACGTTGATGCGGCTCGCGCCATGGGTGCGAGCGACGCCCGCATCATGATGCGGCACATCTTCCCGAACATCGTAGCGCTCGTGGTCATCCTCGGGAGTGTCCTACTCCCGGTTGCTATCCTGGCTGAGGCGACGATCAGCTTCCTGGGCATCGGCGTGCCGATCCCAACACCTTCCTGGGGCGCCGACCTGAGCGACGAAAAGAGCCGCAGCCTGATGCTCGAGGGCTACTGGTGGCCGGTGTTCTTCCCCGGCTTCGCGCTGAGCCTCGTCGTGCTCGGCTTCAATATGCTGGGTGATGCCTTCCGCGATCTGTCTGACCCGCGTCTGCGCGGGAGCGGCCTCGGAGGAGGAGGTGGCGGTCGCGGCGGCGGCGTTGCGATGTAGCATGAGCCTGAGGGCCGGGCGCCGTGGAGCGGCGGTGGCCCGCCAAGCGAACTGAATAGAATGCGCGATTACATTATCAGACGCCTGCTCCTGCTAGTGCCCATCATGCTGGGCGTGGCACTCCTGACATTCCTGGCATACAGGATCATTCCGGGCGACGCTGCCATTTTGCATTGCCAGTTGGAATGCACGGAGGAAACCCTCAATGCGTTGCGTCATGAGTTCGGGCTGGACAAACCTCCGCTTCCCATATCGGGAAGCCACGACGCTCCGTTCGTCGAGTTCCATAAGCACAGTCAGTTTGGGGACTGGCTTGCGGATGTGCTCCGGGGCGATCTTGGCACGTCTCTTACCTACCGGACCGCCGTGACAGATGAGCTCGGGCGCCGGGTGCCGATCACGGTTGAGCTCTTGCTCATGACGGTGATTCTAGCTCTGGTACTGGGCGTTCCGCTTGGCGTGCTTTCAGCGATCCGGCCTGCCACGCCAATCGACTGGTTATCTCGCGTTACCAGCGTCTTTTTCCTGTCCCTACCCTCTTTCTACCTGGGGATACTGATGATCTTTGCCGGTGTTGTCTGGTTTAGTTGGACGCCCCCTCAATTCGGTCGAGGGTACGTAGCCTTCTACGACGATCCCTGGGTGAATCTTCAGCAATTCTTCTTCCCCGCCCTTGTTCTGGCGCTCGCGGAGTCTGCGGTCTTGATGCGCCTCACCCGGTCGGCAATGCTGGAGGTGTTGCGCAACGACTACATCCGAACGGCCTGGTCCAAAGGGTTGCGGGAGCGGACCGTTGTCTGGCGACACGCGCTCAAGAACGCCATTATCCCTATTGTTACAGTGATAGGGTTACAGATCGGCGGGCTGCTGGGAGGCGCTGTGATAGTTGAGTCGCTATATAACCTAAACGGCATGGGCAAGTACACGCTGGAGGCGATCATCCGGCGGGACCTATTCGTGGTTCAGAGCGTGACGCTGCTATTCGCCGCTAGCTATGTGCTCGCGAACCTCTGCGTTGATCTGACGTACGCGTGGTTGGACCCGCGCATCCGCTACGCTTAGCGCTCTCAGACGAATAGCTCGATCCGTTTTCGCAGCTCTTCCCGCGCGATCCTGAACGCCTGTGTGAGGGGAACGCCGCGCGCCTCGGTGTCAGACGGGTCCTCGATATCCCAGTGCAGTCGCTCGCCGTTCCCCGGGAAAGACGGGCATACCTGCCGAGCCGAGTCGCACACCGTGATCACGTAGTCGAAGTTCCACCCCGCGAATTCGTCGACGGACTTAGAGCGCTGTCCGGAGATATCGATCCCGATCTCACGCATCGCTTCCACCGTCAACGTAGACGTCCCGCTCGGAAGGGTGCCGGCGCTGTAGACGTCGAAGCGATCACCAGCGAGGTGGCGGAGCAGACCCTCCGCCATCTGGCTACGGGCGCGATTGCCGGTGCAGACGAAGAGGACGCGCGCTCTCTCGGTCGTCACCGTCCGTCCTCAAGCGCGTGCGCGACGATCTCCATATCCTTGTCGCCGCGTCCCGACAGGCAAACGAGTATGCATTGCTCGCGTGGCAGGGTCTTGGCCAGTTCCGCGGCGTAGTACATCGCGTGG
>Ga0209324_10003898_pt1 | contig 10254 bp, 10 predicted proteins | sample Rifsed19ft3_FD_184015 | JGI IMG/M metagenome (GOLD analysis project Ga0209324, IMG submission 184015) | Soil microbial communities from Rifle, Colorado, USA - sediment 19ft 3 (version 2) | ecosystem: Environmental > Terrestrial > Deep subsurface > Rock core/Sediment | place: Rifle, Colorado...
ACCCGGTCAATTAAGTGATTCTAACACATCCTTCACAATCAAGATGGTGCGCGTCCCGTACAGCTTGCGGCGTTCCAGGGCAGCCTCGATCACTTCTCTAAGTTCGGCTTTCCCTGCCAGCACCGCCGACAGGGTCTCAAAGTGGCTCTTGGTCTGATTGGCGATGATCTGCGCCAGGGTGGTCTTGCCGCTGCCAGGCGGATCCCAAAGGATGATCGACGAGAATAGACGATCGGCCTCGGGCGTTAACAAACAGCGCTTGGCGCGCTGCAACAGGCGCCCCTGGCCGACGATCTCCTCTTGTCCGACGATCGCTGCTTGCAGCGCCTTGTCCAGCGTGCGCGGCCGCATGCGCGCCGCCAGCGGCGCTTCGGCTCTCATGCGTTGTTGCATGGCGTGGGAGAAGAGATCCATGGCCCGATTATAAACGGTTGAGACCCATTATTTGAGATTATCAAATCCTGTGCGCGCCGCTTCCAGCGCAGCCGGGTCTTTCCACCTGCCGGTCAAGATCAGCCTGCGCGCATCCACAGCCTCACCGACGACGCGGTAAAAATGCAGCTTCTTCTCTGGCACGTGATACTCGGCCATGAGCTCGCGGATGTTAGACATGATCTGCGCTTCGATCTGGCCATCAGGGGCGGGGCGGTACACCAGGCCATCCTCCCGACAATACCAGTTGCCGCACTGACAGTACACGGCAATCCCGCCATCGGTCAACTCCCAGGAACGAACAGCGATCTCGCGCTTTTTCACCATCACGTAAGCCGAGACCAGGGGCTTGGCCGCACCAAAATAGATATCTACGTAATCGCCAGTGGGGCCGGCGACGGGTTTTTTGACAGATGTTGTCCTGGCTTTGGGTATTCCCCTTTTTTTGGCAGCTTTACGCCGCGCGGCGAGTTCTGCCCCGTGGGGTGTCGGAACCGGGGCTGCCGCGGGCGCAGCTTTCTCGAGGGACGCGGCGGCTTCGGGAGAAGCCGCCTGGATGCGCTGCGGCTCGCCATTGGCGGCATGGCACAAGTTAACGTGCTCGTGGCAGGTGACGCGCTGGCACTCAGGGCAGCGCGCTAAACTATGAACGCACACAGGCCGGGCGCATACCACGCAGTTTTGCAGGCTCTCGGCGCATTTCTGGCAGAAAGTGCGCTTGCATTCGACGCACTGCGGAGCCAGGCAGGCGGCGTGCGCCAGGTGGCCGTTCTCGCACAGGTGCAGCTCCTCGCCCGGCAGGCCACATATGTCGCATGCAAGCGGCTCGACGGTGTGGCGCAGCGGATCCCAAGCCACCTGCCGCTGCGAGGCGGCGGTGCGCTTCTTGATTTCCACCTTCAGATCCAGCTTGGGCTGGGCGATCACCGCCAAGTTGACCAGTTCTAAATCAACTCGCAGGCGATATTTCTGCACCACGTCGGCCAGCTTCGCCTGGCGTTCGGTCTCGATGGCGGACAGCTTGGCTTCCAGAGCTGGGCGGTGGTCTGCGTCGGCTTTTTGCAGCCGTTTTTCAGCGTCCTTCTGCAGATCGTCGTAATACTGGCTCAGGCGGGCGTGGTCGAGCTCCAGGAAACGACGCAAGCGCTTTTCCAGGCTTTGCAGGGTGTCACCCAAAGCAATGCGGGCGGCCAGGCGGGCGCGTTCCAGGAGAGGATGCAGCACCTCCTCGGAGAGCGGATTCGCCGGGGGCCTGGGCAACCATGCCAGTTCAGCTGGGTCGAGGTGCTTGAACTGGTTCACCACGTCCAGGACGGCCAGGCGTTCGATGTCGTCGCTCTTCACCGGGTAACCGCTTTGCAGGTGCATCCAGATGGGCAGGATCAGTTCGCGCTTCTCGTCGGCGATCAGGCTGGCCTTGAAGTTGAAGCGCACGTAATGGTACAACCGCCGCCGCTCCACCGCGTCGGGAACGGGGAACAGTTTAGCGTTGGGCAGCCCCACGGCTTTCTCGATGACCGAAAACAGCCCTGGTTTTTCCAGGCGGACGTTGTTGACGAAGAACAGCCCGTTGGCCGACTGGCGGCGCAGCTCCTCGACGACGGTTTCCACCAGCGGGTGGCCGTAGTGTAAGAGGGTGGCGGCGCTACCTTCGGTGGCAACACTCCCCTGGGTCGCGGAACCTTCCAAGACCGCCCTGTGTTCTTCCTCGGCGAAGAGGAATCTTTGGTGGGCGGGGAACCCCCAGCGGGCGGCGACGTCATCCGGCAGCAGGACCTCGTAAATCCCATAGGCTGGCGGTTCCACCAATCCGCCCACTTGCTGGCAGTAGCCGAGGATCAGGTCTTGGAGTGAAGGTTCCTGGCTCATTCTGAAGAGAAGTCCTCGCCGAACAGGGCTTCGTCGTACTCGCGGGTTTTCTGGTGAGCCTGGCGGGCCTGGAGTAGGGTCTCGCCTAGTTGGCTGAACCCGGCCTGGAGTTCGGCGTCGTTCTGGGCCTGCACCCACACGTCAAGCAACAAATCCTCGAAGTCGCGTTCATCCAACAAGCGACCGAGGATCATGTCCATCTCGCCAATGACCAGCTCGAACATATTGAGCTTCTGGTCAAGCAGTTGCAGCAGGTAATCTTCGATGGTGCCGCGCGCCGAGAGGTTGTAGATGCGTACCTCGCGGGTCTGGCCGACGCGATGAATGCGCCCTACGCGCTGTTCGATGCGCATCGGATTCCAGGGGATGTCGAAGTTGATCATGGTACGACAAAACTGAAGATTTCGGCCTTCGCCGGCGGCCTCGGTGGAGAGCAGTACCTGGGCGCGTCCCTGGAAATCGGCGATAGCCTGTTGTTTGGCGGCAATGTCCAGTGCGCCGTGATAGGTGACGAAATCTATCCCCATCATGCGCAGACGCTCGGCGAGCAAGCCGAGCGTGCGGCGGAAGTGAGTGAAGAGGAGCACTTTTTCGGTTTTGTCGGCGTGGAAGATAGTGGAGAGTAACTTTTCGAGAGCGTCAGCCTTGGCCCAGGTAGGAATGCGGGTGGCCTGCTCGGCCAGGGCAAGCAGGTGATCACGTTGGCCGGCAGTGGCGGCGCGGCTGGCGAGCGAGCGCAGGGTGGACTCGGCGGCCTGGGGGCTGCTGCCGATTTCGCGTTGGAGGGTAAGGAGGGCAAAGCGGTCTACCTGGCGCAAGGATTCTCCCTCAATCCCACGCAACGTACTTTGTTGCCCCTTTCCCCCGCTGGGGGAGGGGAGCGTCCCCAACTGTTTGCGTACCATTCCGCTGACGGCGGCGTAGAATTCAGCCTCCTGCTGGGTCAATTGCAAACGCACCGTGCTGGCCTGGCGCGGCGGCAGATTGATGTTGACCTGGCCCCGGCTGTGGCGCACCATCACGTCGCCAAGCAGCTCGCGCAATTGGCCGCGGTTCTTGGGCTGGCGCGGGTCGCCGCGCGCTACGAACTGCTTGCGGAACTCGCGCGGCGTGCTGAGCTGGCCTGGCTTGAGCAGGGTGATCAGGTTGTATAGCTCGTCGAGGTCGTTTTCCACCGGGGTGGCGGTGAGCAGCAGGATGAATTTGCGCTGCAAGTCGTTGACGAACTTCCACGAGGCGCTGGCGCGGTTCTTGAGGTGGTGCGCTTCGTCCACAATGACCAGGTCGTAGGGGATTTGGACGAGGCGGGCGCGGTGATCGGCGCGGCGGGCGGTGGCGAGGGATGCTATCAGACGCGGGAAGCGCTCCCAGCCCTCGAGGCCAGCGGCGCGGAATTCCGGGTCGGCGGTGGTGACGAAATTGGGCAGGCCGAACTTGGTGGCCAGCTCCTCGCGCCATTGTTCCACCAGCGCCGCCGGGGTGACCACCAGCACGCGCTGGACTACGTTGCGGACGAGGTATTCTTTGAGCACCAGGCCGGCTTCGATGGTTTTGCCCAAGCCCACCTCGTCGCACAACATCCCCCGCCCGCGGAAGTGGCGCAGAGCGATCTGGGCGGCGCGCACCTGGTAGTCGAAGGGGGTAAATTTTAGTAGGTCGAGGCATACCAACTCATCGAAACCGCTTACCAGCAGGGCATGTTCGGCTTGCAGGCGCAGACGGTACAGCTCGCGGCTGGCAAACTGCCCCCGGCTGAGGGACTTCCACAGCGCCTCGGGGACAGGGTGCAGGCGGATTTCGAGGTCAGAAACCGAATTGAAGGGAGAAAGCGGCATGAGCATTCAGTGTTTTCAGAACGATCGCTCCGAGAACAGCCGGTCGGCCTCGGGCGTTAACAAACAGCGCTGGGCGCGGCGAAGCAGCCGCCCCGAGCCGACGATCTCCTCCTGTCCGACGATCGCTGCTTGCAGTGCCTTGTCCAGCGGGCGCGGGCGCGCCGCCAGGGGGGCTTCGCTGCGCATGCGTTGTTGGTGGGCGTGGGTGAAGAGGTCCATGGGGGGAATTATATACCATTCAGACCTGGCTAGCCGCGACTTCTGTTAGACGGAACATTAGTGTTAAAATTAGATTCGGTTACGAAAGGAGCCAGAGAAGAAGAATTACAGGATGATATCTCTTATGCCCGTGGTGAGTAACACTTCCCCCTACGAGCCAAACGATACGGAGATATCCCATCGGTTAAATCAGCCATGCTCTCGTTGCGGCAAGAGGTAGGCTTCTTTATCGAGGACAGCTTATTTCAGTCCATTTCGGTGGAAGCCGGCGAGCAGTAAACCACTTCCACGATTATAACGACGCGCTCAAGGCGACTGGGTTGAAAAAGTGGTGGCGAAAGAGCAGTAAGGATTCACGATGACAAACTCAAAGCCTAATCAATTATCGCGGCGTGATTTTCTAAAGTTGAGTAGCACAGCGTCGTTAGGTTTAGCAATGTCGGCTTGCGGGTTTACACCTAAGCCAATAGCAACACCCAAGCGGACGAATACACCATTACCAACGAGTACACTGACACCGACACCAACGCTAACCCCGACGCTGACGCCGACCAACACTCTTGCTTCCACTGCTACTTTAGCCCCAACAGAAACTCCGACCCCGACGGAAACACCAATGCCAGCGCAAATAATATTTAAAGGTGATTTTGAAGATGGACTTAATATTACTGGATTTCCGGGATGGAATAATCTACATACTCATGGAGGAAAAGTTGATATTGTGACAAGTGCTGATGGAGGGCATGCTTTATTAAATTATATAGATGGAAATCCATATTTATTAGATAATGGAGTTTACGAAATAAGAATCGGTCCTGATTGGTTTAATAAAGGGGGTTATAAAAATACTCCTGCAATACCAGCTCCCTGTTCAATTTCGTGTGATGTAACAATTTCTCATGATATGTTAAATACCATTAAAGATAATGATAGACAGGGATACCCTCTCTACTTAAACTTGTTAGGTTTTCATACAAATAGAGTAACTGATGGAGTAGAACGATACAGGTCAGGGTTTAGCTCCGGGTTTGTTTTTAATCCAGATGGTCGTTTATATATGACATCTCACTATGAGGATTTAGGGAATTTTAGTCATTATAGAACCAATAATAGAATAATTCCAGGTGTTGCGGCGAACTTGATGATTATGATAGATAAAGATGGTCATGTCATACCATATGTAAATGGTGAAAGAGCTATTGATAATTTGAACGAAGTGGTTACTATAGATCCTGAATTAGCTAAAGTTGGGTACACTGATGGACATGCAGGAATATTTTTTTATCTGGATGATAATAAACACGTTCCTCAACAAGGAGCATCAGTTATAAACGATAATCTCATTTTTGCCACGTATTAACGCGACTTTCGTTATGACTGACATTGATCGGGGCTGGCACTATACAAATAGTGGTGCTAGAAAAATGCTGCCCAATCATGGCGTCCAGCCGACGCGCTCCGCTTCCCTGCGTGCGCAGCTGATGTGGACCGTTAGGCAGCCAATCGGCTTTCTACTGAAGGAGGTATTATCTCTATGAGTCCAATCCGCCTGTCAAGGTTAGAATCAGCGATCCGCGTCGTCCTTGAGTTCAATGAGGCCTTCAACCGTCATGATGTCGCAGGTATGATGCAGCTTATGAGCGACGATTGTGTCTTCGAAAACACTGTTCCAGCCCCCGACGGCACGCCGTACTCGGGGAAGGAAGCAGTAACACAGTTTTGGCAGGACTTCTTCCGCGAGTCGCCCCAGGCCCATATCAAAATCGAGGAGATTTTCGGACTTGGTTACCGGTGCATTATGCGCTGGAGGTACGACTGGGTGGATGCGGCAGGAATAAAGGGTCATGTCCGCGGAGTCGATATATTCCAGGTGAAGAACGGTGCCATCTGCGAAAAGTTATCCTACGTCAAGGGATAGTGTGGATACGAATAATGTATGCGTTGTTGCATGGCGTGATCGAAGAGGTCCACAGGAGAGAATTATATACCATTCAGACCTGGCTAACCGCAACTTCGGTGAGACGGGGCATTAGTGTTAAAATTAGATTCGATAACGAAAGGAGCCAGAGAAGAAGAATTACAGGATGATATCTCTTATGCCCGTGGTGAGTAACACATCCCCGATATTGAGTCTGGCAGCGATCCAACAGTTAACGCTATGGGCGCACCCGGGTAAAAGCTATGGGATTGAGGCCTGTGGGGGTGTTGGGTGTCCTGCTACGAGCCAAACGAGACGGAAATATCCCATCGGTAAAATCAGCCATGCTCTCGTTGCGGCAAGAGGTGGACATCTTTATCGAGGACAGCTTATTTCAGTCCATTTCGGTGGAAGCCGGCGAGCAGTAAACCACTTCCACGATTATAACCACGCGCTCAAGGCGACAGGGTTAAAATAAGTGGAGGCGAAAGAGCAGTAAGGATTCACGATGACAAACTCAAAGCCTCATCAATTATCGCGGCGTGATTTTCTAAAGTTGAGTGGCACTGCATCGTTGGGATTGGTCTTGGCAGCTTGTGGTCTTGAGCCGCAACCAACTGGAACGCCCTCGCTCACGAATACACCACTACCTACCAATACCCTAGCGCCGACAGAAACGCAAACACTACCTCCAACGCCTACCCCAACTAATACACCCGAACCTAGCCACACGCCAACTGCGACACCAGAGCCGCCAACGCTTCGTAGTGTTGGTGAGCAGCTGGGTGTTAATTTCGGTACGACAGTTGCTGAAACAGAAAAATGGAAAGACAAAGCTTATCAAGAGGCGGTAGCAAAAAACTTTAATCTCATATATCCAACTGCAGCGTTCCAAAATCAGTTTTTTAATCGATATTCAGCGGATGAATTCATATCCTGGGCATTACACAATCAACAAACACTCTATATCCACGGCCCGATATGGAATAACGATATCCCCGATGAATTACGAAACGCTCCAAAAGAAAAGATTGTTTCGTATATGAAGAAGCGTGCTTCCCTAATCATGGATTATGTAAAAAGTTTACATGAACGTGGAGGCAAGCCCCCTCTTGTTAATTTCTTGAATGAAGCATTTTGGGATGACTTTGTGAATAACACATCAGGTTGGATAGATAGTCCTTTTTACCGTGTGCTTGGAAATAATTTGATGATTGAAGTATATCTATTGTTCTTCAATGCTGGCAAGGAGAGGGGTCTTGAATCTGGAATAGATTATCGACTCCTGTACGTTGATTTCAATATATTTAGAAAAGGTGCTAAAGCAAGAAAGACATATAAAGAAGTTAACCGGGCAAAGGCGGAATTAGCCAAGCGACTCGATAATTCCATAGATCAAATCCAACTAGATATTGGAATACAAGGCAATATGTTCTACGATCCTTCAAAAAGGCCGTTCTACATGCAGGCTCCTCCAACAGAAGAAGAGTTGCGTCAGGCAATAGAATTCTTTAATAGTCTTGGTGGAGATACCCGAATTCATCTGACGGAAGTTAATATACTGGGTATAAAAGATCAACCAGCGATTACCCAAAAATACAAAGAAATATTTAGAACAGCGGTATCAACAGGGTGCAAGACTATAACTTTTTGGGCGGTACTTCGTGACACACCTCCCCCTGGAGAGGAAAATGATCCTTACTGGGCTCCCCAAGGTTTATTCGATAATGGATTCGCACCAACGGCAGAGTATCACAAAATAGTTGAGGAATTACAAAATCTTCTATAAAGTCGAACGACGCAGATTTACACTACTACAAGATGTCTTTCCCTCGCGAACTTTAATGGGCACCCCGATTTTTCGTGGAAACCAGGTTTAAAACAACCCCAACTGCGTTGGCGTGGATTTAACCTGGGCTGCGCGGGCTTCCAGCCAGTCACGCAGTTTTGAGTAGTGTTCAGGGAACGGGTGTGGAAAAGGCAGAGCACCCTTTTGCAGCAGCCGGCGGTTGCCATCCGGCATGGCAGGATGTTCCAGGACATACATTTGAAAGGATAGCCCTGGCGGGTGGCCAGGGCTATCATATTTCAGGTCACGCCAAAACAGCGGTCGGAAACTTGCTTTCCGCACTCTTCAACCACGCGAACGTTTAGTTCTGGCCAACCTCCGGTGCGATTGTCTCAAGAGCTTTCAATTCACGGTAGGTCAACGTCCAAACACTCGACTGATAAATTTTTCCCCAGCCGCCCACCAGCAGAATCGGAGAGAAAGTTACGATGAAGAAGAATGGCAGGCCGATGATGGCGGCGAAGATCCACGGCCAGTAATCGGGTGCGGAGAGCAGGCTGGCAACACCCGCGCTCAATAGAGATGGCACGATTGCTACCACCACGCCACCCACCGCGGTGATGATGGAGACAATCAGCAGGGGGAAGATCAGAATGATGAAGGCGATGCCCCAGGCAATTTTGAGGCCGATCATCACCAGCCACATCACGCCGACGTTTTTCCACTGACGCTTCACCAGCGCTATCGCCATGCGCAGCGCTTCCAGCGCCCCCACGCCTTCGAGCACGGTCATCCGCCAGGCGAAATCACGCAACACGTATAAAACCACCATCAGGATCACTGTGACGAAGATGAACAGGAAGGCCAGGCCGCTACCAGCGATGACACTGCTGATGATGGCCGATTCCACGCCGCCCATGAAGGCAGAGAAGATCCACCAGCCTACCAGACCGAGCACCACGAACAACACTAGCAGGGGGAGATGCACAACGAAGTTGACCAGGAACACCCGCCACGCGGCGCGCGACCAGCCGTATCTCCAACCCTGCCGGAACCCGACCTTGACACCACTCTGCTCGTACTCATCCACCATGCGGATGGAGGCCGTCTCTGCGATATAACGCAGGATGGCGGTCAGAATACTGAGCAGCAAGACCACCACGAAGAACGTGATTGCCACGGCAATGCCCATGCGGAACTCAACGGGATATTGCTCCTGCAACTTCTGAATGCCAGTGCGCATCTGTTGGAAAGCATCATTCACTTTTTCAGCGAAGGTGTCACCCTGCAGGCCCTCCCAACCCTCCGGAGCCTGAATGCTGGAAGGCTGGTTGCGTTGACCACCGTTAAAGGTGTATCTGCTGCTGTTGCCAAGATTGTTGCCACCCATGGCCAGGGCCAGGATGAAACCGAAAACCCACAACATCCTGTAGTTCCACAGGATATGCCAGGAACGCCTCAGGATTTTTTGGATGTCGAACATGGTACACACTCCTTTTTGATTTATTGGCTTATATTCAAACGGTTACCGTGCGTTTTGAACCGATTGACGCATTAGGATTGGGAAAAACTTCCCACACTTTGGGAGGGCTGAGGCTGGTGACGTAGCCACCAGGATAACAGCCAGCCCAAATAGGACACTGCCAAAATAGCTTGGGGGATCAGTCTCCCCGCCAGCTGTACGATGAACAAATTGGCATCATTCAACGCTGATAAAGTCTCTCGCCCCAGAGCGCCCAGTTGGTTCCCGAACAGATTCATCACTGTGGCGATCCATTTCATCTGGAGCGGATTACCCTGTAACCAGGCCAAATTACCACCGAGCAGACCAGTATCTGCGGCGAGGGTGACCACCGAACTGAGCGAAAGCGTGATGTTGATGAAGAGCCAAATCCCCAGCAAACCGACCGGGATCAGCCACCAGCCGATTTTGAGCGCGTTGCGGGGTTGAGGCTGTTCGGATCCTCGCGGCATGCTGAGGGCGAGATTGGCGACGAAGCGCTCGGTAAGGAGAAAATCACCATTGGAAGCGGTATCCTGCAGCAGGGCGGAGAGATTCCGTATCTCATCCAGTTCGGCCTGGCATGTGGCGCACTCGGCCAGATGTCCCTCGATCTGGCGCAAACGCGCGCCGCGCAGTTCGCCATCGTGGTAGGCTCCCAGCCATTCAGTGACATGATTAGCCATTTTCA
>Ga0209324_10003903_pt1 | contig 10239 bp, 10 predicted proteins | sample Rifsed19ft3_FD_184015 | JGI IMG/M metagenome (GOLD analysis project Ga0209324, IMG submission 184015) | Soil microbial communities from Rifle, Colorado, USA - sediment 19ft 3 (version 2) | ecosystem: Environmental > Terrestrial > Deep subsurface > Rock core/Sediment | place: Rifle, Colorado...
CTGCGTAAGACCGCAAAAAATCAACGACATCACTTCTGATTATTTTATATTTTTCATCCTCGATTTTTAAGCAGTTGATATTATAACTTATAAGCCCTATTGATTCAAAACTCTTATCAACAAAATATGCAAGGCTGCAGTTCCTGCTTAAGGATTCGATCCCTAATGAACCTGTTCCGGCAAACAGATCCAGAACGTTTGACCCTTCTATTCTACTTCCAAGAACGTTAAAGATACTTTCTTTTACATTGTCTAAAGTAGGCCTGATTTTATAATCCGATGGGGGTTTTAGTTTTCTGCCCTTGAATTTACCTGAAATAATTCTAATAGTTCATCACCATCTAAAAAATCATTCGATTGAAAATATATAAGGATATAAGGGTTGCTCACCCTTATGTACTTCTATGTCCAAATTGGGAAAATATTCTTTAATCTTTTTTTTAATATTTTCAATATCTTCAGGTTTATGATCCTTACCAGTATAAAAAGTAATGACTTCCTCGGTGGAATCTGAAATATCCCTTATGAGGTCGACAGTTGCATCCACGACGTTATCGCATATTATTCTGACTTTACCGTTTGAAAGGCCTATGTATGCTCCCTTTTTTATCTCGCCTACCGTGATGAGATTAGCATCTCTGACTGCCTGGGTTACTTCTCCGTCTTTGGTTCTTCTGGCAGCTTCCTCCATATTGGATATATTTTCTTCCATATCTGCATCAGGATTATACCGGAGTATGGCTGATATTCCTGCCGGTATGCTTCTTGTTGGTATTATATAAATACTTCTTTTCTTGACGATTTTTTTTGCCTGATTTGCAGTCAGTATGATGTTCTTATTATTTGGAAAAATAATGACTTCGGAAGATTCGGTACTATTTATTGCTTTTACTATATCGTAAGTTGATGGATTCATGCTCTGCCCGCCGCTTACTATAATATCCACCCCGATACTTTTGAATACTCCTTCCAGCCCTGCACCGTTTACCACAGCTATGAGAGCCCTTCTTTCTTCCGCTTTCTCTCCGGTCGTTTCTTCTTTTCCTGCTGCTTCTGTTCTCTGATCCTCCATATTATTAATCTGGATCTCGTGAAGTGTACCTTCCCGGAGCGCCGTTCTCAGAACCCTATGCGGCTGGTTCGTATGTACATGTATCTTGACCAGATTTTTATTGCCAACCACCAGAGCACTGTCCCCAAAGGTTTCGATTCTTTCCCTTAATCTTTCTAGATCTATGCGACTACCCTTTAATAAAAATTCTGTGCAATAAGTATATTTGATCTCGTAGTTTCTCTTTACCTCATTCAGACTATCCTTTCCTGCATCAGGTATATTTACCCCCCCTCCACTTTCCGGATTATTGCTTTTTGAATTATTGCTGCTGTTGTTATCGCTGCTGCCGGGTCCGGAAGAAGCACTTCCTACTTTTATAAGTGTCCTTTCTAATTTTTTATTTATGCTGCCAATATCGGTAAGAGCTTTTCTGGCTCCAATCAATATATCCAGAATACCCTGCGCTCCTGCATCAACCACACCTGCTTTCTTCAGGACAGGCAGAAGAAAAGTGGTTCTTTCAACAGATTTTTCGGTTTCGAAAATGATTTTATCAAGGAGTTCCGTCAGTTCTATTTTATCGGTATCATTGGTCGAATTATAAACAAATTCGCAGATATCTTTTATGGTCGTAAGCATGGTGCCTTCGGTTGGGTCCTGGACGGAATCATAAGCCAGATTCCTTGAGGATTTCAGGGCTTCTCTTATCACTTCTATGCTGATGCTGTCATATTTTATAATAACATCGAAAAAACCTTTAAGTATTTGAGATAATATAACACCGGAATTTCCTCTGGCGCCCATCAATGCTCCGAATGAAGCTTTTTCCAGAACATTTTTCAGGGAAAAATCATTAAGTTTCGAGAGTTCTTCCCTTATTGAATTTAAAGTTAGCAGCATATTGGTACCGGTGTCTCCATCAGGGACAGGAAACACATTCATATCATTGATTTTTGCTTCGTTTTTTTTGAAATTTTCTATTATGATATCAATGACTTTTTTTAAATCCCGGTTATCTATTTCATTAACCATAGTTCCCACCGTTTCAAGATCAAATGATTAAATATTTAATATTCTATACCAGAATTTGCTTCATTTCTATTTAATTAACACTTCACTTCTCCGCTGGATATTTTCTATATCCTTTAAGACTTTACTTATCAAAAAATGTTTCTAATTGCGCCTGATTACTTTTTTGTTTACTTTCCAATTCACCTTGAAAAGTAAACAATAAAATGCTAATATTCCTTCCTGGTCTATTATATTAATTAAAATAAATAATCTCCTTTGATTTAAGTATTTTTAAACATAAAGGAGAAAACAGGAGAAAAAATGTCCAGATTATGCGAAATTTGTGGTAAAAAAACATCTTTTGGAAATAGTGTAAGCCACTCACATAAAAAGACCAGAAGAATCTTTAAACCAAACATACATAAAACCAAGGTTGAATATAAAGGTCAGGTAAAGACTATGAATATCTGTACCAGCTGCCTGTCTTCCGGTAACGTTAAAAAAATAGTTTAAAGTTCCAGCTCAAGATAGGACTCGTTTGTTTTATACCCCATCTTCTTGTACAATCCGCAACCAAAGCGTGAAGCATGTAGGCCGATCCTTCTTACATTTTTACTCCTGGCATACTCATGCAAGAGTTCCATAATTTTCTTTGCAATACCTTTACTCCGATGTTCGGCGTCTACATAGATATTTAAGATATAAGCGTGTAGATTTTTCTTGTGTCTTGGACTTGGCGGTCTTTCTTCAAACAATATGGTCCCACACCCAACAGCAGTCATATCAATAAATACAATGATACTGTAATGGTTTTTGTTATCTAAATCATCAAGATAATAGCGCGTGCACTTTTCAACAATTTCGGCCTTTCTTTCACCCAGATTGTCCTCCGGAAATATATCATTAAACATTTTGAAACGATACTCTGCTAAAATAGCAGCATCTTTCTTTTCTGCTTTTTTGAAAGATAATTTATCCATGCCTTATAAATAGTTTTTATATTGCTACTCCTGTTCCTCCACCTATATCAAGCATTTTTTGCGAAGTATTATTCATATTTCTAAGAATGATATCTTGGGTTCTTATTCTTTCTAGAGAATGTTGATTCTTAAGACGACTATCCTCATCATAGAATGAGTAGTGATCAATAATATTATTAGTCATTTTGTCCCTTTTCTAAACGGTAAATATCCGTTGTATTTCGCTTAACTCGTTTTTATGCGAATTGTTTTCATCTAATAAATTCAACTAATATATTATATTAAACCTTTACTTAACTATTAATAACTCAAATACATCATATTTTAACGAAACCAGATAATTGCAAATGTGCTATCTTATCTTAAAAATGATGTGTAGTCAGATTTCTTTAATTTCCAATTCAGGGAAGGGATAATGTTTTACATTTTTAGTAACCAGTGTTAAACCATATACCATTGCTGCAGCTGCAATAATTACATCGGAAATAGCCAGTGCCTTACCTTTTTTGGCATACTTTTGTTTCAGTCTTCCGGCTAATCCAGCAATTTCTTTATTTACTTCAAGATAATAGAGGCTTTCAATAAATCTATCTGTCTTTTCCTTTTCTTTCTCCTTCATCCCGGCATAAACTTCGGCAATGTTTATACAACAACAACCTGCAATGTCACCCTTCATTCCTATTTCTTCCAGATAGGAATTAACTTTTTTATTACCGCGAAGGTGTTCGATTATTACTGTGGTATCCAATAGATACTCGGCCATTATGATATATCCTCTAGTCTTTTTTTGTCTTCATCTCGCAGGCGTCTTACCCAGTTTTTAACCCCTTTCTTGAATTCAGCATGATCTTCATCCTTCCAGGCGCCTGCTGTTTCCTTTACAGCATTAATAAAGTTCAATCTTTGTATTTCTTTTCTTATGGCTTCTGCTACGAACCGGCTGCGTTTTCTTTTTCCCAAAAGCCTGTCTATTTCTTCTACCAGTTCACCGGGTATCACGACATGTGTTCTTATTTTTATATTCATATCAATCTCTTGTTAATTAATAAGTATACATTTTATGTTAACATATTATGGGACTTTGTCAATTGAAGTAAGAGATCAGTTTTATAAAATCACTCGTGATTTTCAATAAGACTTTATGATTTTTTTAGAAGGCTGCAGACAAAGCCGGCTTCACTTTCAAAATAATATGGCATGATCTCAAAGCAGGTTTCTTCACTTTTTTCCGGTATATTTTCTTTTGAATCCAAAATTAATCTCAGCTTATCCGGAATACCTGGCTTCTCTACAATATATTTTCCTTTAAATTCTTTCAAAAACCTGTCTATTACCTGTTGATTTTCTATTGGTGACAGGGTGCAGGTGTAAAAAATGATTCTTCCTCCTGTTTTTAGATAATCATCACAATTTATTATCATTCTGTATGAAATTTCCGAAAGACGCACCAGATCATCCATCGTCTTATTATATTTTGCATCAGGATTCTTTGAAATTGTCCCGAAAGCGCTGCAGGGTACATCGATTAAAATCTTGTCGAAATATCCCTTACAACTATCAGGTTTGCTGCTTTCCAAAAAATCCTTTTTCGTCACATCTGCTTCTATAAGCTTTACATTCTTTATATTTAACCTTCTAAGATTATCCTCCAATATTTTTAGTCTCTTTCTGCTTATATCAACCGCAGTTACTTCTCCTTTGACTCCAATCAACTCGGAAATATATATGGTTTTTCCGCCGGGTGCAGCGCACGTATCAAGTATTTTTTCACCCTTTTGTGGATTCATAAAATATCTTACCGCTATTTGAGAAGACAAATCCTGAACCGAAATAAGACCTCTCCTGTAAATACCGGTTTCTGAAATATCCTGAACACTGGAAACTTCTATGGAATCTTCTAATATATTATTTTGAGATACAATTGACTTCATGCCCGACTCTTTCAATATCTCTTCCCTGGTGATTTTCTCTTTATTGAATCTCAGATAGGTATGCGGATTTTCATTAAGCGACCCGCAGATAAGAGCAGTCTTTTCAATCCCATACCAGGTGGTCCAGTATTTAATTAGCCAGTCCGGATAAGAGTAATCGATACTCATTCTATCAGCCACATCTTTTACCTGTTTTTTGATTTCTCCGTTTATAAACGAATCTATATCGGGGGTTGAACTTATTTTGCGAAGTATTGCATTAACAAATTTAGAGGAAGATATGGAAGCATTCTTCCTGGTTAACTCGACACTTTCATTGACCGTTGAGTAAGATGGGATCTTATCCATATACAACAATTGATAGACTCCCATACGCAGAATGTTGATCACCGTAAAATCTATATCTTTTATATCCCTATCCGAAAATAAAGAAAGCACAAAATCGATTTTAAGATAATATCTTACCGTGCCCTTGGCAATATTAAAAACAAAGCGCCTGTCAAGTCCGGATAATTCATAAACTTCAAAGAAACTGTTTATTATGTCTTTCAGGGATTTTTTTTCTTTAAAATATTTGGTCAGGATAAGAAGAGCGACTTTTCGCGGATTGATTCCGATTCTTTTCCCGGTTCTTTTTTTGGCTCTTTTTTCATTCAAAACTCTCACCGGCCTCAAGCCTGTATCCGTTGATAAAATCAACTGAAGACATTGTCCTTTTACCCTCGGGCTGCAGTAACTCGATTTTTATCATTTCATTACCGTTGCATCTGACCAGGATTCCTGTTTTCTTATCAGCCGCAACTATAAGACCGTTTTTCTTATTTTTAGTAGTCCTTGATATATCGATCTTGATATTATCCGGATAAGCATTGGCAGACGAATCATTTAATGCAGTCGCTTTAAGTACTTTGATTCTTAAACCTTTCCAGAGAAAATAAGCGCCCGGACTTGAACTAAAAGCTCTGATCCTGTTTACTATTTTCTCTGCGCTGCTGTCCCAGTCTATCTTAAGGTCATCTTTTGTAATTTTATAACTAAAAGTAGCATTTTTCTCATCCTGTGAATATGGCTTTATCTTTCCGGTTTCCGCAAGGCCGAGAACTTTAACAAGAAGAGGCTTTCCAAATTCAATCGATTTTCTCTCCAGGCTGTCCCGGTTATCATCTGCTTCTACTTCGAATTTTACCTGGGCATATATTGCACCCTTATCTACTTCCGGTACCACCTCGATTATGCTGACCCCTCCCACTCTGTCACCATTCAACAGTGTACTAATAATAGGTGTGGGACCTCTATATTTCGGAAGAAGCGAGGGGTGTACATTGAACCAGCGTGCAGCTGTCAGCTCAAATAATTTTTCAGGAAATATTTTTCCAAAAGAAGCTACTACCACCGCATCAGGTTTCAACTTATTAAACCTATCATAAAAACTATCGTCGAATTTCTCTATCTGTATAAAATCGACCCCCAGTTCAATAGCTTTGCTTTTTACAACATTGGGGCAGGTCTTTCTTCCCCTGCCCGCAGGTTTATCGACAGTAGTCACAACCAGGGATATACTATGTCGTGATTTATATATTTCTTCCAGGAATGGCACTGAAATTTCGGAAGAACCAAAGAATAATATTTTCAAAAGAAGTCTCCTTATTTTTTTACAATATTTGATTTGATCTCACTAATCTTCGTAAGTAGTTCCCTTCTTGATTTCCGGTCAAGACGGTCTATATACAGTATTCCATCCAGGTGATCGACTTCATGCTGAAATATCCTTGCCAGCAATTCCTCTGCTACGAGTGCGATATCTTTGCCTTTGCGGTCTTTTGCCTTTACTTTGACTTTTGAAAACCTATTGACATTAAAATCCTTGATGGAATAAATACTCAGGCATCCCTCATTGCTCTCTATCTTCTTCTTATCCAAAACCTCGATTTCCGGGTTTATAAATATCTTAATCTTATCATCAAAATTAACGGCAATTACTCTTCTGGTTATCCCTATCTGAGGAGCGGCAAGACCCACTGCACCTTCTTCTTTTAACGTATCCATCATATCCTTGATAAGACTTGCGAGCTTATCATCTATATTTTCCACTTTTTTACTTTTTTCTCTTAAAACCGGATCGCCTATTTTTCTGATTTCTTTAATTGCCATTTTATACCTTTCCAAAATTTACAAAATCCATACCGGATCCACATCTATAATTATCTTATTTTCATCGAATTTTTTAAATCTTTTTAATATTTCTGCAAGTGCTTCATTTAAAAAATCCATGTTTTTGGATTTTATTATTATATGCCATCTGTAAAATAAATTTATTTTATGAAAGGGTGCAGGAGCAGGCCCCAGTATGCTGCAGCAATTTCCGGTAGCTTCGACTACCCTATCAAAAAGTTCCCCAATATCTCTTTTTACTATATTCTCATCTTTTCCTGAAATTATGATATTTACGAGATTGGAAAAAGGAGGGTATCCCAGTTCCTTTCTGTTTTCCAGTTCCTGCCGGTAAAATGATTCATAATCATTTGCAAGTATGCTCTCCATGACACTGCTTTCAGGATTATAGGTCTGGATTATTACCCTGCCTTTCTTTTTCTTCCTTCCCGCTCTTCCTGATACCTGTGTTATAAGCTGATAAGCCCTCTCATTCATGTGATAATCGGGAAGTCCCAGCATACCGTCGCAATTGATGATTCCCACAAGGGTGACATCTTCGATATCAAGTCCCTTGGCTATCATCTGTGTGCCTATGAGAATCGAACCTCCCGGAGAAATAAACTTCTTCAGTATTTCCTGATGCGATTTCTTTTTCACTGTTGCATCCGAATCCATCCTGAGTACAGGTGTATCTTTAAATCTCATCTGAAGTTTCGATTGGACCTTCTGGATTCCGGTACCATATAAAAAGATATTGTCCGCACCACAAACCGGGCATTTCCCATCGTAATTTTGCTCCCTGCCGCAGTGGTGGCATACCAGTTTTTTAGGGTCACTGTGATAATTATAGGAAAGGTCACATGCGGGACATCTGGGGACATTACCGCACTTGTTGCATATTACAAAGTTACTGTATCCTCTTCTATTTAAAAAAATAATCACTTTATTGTCTTTCTCAAGTTCCTCTCTTATAGCCGTAAACAGCCTGCCGGTGATAACCGGATCTTCTTTCAGGCGATCAGTTTTTTTAAGATCGATTACTTCCGTTTCCGGAAAGCTCGTGCTCTGCGCCTTTACCGGGATTTTAAGAAGGGTAAAATCATCCTCTTTTTCTGCCCTGTATCTCGTTACCAGACCTGGTGTGGCGCTGCCCATGACAACAGGTACTTGCAGTATCTCTCCCAGCTTAATTGCCACATCCTGCGTATTATACCTGACCCAGGTTCCTTCTTTGTAAGAAGGGTCGTGTTCCTCATCAAGTATTATTATCCCGATCCTATCCAGAGGAGTAAAAATCGAGGACCTGGTCCCTATCACTATATCAAATTCTCCATTCCATATATCAAGCCATCTTTCATATCTTTCCGCATCATTCATATTGGAATGATATACACAGACCCTGGACCCGAACTCGGACTCGAACCTTGAAAAGAGCTGTGGAGTCAAAGAAATTTCCGGCGTAAGGATAAACGCCTTTTTCCCGCAGGCAAGAACCTTTCTGCAGGCGGCAATATAAATATCGGTTTTTCCGCTGCCCGTAACGCCCTCTATCAGGAATTTGTGAAAAATCTTTTTATCTATGGCCTCTTCTATGCTGAGTGATGCTTGTTGTTGATAAGGGTTCAAGACTATTTTCTTCCCCTTTGAGGTTCTGTCTGTCTCGTAGTCATATCGGAAATCGCGCTTCTGTCTTTTTTTAATTACGGATATAATATTTTTCTCTGCAAGGGCGGTAATACTTGTATTACCGGAACCGGTATCCTTCATTAATTTTTCTTTTGATACTTCACCATGCAGGATCAGATAGTCAACTACTTTTTTCTGTGAGTAATTTTTTTTCCAGTTTATCTTATCCTTTATCTTCTTATACGCAGCCTCATTCAGGGTTATATAATCCTTGAATTTAAATTTGATAGCTGAACCGCCGGCTAATCGTCCAGACTTTCCTCCCGGAGGAAGGAAAAATTTAAAAACACTTCCTATGGGCTGTATATAATAACGGCTGATCCAGCTTATGAGTTCAAGTTTTTGCGAATCGAAGAAGGGTTTTACATCAACTATGCTTGCAATATCTTTTATTTCTTTGTCTTCAAGTTCAGATTTATCCTTGGTTTTTACGATATAACCGATTTCGATCCTATTTTTAAAAGGAACCCGGACGACCTTACCTATATTAATGTCCGGGGATAAATGAGTGGGTATTCTGTAATCAAAAGCATGATCGATGTCAAAGGTTTTTATATCTATGTAAACCTCTGCATATTTATTATTTCTAACCATTTAAAACAAAATAATTATTTAAGGCCCAGAAAACTCTGGATCTCATCAACTTTATCCAGCTTTTCCCAGGTAAAATCCCTATCATGCCTTCCGAAATGGCCATAAGCCGCAGTTTTTCTGTAAATGGGTTTCAGCAGATTCAAGTTTTTGATAATTGCCGCAGGTCTCAGGTCAAATATTTCCTTTACTGCTTTTTGAATTTTTTTGACATCCACCTTTTCGGTGCCGAATGTTTCTACCATGACCGATACAGGGTGTGACACACCTATAGCATAAGCCGCTTCTATCTCTACTCTGTCAGCGGCACCGCTCGCTACCAGATTCTTGGCAACATGTCTCAAAGCATAAGCAGCTGACCTGTCTACTTTGGAAGGATCTTTTCCCGAAAAGCTGCCTCCTCCGTGTCTTGCCATTCCGCCATAGGTATCCACGATTATTTTCCTCCCGGTAACTCCCGTATCACCCATCGGACCGCCTATTGTAAATTCTCCCGTAGGATTTACGAACAACCTTAAATCTTTACTTAAATATTGCTCGGGAATGATTGGTTTTATTACAAATTCTTTCATATCAGGTTTTATCTGAGCTTCTATGTCGATATTGGGAGCATGCTGCGCAGCTATTACAATGGTCTCGACAGAAACCGGCTTTCCGTCTTCATATTTTACCGTCAACTGAGTCTTGCCGTCGGGTCTGAGATAAGTAAGTATTCCCGCTTTCCTGACTTCGGATAGACGATGAGCAAGCTTGTGAGCAAACTGAATGGGGAAAGGCATAAGTTCCTCGGTTTCATTAGTGGCATAACCAAACATCATACCCTGATCCCCGG
>Ga0209324_10003906_pt1 | contig 10237 bp, 9 predicted proteins | sample Rifsed19ft3_FD_184015 | JGI IMG/M metagenome (GOLD analysis project Ga0209324, IMG submission 184015) | Soil microbial communities from Rifle, Colorado, USA - sediment 19ft 3 (version 2) | ecosystem: Environmental > Terrestrial > Deep subsurface > Rock core/Sediment | place: Rifle, Colorado...
GCTTCATGCAGGGAAGTTACCGTGGCCTTGAAGCTGGAGTGCCCTTCCAGTTGTTCCTGCTGCTGTTCCAATGTAGCATTCCTGTTCACCGGAGTCACCCAGTAATAGCCGACCTGTCTTTCTTCAAAGGCAGGTGGCGGCAAATAGGCCGCATAGGGAATGATTGCCCGATAAAAGACCGGGGTTTCAATTATTTTCAACTCCTCCCGGTCAGGTATAGACGCCAGATCCTTAGACCTGACAAAGTCCCGGGCATAGGCCATCTCTTTCTGGTAGAAGTCCAAAAGCTCCTCTGGCTGGGGATGGATTCCCTTGAGCTGATCCAGTATAGCTTCCCAAGATTTAGTGCCGTCGATTTGAGCGGCCAGCTGCTCCAATTGGGAAGTAGTCTCACGAATCACCCGGTTGCCAGTCTGACAGAGGTAATCCGTGTCATATGGAAGCCCGTGCATTTTCAAGAGGAGAAATTCAAACAGCTCTTTTCCCAGGGCAAAGCTGCCGTTGGAGCGGGGCAGAATCTCCTGCCTGACAAACCGCTCATAATCTTTCAGGGCTTGGATGGCGACTTGATTGGCCTGGAGTACGCTTTGCCTTAGTTCAGAGACTTGATTAGCAGCTTCTGGTACCATCCCCTCAAAAAAGGAAACCGAAGATTGTGCCACATCAATCGCCACCTCGGTCCAGATGTGGGGGATATTGCCCCCTTTCCTCAAATTTTCTTTGCCTTCTTCCAAAAAGCGCGGAATCTGTTCTAGTCTCTCCTGGAGTGACTGCAACCTGACCTTCAGAGGCGCAAATTCCCGAAGAAGTAAAATATAACAGGAGGTAGCGGCTAACTCCGGATAGATCCCCGCATCCCGCTCGAATTTCTTATGCTCTTCTTCCAGTTTGATCTCAGCTTCCAAATTTGCAGCCAGAATCTTCCAATCCATCTTTTCCCCATCATCTAAGTCCGGGCCTGAAAAGTTCTGCAGTTTCTCCAAGTATTTTTGATTAGCTTCCTTGGCCATTTGGCGGGATTGTTGATCTGTCTTCTCCAGCTGGCTATCGAAGTCGTGAATCCCCAGATAAGTGGCTTCGGTGGGATAGGTCTGCCACCTGAAACTTAAGATCTGGTCAACTAACTCTTTAAACTTTTTGTTCATATATTCCCCTTTTGGTTACTAGATTGCTCTTCTTTTGATTGAAAGCACACTCCCCAACATAATCAAAATCCCTCCCAGCCACAAAAGATTAATCAAAGGCTTGTGGCTGACTTCTACCAAAAGGGTCTGGGTTACCTCAGAATTGCCTCCTTCAGTATGAACTAAAAGGCCAATCTGTCGAGTGTCTGCCACGATTTTTTGCAGGGAGATCTTAGTCTGGCCGTCTTGTAAGGTGACATCGTGGTACTCAACTTGTTCCCCGCCTATAACTTGATAGGGAACCAGTACTGTGCTGTGTTCCTCAGTTTCGACTTCTAACCTGGCCCCAATCTTCATTTGACCACCTTGATCGTGAGGTTGCATCTCGTAGTCGACGAAGGTAATTTCGAAGCCTGGAATCTGGAAACTTTCCCCCTTGGCCAGGATAACTGCAGAATCAGAATGTCCGGAAGAGACTTTTCTCAATTCCAGAGGAGCCAAGTATAAATCTGATATGAGCCCTCTCTGAATATAGGGTTTGCGCATTTGCTCTTGGGTGTAGTCAGAAAAGTAGAGCTGGGGCCTGACTTCCTGACTTTTTCCGTCTTTGGCAAAAAGAATGCTGACCGAGTTTTGTTTATTGGTCTCCTGGATTTCTCCCTGATAGGTCAGCTGAAAATCCTCTATATTTTCCACCTCTCCTCTGGTTAGGGCTACCCGGTTTGACTTAGAATAACCGGAAGAAAAAATAACTCCCAAAATCAGAAGGGCAAATCCCAGGTGAGTAATAAATCCGGAGGTACTCACCAGTCCCTCCGGCAGTTTCCGGAAAAACCTGAAAAGATTGCTAAACAAAGCCCAGAAAGTAAAGAATAGAAGTAAAAGGTGGCTGAGGTTTTTAACTCCCCAGACATAAGCGAAAACTGTCAATCCGACTGCAACTACAAATGGAATAAGAACCTTTTTTCTCAATGAACTTAAATCGGTTTTCTGCCAGTCTAAGAGTGGAGAAAAACTCAAAAAGAGTACTAAGAGAACTGCTAAGGGAAAAGAGATTTTCAGATAGTAACTAATAGCCACGTTGGAGGGGTTGGCCAAAAGGGTAGTCAAGAGTGGAGCAGAAGTTCCCAGGAGAACCAGAAAAGCCAAAATTGCCAGTCCCCAGATGCCGTAGATAATGAACTTCTGCTGGGAGAAAGGGTCAGAGGCGCTCTTTTGGACTCTCATCTTCGGGAATCTCATCAACATCAAAGCAGCTGAAATAAAGAGAAACAAAACCATAAAAAAGATCAGAAACTTGTTTATCCCTAAATCGGCAAAGGAGTGAACCGAGAAATCGGCTAAGACTCCAGAGCGGGTCAGGAATGTGCCGTAGATTACCAGTAAAAAAGAGATAAGGGCCAAGAAAAGATTCGTTTTTCTCAGACTCCCCTGGGATTTCTCCAGTATCAATCCATGCACTAGCGCCAGAGAAGTAAGCCAGGGGACTAAAGAGGCGTTCTCCACCGGGTCCCAGCCCCAGTAGCCTCCCCAGCCCAAAACTTTGTAGGCCCAGAAACCTCCCACAAAAATCCCGGCCCCCAGAGTAAGTATACTAAATGAGGTCCAGGGAAAAGCATTCCTAGGCCAAGTCTCGAAATTATTCTTATGCAGGGCGGCCAGGGCGTAAGCAAAGGGGACTGCCAAAGCGGTGTAGCCCAAAAAGACCAAAGGGGGATGAACCACCATCCAGGGATCCTGCAGGAGTGGATTCAGACCTCGGCCTTCAACCGGAGTGTTCGGTAACAATTCAAAAGGGGATTTTTTCAGAAGCATAAAGAGGATGATAACTTGCACTAAAGAGTAGTAGAACATGGCGGGAGCTTGATTCTCTCTGGCGCTCTTAATTACAAAGAGTCCTAAAATAAAACCCATAAAGAGCCATAACAGGAAGCTCCCTTCCTGGCCAGCCCAGAAGGAGGAGAGCAGATAGAATAAAGGGAGGTCACTGGAGGAGTAGCCATAGACGTAGGACAGCCTAAAATCGTGAGTCAAGAAAGCATAGAATAGGAAGGCCACCGCCATAGTACAAAAAAGAAAAGCCGCCCCGAACGTGAGATCGGCTTTCCTAAGCTGGCGATTGTTTTTTAAGCTTAGCCCGTACAGGACTAAGGCAGCCAGAGTGAAAACAAATGTGAGATAAAGGGAGGCTTGCCCCAGCCACATTACTTATCTGGGGGGAGTCCCTGATACTTGGAAGGGCATTTTACCAAGAGCTGTTCAGCCTCAAAGGTTCCGCTTTGATACTGCCCGATGGCCACAATCTCTGTGGCTTGCTCAAAATTCCCGGGCTTTACCCCATCGTAAAGCACTTTCATCTGCAGTCGGCTTTCTTGGTCGGTTAACATAAAAGCCAGCTTCTGGGATTGGCTGTCATAGTAGTCCGTCCCGGAGACCAATTTCCCGATGATCTGGACTGTGCCACCTTTTTGGGCCTGGGCAAAGCTGACATAGGGGGTCAGGGATTTCTTCAGGGAAAAGGCCCCAAAGACTAAAAAGACTACCACCACTGTCAAGGCGATGATATATTTTGGTTTCATCTCACTTCTCCTTTAACTTTCGGTCCAATCTCCACAAATATACGAAAACCGCTATCCAAATCAACATAATACCTAAGGTAGCCATTAAATTGCCGGACAACTAAACCTCCTTCTTTGCGCTGAGTTTCTCAACTTTTTGGTGTAGGTAATACATCCAGAAAAAGATAACGGTGAAAGCTAAAAGTGAGGGGAAAAACAGAGCCGAAACCTGACCGGACATCTGTATCTTTAAGTTTTTATCCACAATCGAATCGGTGGGATGCAAAGACTTAAAGACTCGGGGCACCACGAATACCAGAAAGGGGACGGTCACAAAAGCGAGGATGGAATATACCGAACTTAAGGCCGCCCGCTTGGTTTCCTCCGGTACGGCTGATCTTAAAGCCAAGTAAGCTCCATAGATTAGAAGCAGAATAAAAAGGGAAGTCTCTCTGGGATCCCAGTTCCAATAAGAGCCCCAGGCTGCCTTGGCAAAAATCGAGCCGGTCACCGTGGCCAAAAACGTAAATAACAGCCCAAGTTTTGAGGCTATGCCTGAATTAGTGTCAAACTGCAGATTCTTAGTCCTCAGATACCATACCGAGTTAAGCATGGCCACTAAGAAAGCCAAGACCGAGACCCAGGCCACCGGAACATGAAAATAAAAAATTCGCGAGACATCTCCCAATTTAGCCTGGGGAGGAGACCAGGTAAAAGTTAAAATAATTATCAGACTCATTCCCACCAGAAGCAAGATTTTCCACCACATATCATTCACTCCAAACAAACTCAAACAAGATTAAGGAGACCGTCAGCATCACCACGCTAAAGGAGACCAAAAGCCGCAGTTGTCCCCAGCCTTCGCTGAATCTGGCCCCGCCGGTGGCCAACTGAGTCCCTTCAATCCCGGCCACTAAAACCGGTATGAGAAGTGGGAAAGATAAGACCGCAAACAGAGCACCTTTTACATTGGCCTTGGACACAATTGCTCCAATAATAGTGGTAGCGGCTGAGAGCGCCAGGCTGCCTAAGACTGATACTGTTAGAAAAAGAGCCAAATTTGATAGTTCTAAATCAAGAAAGATTACAAACAGGGGTATTATAATTACCTGCAGGACCAAAAGCAAAACCCAATTGTACAGAAATTTCCCCAGATAGATTATGGAAGCCGGGCCAGCCAACTTAAGCAGATAGGAGGTCTTGGCCTCTTCCTCCTTGATAAAGACCTGAGCCAAGCCAGCCATAGAGGCAAAAAACAAAATTAGCCAATACAGGGCTGCTTTCACCTGAACGCTCAGGGCAAATTGACCCACTGAAAAGCTAACCGCAGTAAGAGTTACCACCGAAAACATTAAAAGCGAATTAAAGGCATAGCGGGTGCGCAGCTCGGTTTTAATCTCCTTCCCCAACAGGGCTAAGACTCTACTGGCCCAGAGTGATAAAGAAGTCGGCATACTTAGTTTCCAAGGGGTTGTTAGTGGCCAGACAGATAGCCAGGTTGGGCCTGGATTTTTGAATAAACTGCTCCACCAAGTCGACCCCCTCTCGGTCTAAATTACTCCCCGGCTCATCCAGAAGCAAAATCTGGGGCTGACACACTAAGGCTAAGGCAAATTTAAGCCGCTGCCTCATTCCAGTAGAATAGGAGCCTACCTGGTCATTCTCTCTTTTCCCCAAACCGACTCTTTGGATCTGCTGCACAATTTCAGAATTGTCTTTCTTGATTCCCCTGATTCTGGCAAAAAAGGAAAGATTTTCCAGGGCGGTCAATTCGCCATAAAATTCAAGGTCCGGGGCAATCCAGAAAATGCTAAAGCGAGCAGTTTCCCTGGAAACCTCTCCCTCTCCGGCCAGAAACGTAATTTTACCAGTGCTGGGGGAAAGCAGGCCGGCCGCAATTTTCAGAAGGGTAGATTTGCCTGATCCGTTGGGGCCGATTACTCCACAGCACTGCCCGGCCTTTAATTCCAGATTGATATCCGAAAAAACCCGGCGGGAGCCAAAGGATTTAGAAATCCCCTCCAGCTTCAGCCCGAGCATAAGTTAGCGGATGAGGTCCCCGACTCTTTCCCAGCGGACTTTCCAGGGAATGCGCACAATGTCGTAGGCCAAGCTGCCAATCTTGGAGACAACTTTCTCCACCAGCCCTTTATCAGCTTTGCCCTGGCGCTGATAAGGATATTGAGCCGACTGCAGAGAGCCGGTGTCTTCCTCATCCGGCTTCCAGGACCAGTGTAGAATCATGGCCTTTCCCAAAACTAACTTGCGGTCCAGAAAGCCCCAAAACCTGGAATCGTAGCTATTATCCCGGTTGTCCCCCATCACAAAGAGCTTCCCCGGGGGAACAGTCACCGGCCCAAAATTATCTCTCCCAGGAGTGACGTTCTGATCAGTGAACTTGGCATTCTGGGGTAGAGGAAATAATTTGCCGTCCAGGTATACATTTTTATTTCTTATTTCCACGGTCTGTCCCGGGGTGGCAATCAATCTTTTGATATAGTTCTGCTTGGGATTCAAGGGGAACTTGAAGATAATCACATCTCCGGGCTTAGGCTCTCTGACAGCCGGCAGGTGGACGTCTATTAAAGGAACCTTAGAGCCATAGATGAACTTGTTGGCTAAAAGAAAATCTCCCACCAAGAGGGTATTTTCCATCGAGCCGGAGGGGATCTTATAAGCTTCCACCAGGCTGGTTTTGATGATTAGAGCCAGAATTAAAGCAATTATCAAGGATTCCGCATATTCCCTTAGAGTGGATTTCTTCTTAGGCGGCAGGTTATCTTTTTTTCTAAAAGGCATCTTTTTCTCCGTATCTGATTACTCCGGCTTAAGCCTAGTCAACTAAGACTAATTAAACAAATAAGCTATTAGTGTCAACCGGTAATGTCACTTTAGTGCCAGCCATACATTCTCTTCAACCAATAATATACGTCCAAATGCAGGGTTAATCTTGAGAAAAACTGGGTTCAATCTCGACCTGGCGCGCTGATAAAACCTCACTTACAGTGCAGAATCCTAAAATTACTTACCTAAGAGTCTAAAAATGTCGTTGTAGGTAATAAATAAAATCAAAACTAGCAGAAATCCCAATCCCACCTGCTGAATCAGACTCCTCTGTTTAACCGAAAGTGGTCTTCGGCGAATCTTTTCCCAGCCTAAGAAGAGTAGGTGTCCCCCATCTAAGACCGGAATAGGCAAAAGATTCAAGATGGCCAAGTTGACCGAGAGCAGGGCGGTAAAAGATAAAAGAGCAGTCAGCCCCTGCTGGGCGGTCTGGCCGGCGGCCTGGGCGATGAAGATGGGTCCCCCCAGGGTTTTCAAGGATAGGCTTCCGGTTACCAGGCCATATAAGACCGTGAAGATCTCGGCAGACAGGCCAATAGTTAAGTCTAAACCCTCTTTTAAGGCTTGAAAAAGATTGAGGTCTATTTGAGTGCTGGTCGGCCCTATACCAATCTTTCCTATCTGCCGGGATTTTCCCTCTTGGTCATAAACTTTCTCTTTGAAAGTAAGGATTTCCTTCTGAAGAATCTCCCCTCCTCTTTCCCACTGAATTAAGACTGGCTTTTCTACATTCTGGTAGATGATTTTTGCCATCTGGTCGAAATTAGTAACCGGCGTTTCGTTGACCGAAAGAATTTTATCGCCCGGTTTAATCCCCGCCTTCTCAGCCGGGCCTCCCGGGGTCAACTGCCCGATGACAGTCGTTTCTGACTGGGGTACCTGCAGGCCGTTGAAAAAGAAAATCCCCCAGAAAAAGAGTATGGCCAAAATAAAATTCATGACCGGGCCAGCTGCTATGACCAAGGATCTTTTCCAGACCGGCTGAGCCATAAATTCCCAGGGGTTGGTGCCGGACGATTCTTCAGGATTCTCTCCGGCTAACTTGACATAGCCCCCCAGGGGAATCCAGGAGATAATGTATTCTGTCTCTCCCACTTTTCGGCTGACCAGCTTGGGGGGAAATCCCAGGGAGAATTTATCCACTCTAATGCCACACAGCCGGGCCACAATAAAATGTCCCAGCTCATGCACGAAAACCAGTATACCCAAAACGAAAATAAAGGATAGGGCGGTTGTCATATCTTAGGTGCTGGCTAACTCCAAGGTCTTCTGCCTGGCCCAGCTGTCTTTCTCTAGGATATCGTCTAAATCCGGGTTTTGTTCCACAATTTGCATAGACAGGACATGCTCGATTATCTGGGTTATTCTAATAAATGAGATTTTTTCCTGCAAGAACAAATTTACGGCTACTTCATTGGCCGCATTTAAGACCGCAGGCGCAGTACCTCCCTGCCGTAAGACCTCATAAGCAAAAGTCAAGGCTCTAAATCTATTCAGATCCGGCTCCACGAACGTAAGCTTATCTACGGATGTCAGACTGAAATTGTTTATCACTTTTTTTTGCCGCTCCGGGAAAAAGAGGGCATATTGGATGGGGAGCCGCATATCCGGAGGGGCTAATTGGGCCACAATTGAGCCATCCTGGTACTCGACCAAAGAATGGACAACCGACTGGGGATGGATTAAAACCTTGATTTTCTCAGGCGGGATGCCAAACAGCCAGAAGGCTTCGATGATCTCCAGGGCCTTGTTCATCAATGTGGCAGAATCAATGGTGATTTTCTTTCCCATCCTCCAGGTGGGGTGATTTAAGGCCTGTTGGACTGTCACGCTTTTTAACTCTTCGGGCGGAGTGCTTAAAAATGGCCCTCCGGAGGCGGTGAGGATTAAATTCTTGACCTCTTCTTTTTTTCCGGCAGAAAGACACTGCAGCATACCCGAATGTTCGGAGTCGATGGGAATGAGGCGGACTTTTTTTTCTTTGGCCCTCTGAGTGACAAGCTGGCCAGCCATGACTAAGACTTCTTTATTGGCCAAGGCGATCTCTTTACCGGCAGATATGGCTTGTAAACAGGGGATTAATCCACTGGCTCCGACTAGTGCGTCCAGGACTAAATCAACTTCTGGTTCAGAAACAATTTGTTTCAGGCCGTCCGAGCCGAACAGCAACTCTGTGGGCCGGGGAATTTTTCCTTTGAGTCTGGCGTAGGCGGTTTTATCAGTGAGAACCGCAAATTTGGGCTTGAATTTGACTATCTGCTGGCAGAGAAGCTCGACATTAGAATGGGCGGATATGGCAAATACGAATAGCCGGTCTGGAAAGTGTTCTACTACTTCTAGGGCCTGTCTGCCGATGGAGCCGGTGGAGCCGAGAGTTGTCAACTGCTTCATAAACTATCAATATAGTCAGATCTGACCTGGTTTCAAGGGCTTGGAAGACCTGGTTTGCTATCTAAAATCTGACGATTTGACATTTACTTCCGGAACTCTTAATTGGCTTTTCCGATTGCAAAGGAGAAGTGATGAAAAGAATTTCGATAATAATCCTTAGCCTGAGCTTATTAACAGCTATTCTTTTTCCCCAAGAGAACCAGGAAAGGCAGCTGAAAAATATTCGACAGCTCACTTTCGGCGGTGAGAACGCCGAGGCCTACTTTTCAGATGACGGCAAAAATCTCATCTTTCAATCCACCCGCCCGCCTTATGGCTGCGACCAGATATTCACAGCGACCGCCCAAGGAAAAAACTTGAGATTGGTCTCCACTGGCAAGGGGAGGTGTACCTGCGGATTTTATTCTCCAGATAAGAAGAAAATTATCTTTGCCTCCACTCACTTGGGTTCGGATAGTTGTCCACCCCCTCCTGATTATTCCAGAGGATACGTTTGGGCACTTTACAAAACTTACGACATCTTCATTGGCAATTCAAAAGGCTCGAATTTGAAGCGGTTGACTGAAACATACGGCTACGATGCGGAGTGTGTTTTTTCGCCAGACGGCAAGAAGATTTTGTTCACTTCAGACCGAGATGGGGACTTGGAGCTGTATGAGATGGATACCGAGGGGAAGAATGTCAAAAGGTTGACCAATTCTTTGGGCTACGATGGAGGAGCATTCTATTCCTTGGACGGGAAAAAGATTTGCTTCAGGGCAAGAGTCATTACAGACTCAGTTGAGTTGAAGAATTATCAGGAAAAATTAAAAGAGGGGTTGATTGAGCCGAGGTATTTGGAGCTGTTCGTGATGAATGCAGATGGTAGTGATAGGCGACAGATTACGAACAACGGAGCGGCTAATTTCTGCCCCTATTTTACACCGGATGGGAAGAGGATTATTTTTGCCTCGAACATGGATGACCCTAAAGGGAGGAATTTTGAGCTGTATTTGATTGATGTCGACGGAACTGATTTAGAGAGAATAACTTACAATCCTACTTTTGACGGGTTTCCGATGTTTTTCAATGACGGGAAGAGGCTGGTGTTCTGCTCGAATAGAAATAATAAGAAGGAGAATGAGACGAATGTGTTTGTGGCGGAGTGGGTGGAGTAATCATGCTTAAAGAGAACCTCTCCCCAGCCCTCCCCTATTAGGGGAGGGAGCATTCTACCCTCTCCTGTAAGGGGAGGGTTCATCCCGAGGATTCACCCCGAGGGGAAAGGGAGGGGTCAGTTTCGCAGTGACAGCAGACAAAAAAAGGGCTTGACAAAATGAA
>Ga0209324_10003908_pt1 | contig 10235 bp, 15 predicted proteins | sample Rifsed19ft3_FD_184015 | JGI IMG/M metagenome (GOLD analysis project Ga0209324, IMG submission 184015) | Soil microbial communities from Rifle, Colorado, USA - sediment 19ft 3 (version 2) | ecosystem: Environmental > Terrestrial > Deep subsurface > Rock core/Sediment | place: Rifle, Colorado...
CCGTGGCCAGCGATCTCAATGAGAGAGCCAAAGGTGTCAATGCGATGACCTTCTTTGCCACACCCCTTAGAACCAAATAGACCCACTCCACCTAATTTGTCTATCTCTTGGAAACAGGTTTTCAGGTTAAGGTCCCAATTCTGTTGATAGAGCCAAACATCATTGTGAGTGAGACACAGAAGGTTATATCCAAAGGATAAGGCGTACTCATAAGCTTGTTGAGCTGATTTGATGAGACCCAGGTTCTGAGGATTGGTATGAACAGTCCATCTTTTTGGGCCAAAATTATGTTTTTTTAGCCAACCTTTATAGTCGCTTTCTCTTGAACCATTATCAATGAGCAGAAAGTCAGTGCTCTGTGATGTGATTTGGTCAAAACACATGAGTGAGATTCTACCGATCTCAAATTGTTCATAGACTGGAATGGCTACTAAGAGTCGCATTCTTTCCTCCTGGCCCACGCCTCTATGAAAGCTACCTCTTGCCAATCTGGGTCCATGACTGTATCTTCATCATGCCAGGAGAAAGTTGACGCTTGCTTTATGGAATAGCCATCTCGATCAAAATCATATTCAATAAGGATGCCATCTGCTGCTCTAACTTCCAGTAATTCTACTTCAACCTTTTTTGGGTTTCCCTCACACCTTGGATACTCAAGACCAACATAAAAGGTGTCTCCATCGTCTTTGATAAAAGTTATCATTGATCCTCTTTAACCAAGGTAACAAAATGTTTAATCTTTAGTTGAATGCCAAACCACTCACACCTGACCTTCAAGCATCTAAACTTAGGATTCAGGTATTCTCCCATGGGATATTTGTAAAGAGTCAGGCCACAGTGTTGACAGTTTAGATCTTTGATAAAAGGTTTCATGGCCTTCTTCATTTTATTTCCCCAAGACGTTTGAAGTAAGCGTCCCAAAATAACCTTCGGGTATCTCTGGGAAACTTCTTGATAACCCGTGCTAAAGAGATTTTGCGACCTGTGTTTTTGTTGAATCTGTCTTTGATGGAGCACCAGGCAAAGGCATGATCATAGATTTCTTCTGTCTTTGTATCTATAAGACGACAAATGGTGAAACCTTTTCTATCATGATAAAGAGTAGAATCCCAATGATCAGAATTATGAGAAAAGTTTACTTTGTAGGTCTGTTGATCTGAGAGAGATACTGTGAACATCCTTGCCGCTCCAATATAGTTAAACCATTGCAATGGATAAGATGCTCTTTGATCTGCCATGGGTTGTTTGAGGCCAGGAATTCTTCCACGGCGGGCCATAGTCCTTTGAGTTCACCTTTCCCTTGAGTTTCCCAATCTTGCCATCCTTCGCCCTTTTCCTTGAAGCTCTCAGTGTCATGGAGGATGATCCATTTGGAGACTTTGTGGGCATGTAATCCCAGTTCTTGTTTAAGTTGAGGATAGGAATGCCAAGTGTCAATGAAGAGTAACTTCGTGGGAAGAGTTGACATTGTAGTTAGAGTATCTTCTTTGCAAACTCTCCAGCTTGATCCTGGGGGCAATACTCTTAATATCTTATCTATATATTCCCATTGAGGGTTTATGTCATAGGAAATTAGATTTTTACATCCCATTAATAATGCAATAGAGCTAAGCCCAGTTCCCATGCCAAACTCAGTAACCTGTTCACACCATTGAGCATAATCTTTCAACTTGGGGAGATGTTCATTGATGGCGCTGGGGGTTTGGCAGGCTTGGTTGTAGAAGTCTTCAAGAGAAGCGGGGTTCATTTCTTAGGCTCTCCGCCCCACTTTTCAATGTAATATTGTTTATTGGCTTCAAATCTAGCATCATGCCACTTCTTTTGTTCTTCAGTATAGGCCGTGAGAGTGCTTGAGGCGTGATGGATGTAGCCATTGGTTCCATCGACCAGTTTATATTTGATGCCTGCCATGGCCATCCTGTGCGCATAGTCGTTGTCCTCATAGTAAGCTGGGAAGAATTTTTCATCCCAGAAACCTACCTTCTCTATAAGAGGCTTCACTCTGGCCAGGAAGAATGTGAAGGCTGAGCCTGCCCCATGTTCTGGGACAAACATCACATCATCAGTAAATTCTTGAGAGGCTTCTTCCAGGCGTTGGATGGTGTTCCTACCAATTTCAACGTCGTCATTAGAATGAAGCCATAAGGGTTCAGGAAAGTCAGAAAGGGTTGAAGCCCATTTCATGGCCAGGTTGCAGCTTCCTGCTACACCAAGATTTCGGTGGGGTTTATAAATGGATTGGTACAACCTGTCAGGATTACCTTCACAAGGGACTACAATGGGGTCAAGGGTTCCCCCGTTATCAATGATGAAAACGGTGTCTGGATGGCGGGTTGATGCAGCTAGGGTCTCCAACATTTGTTGGAGCATGTCGTAGCGATTAAGAGTGGGAATAACTAGGGTGATGTGGGACATTGCCATTCTCCTTTTTTGTCAAACACTCTTATCTTACCGGTCTTAGTCACATATATTTGAAGAGACTTTTTGGGAGTGTCTATTCCCAACATTATCCAGCCATTCATGTCAGAAATTATTCTAGTAATTTTGGCGGGTCCCCACTCAAAACCATAGGGGATCTCTTTGAAATGGAACATTTTTCTCTTACGTGACACTAACAGTGTTTGTGTTAGCTGTCACAATGTCCAAAGCAATCACAGTTGTCTTTGCGACAATAAACCTTACAGTTTCTCTCTTCAGTGATTATCTGTTTGCCATCGGGTCCAGGTTGACAGTTGGTCTTACACTTAGCGCCACAATATTCCGGTTTCTCTTTGTCGGTTTGTTTGAAATTGTTGCACCTGTCAGGTTGATTGGGGTGAGGGTCTTCCCAATCTTCCCTTTGCAGAGCAACAAGGGTTAAGCATAACATTGTAACTAAAAGAAGAGTAAGAGCTATATGTAAAGTTCTCATGGTGTCAGGAGATGCTTGCTGGGATTAACATCAATCATCTGTGAAGGGGGATCGGTTGAAACAGGTTTAAGTTGATCCTGATGACAGGGCCAACAGGTTTTGTTGTACTGGTGCGCGCACTCTTTGGGAGGTTTGCTTTCTGTCCAATAGCATTGACATTTGTAGCACCAATGAGTATGAACTTCGTCGCTCATCTAAATATTCCGAAATATAGTCAAAGCTGCTGTTCCTGTATCCATCTTAGCTATCCCCGCTTTTGATGTTGATCCCTAACTTTCAGCAATTGTTGGTCTCGTTCCCCCTTCCTTAGTCTCCATATGAGGGGGTTTCTGCGCTGTCGGGGGCCGTCCTTCTTTGGCCTTTGGTTCTATAGATGCAGCAGCAGCCTCTGCGAGTTGCCCAAGACCTGAAGCTTGCTGGGCGGCAGCCATTTCAGCTTGGATTTGCATCTGCGCCTGGGCCATCTTCATTTGGATAGCCACCTGACGGTTGACTTCTATCTCAGTCCAGGCCTGCCAGCGTTCCAGCATAGTGAGAGGGTTGCCTGGAATAGTTCCAAAGTTGCTCATGTTAAAGCCTTCGGCGACGGTTTGAGGGTCCATGGGAAACCGTCCATCTCTCCAGAATTGCAATAGGAACAACTTGTATTGTGTTTGGGTGATTTGATGGAGGGAGCCTGGCATAATGTGGAATGTGCAACTGTCTTTGAGAAGGCGGGCCTTTTCCCACTTGGGAGGGATGAGCCATTTGGGGCCTTCCTGAGTGCTCTCAGCTTCTCTGGTTTTTTCAGGAATGAGCATCCCAGGGTCATATTGGAAGTCTTCTTCAGTCATGGCCAGGGAGCCAAGCATAGAAACCTTTCTGCTCTCTGTGTAGAACTGGTAGAACATGGTTTTGACCATCTCCCCCAGGTCGTGCATGGTTTTTTCAAGATTGCGGCTCATGTCCTGGACAACAGGGCCGGCTATTTCCATTAACTTTTCCAGGGTGTCCTGGGCGGGAATTTGGTTAGCGCGAGCGAGGTCTTTCATATCAGGAATGGCCATCAGATGGTCCATCTCCTGTTTGAGGACTTCATGGAATTCCAGAATGTTAGCTTGAAGAGGAGGGAACTGGAGAAAGCCAATCTCATCTCCTAGAGACTTGTTGAGAGGAATTTTCTGGCCAGGCAGTCTGGGGTCATAACGTTTAATCTCACTTTTAGCTCTGCCATCTGGATCATAGGTGACATCGGGTCTCAGAGTCTTTGACACATAGTCTTGATAGGCTCTGAGATTGACGTTCATGGCCTTCTGGATGGTGTAGGCGTCATGAATCACTGAATAACCAAGAAATTGATCAGGCCACTCGTCGATGGTGAACTTGGCAAGGGGGACCATACCGTGCCAATAGGGGCTGGTGTCATCCTGTAAAATGGTTGAGTCTGTAGCTATCATCAGCCTGCGAAGAGGGTAGAGTTTACAGTCTTCTTCAGTGGCAGGTCTGATGAGACGGTCTTCCAGGGTTTGGTCTCTGATTTCCTGACCCAGGTAGGGGACTTCATAGTGCCAACTGGAGCCAGGTTTGCCCATTCTCACAGGTTTACCTGTTCGGTTGATGGCGCCATCCATGATGTAACAATAATAAATGTCTACAGTGGGTCCAGAGGGGGAGCTGTCCTCTTTCTGGCCCCCAACGATGTCCATAAGATGACGGGGATAGCGTGAGGTGATCTTTCTCATGCGACTCATCATGGAGTTGAACCAGGTGGGAGCGTTGCGGTTAGGTTTGATCTTGTCTGCAAACTCTGGAAACATGGCATGAGCTTGAGCAATGGGAACCTCGTTGCAGATGATGACTGTATAGGCTTTTTGGAGATCATGATCTCTGCCAATTTGGATGGGCAAAACATCTCTAGGTCCGAAGACAGCCAGATCAATCTCCCCTTTGCCGGATCTCCAATACTTCCTTGACCAATAGGGCATGATGTAGCCTGTGCTAATCATAGCCCATTGCACAGCCTTTTTTATCTTCTGGTCTGCAAAGGTCTGGTACCACCACCCGCTTACTAACTTATTGAGAATAAGGCTCTGCTTTGTGAAGAGGTCATTATCCGTCTTGTAGCTCCAAATAGGCTTCATGTTGGAGATAGTCGCAACGACTTCTCTAGCTTGACGCTTCAGACGGTTAGTGTAGATGTCTGAGAGGGATTGGGGGATAGGTTCATCTTCAATACCTCCAATAACATCAAGAGCCTTGTCCAACATGTTGTAGGCTCTTTGGAGTTTGAGGTAATTGTTGCCTTCCTGGATGGCTTCTTTTAGCCAACCAATACGTCGAAGATCATCACCTTGAAATTTTTCTTGACCTGGTAGAGGGCAACGATAGTCGCTAGACTTGAATAGTCCTTGGATAGGAGATATGGGCACTAGGGATCATCTTTCTCTCTCCTTTTTGAGTGAAAGACTTAATACTTATTCACTTCAAGATTTTATGCAATAATTCTCTGCGATTCATTTTCTCTCCTTCCATCCGGTATCATGGTCACTCCAGCCTTCACGGTTACTGGAGTCAAAATGACTGGACTCTATGTAGAAACCTGCATCTGAGGGTGCTACTTTGGCTCTACGATTTGCAATATCCTGTTGAATTTTGTCATACAGCTGTCTCCCTTGGGGACTCATATCACGTAGACTTTCCAGTCCTTTTTTGTTATGAGAAAGGGTAGCTTCCCAGTTGGCTTGATTTTGAAAGAAGTTCTCTCTGAGCTTAGCTGTTTCCTGTTTCCCATACTCACGTTCAAACTTGTCACGGGAGTGTTGGGTGGTGAGTTCAATGCGTTCGTAGCCTCTAGGAGTTGGAGTGTCGGCTCTGCCTGGGAAACGGATCTTGCCTGTCCTGGATCTGAAGATAACTGTGGGAATAGCGGGCTGGGCAGGCTGAGGGTAAATAGATCCATGAGGACAGAAAGGGAAGTCCCCAATTTGAATTATCTTTCCACACTTATCACAAATTGAGGCGCAATCTCTCATCATTTAATTAGGTTTCCCAGTGCATTTTGTTCTGTTTGATCAACTCTTTAGATTGTTGGCGCTTCCATGCTACATAGTCTTTGAAGATTTCGAGATTATCTACAACATTTTGATCAATGTTGGCCAGGTTACTGAATCGTTCATAAGAACACTCTACACATCTTCCACACCAAACTATGCGACTTATCTTACCACACCCTTGACCTGGAAAGTTAGCTCCACAGACACAAATAGGATAACCCTCCTTGGCATGAACTTCACCACAAATGAAGCAGGGTTTATCTGACCTTGGATGAATAGTTGCTGATTCAGGACCTATAGAATGGAAATCATCAGGTTTGGGTTGAGCTTTATAGAGAATTTTCTCTCCATCAGGACCCGTTAATTCTACTTCAAGAGGGATTCCATAGGTTTGAGGTTCCTGTTCTGCCATTATTACCACCCTTTCTCAAAATTAGGCGCCGTATTGTGCCACATTTCACCTAATTGATGAGCATAATCAAAGGGAATGCCCATTTCATCTGTATTCAAGGGCTTGACTATCGTAGGGAGAGTTTGGCGAGGGTACTTTTTCTCTTCTGGGTCGGGCAAAATAACTCTAGATTTGCCAAAAACACTCTTCAGAGAGTCCCAATTCATGGCATGGAGAGACAAGAGAATGATCCCAAGGGCCATAAATCGGTCATCATGGCTTCCATAAGAGGCTTCAATACGTGCTTTAGCTTCGTCTTTCTCCAGGAATTGCATTTCTTCAATGAGCCAGGGACTGTCTACATCTAAGAGAGAGTCTCTGAGGGCCTTGATGAGGCCATCAACAACCAGGTTTCTGGCCCACTCGACCATCGTGAAGCCTAGAAAGTTAGCTTTATCTTCTCTGATGATCTTTTTGTCATAGCGAACCCAGTTGTGGAAGTTTGTCCAGCCCATTTTTCTCATAGCGAGTTGGGTTGCATCTCCTCCATTGTTGACTTCAATGGCTAGTTTGGGTTGTTGGGTCTCCCCTTCAATGTTAACTGTATAAAGCCTGGCCAGACAATGGACCCATGGAGGGAGATCAATAGCTGAGACGTGTGAAGAGGCAAACTCAGCACACTGCCTCCCAACTTTATCAAGAGTAGCTTTTCTGATAACTTCAATCACACTTCTGTCCTGACCAATTCCCTTTGAGGTATCGACTCCCAAGCCATAGGTGCAGTTAGGTTGGGGGAGTTCCCAGAGGAAAATCTTGTTCTCGAAGCTCATGGTGTTGGGGTAGCCAGTCTTGAGAAGGGGGTAGAGAGTATAACGTTTGTCAATGATTTTAGGGGGAAGGTTCTTGTCAACCTCTCTCCATTCAGGTTTCAGTTCCCGTCGAACCTCATCTTCAGGGCCATCCAATGAATAAATAACAATGGGTTCCTGGCGGGAGTTATGATATTGCATGATGATCTCAGCATCAAAGATAGAACTGAACCTACTGGAGAAGCAGCTAGTGTCGTCAGCAGCAATCTCACGCAAGAAGGTGTTGAGGTCATTCATGCGTTTGTAGTATTCACGGGTGTACTCCCAGTACCACATCTGAGGGCGGGGCATCTCCCAGGCTTCGCCTAGATGTTTGCGCAACAAGGGTTCACCTTGCACATATTCTTTAGCCTTAGCAGCGTGGAGCTTTGTCAGCGTAGCAGGTTCCCATTTCTCAGGAATAGGACGGGATTTGAGTTCAACAGGGGTTGGGTAGATGTCACTTCCTATGTACCAAGGAAGGAAGACCGGACGCAGGCGAGAGGGGACATTGGGATTCGACCAATTCTCTTTGTTGTATTTCCACAGGTCATGCCAATATTGAGCGCCTTCGGCTCCCATAGCTCCTGCTGTGCCCTCCAGTGACAGGAATGTGTGTGAAGCAGGCAGCATGGCCACAATGAGCGAAGCATCAATATCTTCATTGGGATGGAGCCATTCAGCAACTTCAGAGAGGTGAGCTATGGTAGGGGTCTTCCCTCTGCCCACGTCAGTCTTCATAGCCCCATGTCTAACAGATAGCTCAGTGCCCATTCCCTTAAAGACCATCAGCTCCCCGACATTGTATTGGGTGCGATTGGGCAACAGAAACCATGGGTGTCGCGCCAGCGAGTCTTCAATCATGTTGACCATGTCACGACTTTTTTCAGGAGTGGAAGAGCCTGTGACAGCGCGGGTGTTGTCATGGAATTGAATTCTGTGTTGGATGGCGGCTTCCATGAGGGTGGTGACTCCAAGGCGACGAGCTTTTAAGTTCTGCAACCTGATGGGCAAGCCCTGTTCTTCAGCCTCAGCAACTAGAGAAAGTATGATTTGCTGTGCTGCATTAGGATTCATCCTGATGTAAAGTTTGGCAAGAGGATCAAATATATAATGATAGCGAGTAAGCCAATAAAGAAAGTCCCACTTACACATCAATCTCTCATTCTTAATTCGCCTTTTTTCAGCGAGGGTGAGAGAACGGCTAAGTTTGCCTGTCTCGGGCACAATGAGGGAGGCCATCCTCAAGTTAAATTCTTCAACCTCAGCAGCAGAGTACTGCTTGAGTTCAAATCTCTCATCTTTCTTCTGAGCAGCGTGTTCCGCAGCAGCTAATTGTTTTTGGGTAACAGTGCCGGAATACATTTAGTCAGATGTTACATCAATGGGTTGGTTGGTATCATCCTCAAAGGAGTCAATCTCCCCTCCAAGGTTGATGTTGACAAGGGGAGATCCAGGTTGACGAGTCCATAGCCCTACACTCTCCAACTGTCTTTCTCTATCTTTGAACCCATCGGGTCCCAGGATCTGGGCGCTCTCAATAGAAGCCTGGGTGATAAAGGGTTGGGCGGCGGCCATAAGCATTCGGGCGACGCTGGCATTCCATTGAAACAGAGCAGGAACTACAAGTCCCAGGAGCTTAGCTGGATCTATGTCAGAAACCTTACATAAATCGGTTAAAGAGGGTTTCTTGTTCCTTGGGGCTTGCTCCCAACGAGTCACCAGATCAACAACCTTCACATCTCCACAAACTTTGCAAGCAGCAATGAACTTAGAGGGGCCTCCAAAGGTTTTGGCCACCAGGTCCAAAGTATTGAGAAAGGGAAGCTCAGGCGGCAAGTCCTTTTTGACTGATTCAAGGCTCATGTCTACCTGAGCTTCTATTACAGGTTCCCTTCTGGGGCGACCTCTTTTTCTATTTGCTCCATCACTTGGAGATAGTTGTCCTTGAACCATTCTAGTTGATCTTCCAGCTCATGTTGATAAGTGATCTCATTGTCAACGGTCTCAATTTTATATTCAGGTTCCTGTTCATCTCTTAGCGAGGGTAGTTTATCTAAGAGCCGGATAGCAATGTCAATTGGCAGACCTGGTTTGTGAGGGAACTTCTTCAGGATAAATTCTGCCAGGCGGTTGTATTCTGTAATGAGAAAATTTATGTCGTCTTTGAGAGTTCTAGAGTCTCTCCACGCTACTACCAGGCTATTATGGTTAAGTTCGGTCATTTGGGATCTACAGTGACTTGAGTCACATGTTTGAATTCTCCAGAGTCGTTAAGGGCCTTGACGGCTCCATCAATAGTAGCGCCAATGAACGTTATCACAGAATCAGGGGAAAGAGGAACATTTCCTGTGTTGGTGAGGGCGTTATTGACTGCGCTCAGGGTCAGGCCAGTCACCAGTTCTTTTTTGGTCAGGCCGTGTCCAGGCCCCTCCACAAGTTTAACCAGTTGAATCACCGCTTGGATAATCCCTACTGAGAGGTTGAGCCAGCTCATGAAATTCATTTTAGGTCTCCTTTTATTCTTCCTTGTTCATAGTTGTCAACTGCTTTGCGAAAGTTCAAGTAAAGAGCCATGTCGTTCAGGTCTAATATCCATTTATGTAACTCATTAATCCCAGTCTCAGGGGGAAGGTCTGAGATCCTGATGAGATCTGCTCCCAGTTTGGCCAGACATTCTTTGACAAAATGGGTCCAGGGAATGTTAGAAATCATGGCTTCTTTTTTTCAACCATTATCCCATCATCCATAACAGTCTCATAGAGACCTAATCTATAATTTTCTCTGACCATATCAGGCTCAAAGAGAGGAGAATCACTCTTTACTTGGGCTGAGATTACTTTATCCTTTTCCTCTCCTTTTTCTTTGGTGATCTTAGAGGCTTGAACAGAGGCTGTAGCAGCATAATCTCCTAAGCCTTGAGCGTCAAAGGTTCGAACTTTCAAATCAAGAGTGTAGACAGGGTTGTGATAGGCGCTCGCTATACTAAAGCATGAATACTCCAACAGTTTACTGCGAGCATCGGCTAAGATCCACTCTAGTAGTTCATGGCC
>Ga0209324_10003910_pt1 | contig 10230 bp, 8 predicted proteins | sample Rifsed19ft3_FD_184015 | JGI IMG/M metagenome (GOLD analysis project Ga0209324, IMG submission 184015) | Soil microbial communities from Rifle, Colorado, USA - sediment 19ft 3 (version 2) | ecosystem: Environmental > Terrestrial > Deep subsurface > Rock core/Sediment | place: Rifle, Colorado...
CGAAACCTACTTTGGCAAGACTGCGGAAACCTACATCTCGCCCAAGCGCAAAGGCCGCGATGAAATCTGGGTGATGTGTGACCGGACACTCACGCCTGGATGGAGGATGTTGGGTCGCTTTGTCGAAGCTGGAAATCTGGTCATTCTGAAGGCGTGGCCCAAGGATGGGATTTCTTCGAACTACGAGAGAGAGGCCAAAGAAGTTATCGACGCGTGGAACGATGTTCTAAGAGGCGTGGAGCCGTTCAGGTCTGACTCTATCGACGCGTACTTCAAAGGGAATGTGAGGAATGTCGATGAAGACTTTCAGTGAAAGGTATGAACGAAAATATGAGCGCGCGGCCCTTCGTTCTGCGTTTGTGAGCCTTTTTTGGGTGATTATTTCCGAGCGCAAGAAACGATTTGGCCTAACACTCCAAGCGCTGGCGAAGATGGTCGGTGTCAACAAGGCCGCGCTGTCACGGTGGTTCAAGGGCGACCCTAATTGGACAATCAACACTATCGGTGCCCTTGCGCACGCTCTGAATGTTGAGATCCGGATTATCGCCGTCGATCGAAAATCAGGCGAGGTTTACACACCATCCGGCATTCAAGTCCCGCACGCGCTCTCCGCGACCATCCCCGTGAAGGTGAACGGGATCACTGCAACTGACCCGCTGCCGCAAAACGATGTCTTCAAAGGCTCGTCGCGGCGCTCAGAAGCATACGATTCGCTGGCAGCATGAAAACGCTCGACGCCCCCGACTATTACGGGCACACCATTTTCTGTGACGACATCCGTCAAGAAGCCGGAAACAAAGCCAGCTATATGGGTGTCTATACGGGCCATCTGTTTATTCAAGGTGAGTTTCCCTTATTCTTGCCGAAGTTTGGTTTTGGTATCCAATATATTCAAAGAATTCGCTCTTACATTCCGCCAACTACTAGCTCTAGGTCCGGGTTTGTCAAGTATAATATCGCCTTTTGAAAAAGGCTCAAGGAACTAAATAACTTAGGATTGCTGGCAATGGCTTGGAAACCGGGACAATCAGGCAATAGCCGCGGCCGAGCTTCTGAGAAGCCGTTTGCTGACGCGCTGCGCATGGAAATAGCATCCGCCGGTGGCGATCATAAGGTGCTAAGGGCCATTGCCCGAAACCTGCTGACGCTCGCTCAAGAGCCAGTCAAGGAGGCATTGCCGGCCATCAACCAAGTGGCCGATCGCCTTGATGGCAAGCCGGCGCAAGAATCGACAGTGACCTTCGATGACAAGCGAGATGCAACAGACTGGACCCGTGACGAGCTGGTCGCGCTCATCAATGACGCTCGAACGAGCGGCAACGGAGCTGCTAAGGCGAACGGACGCAGCCGAGAGCCTGATAGCGTTCACTGAGTTCACGTTCCCCCGCTATCGAACGGCAGGCCACCACAGGCAGATTGCTGAACAGCTTGAGCGGGTAGAGCGGGGCGAGATCGATCGCCTTATGCTGCTGGTCCCGCCGCGGCACGGCAAGTCTGAGTTGGCGTCTGTTCGGCTCCCGGCATGGTATCTCGGACGCCAGCCTCACAAGCAGTTTCTAAGTGTTTCAGCAACGGACGCGCTCGCCTCTGACTTCGGCCGCATGGTTCGGAACACGATTAGCAGCCCTGAGTATCAGGCGATATTCAAGACGACGCTCGCAGAGGACAGCCAAGCCAAGGGCAAGTGGCACACCTCGTCAGGCGGCATTTACTACGCGCTTGGTATCGGCGGATCGGTTCTCGGTCGCGGCGGTGACGTGCTTCTGATCGATGACCCCTTTGGGTCGATGAAGGAGGCGCAGAGCGAGCTAGAGCGCAAGAACGTCTGGGATTGGTACACGGGCACGGCCTACAACCGCTTAATGCCAGGCGGCGCCATTGTGGTGATTAACCACAGGATGCACGAAGACGATCTTTGCGGGAAGCTACTGGCTCAGCATGCGGCGGGCGGGGATCAATGGGAGATCGTTGAACTCCCAGCCATCAACACCCGAGGCGAGGCGTTATGGCCCGAGTGGTATCCGATAGACCGGCTTGAGCGCATCAGGCGCAATACGCAGGCAAGAGATTGGTCGGCGCTCTACCAACAGAACCCGACTCCTGAGGATGGCGACTACTTCAAAGCGGAGTGGATGAAGCCTTATGACAAAGCCCCAGCCCGAGACACCCTGCGAATCTACGGCGGATCAGATTACGCTGTTACGGCAGACGGGGGCGACTACTCTGTACATGCCGTCGTTGGTATCGATCCCGAAGGACGGATGTACCTGCTTGACCTGTGGCGCGGCCAGACAAGCTCGGATCAATGGGTTGAGTCCTTCTGCGACCTCGTCAAGCAATGGAAGCCGATCGGCTGGGCTGAGGAGCAGGGCCAGATCAATGCAGGTGTCGGGCCGTTCCTGACCAAGCGCCAGAACGAGCTTGAAGCCTATGTTTACCGTGAAACATTCCCTACCAGGGGCGACAAGGCCATCCGCGCTCAGTCCATCCGGGGGCGCATGGCGCAGAACGGCCTCTATGTTCCAATCAACGCAGCCTGGTATCCCGCACTGCGGTCTGAGCTGCTGGCGTTCCCGGCCGGCAAGCATGATGACCAGGTGGATGCGCTCGGGTTGATCGGGCAGCTCCTCGATACGATGGCGGCGGGACAGAAGCCCAAAGAGCCTGAGAAGGCCAAGAACCCATCGGGCTATCGCGCCTATACCGATCATGAGCGCCTGGACGATTGGAAATCCTACTAATGCCTCTCGAATCCTCTTACACCGCGCGCCCGGCTGGCAGCGCGACGGCCACGCATGGCCAGGCCACAGCACCCAAGAAGGACTATTGGGCGCTGACCAAGCTGCGCAAGTGCTACACCGACTATCTGTTTTCCAAGCGCGAGGAGATAGACGAGGCCATTGACGCTCGGCGCTATTATCACGGCTCGCACTATACCGCGGAGCAGATTGCTGCACTGCGCAAGCGCAAGCAGCCGATCATGACGTTCAACCGGATCAACCGGAAGATCGATGGCGTGGTTGGGCAGATTGAGGGCGAGCGGCAAGACCCGAAGGCATATCCTCGGACACCGCAGCATGAGGAAGGCGCAGAGCTGGCGACCGCGGCATTGCGCTATGTGCTGGATGATCAGGAATGGGAGGCCAAGTCACCCGCCTGCACCATGACCGGCGCGGTTGATGGTATCGCGGGCATTGAGCTTGACCTGATAGCCGGCGACCAGGGCGACCCTGAGATTGGGCTGAATGACGTTGAGGTTGACTCGTTCTTCTATGACCCGCGCTCGTATCGCCCTGACTTCTCAGACGCTCGCTACATGGGCGTGGGCAAGTGGCTGGACCAAGACGTCGCCCTTGAGATGTTCCCCGACGCGGATGAGGCCGCCTTTTCGTCCGATGATGAACTGACTGGCAATTCCGATCGTGAGGCCCGTTGGTTTCGCGCTGAGGGTGTTCAAGAGCGCGTCCGCGTGGTCGAGATTTGGTACAAGCACAAGGGTGGTTGGTGTTGGGCTGTGTTCTCGGGCAACTCCATCCTGAAGGAAGGACAAAGCCCGTTCAAGGACGAGAAGGGCAAGGAGTTCTGCAAATACGTCATGTTCTCGGGGAATGTGGATCAGGACGGCGACCGTTACGGGTTCGTCCGCAACCTGAAATCCCCCCAGGACGGCATCAATGCCAAGCAATCCAAGATGCAGCATATTCTTGCATCGAAGCGCCTGATTATCTCGCAGGGCGCTGTGGATGACATTGAAAAGGTCCGAACGGAATGGGCACGGCCTGACGGCGTTGTGGTGACCAACCGGCCGGTCAATGACGGGGTGAAGGCTGACGACCAGTCCTTTGATTTCGCCGGCTGGGTCAAGATGCTTGAGTTAAACCAGGCCGAGATCGAGAACTTCGGTCCTAACCGCACGCTGTTGAGCGAGGGCGGGGTTGATACCCGATCGGGCCGGGCCATTCAGATGCTTCGGCAGTCTGGCATGGCTGAGTTAGGGCCGTTCATCCTGGCTCACCGTGGCTGGAAGATCAGGGTGTATCGCGCCATCTGGAACATGGTTCAAGAGCATTGGAAGGCCGAGCGTTGGATACGTGTGACGGATGATGAGGGCTTAGCCCAGTTCGTCCAGATCAATGGTTTGCAGATGGACCCCATGACGGGGCAGCCAACCATGGTCAATGCCATTGGCTCGTTGGACGTGGATATCATCCTCGATGAGGCGCCGGACAGCCTCAACATGATGCAAGATTTCTACGAGACCTTGCAACAGGTCTTGCCGGCGGTCGCTCCGATGCTCGCCCCGCCCAAGGCGGCCGCAATGGTGGACATGCTGATCGAGGCGTCGCCGATGGCCTCGGACCAGAAGAAGAAATACCGCGAGGCTGGTCAACAGCAAGACCCGATGGCCCAGCAGCAGCAGCAGTTGCAGCTTGAGAGTGCGATTGCCGAGGTTAAGAAGGTCTTGGCCGAAGCGCAATTGAAGGAAGCCCAGGCAGCCAAGGCGCTGGCTGAGGCGCAGGTGGCTCCGATGGAAGCCATGATGGACGGTCAGGGCCAGCCCATTCCCCAGGAATACGAGCCACCGCCCGAGCTACAGGACGCGCGGGAGATGGCCGAGATCGAGGAAAAGCGCGCCTCGGCTGTCCTCAAGTATGCGCAGGCCGATAAAGCACAGGTCGAGACACAGTTAGCGCCAGCACAGCTTGCGGCTGACCAACAGAACGCTCAGGCGGACCGCCAGCAGGCGCAACAGCAGGCAACGGCAGACCGTCAAGTAAACCAGCGCAATGCGGATGCAGACCGAAAGGTGGCCATGAAGAAGGCCACGCAGAAACCGACACGAAAGGCGACATAGATGGCACAAGAGATTTTCGCAGTTGGCGCGCGTGACGCAATCGCCATAACCAAAAGCGATGCGACGAGTTATGGTCTTGATTATCTGGACGCCCTCTACATTGGGGGCGCAGGTGATGTCGCGGTCGTCACGGCTGGTGGAACAACCGTTACGTTTGTTGGCGCTGTTGCCGGGTCGATTATTCCGGTCCAATGTCAGCAGGTTCTTGCCGCGACGACAGCCACCAGCATCGTGGGGCTGCGGTTCTAATGTGGGGCCTGCTGTTCTCTCTGGGGAACTTCTGGAGGGTTGCGGGTGGCGGTGGCGCGGTTGACCCCCTCGCCCCCGGCGCGCCGGTCCTGACGTGGGACACGGCCGCATCTGACAACACGCCGACGTTCACGGCTGATTTTGACGATACGGCTGTATGGGATGCGGGTTCGATTGATGCGTCGAACTACGACGAGATCATTCTGAATTGGGACACTGATTCCGGCTTCGGATCGGTTGATAGCGACACGAATACGCTAGATGCTGGCGAGATCGCAGCGGGCTCTGTTGCGTTCACAACCGGAGCGCTGGCTGATGGCACCTGGTACGCGCGAGTAAGGCACAACCACGTCGTCGCGGGCGTGGATCACTTCAGTCCTTGGTCGAACACGGTCAGCGAGACGATTGATGCTACTGGGCCGACGATCAGCACGGTCGCGATTACCTCAAGCGCTGGCGTAGATGAAACCTACACGACCAACGACGTCGTTCAGGTCACTATTACCTGGAATGAAGCGGCGACAGTCACAGGAACTCCGCAACTCACGTTGAATGTCGGCGGGTCGAATAAGGTTGCAAACTACGCGAGCGGAACAGGGACGCCGGCGCTTGTATTTTCCTACACAATTCAGGCTGGCGACAATGACGCGAATGGCATCAGCATCGCTGCGAACTCATTGGCGCTTAATGGCGGGACGATAAGAGATGCACTGGCGAATAATGCCACGCTAACGCACTCGGCGGTGACCGATCAGTCGGGGCATAAAGTCGTAACCACGGACACAGAAACAGGTCTGGTATCCTATTGGCCCTGCAACGAAGGGTCTGGAACAACCGTTACCGATAGTCAGAGCGCCCACAATGGTACGCTTTCCAATGCAGCCCTTTGGGGAAGTGGGCTCATTGCCTTCGATGGCACTGGATTTGTTTCGATAGCCGACCACGCTGATTTCAATCTTGGAGGAACCTTCACGATATTTGCGGCCATCAATGGCGCCGCGCAGGATAGCAAAGGGATATTCTGCTCATACGATTCTGACGGTACGCTTCGTTCTTGGGGTATTTTTACAGGAACGTCAGGAGCTGGTACCACAGATAAAATGCGAATTCTTCTCAGTGATGATGGAACTTCTGACGGAGCGCATTTTAAGAACTACACGGGCAGCCAGACTATTTTAGACAGCACAAATCATTCCGTGGCCTTTAGATTTGATGGCGGAACCTTGGATTTGTTTGTTGACGGTGTGAAGGATGCGTCGGTTACAAAAACGACTGACGCGGCAATTACGTCGGTACTTAATTCAACGGGAATTATTACTCTTGGTTCAATGGCGACAGGCCCTAACCCAGTAAATCAATACACCGGACAATTCAAGAAAGCGCGCATCTACAACGTCGCCAAATCAGATGGCGACATTGCCGCGATCCACAGCGCGTACCAATAGTACCATTCCATGAGCCACAACATCGGTCGCGCGCAGATCAATATCAGTCACTCGACGCCGTATGAGGATTATCCATTCCTCAATGCCTGCCATATGCAGTTGAATCCATGGCAGGCGGCAACGCCGTCTGAGGATTTCAGGCTGTTGTTTAATTCGCGCGGTTATCCAACGCGGATGTGTGCCGGTGGGAATTGGGGATCAAGTCAGCTTTGGATCTACGGTAGAGCTGGGGATGTCTGGCACCTTGAATGGTCAGGGAGCGCTACACTCACGCTTGCGGCGGCTTTCGATGGAGGCGGGTTAAGCGCGGAGACCATCAGCGCAAATCACAAGAAATATACGATCACCGGCAGCCCAACCGCATTAGCCTTGCTTGTGTCCCTGACAATCAGCGCGATGGCTGACAACAATTGGGATGCGGGCGGAAGCTACATCAGGCTTTATCGTGATGAGCATTCTGCCCTGGTTGCCTCGGGAGAAATCTTTCACCCCGACTTTCTGGAGCGTATGGCGCATTGGGGCTGCATTCGCTTCCTCGACTGGATGTTGATGGAGTTCGGCAACGACAACAATGAAACCGAATGGGACAAGCGAAAGGTTCTTGGCGACTATTCCTATTTCGGCCGGAAGTATCTGTCCGATAAGTGGTGCTCTGGAAACGGGACAAATGGCGGTGCCACTGGCGTCAACGATTACGTCGTAAACCAGCCATCGGATACGATCACGACATGGGAAGAAGGCCGGATCGTCCAATTCCTGATGGAGACAAAACCCGTCTTCAGAACGATTTCAGCTTGCACGAATGCGAACCCAGGTGTGGCTACGTCAGTTGGACATGGCTATGTCGATGGTGACATCATCGAGTTTGAGCCAGTTTACAGCGGCACGGCGTGGGGCTTGCTGACAGAGGCCAATCTAAATCTAAAGCAGACATACACGGTCACGCGAGTTGATGACGACAACTTCTCATTTGGTGTCAATACGTCGGCATTCGGGGCCTATCCAGGGGGAATGGATGTCTACAAACAGGTCACGTTGAAGGTCGGAAGCCTCGATCCGATCCCGCTGCTTTATATCAAATATGCCTCTGCATTCTCATCATCGACGTTCCCGAACAACGCGACAATAACCGGCGTTTATGACGCCGTTATCGGTCGATTAATGGTCGCTGAGGTCAATCTGTCGGCCGGCGGCTCCAGTATGGGGTTCTACTTATCGAGTGTTCCGGTTGAGGTGATGGTTGCCCTTTGCAATCGGGTTGGCGCTCATCCATGGTTTACGTTTCCGTTCTACGCCAGCGACGATTACATCACGCAGTTTGCGACTTACGTTCGCGACAACCTGGATAGTGGATTGATCCCACGCTTTGAGTGGTTGAACGAAGTCTGGAATTTTTGGGGAACCTACACCGCCAACATGCGGGCATTCCTCGACCCGGTGTTGAACGGGCGAAATTATCAACTGTATTACGGCAAACGCATCTCTCAGATTTCCGACTTGATCTCGGCGGTCTATTCAGGATCAGGAAAAGACCACAAGATCATCATGGCGGTCTGGGGCGTCGGTGGTATGAACTCGCAGGTCACGACCAACCGCTTTCAGTGCCCACCTATCAGTAATGGCAACGCCGCGCTTTATCCGATCAATAAATGTCACGCCATCGCTTATAACGGCTATTGGACGGCTCCGTTTTTCTATCACTCATCTAATGCCGCATCGTTTCCTGGCTACATCAATGCGGTCTATGACTACTTGCAAGGGGACATCGATGCGGCGTTCGATTGGGTTTCGGATTGGTGTATCAGTTCTCGGGCTCATGCGACCGCACGGGCGAACTCAACTGCTTATGCGCTGGATGACATCATCTACACAGCAGGAAATTCGACCTGTATCTTTTATTGCACGACGGCCGGGACAAGTGCGGGGTCGCTTCCTGCCGGGTATGCGGCAATCATAGATACTAACGGAGCGACTGTTAACGACGGTACAGCCGTGTTCACCTCTTGGGCAGAGCAGCAGTCGATAGATTACAATATCAATGTGCTCGCTGCATTCTGGAAAGCGCAGGCCGACCTTTACGGAAAAGAACTCACCGAGTACGAGGCCGGTATCAATATTGCCGGGTATCAGTATGTCCTCGGAGGTTTCCCAGCGGAGCACGCGCCGTCTCAAACAACGATTACCGAAGATAACGTTCGAGCTTTTTGGATGGCATTTTTACGAAGTGAACAGTACAGGGCGCTCGTCATAAAGCACGCTGACGATTTCGTTGCTGCTGGCGGCGTATTCCCGTCGCAGTACCATGTGGCTGGTCCGGTTTCTGATGCCGTTTATTGGGGCCTATTTCTGTTCGATGAACAATTTACAGGCAATCCACAACCAGAGGCATTTGCCTATTTCCAGGCGTGGAGTCACCACAAGCGCCGGATGCGTCTGATAGCTTCATAGCCCCGTCCCATAGGGGAAAGACCCTAAAACGAGATCGGCAGCCCTCCGATATGGGCAACGCTCGCTGAGCGACACCAGCAAAACACGTCATCAGCACGAAACGCGAAAGGATGGCAGCCACCATGGCTGAACAGGAAACAACTGTACCTATCGAAGATAAGGGAATGCTCAGCGATATCATGGCTGAGACCCCTGACAGGGCCGAACCGGAACCCGAGGCACCAGAGCCGAAGGTTGACGAAACCGGACGGCTTCACGGCGAGAAAGGCCGCTTCGTCTCAAAGCAGGGCGATACGGACGCTGCGCCGACACAGCAGCAAGAGCCTGCCACTGAGACACCAACCGCTCCACAGCCCGACGACAACGCGGCGCAAGTGCCGTCGTGGCGTCTGCGGGAGGTCAACGAGCAGCGGACAGCGGCCGAGCGAAGGGCGGATGAGACCGAACGCCGAGCCTATGCATACCAGCAGCAATTGCAGGATGTGCAACGGCAGCTTGCGGAACTCAACAAGCCCAAAGCAACGCCAGTCGATTTCTTCGAGAACCCAGAGGGTGCTCTCCAACAGCGTGTCGAGCCAATTCAACAGGGCTTCGAGCGGCAACTCGGTGAGTTGAAGCTCGATATGTCCCGAGAACTGGCAGTCATCAAGTACACGGAGCAAGCCGTCTCAGAGATGGAAACCGCGGTCGCGCAAGCGATGCAGCGGGGCGATCCTGAAATGGCAACCCTGGCCGCACAAATGCGTGCGGCGAAGTTTCCTGCACTCAAGGCCATGGAATGGCATCAGCAGGCCAAACTGCGCAGTGAAGTTGGAACTGACCTGAACGCCTACAAGACAAAGCTTCAAGAGGAATTGCTGGGTAATCCGGAATTCCTCGCGAAGGCGGTCGCAAAGGCGACAGGTCAGGCCCAACAGACTGCGGCACAGCCCGGCTCCCGTCCTAACATTCAACTGCCCCCCTCGCTCAACAAGGCCTCAGGCTCAGGTCACTCCGACCCGGCCGAAGATTCCAGTATGGGCGATCGGGAGCTATTCCGCCATGCGATGGCAAACCGTCGCTAGGACGAAAGGATAACGGACAATGGCCGTTACCACCGTACAATCAAACAACAAGCTGATCCAGTTCACGCGCGACATCAATCGTGAGTTCGTGCGCCAGAGCATGTTCAGCCCATACATGGGTGAGGGGCTCAACTCCATCATCCGTGTTCGGCAGGAGTTCAAGCAAGGC
>Ga0209324_10003913_pt1 | contig 10225 bp, 6 predicted proteins | sample Rifsed19ft3_FD_184015 | JGI IMG/M metagenome (GOLD analysis project Ga0209324, IMG submission 184015) | Soil microbial communities from Rifle, Colorado, USA - sediment 19ft 3 (version 2) | ecosystem: Environmental > Terrestrial > Deep subsurface > Rock core/Sediment | place: Rifle, Colorado...
AACAAAAAAAGCATAAAGCTGAATAATTTACTGGGTGATGCAGTAATATTCTCCGGTGGGGTTGCGAATCTTATTGCCCTTGCAGGAGACATTCAGCAGATTATGAAAAGGTATAAGGAACAATTAAAAAGAAGGGTCCCGCATATTATAGAGGAAGAGCTTCTCCATAATATTCATAAGAACTTTGAGACAATGAAAGAAGACATTGCAAAGGAGTTAGCAGAAGCAGGAAAGGCCGCAGTTAGCGGTAAAAAGGAGATGGAAGCAAAGATAGTAGAGTTGAAAGATAAAGAGCACAGGCTTGAGAAAACATATAGAGAAGAATTGGAAGCTGCTATAGGGCAGGAGATGGAGGCAGGCCTTTTTATAGCTTACGGGAGCAGGGCTGAGATTATTGCAATGAGAGATAGTTATTGGGGCGAGGTAATGGTGGCTATTGGAGAAAAGATAAATGAGGCAGCAAGAGGCACATCGCGGAGCCCTCTCATAAGGGCAAAAATGGAGAGGCTGCTTGAAGAAGAAAGAATTAAAAGGCATAATCCAAAACTCAGCTATCCCTTTGATATTTATATAGACAAGACTTACGGGATTTTGATGCCTGCAAGTTTGGATGATAAGCTGGAAGATATAATTATTCATAAAGATATATCTAAGGCAAAGGAATCGTATAAAGACCTTAGGAGCATTATTGCCGGAGAATCTTTTTCATCTCTGAGGATACTGGCTGCTGTCAGTGATATATATAATAAGGGCCAGGCGCTGAGTGAGGATGCGTTAAAGGCGTATATTAAAGAAAATAAAGGGAAGGGGTTCTTTTTTAAAAAGCAGATTCAGGTATCAGAGCTGGATAGAGAGATACAAAGTACATTCTTCTTCCCTTTTAAAATTTTTGAGTTATGGTTTGGCGTATTTGTCACGGGAGGGATTAAGAATGTAGAGCTGTTCTGCCGGGCAGGGGAGATAACCTTTAAGGGTTTTGAAGCAGCAACCCCGACCGTTGTATATGAAATGGTAAGTAAAAGCTCGGACTTTTCAAAACTTTTGCTCAAGCATCATTTTGATAAATGGTATGAAGATGCGAGCAAGACATCCAAGTAGCATGGCCTATACATAGCGAAATGCCTGATTGCCTGATTTAGGCTTGACTAAAATTCAAGAAAATTTTAATATAAATCAAATATATGGAATTACTGCTCAATAAAGAAGAAAAATATATTTTTATTGAAACCTTTGGATGTCAGATGAATGAAAATGATTCGGAAAGAATACTCGGCATCTTAAAGCGCCTCAACTATAAGCCTACGGACGAACCTTACAAAGCGGATATGGTTATCCTCAATACATGCAGTATCCGGGATAAGGCAGAGCAAAAGATTTATAGCGCATTAGGCAGGCTTAAAAAACTTAAGACCTATAAACCTGATTTGATTATCGGCGTAGGCGGTTGTGTGGCGCAGCAGGAGGGAGAAAAACTCTTAAGAAGAGCGCCACATCTTGATATAGTATTTGGCACACATAATATTCACCATCTGCCTGACTTAATTAGTAAGGTTAAACTTAATAAAAGCAGAAGCGCACTTACTGAATTTTCTGATTTTATTGAAGAAGAATCATTTGCTTATACCTATGAAAAAGATTATGCTAAAAATTTATCTCAGAGGGTTAAGGCATTTGTGACTGTTATGAGGGGGTGTGATAATTTCTGCTCATATTGCATAGTTCCTTATGTAAGGGGAAGAGAGATGAGCAGAAAAAGTAATGATATTCTTCAAGAGGTGGAAAGATTAGCAGAGGCGGGCATAAAAGAGATAACCCTTGTGGGACAGAATGTAAATTCATACGGCAATAAAGAAGAAGATATTTCGTTTGCAGAACTCCTGAGAGCAGTATGCAGGGCAGACGGAATAGAAAGAATTCGCTTTATAACCTCTCATCCTAAGGATATGTCAGAGGATTTGATAGAGCTTTTTGGGGAAGAGAAAAAACTTTGCAGATATATTCATCTCCCTGTTCAATCAGGCTCCAATACAATATTGAAAAGGATGAGCAGGGGATATACAAGAGAAGATTATATAGGCAAAGTGTATAAACTCAAGAGGTTTTACCCAGACATAGGGATTACTACGGACATTATTGTTGGTTTTCCGGGAGAGACTCAATCTGATTTTTTAGAAACAATGAACCTGATTCAGGAAATGGAATATGACAATATATTCTCATTCAAATATTCTCCCAGGCCTGAAACAAAGGCTGCGGCATTTGCTGACCAGATTGCAGAGCAGATAAAGGAAGAAAGGCTTGCAATACTTCAGGAGACACAGCGGGATATAACCATGCGTAACAATCAGAAAATGCTTGGAAAGGTAGTGGATATTTTAGTTGAAGGAAGAAGCAAAACAACAGAAGGTGCGTATGATAATACGATTAATCAGCTTATGGGCAGGACTTCCTGCAGTAAAATAGTAAACATTTCAGGAGGCAATGCATATCTTGGCAAGATTGTGCCGGTGAGAATAGAAAAAATTTCTGCAAATTCCCTGATGGGCATTATGGTAAAAAATAGAGAGGAAAGGATAAATATATGCTGTTAGAGATGAGGGTATTTGGCTTAGCCATAGATCCATTTAATAATACACCTATCATCATTCTCAAGGATGCCGATGACAAGAATGTCCTTCCGATATGGATAGGGCCGTTGGAGGCAAGCGCTATTGCAACAGAACTGGAAAAGATACAGTTAGCCAGACCTATGACGCACGATTTGTTAAAAGAGATATTTAAAAATCTCGGCATAACTGTTTCAAAGATTGAGATAACAGACTTGGAAGATAATGTCTATTATGCAGTCATCCACTTGGCGTCTGGCAATAATTGTTATCTTATAGATGCAAGGCCAAGCGATGCAATTGCTGTTGCCTTGCGGGCAAATTCTCCGATATTTGTTGAAAAGAAGGTTTTGGAAAAGTCAAAAAATATTGATGCTGCGAAACACGCCCCTAAAGACGGGAAGAGCCAGGCCGAATGGTTGGATATGTTGGAAAATCTTTCTCCTGAGAATTTTGGAAAATACAAGATGTAAAAAAAGAGGCTATCGGTTAGGGGATAGAGGATAGGCTGATATTTAATAGTCTGTAGCCCCATATCTATAGCCTCTGTTTTTTGAAAGGTCTGCCGAATGATTAGGAAGGTTATACTAATAGGCGCTTGTGAGGACGTTGATGAAATCCTTTCTCAAAAAGGATATACCGTAGAACATGTGGAACAAAAAAGTGTTTTAGATGTATTAAAGAAGGAAGGGGTAGAGGCAGTTATTATTGATATGGATGATACTGCAAAACCGAATGTGGTTATAAGCGGGATCAGGCATCTTTACCCTGGTTTATGGATAACGGCTATCTCTCACGTTAGTGACGATAAGCAGATATCCTTTGCATTAAAGGCTGGTGCAAGTAATTACATTGCAAAGCCTATTCATGAGAAAAATCTTGCCATAAGTGAAGAACAGCAAGCTGTTGCTGTCCTTGATTCTGCGGTAACTATGCAGGCAAGCTCCGCAATTTCGGATGACTCTAAAAAAATATTCCCAACCCGCTTTTATAATGCCTTTTTTGTAACGGAATACGGCAAACTGGAGACATTAAGGGCAGAAAGGTACAATAAAAATTTTTCTGTTATTCTTATCACGATAGAAGGATTTCATCATCTCAAAAAAAAATTGGAAAAAAATGAACTGCTGGATTTTCTGAAAGAGCTTATAAAGGCCATGATGGAAGCCTTGAGAGATTGCGACGTGATTGGGATGTTAGAAGATAAGAGGCTTGTTGCAATACTTCCGGAGACAGACTATTTTGGCTCATGTATCAGTGTAAGAAAGCTAAAAAAGGCTGTTGAGCGCCTGACTACCAAGGGTGAGCCATATGCCTCTATTATATTTTCTAATGTCTCATATCCGCGTGACGGCAATGGTTACGGTGAATTGCATGGCGCGGCTGAGCAAAGAATAAAAGAACAAAAGGATGGCGTTTGGCATACCTTAGAGCTCGAAGACAAATCTTTTTGGGAGATTATTTCAGCGCTGCTTGAAGGCAAAGACTATAAAGCAAAGGATATAGCTTCGTTTGATTTGGGAAAAGGGCTGGACATTCCTATCTTCTTCCTTGACAGGCTTCAGGAGATGGTTCTTCAGGAAGTTATGCGTGAACCGAGAAAGAAAGGTTTTCTCTATATCGGAGCAAGAAAGATTTCCCCAAATCTTCCTATTTTAAAGGCCATGGACACCATAGGCGCCACTGCTACAAAAATTTTCGTGATTGGTGAAGGAGAAGAGGGGAGATGGAACCTTGCAAATGTAACGCCATTATATCTTACAGACCCTCGTTTATTAGAAACGTTCTTTATTTTTTTTCTCAGGGAGGATTTATCATATGCGGTTGTAGGAAGGGAGAGGTGGGGTGAGCAGTATTCATGTTTTCATACCGTAGACCCGTATTTAATAGAAGGCTTAATAAGCAAGTTGCAGATAGACTATTCCCTTCAAGAGCAGGTATAGTCCAAAAATAGACATTGATTTTTACCGATAGGATAGAAATTGAAAAATGCTCATAGTAAGCATAAGATGAGCAGAGGAAGCAGGTAGCGAATGATAGATGGGAAAAAAATACTGATGACAGTGAATGATAAAGACAGTATGTCTTCTGTTGGTGAGTACTTGAAGCAAAAGGGTTTTCATATGCTTACTGCGAATGATGGCGCAGCCGTTATGGAAATTGCCTTACATGAAAAACTTTTGGCAGTAATAATTGAACTTGACCTCCCTGTTATAAGCGGTGAGAGGGTTTTTCAGATATTAAGAAATAACCCGCATACAATGGATCTGCCTTTTATATTTATAGGGGCAGAAACTGTAGATATTAAGGGCTTTCGCAGGGATGTTGACTCGCTTGTACTTCAGCCCGTGAAGGGTGAAGAGATATTAAGGAGAATCAACAATTTGTTTGTCGGCAGAGCGGGGCCTAATGCGCAAATTGGCGATAAAGAGATTGAAGGAAGACTTTCCCATATTTCATTGGGAGATCTGTTGCAGATACTGCATCTGAATAGAAAAGAAGGTGTATTAAATATTTCTTACGGCGATAAAGAGGGCCTTATTTATATAAAAGAAGGAGCGGTATATAATGCAGTTATAGGCGATATGGAAAAAGAAAAGGCGTTATTCAGACTTTTGGCATTACATGACGGTAAGTTTGAGTTCTCGCCAAAACCGATTGATGTTTCCAGGAAAATTCAAAGTTCAGCTGGAAATCTTCTTATGGAAGGGATGCGTCAGTACGATGAGTGGAATAAGGCAAAGGAGCAGCTGTCGAAACCTGATTCCCAGATGAAATTAAAAGTTGACATTTCCACCCTGCCTAAGGGATTGAAGCCTATCATCTATGAAGTTTTATTTTTGATAGATTTCTATCCTCTCGTGAACGATCTGGTTGACCATTGTACATTTCCTGATTATGAGGTTTATCAAACTCTGGCAGGTTTGATTCGTAAAGGGGTGTTGGAAGAGGTTAAAGATAAAAAGAGTGAAGAAAAGCGGGTACTTGCTGCCAAGGAAATACTTACATCCAGCCAAGCATTAAAGATTAGAGAGAAGATTTCTGTCAGATGGAAGGATATGGAAGATGCGACCTTTGGAAAGATACTTATATTGGCTACCAGCGATAGCCTTATTATAAATCTCATAGATTCATGTAAAGAGCTGCCTGGTTTTTCTGTAAACAGACAATTTATTACATCCCCTATTTACAGAGAAAACCCTCTGGGAGATATAGCGACACTGAGGCTCTATGGGGGTATGGAAATGGTTCTATTCGCTTTTCCACAGAATGTGCGGATGAAACCTCTCTGGAAGGCGTTTTCTAAGAATATTGTAGGCATGATGATACTCTGTGATGACGAAGGTATAAAGGATGCAAAACAGCTTGCATTGGTTAAGAATTATATACTTTCCATAAGACGTATCCCTATTCTGTACGCCGTTGCTGCCTCGCAAGAGATTGAGAAAAAACAGGAGGAAGAGCTTCGGCAGGCATTAGAAATAAAGAGGGGAGAGCGCATATTTACCTTTGAACCTATGAATCGCGACAAGGTTTTTCAGATTTTTAATTCATTCTTTCATTACTTGCTGAAGGATGAATATATATCGGCATAACTACAGTCTAAGAGTAAAAACAGTCTAAGAGTTGTATCTTTTACTCTTAGGCTCATAGGCTCTTAGACTGCTCTTAATTATGATAGACCTGCATACACATTCTTTATTAAGCGATGGCGACTTGTTGCCGTCAGAGCTTGTAAGGAGGGCGGAGGCGATTGGGTATAAGGCCATCGCAATCACCGACCACAGCGATGCCTCTAATATTGATTTTGTTATAGAGAGGATAGTTGCTGTATGTAAGGAGCTGAAAAGCAGTATATCTGTTATACCTGGCGTTGAATTGACCCATATACCTCCCCAACAGATACAGGAGATGGTGAGAAGAGCCAGAGTTGCCCCTGGGACAAACAGGGCAGCCATAAATGCAGGGGTTGATATATTAGCACATCCAGGACTTATTACTGAAGAAGATGTCAGGCTTGCGGCTGAAAGGTCTGTGTATCTGGAAGTGACTGCAAGAAAAGGGCATAGCCTTACAAACGGGCATGTGGCGAGGTTGGCTAAAAAAATTGGCGCAAGTATGGTTGTCAACACAGACACGCATTCTCCCTCTGACCTTATTACTGATGAAATGGCAATGAAAATAGTAATTGGGGCAGGGCTTACTGAAGATGACTTTAGGGGTATTAATAAAAATGCTGAGAAGATATTGCAAAGGCTTTTATAAGATAGGCTATGGGCTATGGGCTATAGGCTATAGGCGAAGGATTTTCCTATTGCCCATTGCCTCCTCTTGCCTCTTGCCTGTCTTTATCATCGGTTGCGCAGGAGACCTTGCAGCTAAAAAAGACATTAAGAGCATTCCATGGGAGACATATCTTTTGAATAACCAGAGACATGGAGAAACTGAGGATACATTTGTATCTCCGCCAAATATTGCCGGCGACTTTAGAATCTCCAGCGGTATAAGATTCTTCCCTATTTATGACCCTCGGCAATATTCATCCCCGGCAGTAGTTGATAATGTTGTGTATGTAGGCAGCGCAGATAAACATTTTTATGCTGTTAATATTAAGAATGGAAAGGAGATATGGGGGTTTGAGACAACCGGGGCAGTAGAATCGTCTCCAACAGTAGCCGGCGGCAGGGTATATTTTGGCGTCAATGACGGCAAACTGTATTGTCTGGATATCAACGACGGCCGTGAAATATGGCATTTCCAGGCTAATACAGAGATTATATCCTCTCCTGTAATAGAGAATGGCATTGTTTATTTTAATTCCGCAGATGATAAAGTGTATGCATTAAAATCTGAGAATGGCGAAATAGTGTGGCGGTATAACAGAAGATATATAAAGAGGATGGTGAAGCGGATGTTTACCTCGCTGGCAGCATATAGCAATAAGATATATTGTAACTTTAGCGACGGCTATATGGTTGCTATTGAAAAATCTTCAGGCCATGAGATATGGAGCAAAAGGATTGGAAGCTCTTCTGAGACATGGAGCAGCAGGAGTGAAGCGGTAATTGCCAGATTGACGCCAACGGTAAATAATGGCCTTGTTTATGTTATTGATGAAAACGGGTTTATTATTGCCTTAGATGCAGAAAATGGCGATGAAAAATGGAGATTTGATATTATAAAATCCTCTGACTTTGCCATGAACAAGGATTATATGTTCATTGCAGGGTATGATGGCCGCATCATAGCAATGAAAAAAGCCAGCGGGGATATCGTATGGAGGAAAAGGGTCAGCCAGGGCACTCCGGTTTCCGCTATTATTGCCGATAAATATCTTATTATTGCATCAAACTACAAATCTGAAAGTATCTTCTCCGGTAGCATCGGAAGTTTGGTTGATATATTTGATTTGGATAAGGGCAAAAAAATGTGGAGTGAAAATATAGATTCAACCACTTCAACTTCCCTCGCTGCTGCATACAATAGTCTGCTTTTTGTAACTGATAAGGGACATCTCCGCATATATAAATCAAGCCAATAGATTCAATTCTTATGAGACAGCTTAACATAGCCTTCCTCTGGCACATGCACCAGCCTTTATATAAAGACCCTTTTACAGGAGAATACATACTTCCGTGGGTGAGGTTGCATGGGACAAAGGATTACTATGATATGGTTGCAATACTTGAAAAATTCCCGTCTCTTCATCAGACTTTTAATCTTGTGCCTTCACTGGTAGAGCAGATAAATGATTATGTTGACGGCACAGCGCCAGACAAATTCCTAACCCTTTCTTTAAAACCAGCATCAGAGCTGACCTTTGAGGATAAACTATTTATAATAAAGAATTTTTTTCTTGCGAATTGGGAGAATATGATTAAACCGTTTCACGGATACTGGGATCTCCTTAAAAAGAGCGGATTCCAGGACTATGGTGATATGGAAAGCGTGGTTCGTTATTTCTCAGAACAGGATTTTTTAGACCTGCAAGTATTCTTTAATCTTGCATGGATAGATCCCAGCATTAGAAAAGATGATGAATTTCTGGAAAGGCTTATAAAAAAAGAGAAGGGGTTTACTGAAGACGAAAAGAAGAAGCTCTTAGAAAAACAAAAAGATATAATGAAGCGGATACTTCCTAAATATCGCGAGATGGAGGAGAAGGGTATTATTGAAATCTCCACCTCTCCATATTTTCATCCGATACTTCCTTTATTATGCGACAGCTACTCTGCAAAAGAGGCTATGCCGAATGTAGAATTACCGCACAAAAGATTTAGCTGTCCAGAGGATGCCGTAGAACAGATTAGAAGAGGCATACAACTGCATAAGGATACCTTTGGCAAGAGGCCAAATGGGATGTGGCCGTCAGAGGGATCTGTGAGCGAGGCGATTATACCATTTATTGCCGATGAAGGCATAACCTGGATTGCTACGGATGAAGAGATACTGGCAAACTCGCTAAAAAAAACCATAAGGCGGGACAGCAATGGCCATTGCCTTGACCCTGAAATATTATACAAACCCTATTATATAACAAAAGATGGAAAGGAACTTTCTATCATATTCAGAGACCATATCCTTTCCGACCTTGTAGGTTTTGTATATACTACATGGAATGCAGAAAAGGCAGCAGAGGATTTTATCGGAAGGTTGATAAAAATATATGACTCGCTCGAAAACCATGAAGGATATTTAGTAAGCATAATATTAGACGGCGAGAATGCATGGGAATATTATAAAAATGACGGCAGAGATTTTTTAATTGCATTGTATAAAAGACTGTCTCACAATCCGTTATTCAAATTGGTGACAGTAAGCGAGCACCTCAAAGAGCATCAGCCTAAAGAATATCTGTCTGTGCTTTATTCTGGCTCTTGGATAAACCATAACTTTAAGATATGGATAGGCCACAACGAGGATAATACTGCATGGGATTATCTCAAAGATGCCAGGGATGCGCTTATAGATTATACAAATACGTTAAAACGAACAGGCGAGCTTGAGAGATTTCAGGATAAAATAGTTATGGCATGGAAAGATATATATGCGGCTGAAGGGAGTGACTGGTTTTGGTGGTATGGCGATGAACATTCGTCCATGAGCGATAAAGAGTTTGACGAACTCTTCAGAAAACATATCAAGCAGGTATATCACCATATTGGGAAAGAGCCTCCTTTGTCCCTTGATGTTCCCATAATGGTGGAAGAAAAGGTATATGAGCCTGCTGTGAAACCTACGGGATTTATAACCCCTGTTATCGACGGAGAGATATCTAATTATTTTGAATGGCTTTCTGCCGGCAGGCTGGAAAAGATAGGCTATGGCGCTGCAATGCACAGAGAGGTCAAGGCAGGTATTGTTGATAGCATATCGTATGGTTTTAATCTCAAATCATTATTTCTGAGATTTGATTATTTAAGTGAGATTGCGCCTTATAAGCAAAAGTGGAATATATTTATAAATTTCCTTCATCCAAAAATGCTTAGGATAAAGGTAACTATAGAGGGCGAAAAGGCTGAGGCAAAACTATTTGATAAAGATGATGCGAAGGGTGAAGTTGGTGAAGGGCAAAAAATAGAGGCTATTATTGCTGCCCCCGCTGACCGGGGCATAAC
>Ga0209324_10003915_pt1 | contig 10224 bp, 9 predicted proteins | sample Rifsed19ft3_FD_184015 | JGI IMG/M metagenome (GOLD analysis project Ga0209324, IMG submission 184015) | Soil microbial communities from Rifle, Colorado, USA - sediment 19ft 3 (version 2) | ecosystem: Environmental > Terrestrial > Deep subsurface > Rock core/Sediment | place: Rifle, Colorado...
CAGCTTCTCTTGCGACTTACCTTTGCTTATCAACCCTGACACCATCAGCCGGTGCAAGGCATTACGAATGGTGCCCGGTGAATACGAAGTAAGGCTAGAGGTGAGGTCCGCACGGGTCGCTCCTTGATGCTCGGCAAGGAATTCGAGGATACAAAATATGACCCCTGGGCTCTTTTCAGTAAAAGGCTGCGAAGGGGCAAGAGAAAGCGGTTTTTCGTCGGAGGGTTCGAGGTGAAAATGTTCTTGCCCATCCGGCGTTCCCCACGTCGCGGCTTCGCCGCTCCTCGGGACATGGGTTTCGAAGATGGCGCGGGCACAGAAGGGCTGCGGAGCGGAGAAACGGGCTTTGAGCGACTGCAGCTCGATGAGTGAATCGGTGGGGGAGGACTTGATCGAGAGCATAAGATCCACGGCAGCGGAGATGGCGGAAGAACCGCGGAAGACACCGTGGCGATTGGTGTGGTGGATGACGAGGACGGCAGCACGGCAGAACTCAGCCATGCGGCGCAGGTTGAAGAGCACAGGTTGGACGGAAGACATGCTGCTGTCACCCGTGCGCATGAGGTTAGATAACGCATCGATGATGATGAGGCCGGAACCGCGGGAGATGGCACGGTGAATGAGCTTGTCTGCGTCTGCGCTATCCCGAAAGTCATAGCCACCCAGGGAGATGTAGTCGAAGGGGGTGGAACTGTCTGCCCCGTGGGAGCAAAGGGCAGCGTTCACGCGAGCCCAGAGCTGGTAGAGGCCGGACTCTTCGTCAATGAGCAGGACAGGGCAGCGGTTGACGGAGTGAGCGAGCCAAGGTTTACCCATGGCGACGCAAACAGCCAGGTCGATGGCAAGGTAGGTCTTTTTGGCTCCGGGGTCGCCGACCAGTAGGTTGAGGCTGGGTTGGGCGAAAAGGCCTGCGACGCACCAGCGCAGGGGCGGCGGGGGATGCAGGCCGTCTTTGCTAGTGTAAAGGACGCGGTCTTTTTCGGTGCGGTCAACGACTTCTTCCATGCAATCAGCGACTTCTTCGACCATTTCATAGGGAAAGCCCTTGATCGAGGAAACGAAGGTTTGCCAGCGGACACGCTGGCTGGAATCGATAACGTCCAATACTGCGGCGAGGGCATGGAACCATTCGGGCGGAAGATTGGGCAGTGGGTCGGGCGCGTAGCCGAACTGGATAGCCTGACTGAGGATGCGGGCGGCATCGGGATTGGGCGTGTAGGTGGATTCAGGTGCGGTGAAATCATCCATTTGAGACCCCTGTATTAAAGAGATGAAGGATTGCGTTGCTTCGCAACGCGTTGGAGAAAGGCTCGGCTAACGCCGAGTAAAGCTTCTCCAGCAGCCTTCCCCCCAAGATGTGGTGGGAGGAAACCTCATCCGCCGAGAGCGTGTTCGGCAATGGCAGTTAACCATGGAAGGGCTTGATTGGGGAGAAAGTTGGAGGAAAATCAAGGAACTTGATATTCGACCGAGACAATTCAAATAGAATTGACCCCAAGGGGCACATGCCTTATAATATAGGTAATCCGCTCAGCGGAGGTGGATTGCCCGCAGGGGCAAGCGTAAAAGGGTCTCGAAAGAGGCCTTTTTATTTGTAGGGATACACAACATAACCATAACCCGCAATTTCTCCGGTGTACAAGTGCCGATTGAACTTTGTCGTGACTACATCCATCAGTTGTTGCGCAAAAGGTGCGGGATCATCCCCAACCAGCCCCATTTGTTTGAGAACCCACATTTTGGTTGGATGGCCTACCAAATCAGCCAGTTGAAGTCCAGCAATATTTGCTGTCTTTGGTTTTAACTTCAGTTCACCGCTAGTAAGGGCTGTTTGTAGGGAGCTAGCCGGGGTAAAGCCCCAAAGACCCCTCTCATAAATTCGAATATAGGAGTCCTTTAATAACCGATCTTCAACCCCGCCGCGCGCTTCCCCCATAACATCCCCGACACGGTTGATATGATTTAGATACCCAGCATACCGCTGCAATAAGAATCCCAACCCAAGATGGTATGGATGTCCCGCCGACCGACCATAATTTTCCTTAAGTATGGCTTTGTCGACAACAACTGCAACAACATTGAAGTTTGACGACTGGATCAAACTCAATAAATCGTCATCAAATGCTGAGCGATTTTCGTCGTCGCGCAGGCGCTTGAATTCTTTTCGAGCATGGATAATATCCGCGCGATGAAGGACAACAGGGTTGTCCGGATGATGGGGCAGATGCTTAACTTTTAATCTTTCAAGTCCAGCATGAAAATCCAAGTAATCCGGGTTCTTGAACCAACATCCCAAGAGACAAAGGAAGCGATGGCTGGCTCTCGAGAAATCGCGATAAACGTGATCGCCTGATTCATCTAGATAAAGACGATAACGTTCTTCGAAGTCAGTGGGGCGAGAAGCGGAGTCGGGTTCTGTCATATAACATTCACTAAGAACAAGTAGAAATCCGTTTCTTCATTTACCTGTTGCTTGTCGCATTTCATGGGTTTATTGTCCACAATAGAAGGTCGTTTCAGAATAAATTTAGGTCCAATTCGAGACCAATCTAGGGCTAAACTAAGTCTGCTCCCAACGACCAGTCTCGCCTTTTCGAATTTTGCCAGCCTTGCCCAGGAGTTGCAATGCACGCTTGAAAGTAGTTGTAGAAATAAAATTAGGCAAGCCGTCCCTCCCCTGATGGTTTACCAGAAAATCTTGCATATTGCGACTCGGGATTGCCGGTCTTTTCACCCATTCAAAGCATAGGGTTTTCATCTCCGGACTTAGATTGGCTCTTCCTTCGCCACTTTGAGCGGCCTCAAAATCACTGGATTTTGTACTAAGGTCGGGGATAACATCAAAGCCTGATCCTCCAGTCTCGTCAAATGTTTCCGTCATATCAATCAGGGCTTTTATAGATGATTGGATGAAGGACGTTAGGTCCTTTTCAAGATTGTTCAAACTATGCCCATTAGACATTTTTTCTCTCCGATAAACATATATGAAATCAATTCCGTAAAATAGCTCAAATGCATACTGAGGAGCTTTTAGGCGGGTTAATTCGTCTAAGAGGGCATTGCTCAATTTCTCGTGTAATTCGTCGATGTATTCCAAAGGCCATGTATTAGTCATGCTGATCTCCTTTCTATGTCTGTTATTGTTCATATGTAAGGGAGAACCGGGGGCGTATTAAAGGCCAATTGAAGACCAAAATAGGGCCACACTACATCTTTTTAACAACCCCAACATCCGCCCGGTGAGTGAAGCCGGTTTTTTAATTACGGTCATCTTATCCATTCAGATAGTTAATAAAATCCACAAGGCCTTGCATCATTCCAATCACCTTATCGGCTGGCGCTACGAAAGGTCCTTCTGATGAGTATCGCGTGGCATCGGTCCTCCTCAGCGGAACTCGAACGGAGGGTTTCATTTCAATCTGAACAGAATGCAACTCCAATTCCTCGTGACAGAAGGCGGTTATAGTACGTCCAGGTTCACTTGCCGGAAAAGCGTTATGGTGAACTGTATTCTTTCCCAAACGAGCCGCCAAAAACCTTTCTAATTCATTTAACTGGGGCCTAGGGATTGACTCTTGGGCCTTTCGAGATCCAAGGTCAACAAGATAATTTGCAGGCATCTTGTTTGTTCTTTCACTAGCTCCATGCAAATCAACTACCCAGTGGATTTTCTTAGAGTTGTAAATCCTCCGAATCGTTTGCTTGTATTGCGAACGAGGTTCACCGTGATAGTTCGGATCAGAATCATCAGTGCGCCATATAGTGGTTATCACCGATGCGCCGCATAGTTCGGCTACGAGCAAAGCCATGCCAGCGGTATATTCATCCTCCTCATGCCATTGCTCGTCTGGCGAATTGCGGAATGTACGTGCCCCATGTGGCGCCGATATTAGAATTGGCGAGTCGTGGGAGATGGCAATAAAAGGCAATTGGCCAGGCGGAGGCGGTTCTCCGTAGTGAACACTAGATTCAATAGCAATGAGCTTATCTAAGTGATCAGTATTGATTTCGGTCATCCGAATTCCCAATCCGTTAGTGGACACACTAAGAAAGCAAAGTCTTTTTTTAATTCTACTCTCAAGTCAACTCTTTGGTTAGAAAACCCCACCCACAGCCCCTCCCCTAGAAATAGGAAGGAGAAGAAACTTAGCGCCCCAATAGGTAACCAATCAACATTAGGATTAAACCACCAAGGACTTCGGCGACAACACTCTTTACTATCTCCTTGGCGTCCTTATGTTGTTGCCTGAATCGCCAGGTGCCGAAAAAGGAAAACAGAATATTCCAATTTGAAGCTTTGTTACATGCCGAAACAATAATGCACAGCGAAATCATTGAACAACCAGAAGAAAGAAAAGGCTATTGTCTCCAGCAATAGCCTAAACGATAGAAGGGGGTACAAAAAAGGGTCTAAATGAATTTCACCTTTTGTACCAGCTTCGCTTTTTGATACGTTTAAACTGCTGACTAGGATCGACCAGGTTCCGTTCAATTACCGCTGGGCGTTTTACCCATTCTTTATAGATGGTCTTAGAATCGATATGCAATTCGTGAATTTGTTTCCATGCCCATATATCGTCGGGGTAGTGCGGCCTACCGCTAGATGCAGTCTCCGCGCCTTGCCCTACAAAAGGCCCCTCTCCTTTTTTTTGCTTAGCTTTCCATTCTATTTCATCTCTGACAATTTGTTGCACAGTAGCTGGAGTTAGAGGATCGTCAGGGGTCCATTCTTTTTTTGCGTCCCAGGCCATAGCACTATTCCTTATATTCTTGTTTGAGAACCTATTTTAGCAAATAGCATGATTTGCAAACCATCCCTACGCACGTATAATGCCAATCGAGAGAAGGAATGGTCGAACTCATTTGGGACGGTAAGTACGACAAGGATGGCAAGCGGGTTGCGCCGCTACGGGTAAAACTGCCTTTCCAGACAGTAGAAACGGTGAACGCCAGCGCCCAGCAGCGGCAGTTGAGTTTGGATTTTGCGGGTGCAGGGAAACAAAGCGAGTGGCGAAACAGGCTGATCTGGGGCGATAAGAAGTATGTATTACCCTCATTATTAGACGAATTTGCTGGAAAAGTTGATTTGATTTATATCGACCCACCATTCAATGTCGGGGCTGATTTTTCTTTTGTTGCTACCATTCCCGATATTCCTGAAACGGAAGAGGATGAAACTGAAACATTTGTAAAATATCCCAATTTAATAGAACAAAAAGCATATCGTGATACATGGAGTAAAGGTATCGATTCATATGTTGAGTGGCTAGACGACGCGTTGATCATCCTCTTTGAGCTACTAAGTGATAAAGGGTCCATTTTTGTTCATCTAGATAACAACGTAGGACATTACGTAAAAGTTTTGTTAGATGAAATATTCGGAAAAGATAATTTTATTAATCAAGTAATTTGGCAGAAAGTTCGAGTTTCTAAATCGCAAACCGTTGGATTTGGAAGTGTTCATGATGTTCTATTTTTCTATTCGAAATCAAAGAATTTTATATTCAACGAGCAATATATTGATTACGACGATTCATATATAGACAGTCACTACAATTTAACTGAGGAAAAAACTGGACGGAAATATGGGCTGTGGGATTTCACTCAATCAGGCAGTGGTTCGGCAAGGAAGTTTCTTGACAAAATAATCGACCCGCCACCCGGAAAGCATTGGATTTGGTCACAAGAAAGAATCGATCAGGGTCTTATAGAAGAGAGAATAGTATTCACCTCTAAAGGAACTCCGCGCCTAAAGAGATACCTTGATGAAGCGAAAGGTAATCGCTTAAGTGACATTTGGTCCGAGATACTTGATATAAATTCTATGGCTAAGGAAAGATTGGATTACCCCACCCAAAAACCGGAGGGATTGCTTGAACGAATAATAAAGGGTTCTACTAAGGAAGGGAATCTTGTTTTGGACTGCTTTATAGGTTCTGGAACAACTGCCGCGGTTGCTGAAAGGCTTGGCAGACACTGGATTGGGTGTGACCTTGGGCGTTTCGCTATCCACACTACCCGCAAGCGTTTGTTAGGGATTCCGAGTGTTAGGCCATTCGTGGTTCAGAATCTCGGCAAATACGAGCGCCAAACCTGGCAAGTAGCCGAGTTTGGCGGCAAGAAGCAGGCTGAGGCTATTCAAAAGCAGTATCGTAACTTCATACTCGATCTTTATTCAGCGCGTCCCATAGATGGCTACGCATGGTTGCATGGGATCAAAGATGGGCGCATGGTGCATGTGGGTTCGGTAGATTCCCCGGTAGCTTATAACGACTTAACACAAATCCTTATCGAATTTAGAAAGGCAATGGGCACGGGCAAGGACGCCCCCAAGGTAGCAGCGGTAGATGTTTTGGGTTGGGATTTCGCTTTCGAAATCAACGAAGTTGGTATCCAACAAGCGGAAGCGGCAGGAATTAACCTGCGCTGTCTTAAAATCCCGCGAGAGGTGATGGACCCCAAGGCGGTGGAACAGGGGGATGTGAAGTTCTTTGAGTTAGCGGCGTTGGCCGTGGAAACCAAGACGAAGAAATTAGAATTAGAACTAAAACTCACCGATTTCACCATCCCGCCTGATGATGTGCCCGAAGACGTGCAAAAGGCGATCAAGCACTGGTCGCAATGGATCGATTATTGGGCAGTGGATTGGGACAATAAGGACGACACTTTCCATAACCAATGGCAAACTTACCGAACCCGACAGGATAAATCCTTGAAATTGGAAACCAGCCACGACTATGAGCAAGCAGGTGAGTATTTGGTGATGGTGAAGGTGATCGACATTCTGGGAAACGATACAACCAAGACGATCAGGGTGAAGGTGGGGTGAGCGAGGGGACCCCATCCCCGTCCCTTCCCCTTACAAGGGGAAGTGTGCCTCCTAAATGTGGATAGGCTGCTGAGATGAGGGATCAAGCCATATCGCGAGAGGTGTATGATCGTTTGATTGAGAGCGCCCGGAGAATGCGCCGGGAATCGACGCGGGCAGAGAAGCTGTTGTGGGAGCGATTGCGAAAACGACGGTTAGCCGGGTTTCGATTTCGCCGGCAGCACATCATCCGAAGCTTTATTGTGGATTTCTACTGCCCGCAAGCGCGACTGGTGGTGTAAGTGGATGGCAGCATTCATGATCTGCAAAGAGCTTATGATGAAGGGCGCACAAAGAAGCTGAAGGAATTAGGTTATCAGGAGTTACGTTTCTTGAACGACGAAGTGGAGATTAATATCAGCCGAGTGTTGGAACGAATCCATAAGCGATGTGCGACCTATAGAACCCCATCCCTTCCCCTTGGTAAGGGGAAGGGTGCCTTCGAAGAAGGCGGGCAGGGGTGAGATAACGGATTATGACGGCGAAAAAGAAGGTTAATCACGCTGCGAAAGTAAGGCGAGAAGGCGCAAGAGCGAAACGCGCCACCCAAAAGGCCGAGACGAGGGCCAGGCCACAAGCGCAAATGTTCAAGGCCGAGGTTGCTACGGCGCCTTGCGTGCCGAAAATACGGATAGAGGTGGCGGATTGGGTGAAGGGTGGCTACAAAGGGGCAACCGAGACCAGCAAAAAGCTGCTCAACCATTGGTTCTATAACGACCATATCCTCCCCAACGGGCAGCGGTTCAGCTATTTCCCATTTCAAAAAGAAGCCATTGAAACACTCATTTATCTTTATGAAGTAGCCAAGAAACGCAGCTCCAAGGAACTCATCGAAACTTATGCCATAGAAAGCAACCTAAGGCTGCTGCAATATGACCTGTATCCGCGCTACTGCTTGAAGCTGGCCACTGGCACGGGCAAGACCAAAGTGATCGCGTTGGCGCTGGCCTGGCAATATTTCAATTCAATGCTAGAGGACGCAAACAACTATGCAGCAACCAGCCTGGTGATCGCGCCGAACGTGATCGTATTCGAACGATTGAGGGGCGATTTCGAAGGCGGGCGTATCTTTACACAGGACCCGGTTATTCCACCTTCATTGAAAATCTATTGGGATTACCAATGCTATATGCGCGGGGAGAGCGAGCGGGCGAGCTCGCAGGGGGCGCTTTATCTCACAAATATCCAGCAACTGTATGAGAAGAAAGAAAATGAAGAAACTGAGCCTGCCCCCATGGCGGCAGTTTTGGGTCCCAAGCCCAAGAGCGAAACATCTGAAGCGGAGCCTTTTTATGACCGCCTGTTGAAACGGGGTGGCAGGGTGCTGGTGGCAAACGATGAAGCGCACCACACCCATGATGAGGACAGCGAATGGAACCGGGCCATCCGGCGGTTGCATGAGGGGCTGAACGAACGCAAGTCCGAGGGCATTGTGCAATTGGACATGTCGGCCACGCCGCGGTACGGCAAATCCGGCGCGTTATTTACGTGGACGGTGTTCGATTACCCATTGAAACAAGCCATACTCGATAAAGTCGTCAAGCGGCCGTTAAAGGGAGTTGCCAAAGGTTTCAAAGAACAGCCCTCGGCGATAGCCAGCCGCAAATACCAGGTTTACCTGACCGCGGGCGTCAACCGCTGGCGCGAATACCGAGAAAAGCTCAAGGATCTGAAGCGCAAACCGGTACTGTTCATCATGATGAACAGTACGAAAGATGCGGACAATGTGGCGGCGTATTTGCGCAGCAAGTATCCAGACGAGTTCGGCGGGAAAAACCTGCAAATCATTCATACAGACAACACCGGTGAGGTGTCTAAGAAACACCTTGAAGAAGCGCGGGTGATCGCCAAAGAAATCGACGACCCAGCAAGCCCAGTAGTGTGCATAGTCAGTGTGCTCATGTTGCGAGAAGGATGGGACGTTCAAAGCGTGACCGTAGTGGTCGGTCTGCGGCCGTATACATCGAAGGCGAACATATTGCCCGAACAAACCATCGGACGCGGATTAAGGTTAATGTTCCGCGGGGCGACTATAGGCGAAGAATCCGTATTTCAAGAGAACCTGGACGTAATCGGCAATAAGGCCTTTATCCAATTCGTTGAAGACCTGGAAAAAATCGAGGGGTTAGAGTTCGATACGGTTGACCTGGATAAACAACCGCCTGAGATCGTTTCTATATTCCCGGATATGAAGAAAATTGACAAGGATATTGTTTTGCCGGTGATCTCCCCCATCCTGGTGCGAAAGAAAACCCTGGCAGACGAGATCGCGGCAATCGATGTGGCAAGAATAAAAGTTCCCGCTTTCCCGAAGAAATGGGACGACCAGGAGGCGCAAAAGTTCACCTACGAAGGGTACGACATAATTACTTTGAAAAAGCTATTCGAAAAGGAATATAAGATCCCCGAAGTGAGCACGTCACAAGAAGTTATTTCTTACACAGCCATGAGAATTGCCGAGGAAATCAAATTGCCCTCGCAATTTGCAGCCCTGGTGCCCAAAATCAGGGAATTCTTGCAGGAGCATGCTTTTGGAGAAAAAGTCGACCTGGATACCCCCTCCATGATCAGGGCTATTTCGCACCATGTTGCCCAACATGTGACGGTGAAGGCATTTGTGAAGATATTGCGGGACGTAGTTGTTGAGGAGCACGTTCCCCAACTGGAAAGCGAGGGAAAGCCGCTTTCAAGCTGCGAAGCATTCCCATGGAACCGGCCGACCGTAAAGGCGGATAAGACGATCTTCAACCTGTGCCCGGCCATGAACAACTTCGAGGTTGATTTTGCGCGCTACTTAGAAGGCGCAGAGGACGTAGAGCGGTTTGGGAAAATGGAGGAGAGGTTCGGGTTTTCGATCTCTTATATGGACGCACGCGCCAATTTGCGTTATTACCGGCCTGATTTCGTTGCGGTTACGAGTGATGGAGTGCACCATTTGATCGAAACCAAGGGACGTGAAGACATCGACGTGGAACACAAAGACCGGGCAGCGGCAATTTGGTGTGAGAACGCTTCGATGTTGACCGGGGTTGAATGGAAATACAAGAAAGTGATGCAGAAGGAATTCGAGGAGCTGAGACCCGATGATTTTGAGGACCTGGTGGCGCTGGAGCCGGTGAATTTACTGTAAACCCGATTCGCGGTTGGAAAGTCTCCCCTGCTCCCGTGCACCTAAACTCCCTAACAATAGCATCCTGTCGCTGCTCAAAAGTGTCCCTGACATACGTCCTCGCATTGTTCACTTTAAAATGTCACACCTGCTAGTTGAAGGGGTGGGCGCATGTTGAGGGAAAGATGGGGGCGCTCGTAGTGATAATACTGCAACCAAGCGTGCAATTCCTCATTCATTTTTGGGA
>Ga0209324_10003916_pt1 | contig 10220 bp, 8 predicted proteins | sample Rifsed19ft3_FD_184015 | JGI IMG/M metagenome (GOLD analysis project Ga0209324, IMG submission 184015) | Soil microbial communities from Rifle, Colorado, USA - sediment 19ft 3 (version 2) | ecosystem: Environmental > Terrestrial > Deep subsurface > Rock core/Sediment | place: Rifle, Colorado...
CCCATGCGCTGCTGTCGGGGCCGGCGATCGAGCGGCTGTCGAATTCGCCCGTGAAGGAAGTCGCGGTGACCGACACCATCGCGATCCCGGCCGACCGGCACTTCCCGCAGCTGAAGGTGCTGTCGGTGTCGAGCCTGCTGGCCAAGGCGATCGGGTACACTCATAGCGAGCAGTCGGTCAGCGCGCTGTTCGAATAATCGCAGGACGGAGGCAGCATGCAGCATGTGAAGCTCGACGCGGAATTGCGCGTGAACACCGGCAAAGGCGCCGCACGGTCGTTGCGTCGCGCGGGCAAGGTGCCGGCGACCATTTACGGGCACGGCCTGACCACGCGTTCGGTGACGGTCGACCACACCGCCCTCGGCAAGCTCCTCGACACCATCGGTGGCGAGGCGGCCCTGCTGGACGTGAGCATCGACGGCGGCGCGCCGGTCCAGGCCCTCGTGCGCGAGTTGGATCCCGACAAGGTGATCCTTTTCGGTTCCGCTGCCCGTGGCGATATGGGAGAGGACAGCGACATTGATTTGCTTGTCGTCACTCCATCCGGTACGCATCGCCGAAAAACCGCGCAAAAAATATACCGTAACATGATAGGTGTTGGCTTTGCAACGGACATAGTTGTAATTACGGAGGATGATATAGAGCAATACAAAGACCATCCGGGTATGGTCATTCATCAGGCCTTGGAAGAGGGGAAAGTGCTGTATGCCGCATAAGCTGACCGAGCTTGGCACTTATGAAGAATGGCTTAGACGGGCAAAGAGCAACCTTGCCATTGCGAAGGTTCATAAAACAGAAGATATTTGCTGGGAAGACCTATGTTTTGAAACTCAGCAGGCCGCAGAAAAGGCGATAAAGGCTGTGCTGATTCATAACAAGATACAGTTTCGATTCGTCCACGACATCGCTGAATTGTTGACCCTTTTAGAACAAAACAATATCCAATTCCCGGAAGAGATTCGCGCTGCCGCAGAATTAACCGATTATTCCGTTGAGGCAAGATATCCCGGACCATCTGAGGCGGTAAGCGAAGAGGAATTTGTCAGGGCATTAAAGATCGCAGAAACAGTCGTTTCCTGGGCCGAATCTCAAGCCTCAAAATTACTCTAAGTTTCTGTTATTCCCGCTATCTCCTTCCATCCATAGAAGGACTGAGGGTTCGATTAGATCATCCCCTGAAAACGCCGTGTTTGCGGTGCTGGATCCGACACAAGAGGCAGCCGGGATATGATGGATCACTTCTTAGCCTCATCCTTGACCGGAACCAGAATTCCAACTGTCCTGTTGTCCTCAGAGAAGTATTGTTTTGCGACCCTCATCACATCCTCTGCCGTAACCTTTCTCATCTCATCGACATATTTATCCAGCAGCTTCCATGAGGCTACGGTCTCATACTGCCCAAGAAGCATCGCCCTGTTGAAGTTGGAGTCCTGCCCCATAATGAATGAGGCCTCTATCTGGTTCTTTGCCTTGGTAAGTTCTTTTTCAGTCACCGGCTCGGTCTTGAATTTATCTATCTCTGCATAAATGGCCTTTTCAACCTCTTCAACAGGTTTTCCGGGCATGGATGCAGCGTAAATATAGAACATGCTCGGGTCAGTGCTTACCATCGAGTAGTCCCCTCCGGCATATAATGCCATCTGCTTCTCGTATACAAGCGATTTATAGAGCCTGGAACTCTTGCCGGCGGAGAGGACAAGCTCTAATACAGAGAGAGGATATGAGTCCTTGTGTGTCAATGCCGGGACATGATACCCTGCTATAAGAACTGGAAGCTCAGCCTCCTTTTTGAGGAAAAGCCTCCTCTCACCTTTCTGTAAAGGCTCTTCTATTGTCACCTTCCGGGGTTCGGCCCCTTTGGGGATGCTTCCAAACTGTTTTTTTATTTCACGAAGCATCTTTTCCGAGTCAAAGTCTCCTACTACAACAATGGTGGCGTTGTTCGGGACATAGTGGGTGTCGTAATGGACCTTCAGGTCTTCAACCTTCATATTTGTCAGGTCGTCCATCCATCCTATGGTCGGTATTCTGTATGGGTGGTTCAGGAAGGCCACCTCCATCATCTTTTCATATAGTGCTGATTCCGGGTCGTCCTCGTGGTTCAGCCTCCTTTCCTCCTTTACCACGTCCCTCTCAGAGTTGAATTCCTTCGGGTCAAGGAGGATACCCCTCATCCTGTCTGATTCCATATCAAGTGAGAGCCATATACGGTCGGATGAAAAGGTCTCGAAGTATGCGGTGTATTCCTTACTGGTAAAGGCGTTGTCATTCCCGCCGTTTCTCTGCACAGTCTGGGAAAATGTCTTTGGACCGTATTTCTTTGTCCCTTTGAACATCATGTGTTCCAGGAGATGGCTCATTCCTGTGTTCCCAGGGCTTTCATTTCTTGATCCAACCCTGTACCATATCTGGAATGTCGCCACAGGGGCCTTATGCTCCTCCATAAGAAGGATCTTCAGGCCGTTGTCCAACGTGTATTCCTTTACCCCATCCCATCCAGCCGCAAAGGCAGAGGCTGAAACCGTAACGATCATTAATAAGGCTAAAATAAATTTCTTCATATCCCCTCCGTAGATTATAGACTATATTCAAAAGCAGGTGGGATGTCAACTAGCCCTGCGGAATATATTAACTTGCTGCTGTAAATGTATTATGCTACAAATATATCGGAAGAATAAAGGCCTATTGATGGGAGGTAGTGATTGGCCAAGGTCCTGATAGTTGACGATGACCTGGATATTCTGGATCTGTTGCGCCTTGTCATGACGCGTTCAGGGCATGAGGTGCTAACCGCCATGACCGGCAAAGAGGCGCTGGGAGCTGTTGCGGATGTTAATCCAGATGTTGCCTTTGTGGACATGAGGCTTCGTGACAGCAATGGACTGGACCTCTTAAGCGACATAAAGAGGCTTTACCCGGAAACCGCTGTTATAATCATGACAGGGTATCAGGATATGGGGACAGCAATAAAAGCGATGCAGGGTGGCGCCTTTGATTATGTAACAAAGCCTGTTGATACGCCTCAGCTTATTAACCTGGTTGAAAAGGTACTCGAGACCAGGAAGGCTGAATCCAGTTCAGTTCGGCAGAGCTCGTGGCAGGGGAAAAAAGAGATTATTGGAAAGAGCAAGGTCATGGAGGAGATATACAAGCTGATAGGTATGGCCTCTCAGAACAAGACCACAGTCCTGATCCAGGGAGAGACCGGGACAGGAAAAGAGCTTATAGCGAGGGCCATACATTACTATTCACCACAGAAGGAAAAGCCTTTTATTGCAGTAAACTGCTCAGCGCTGGCTGAGACCCTCCTGGAAAGCGAGCTTTTCGGGCACGAAAAGGGGGCATTTACCGGAGCTATCCAGCGACATAGAGGAAAGTTTGAGTTGGCCAACGGCGGCACTATCTTCCTTGATGAGATTGGGGACATCCCGCAAATCGTTCAGGTAAAGCTCTTGCGGGTTTTACAGGAAAGGGAGCTTGAGAGGGTAGGTGGAGAGGAAACGATAAGTGTTGATGTGAGGGTCATCGCAGCGACCAACAGGGACATTCCAAAATTGGTGGCAGAAGGCAGATTCAGGGCAGACCTTTTCTACCGCCTGAAGGTGATAACTATAGACATCCCTTCCCTCCGAGAAAGGAGGGAGGATATACCGCTACTGGTAGATTACTGTATCGGAAAGGCCAATTCTGAGCTACATAAGGAGATAAAGGCAGTGGCTCCTGATGTTATGAGTATGTTCCTGAGATATGACTGGAAAGGGAACATAAGGGAACTGGAAAATGTGGTCTACAGGGGCGTCCTGATGGCAAGGGGAAATGTGATCCTGAAAGAACACATACATGAATTGAATCTCTCCCCAGTTCCAGCTAAGCCAGGAGGTGTTGACTTTATAAGGCCCTTGGACGATATGGAAAGAGAGGCGATAGAGAAGACATTACGGTTTACCAACTGGAACAAAAGTAAGGCATGTGAGCTTCTAAAGATACCGAGGCCCAGGCTTGACAGGAAGATAAAGAAATACGGCCTGGAGGTTGAGAGGTTGAGAGGTTGAGAGGTTGCTCAACTTCCTATCTTCTCATCCTTTAAGTAATCAATTGCTTCCTCCCTGCTTGATACCTTCCCCAGTGCCTCGGCCTCTCTTAGCGCCTCTACCATTCTTCCTATCTCTTTTCCTTGCGGAATCCCGAACAGCTTCATTATATCTTCCCCTGTAACGAGGGGCATCTGAGGCGCAGCTATAAACACCTCAAAATAATACCCTGCAAGGTTTCCGATCAGTCCTTTCAGATATTCAAGTCTCTCACCTTCTACAGGCGTTGCCATTGCGTCTGCAAGTGACAGTATGAGGAGTTCTATACCACAACCATCGGCATCCCGGAAGAACCTGTATTTTGCCCTTGATGTAACTCTCTGGAGCTTTGACAGACCCAATATGCGCATATGGCTTGCCGTAAGCCCCCGGAGTATCTTCTCCGTCTTGCGGCTCAGTTTAAGCCTTTTTGCAATATCAGCGCTTATTGCTTCTCCTTTTTCTTCGTGTCCCAGGAACCTCCCCCTTCCATCCTGCATCGTTCTGGTATAGAGTTTCCCGGCATCGTGCAGGAGTGCAGCAAATTTGACAAGACCTCTCCTTGTCACGTACTCTTCTACCTCTTCAGCCATGTAATCCTCGATCCTTTTACCATATCCGGGGAAATAGCCGTTTAAATGGTTTAATACCTCTTCAGCTACACCTACAGCATTCATGGAATGGTCAAACAGGTCGTGGATATGCCATCCTCCCTGATAAAACCTTTTCCATTTTTCTGTCTCAGGGAGCAAGGTCCTCAATACGCTTGCATCATCCATATCCTTAAGTGTCTTATATGCCGCCGGCATTTCGAGGATCATGAACAGCTCGGTCCTCACCCGCTCCTCAGAAACATTGTTCAGTTCCTCACAATATTTTTTTATCTGGTATAACAGCTCTTCATCCATGGTAAAATTAAAGGAAGAAGAAAACCTGAATGCCCTCATAATCCTCAGGGGGTCTTCCTGGACAGATCTTTGTGATGACGCCCTCAAAACCTTCTTCTCTATGTCATTCTTCCCACCCAGGGGGTCCAGCAGTATCATGTTATTATTGAACAGAGAGTCCAAAGGCACGGCCATAGAGTTTATGGTGAAGTCTCTCAGCCTCAGGTCTTCCTCTATGTTTTTCTTTACCCCTGAAAAATCGACCTGGAATTCTTTCCCGTAGACAACCCTTGAGGCATCCCTCTCATCATCCAGGATGAAGAAGCTGCCGCCAACCTTTTCAGCAAAGCTTTTAGCGAAAGTGATCCCCTGTCCCTGCACGGCAAAGTCGTAATCGTTCCCAAGCCTTGAATTTATCAAGATATCTCTGATAGTCCCGCCGACAAGATAGGCCTTTTGTCCTGATTCCTTAACGATATTTAAGGCAGCCTTTATGACGTCGGAACCGGAAAGGATATCCCTCAGATTGCTCATGGAGACTGCTCCTGTCTTTTGGAAGAGATACTGAAAAGATAGGTAATTAAGGATGGATGTTATACCGATTCGCATTCAATTAAAGACCATTGAATGCTCAGGTATAATACCGAGTAAGCTTTCATTAATCTTAAATTAGATATTTGAAAGCAACTCGGTATAAGTTCTACTTTATTTCAAGACCCTTAAACATAAGGTCCACTTCATCTTTCTCCGCAGCCTGAGCAGCCTCTTCTTTTTTGCATGCATCCGGTTTAGCGGAAAATATGGAAAGCCGGGGCGATTTCATGGCAAGCCCCAGGTCTTCGAGAACACCGGTCAACAGCTCTTCGTTTATCTCTTTTTTCTTGAGCAGGAAGGCCTCAAGGAGTGCATTGTCACACATGGTGTTTATAAGTCTTGGAATGCCGTTCGAGTATTTATAAATCATGGAGAATGCCTCAGTCGTAAATTTTATATTGACATTTCCCGCAGTTGCCAGCCTGTGCTTTATATATTCCTCGGTCTCTTTTTCGTGCATGGCCTCCAGAGCGATTCTAATGGCTACTCTCTGGGCCAGAGGCTCGTCAAGCTTCAGGTTCTGATCTACCTCCGGAAGGCCGAAGAATATAAAGGAGATCAGCTTGCTATCATCGCTCTCAAGGTTAAGCATTCCTCTAAACTCTTCCATTATCTCTTTTGACTGGAGCATCTGTGCCTCGTCAACCAGTACTACTGCTTTTTTCCCACTTTCGCGGATGGAAATCAGCCTTTCATAAAGTTGCCCCATGAGCTTCAGCTTATCAGGGGAGGGGTCATCTATACCCATCTGATGGGCTATCTTTTTCAGCAGCCAGTCTGACGTCACGGCGGAGTGCACCATAACGATCAGGGCGGCTTCATATTTATCCTCAGGAAGGCTATCCAGAAACCTCCTGGCCAAGGTAGTCTTCCCTGCGCCTATGCTCCCAACAAGAAGGGCAAGCCCCTTCATGGAATCAGCGGCATAGGTCAGCTTGGCAAGGGCCCTTGCGTGCTGTGGGGAATTGAAGTAAAACTTCCCCATTGCAACATTGGAGAACGGTTCCATGTTAAGCCCAAAAAAATTAAGATAACTCATACGTAAGAAACCCTCCCCCTTTTAGTATCCCGGCCACCTCCAAGTTGCGATATCTTGGACTGTACGTCTCTGAAGCCGGAATTCTTCTTACTGGTTTCCATATAGGCAGACAGGGCCTCAGCAGTCATTCCGGACAGTTCATATGCAGTTCCCAGCTCGTAGTTCATGCTCGCATACTCATCATCACCTATGCCAGGTAATTGAAGGCCTTTCTTGAAAATCTCAACCGCTTTTAGAGGAACCCCTTTTTCAACATAGCATATTCCTATTAGATTGTAACAGTCAAACTCTATTTTATGGTCCGCAGACGCTATCTTGAACTCACGGATGGCATCATCAATAAGCCCCATTTCTTTATATGCTATTCCGAGGTTGTAATGGGTCTCTGTATCCTCTTTCTCTAACTGTGTATCTACACCTTTCTTAAATTCCGAGAATATATCCTCAAATCCGAATTTTTCAGCCTCTCTCATCCCTGAGGGTGTCGTTAGGGTTTCAAATTCCTCGCTATCCAGCTCTGCTGCAAGATCAAAGAAGCTCTCCACTGCGCTTTCTGCAGAAGGGGGAACAGGCGCAGGAAGGATTGTCTTTGCCGCTTCGTCAATAACCCTAAGCTTTGACAGAGTCTCTTCGTTTTCTGGATGAAATTCAAGAATGCGGTTGCATATGTTCCTTGCGTCCTCATACAGCCCCTGCTGTATATAAAAATCGGCCTCTTCCATATCCTCTTTTATCTTTGAGAGAGGGTATTTTTCTTCCTCCTCTGGGAGTTTCTTGCCGGTTATCTCTGCAGGAGCCTCTTTGGCTATCTCAAGTTCAGGAACTTCTTCTATTTCCTGCAGGGCAACTTCTTCCTTGGCCTCTACCTCCATGGAAATCTCTTCGATCTCGGGCAAGACCTCTTCAGCCTCTTCGGGGAGCGCTACTCCAAGGGAGGCAAGCTTTTTGCGAACTTCTTTATCCTCCGGGAATGCTTTAAGTGCAGTATTAAGTATTTCAATGGCCTTGTCTGCAAGACCATATTTTACATATACCTCTGCCTCTGTCAGATACTTATATACATCCTTGACAGGCTCCTCTGTCTCTTTTCCGCCAGGGACGAAATGTTCTTCCATTGGCGGTTCTTTCTGAGCCTCCTCTGTTGTTTCTTCTACCTTCGGAGCCTCTCCTGTAAGCTGTGAAAGCTCCTCCCTGATAGCTATCTCCTTTTCTCTTTCTCCTTTAAGTCTGTATGCATTGGCCATTTTATCAAGGAGGCGCGGGTCCCTGACGTCATTCCTGTAAAATTCAAGCAGTATGCCAAGGGCGGCATCGAAGTTCTTTCCTTCCAAGGCCTTGTCGACGAAGGGAAGGGCGGTTTCCATCCCTTCCCCGAAGTTCCCTTCCTTTATAAGCAGTTTGGTGAGTCCTTTTCTGGCATCATCAGAAGATGGGTCGATCCTAAGGATGTTTTTATATGTCAGCTTTGCATTCTGTTCATCATCCAACTCCAGGTAGACCCTGGAAAGGAGCGATAGTGCTGTTGTGTCATTTGGATCTGATTTTAGGGCAGCCTTAAGGGAATCAAGAGCCTTTTTTATCTTCCCGGTCTCAAGATATGCTTCCCCAATGCCTCTGAGCGCTTCTCTGGAGGCTGGTTTTGCAGATAAAAGCTTCTCGTAGAGAATGATGACATCGTCCATCCTCCCCTTCTTCTTCAGGTCACTGGCAATCTGGGAGAATTCTTCCAATGCCTTTTTATCGTCTCCACCTTTAAGGTAGAGATCAGCAAGTTTGGCTCTTATGCTGAAATTTTCGGGGTCCATAGATGCCATGTCTTTAAGGGCGCCTGTGGCCTCTACGGTCTTTCCCTGCTTTTCATAGTTAGCTATTACTATCCGGTACTGTGCCAGGGCGTCGGCAATAAGGCCCTGTTTTTTATAAAGCTTTGCGAGTTTTACATAGATATCTGATATAGAAGGGTCTATCTTGAGGAGTTGCTTGAAGACGGCGATTGCCTGAAGGATAAAGCCATCAGAGGCATAGGATTCTGCAGCAGCGGAGTATTCATTAACGGCAGAGGCATTGTTCCCTACCTTGAGGTACAGTTCTCCAAGTTTCAGGCGCGACCTTATATCTTTAGAGTCGGCCTCCACTACCTTCTGGTATTCAGAAATGGCCTTGTCAAACTGACCCTTCTGGATGTACTTCTGGGCCTGATCTATTAGTTTACCTTTGTCTATACTAACTGCCATCTTGATGTCCGTTCAAAACATGGATTAACGCATAATATTACATTAAGGTGAGCGGAAAAGTCAAAGGGTTTTAAGACCTCTGACCTTTCCTTCAATTTGATAGGGGTGTAGGGTTAGATGTAAGTATCTGTTTTTCAGATCATATCATGGAAGGAGATGTCGTTATTGGACATGGTTGTTCTTACCTTAATAAGGGTTGCTACTTCGATCTGCCTTATTCTTTCTCTGCTCAACTTAAATACATTTCCTATGGACTCGAGAGTCATTGGCTCAGATCCATCAAGCCCGAAGCGCAGTGTTAGGACCTTTTTTTCTGCAGCAGACAGACCTTCAAGTGATTTCCGTAAAATGTCTGCCATCCTCTCTCTATCGAGCGATATGTCAGGAGCCTCAGAATCCTTGTCTTCTATAGTATCAAGAAGAAGGTGTTCCATTGATCCTCCTATAGGTGCTTCAAGGGAGGAGGTCTTTTCCGCCAGTATCATTAGATCCTTCACATATCTGGCAGGAAACAATATATCCTCAGAAACTTCTTGAATAGAGGGCTCTTTCCCTTTCATCTGTCTGAGTTTTTTTAAAGACTTATTAAGCTTATTTATGTTTTCAACTATATGGACCGGAAGTCTTATGACCCGCGGCTGATTCATCAAGGCCCTTTCCACGGACTGTCTTATCCACCATGTAGCATAGGTGGAAAACTTGCAATTCTTGCTGAGTTTAAATTTTTCGGCGGCCTTTATGAGTCCTATGTTTCCTTCCTCTATAAGGTCAGAGAGTGGAAGGCCACGGTTAACGTATGCCTTTGCTATCTTGACGACCAGTCTCAGGTTAGCCTCAACCATCCTCTTGGTAGATGCCTCGTTTCCCTTTTCAATTCCTTTGGCTACTGAATATTCTTCGCCGGGACTGAAGAGGGTCAGTTTCCTCATGTCATGGAGGTATGATTTTAGGGAGTCGGAGAATTGTGCTGTTTGCGGCGACCTGTTCTCTTCACAAGCTAAAATATCTCCAGCTTTTCTGAGATGCCTTGGATTTCTTCTAAAATGGGTATTACTGTTAAAGGCTAAACTGCTAGGCATAAAATACAACCTCCTTAGTAAAAGTGAGTGACATATCGAGGATAATTGCAAATGGAATGCCAGAGGGCCAAAAAACTCATAACGTGGCGAAATGAAATCGACTTTTTGAAATAGGTAGTGATCTTAAGGAGATGTCTTGTAACGTTGCGATGTAATAAAATATTTCATTAGTTAGCGCTTCGTTGCAGAAATTGCAGTTATTCGAAAGGATTTTTGAGGAGAATTGTCTGATCTCTTTCCATACCAACGGATACCATTATAGTCTCGACTCCGGAAAGTTCAGCGATCCTGTTAATATATTTTTTGGTGTTAGAGGG
>Ga0209324_10003921_pt1 | contig 10215 bp, 14 predicted proteins | sample Rifsed19ft3_FD_184015 | JGI IMG/M metagenome (GOLD analysis project Ga0209324, IMG submission 184015) | Soil microbial communities from Rifle, Colorado, USA - sediment 19ft 3 (version 2) | ecosystem: Environmental > Terrestrial > Deep subsurface > Rock core/Sediment | place: Rifle, Colorado...
CCGCCGCTCGCGGGATCGCCGCAGTTCCTGACGATCCCGGAAGCCGTCTTCCGCGCACGTTTTAGCCGATGTTTCAACTCGTATGCCTATGGGAGACTCGGCGCGGCGGCGATGTTCGGCCAATGCGTCCAGGTGTCGCGCCTTGTTCGGTGTGGGAGCATCGGGGATGATCGCCGGGTCGTGATACCCCTGGCTGGCCGCGTGTAATCGCCCGCGTAGTACACGCGCCTTGCGGCGAATACGCACCTCTGCCCTTGCCCGTTCGGCGGCGAATTTCTCTAACAGTGGCTCGCGTACTATTTTCGCGCGTTCTGATTCATCGGCAGTCAAGCCGTAAGCGGGCGTGGGGCGTAGGTTGTCGGGGATAATTGTTGATGTTCCGACCGGCTTAAAGGTAGCCGTTCGCAGAGCGTTGTCGGCGATAACAGACACCAGCCAATCAAAAGCCACGTCCTGATCTCGCAGCATGAAAACCGTAGCCGGGCCGCGCTCGCCTATCTTTTGTTGAAAATGATACAGTGTATTTTCTATCCCTTGTTCTTTAAGATCACAGTATCGTTTCCGACAAAAGATACCCAAGTCAACCGCAAGTTGTAGCGCGGTGCGTGTAGAATGCCGCGTCAGGCCCGATAATTCCATTAGGGCAGCTTCGGTGAGCCATGCTCCTAACGGCAGATCGCCCGCGCTCTCTGCTCTGGTGACAAGGCCGATTAATTTATCCACCAGTAGCAGACGTGGCAGATCGGGAAAGTCACGGTTAAGGCTCAATATCATCAATTTTTGCACGTCGCGCGTGTAGTGCCAGGGATGCAACCGTACATCCGGATCGCGCGGCTGGTCATAGGGCAGATCGGGGAGCGTTTTGGGCGTTGAAACTAGCTTGTGAGAATGTTCTGAGGGGGTATCGTTTTCCCCTCGAATAGCTTTACGAGACTTTACAGACTCGTAAGTAAAGGTTTTACGAGCAATAGGACTAACCCGCGCTTTGTAGTCTTCCCACGACTCTACGCCCAGCAATTCCGCTACTTGATGCGTGTTGTAAAAGTCACCCGATCCGCCGTGATCTTTAATGCCGTGTCTTTTATAATCCCATCCGGCGCTGGCTTTCCGCCCATCGTCTCTAAACGGGCTTGGGAAGTTGTTACGGCTGTACCCGTTACCGTTCGGCGGCTCGATGTCCCATGTACGCAGCGCCACGCGCTCTACTCCCTCGATACACCAGCGCTCGTACAGCCCATCAAAATCAGTCGGCAGATTGTAGGGCTTGTGCGCCGCTGTCGGTTCTGGCGTGGGTAGCTCCAAAACCGGGCAAGCGTCCAGAACGGGCAAGAAACCATCCGTGCCGTGATCCGTGAGTACAGAGTTCAGATCGGCTTTACTGCCCATCGGATAGGGCAGCTCGTAAGCAGTGAAGGTGATCTCGCTCTCACTGAAATATTCGTTTAATTTGACTGCTGCTTTAAAACCGGGATCGTCACGATCCGGGTAGTATTTGACTGCTGAAACAGACAACCGCGCTACTTCAGGCAGAAGCCAGGAAGGGATCGACCCTTCACCCATTAGGGTACATGTCGCATTGAACACACCAGCCGCCCGGCATGACCATACATCTTTCTCGCCCGTTGCCAGGATTAGCACACCATTCGCGGCCGCGATGTGATCGGCCAAGTCACCAGCCGGATCATAAAACCGGGCATGATCGGGCTTACGTCCTGGTTTGCCGTTCGTGTACCATTTGTACTTAGCGCCGCCCTGGCCGGGGTATGCTTTCCAGCGCTGATTGGTTGTGTCACCGGCGCGAAAAGGATAGAGCCAGCCTGTACCGTTCGGTTGAATACGGAGCTGGTCAATAACCACGTCGGGCAAGCCGCAGTCATGCAGACTGGGGGCGCAGCGTGGGATCGTGTTCGTTTCGGGTTTCTGTGTTATCATATGTTTGACTGCCTTTTCCCTTCCGAGTTTTGCGGAAAGGTGGTTATCAATGTCCATTCGCGCCCTACGTTCCCAGACTGGCGGGCGCGTTTTTTGTGCCTCAAATAACTACCGATTATCTAATCAAATCGGGTCGTGTCCCCCGCTGCCAGCCGGGCCGTTCCTGTATCCCGGCTGGCGTCGGTGCAAGGGTGATACGATGGCACATTGCACCGAAGCGAGATGCAATGTGTGTCTATTTACTAGGCGTACTTTTTTACGATTTGACATAGCGTGAGTAATTCCAATTACGCAAACCTGTAACCTTCCTCAACACTACGTTACTTTTTAGGCTTGGCTCTAAGGAATCTACCCGAAAAATCCCGAATGTCAGGTTTCGGGTTGATCCGATCATCCTCGATAGCTTTAAGCCCAGCCGTCACCAGCGCTTTAAACTTTGTCATGGTTTCGCCGCCCTTCAATGGACGCAGGCCGCTATCCTTTCGTTTTTGGTTCAAGTCGCGTTTTGCCCCTTGAAACCATGTGAAGGCGCGGTTCACATCGAAGTCATATTTAACCGATTTAGGCGCGGCGGGCAAGCCGTGCAAGTGCCTAAATTCCTTGAGAGCATGATCGCGCGCTTGCAAGGCAGTCAATACCAGTTGACTTCTGATTACGCCGCGTTGCACGTAGTCTTGGTGGCGATCTATCACCTCGTTATCGTAGACGATTGCCAAGCTGCTGAGTGTTTCAGGCGGATCGCTGTTGTCTGGCAGATCAAACAGATCGACGCTTTCCACACCCTTGTCATCCGTATTGACAACCGTAGGCCATGCCATACTGCGATCCGGATGGTTTTTCAGCCGGTTATACTCAGTCGTGTACACGTCGCGCAGCTCGCTTGCGCCCGGCACGGTTTCATCTTCCAGCAAGGCTAGTATCTGCTCGATCTTTTCGCGCCGCGCGCGGTTTGCGCTGGGCGGTAGCTGATCCATTTCGTCAGTGAGCCGGTACACTTCCATAATGTGTTGATCGTCGTTCATTGTTTCCGCCCTTTTTAGGTGTAAGGCAAACGTTAGGCTTCCTCTTTTTTTATGTCTGACAAAGTTGTCAGACTACCCCGCCGCCGCTGCTTGTCGATTATGATCTACCATTGCGGTAACGGAAGCCAGCAAGGCACGTCCGTTTTCCTCGTTACTTTTGATCGGCGTGGTTTGTGCAGTCGTCTGCATGATAGCCGTTTTTGCGGTGCCGCCCTTGCGCGGTCGGCTCATATCCAAACCACTTGCGGCGCTGGTATCGCTCATCAGTACGCCCGCAGGCAGCACGGGCCGCGCGGCTATTTCCTGCCGGATCGCTTCCACTTCTCGCAGGATGCGCGCGGTCGGATCATCGCCCGGTTGGCGCTGTCGGATCGCCGCGTAGATCGACGCTTTGATAAATTCGCCCCCCTGCCCCCTTGGGATATTTGCCAGGAAGTCATTAATGGCGCGGTCGCGGTCGTTGTCGTAGGATAACACCACTTCTACCCGCTTCACTTGATTGGTTCGGCGGCGCTGTCTCTGCTGGTGTCGTCGCTTGTTTTGTGTCATAATATCACCTGCTAAAACTGATTCCGGAAAGATTCCGGAAGATAGTCACCTAAGAGAAGGGGCAGACGTCGTGACTGCCCCTTTTCGCTGTGTAGGGTAGGGGGGTAATCCGTACCGATTATAGAGGTTGTCATGGAATTACCACCAAAAAAACCTCTGTCATGGAATTACCAATCCCCGGATGCAAACGATCAAAGAACATCCTCGATTGATCGCGCCATGCGTTCCAGGTCGGCGATTACCGCGCCGCTGGCATCGTGCACCGCGCGCCAAAACCTGATCTTCTCATCAATGGTCATCACTGGGAACACGTCGCCTTGCACTTTGGCGATATGGGCCGATAGGTGCTCATCACTGTCTTGCGCGGCGGTGAGTGTCCATACCCCTACGATCCGATCCTTGTTCATGCTGGTTTCTTCCACCTCGATATACCTTATCTAAATGGGTCTTTGAAAAGACTACGCCGGTAGGGCCGGGCGGCTGTCGGAAACGATCACCATCGGGAAGCCGCCTGGGTTGATCACCTGCTGGCGTAGCATATCGCGTTCAATCTTCAACGTGCGGTATGCTTTCGCCGACCTCGACAATCCCGCGTGAAGTGCCGTGTTCTGGTGTCGCATATCTTTCAATTCCCGTGCCAGGATACTCACTCGCGTCTCAAGGTGATCGGCCCGTTCGGCATTGATCCGGCTTGCATTCTGCCAGTGATACGCCATTCTTGCGAGTTTGCCGTGATTGAGCTGTAACAGCGCTTCCTGGCTAAAACCCGCTGCTGGCATGGCGACTAGTGCGGGACCCACTGGGTCCCGTTCGGTGCCAGTTGGTACCGGTTCCTCGTCCCTGGACGAGACATACCCAACCAGGGTTGGGGTACTGGGCGAAGCCGTCTTCGCTTCATTGCGGATTGGTTCGGCAGTATCGGGTAAGGTGTAATGCGAATAGCGATCTTCAAAATTGACAGAAACAATACTTGAATTAGACTCGTGCAAGGCCATCTTGGGAATCCTCCAAATGGTCTAGCTGGGGGTAGGCTGCTACCCTACCCCCAGCGCCGAACGAAAGTAATTACTTGGATTTACCTATTTTACGCCGATACTGCCACATATACGCAGCACGGCTACAGTATCGCGCCACTTTCGCGCCCTCGAATTGCCCGCCGCAGTACGGGCAGTGGTCGCCCGCCGCGCAATCATGCAGAAACAACGGGATTTCGCGGGTATACGCGACATCGACGCTTTTGGTCTTCTGTGGCTCACCTTCCATAAGCCGACACCTCCAATACAAAAAACACACTCACTTTGCGTGCTACCCTCCATTGTAGCACACTTTTGAGTCATTGCAAGGGTTATAGAACATCTGTCGGTTATAGGCTGGTTGGAATTCGTGTCTAAGTTGGTTTGTCCACCAAGGCGGACATTCTACAGTTCAGCCACAAAAGCATTGCAAACGAAACGGTTTCCGTTGTTCGGTAAGCACGATCCTAATTCTGCAACGGAAATCATTTCCGTTGCTATCGACGGACCGCCGAAAGAAGACAACTTGTCTTTCTTCGCAATTGTTTCATTTGAAACAGTTCTCCACAATAGCAAGCGAAATCGTTTCGTTTGCTATTGGAAGGTTTGTTGAATTCGTCAACCCCTGTGAAGAATTCTCCACAGGGTAGGGCGACGCAATTTGTCACCCTATGATCGCGCCCGGCTGGCACTGAAACTTAAAGACGTGATAGCAGCGCAAGCGAAAGAAAAACAACGCGGCGGACAGGGTGGGGTTTTGCTTTATCAGAATTCTGATAAAGCAAGTGAGAGTATCCATACCACTATCACCTTAGCCAAAGAAGCGGGTGTGTCGCATGATACGATCCATAAGGTTGAAGTTATCGAGGAAAAAGCGCCTGAAGTCATCAAACAGAAGGCGCGTACAGGTGAGATTAGTACACGTCGCTTGTAGCGCGTTCTGTGCGTTCTGGGCGGCATGCCATGAGACGGGTAATAAAAACCGGGCATTTTCGCCCGGTCTAGGTGTTGAAAATTGTTGAGTTTTTCTTAGGTTACGCCATGCCCTCATTGGCGATTTTGGCATCCTCGATATACCGGCGCGGCATGGCGAGAGAAGCCCAGCCGCCCGCCTCTTGCAACCGGATCACGTCTACTTTAGGTGCCCAGAACGTCGCCCAGTAGTGGCGGCAGTCATGAGCCGATAACCCTTTTAAGCCGACTGATTCCCCCAGCACTTCTACCCGCCGTGTGATGGCCCGTTCCAACATGCCGCTATGAGTCAGCGCGCCGCCCTTACGGCTTCCTCGCAGTACGGGATCGTCACCCATCAACGGTGCATCGCCGCTATCAAACCACGCCCGCGCCGCGCGTAGGGTATCAGCAGATAACTTGTGAGTCTGTTCTTTGTCCACTTTGGGCCGATAAAAACGCAGCTCGCCAGCCTTCAGATCAAAATCTGAGACGTGCAACCCTGCTACCTCGCCACACCGTAAGCCATGATCGAGTAACAGGCACATCAGCAGACTATCGCGCCTCCCTTGTGGCGTATCGGGCTGGTTTTTTAACTTCCTGGCTTGTTTATCATCGATGTGTACCGACTGCGCTTTTTTATCGCCGCGCCGTGTCGTGTCGCGCCGCTCATTAACCCGCTTGGCTTCCTTCAATGAGTACCCTTGCACAAACCGGATCATGGCGACGTCTTCAGTTGTCAGTACCCCGGCCATAGCTGCGAGTTTTGCATACGTTTTGACGGTCGATAACCGCACGTTGATACTGCCCATTGCATCGCCCTGGCTGATCATCCATTTGACCCACGCCTTAACAAGTCCGTATTCAATGTCTTTCCACGATTGCGGATCGTGCTGTAAGTCGTCACCGCTGGGCGCGGTCTGATCAACTTGGGCCATCACATCAGCCAGGAAGTCAGCGAACCGGTTTAGATCGGCAAGCTGCCGACGTATGGTGTTATCCGCCTTGCGAGATAGGTAATCTTCAAAGGTGCTTTTCGCCGCGTGTGCATTGGCGGCCTTGCTGGCAAGCGCCAGCGCGTTATCGGGCTGGTGTGGAATGAGAGAGGTGGTAGAATTTAGATCAGACATTGCAGAGTACTCCTGTGGTGTCTAGGGCGGTTGGTGCTCCGAACATCAGCCGCCCGCCGCGTTATTTTGGTACGTTCCGATTTCGTTAAATAATCGGTATCTATATTGTAGCACAAAAAGCGGGTTAGTCAAACAGTTCTAACCCGTTTGAAACATACAAGGGGTGAAACGAGTCACCCCTTCATTTAGTTATGCGCCATACGTCGCGCGGTACTCCGCTTCCAAGTCGGATAGCTGGGCTTGCAGCGCGTCGATTTGGCTGGATCGGTATTCGTCACCGACCGCGCCCAGCGTAAGGGATAGAATATCCGCCTGACCTTTGGCGATACTCAGCTTAAGCTGCGCGATCCGGTTTTCCAGTGCGAATTTTTCAACGTCTGGTACGATACTCATGATCGTTTCTCCTCTGGTGTGCTGTAGGCCGTGTGATGCTCGGCTTCCAATTGTGCCAGCCGGTACACAGCGGCGGCGCGCAGCGGGCCGTAATTCTCGCGTTCGAGTGTGTGTGTCCAACCGTCTGCTTGTTGGTTGTAGTCAAGCTGGGCAATCTGCAACCGGGCGGTGGCGATCTCGCGTTCCAAAACCAGCCGGTCGATCTGCGTGTCTGCTTTGGCACGTTCAATCAGGCGGGCGTGCTGTTTCTCGCGGTCGGCGCGGTCGGCGCGGGCGTGGGTGAGCTGCCCTTCAAGATGCTGTATTTCCTTTTCCGCGTCTTTGTATTTGGGTTTCACATCGTCAATGAGCGCTTGTGTCTTATCCGCTTCCATTCGCCATGCGCCCGCGTGCGAGGGTTTCAGGGTCCGGATCGCGTTCGGCGTGCGGGGATCGTCGCACCGTCTCACCAGATTTTCCGCGCGATCCAGTGCGGCGGTCTGCTGCGTGATCTCTTGTTCCCAACCGCCGATCATGGCCTTAAGCTGTAGAATCCGCATTTCTGCCCGACTGATCTCGCTATCGTTCATTGGCGTCACCTTCCACCAATGCGCCTGGCGCGGGTATAGTCTTTGTAATTGAAGTCTTCCAATTGACCATCCGATAGCGGCGCGCCGGGCGGATTGATGAGCCGCAAGTAATCCAGGTAGTTAAAATCATCCACTTGCGGCGCGGCGGCTTCTGTCAAGTCCTGCTGTTCTGGCGCGGCGGCTTCCCGGTCGGCAGGGGTGCACCGTCGCCATTCACGGATCAATTCAACCGCCTGTAGGGGGAATTTACGCCCAAATTGCATCGGTGTCAGCCGGTGATTGTGGTGACATTCGACGTAGTAGGTAAACGCGCTACCCACGCCAAACTTGACGCTGACCCGCTCCTGTTTGGCGAGTTCGTCGGTGATCTCCTGACACTGTGGCGTCAGCCATGCCACACACTCGCGCCATTCTTCCTGTTCAAATAACTGCAACTGCATGATCTGCTCTCCTACGCCGCTCGTGTGCGGCTTACCTTCCGTTTTTCCAATTGTGCGATCTTGCCATTGGTGGCGAATAATTCCCGCTCTAATTCGGCGGTTATGCCGATATACGGGCGTATGCCCTGCTGGGCGCGCTGGTGTGCAAACGCCAGCAGTCTAGCCACGTCCCCGCGCCACTTCAATAAGTCGCGCAAGCTGCTAGACTGCTGCGCAAAGTGTAGGGTTGTGTCATGCATCGACCATTCATGATCCTCGTATTCGGCGTAGTAGGTGTCTTTTCTGCTCATCGTTTACACCAGGTTGGCGGCGGCGCGTTACAGATACCGCCCGAAAAGATCACCCGCACAGACTGCCGTGAGCATCGCATCGCCACGATACAGCCGGGATCGCCGGTTGGCGGCGGTGGCAGCAGGGGCAGCAGAAACAGCAGGATTACAAGAAAACGTTTCACGGTCGTTTCTCTTTCGCGCGTTTTCGCGCTGATTACTTAACAAAAAAACGGTCAGTCATGATGGGGGTAGCTATCCCCGCCGCTTGAAATAGCTCGCTCGCCAGTTCGTGATCAAACTCACTTGCCAGCGCTTCAAAACTCAGTTCCCCGCGCCGGATGTACTCTATCGCTTCCCCGCGCCAATCGACCACCACGCCCAGTGCTTTGAGGAACATCTCTTTTTGTTCATCAGTCAGCGTGCTACAGAATGCCTCAATAGCTGGCTGGTCTAAGTCGGGATGGTTTGCAAGCCGATCTAACCGGCTAATGATGCTTGCCATGCTTCTACGCTCCCATAGGTAGCCCGTCTTGACCGCGCCCGGTCAAGTAGTTCCATAACCCGGTCACGCCGCGCCGGATCGATGGGCGGATTGGTGATCAGGCTGTACAACATGACCGCCCGCTCATCATCGGTAAATACATGCGGTGGCGCGGATCGCCGAACCAACCGCCGCTCTAGCAGCTCTAGCCGTGCCTGTATGCTGCTCATAGTGCCCTCTCTGGTACATGAGTCACGAACATCAGCAGACAACCGCCGTACTGGGCTTTAACGGCTTCCTGGCTGAGTGTTTCGCCCTCGCTGGTGAAGTGCTGCCCATCCTCAGAAGTCCACACCATAAACTTCTGTTTCTGTGGGTGCCGTTTGCGTAACAGGTGTTCAAGTGCCTTAATCCGCGTGTGCTGCATGGTTACTCCCCTCCGGTGACAACAGGCGTTCTAGCTGCCCGATCCGATCTTCCAATTCGCCCGCGTGCCACACGTCGCGCCATGCTCCCACAACCGCCACAATGGCCCGCACTTGTCGGTATCCCACTTCCATTGTGTAAGCCACCTTCAAAGCGTATTCCAGCGCCACGCGGGCGTCGTCAGGCGTTTTGAGTACCGCCGCTGGCTGTTCGTTGGTTAATGCCAGCTTTCGCCCCTCTTTAGCCGCGCCACCTGCCAGCCGTGCCGCCGTGCGTTTATCGGCCAATTCGGGATCGTGTGCGAAACAGTACCCAGTCAGACGTGCACGCGCCCGGCAGGGTGCACCGCCCTTAGTTGTCGCCTTACAAGCCACGCTTGTATTTTTTTCCATAGTCCTCCGGGGGCAGGTCATGCCCCCCCACGTTGCCGCGTTCTGTGCCTGAATTACATCCCTAAGCGTGTGGTACTACCTAAAACGCCGTAGGTGCTATCGCCAAGTATCCAGTACGTTTGATCCCCCAGTGCGCGCACGCGCCATGACAACGACTTGAGATTTTGCCCCTCGATATACAATGCGATCCCCGCGATCATGTATTTGTCGGTGTCAATATCAAGCCGGGTCGATGACACGGTGATCAGATCGCCGATGGTGTATTCGTGTACAGAGTCCTGGCCGTACTGTTGATCGGGCATTAAGTCGATTTCTGTCAGCCGGAAGGCGGGGTCTTTGTAGCGCCCGATCACATACTGGGCCAATGCCCGCGCAAGGGTATCCCCGCCGCGTTCGGGGAAGGGAATATCAATCACGCGCTCGCGCTTGCCGTAGGCTTGCTGGCTGGTCAGATCGTCAAGCGTGATATTCTGCTGCTGCCAGTTCACCAGCAGATTACCGCGTACCTGCAAATCATGCACCCACAGCGGGCCGATAGCCGAATTGGCAAAGGTGACCTCAACCCCCGCGCCGCCAACCGCTACAGAAGTCGAAATGCGCCCGCTGTCGGTGTAATCAAACCCGGTGCCCAGCACATCATCGGTG
>Ga0209324_10003931_pt1 | contig 10194 bp, 5 predicted proteins | sample Rifsed19ft3_FD_184015 | JGI IMG/M metagenome (GOLD analysis project Ga0209324, IMG submission 184015) | Soil microbial communities from Rifle, Colorado, USA - sediment 19ft 3 (version 2) | ecosystem: Environmental > Terrestrial > Deep subsurface > Rock core/Sediment | place: Rifle, Colorado...
TTATGGTTTTGATGTATTTGGTAACGAAACAGATGAAGCCGGGCTTTTTGCTCCTAAAAATCCCGTCCTTGCTTCAGGATACCTATTGGATAGGATCGAAGTTAATGATATGATAATAAATGCAGGCTTACGTTATGATTATATAGATATGGATAGTTGGGCATGGACGGATCCTCTTTTACCTAATTTCGATCGGGTAACACACTTAATACCTGAGGCAAATATAATCGAAGGAAGCACATATAGCTATATTTCCCCTAGATTGGGATTTGCATTTCCAGTAACTGATAGAACTGTTTTTCATTTACAATATGGCAAATTTGTCCAATCGCCAAGTTTGGATATTGCTTATAGAGGTGTTTATCAGGCAACGCAGATAATCCAGGGTCAAAATCTGTTTGTCAACCCAATTGCATACAATCCTAGCCCAATTAGGACAACTCAATATGAAATTGGATTTTCGCATCAGTTTACAGATTTTGCTGCTTTTGACATCACCGCTTTTTATAAAGATATTAAAGGACAGCTACAGTATGCCGTAGTTAATACTGCTCCGGGTGCTATCAGAAGTAAATACAATGTTTTTACTAATCAAGATTTCGCTACAACAAAAGGTGTGGAGCTTAGCTTTAAAATTAGGCGAGTTGAAAGATTTAGTGCGATAATGTATTATACATATTCAACTTCCGAAGGAACAAACTCGCTGTCAGGCAGCGGTGTAGGATCCACCGAAGTTAACGGTGATGTTCCAACCGTACTGATTCCATTAGATTACGACCAAACTCATAGGGGATCCATTTCCTTGGATTATAGATTTGATAAGGGTGATGGAGGTCCAATCCTTGAGCAATTAGGTTTAAACGTTTTACTTACTTTCAACAGCGGTCACCCATTCACTTATTCTCAAACAACTGGGTTAGGACAGGCCCAAGCTTGGACGGGTGGTATTACTCCAATAGGAACTGGTGATACAAGGGGAAGAAGACCTATTGGACCAATAAATTCATCAATTACTCCTTGGGTTTATAACATAGATCTTCGTATTGATAAAACTGTAAATTTATATAATTTCGACTTTAATTTTTACGTTGTTGTACAAAACTTACTTGACACCAAGAATGTTCTTAATGTTTATGATAAGACAGGTAATGCCTACAACGATGGATTCTTGAATTCCAAGGATGGGCAACAGATCATTGCTGGTTCCAGATATACAGAAAGGTTTGCTGATTTATATAGATCAATAAATTATGATAATAGGCAAGCTGCTTACAGTCAATATGGATACGATTTGTTTGGTCCACCCAGACAGTTGCGTGCCGGAATATTGGTTAATTTTTAATTTACAGGATAATTTAATTTTGTCTTATGAAAAATATAATTTTGCGGAGGTTATCTAATATGAAAAAATTCAATTATTTAAGTTTAATAGTAACTCTTATTTTCTTTTTTACGGCGCCTAATAATTTATTACCAAATTATAAAGGAAGTGGAAAAGATAAGGAAAAAAAGCCCGTATTACAGAAAACTACGATTAACCCATCTCAAAGTCTTCTTAATATTAATAATGCTACTATGTGGGTTAGGGATGATGGTTTCCATGATTGGGTTGTCGCTTCAGGTTGGAATGGAGCTTTCCCAAATGGAACTACCGTAGGAGCAATTTTTGCCGAAGGTATAGTGTGGGGAGGACAAGTTGATGATGGTTCATCACCTACTATACGAGTTAATGGTAATACTTATGGAACAGGTTGCGCCGCTGTAACTCGTTTATACAGAGTGAGACCCGATTATTTAACAGGCAATCTTGCCTCGGATGCAGCAAGCTTTAATAATATTCCGATTGGGGCAGTAACAGAAGCCAATATCCAGGCATTAAGAGATCAATATGCAATTGATTGGAAAGAATGGCCTGCCAACGAAGGAGCTCCATTTAAGGATCTTAATAGCAACGGCACATATGAACCAGATGTAGATGTACCGGGAATTTCCGGTGCCGCACAAAGTTTATTTATTAAGTATAATGATAACCTATCTGCATCTAATTATGGTTCACCACCAATAGGTTTGGAAGTATCAGAAACTTATTGGGCTTATGCATATTCAGGTGCGTTAGGTAATGTTATATACAAAAAAGTAGATATGGTTTATAAAGGTACTCCAACTTCTAAATCTAATTCTAAAATAGATAGTATGTTTATTGTTCAATGGGCAGATGCTGATGTTGGAAACTCTACAGATGATTTTGCGGGCTGTGACACAACTCTGAATTTAGGTTATGCATACAGTTCGGGAGCTACAGATGCAACCTATGCAGGGTTGGGTTTAGCTCCGGCGGCAGTAGGGTATGATTTTTTACAGGGTGTTTCTAAGTTTACTGGAAACCCCAACGATAGCGCAATTTTCAATCTGCAGTGGCGTAAAGAATATAAGTATGTAAATCGTAAACCTATGAGTTCTTATGTTTATTTTGCGGCGGGTGGCGCTTGGAGTGATCCAGACTTTGAATATAATGGAACCTTAGAGTTTTATAATTTAATGAGAGGTTCTCGGCCTATTCCTCGATATCCAACTTTTACACCATTCCCAACAACGGTGGCAGATGTTATCTCTGATGGGACCTATCTTCTTGCTGGTGATCCCGTAGCTGGTACGGGGAAACTTGATGGGTCAGCCGAGGGACCCGGTGACAGAAGAATTATGGTTACCAACGGACCAATCACCATGAATCTGGGTGATACTGCTCAAGTGGTTTTGGCTTTAGTTTACGGATTAGGTACCGATAACTTAACTAGTATATCGGCGTTAAAGCAAAATGATTTAACTGCTCAAATAGTTTTTGATCAACTATTTAAATTGCCATCACTTGATCCACCAAATGTGCAAATTGCTAATTTGGATAATAAAGTAGTTCTTAACTGGGGAACAAATGCTACTAGTATAAACAATATAGAAAGCTTTTCTGATCAGAATTATACCTTTGAAGGTTATGAGGTTTATCAAGTACCTTCGCCTTCTTCCAGCTTATCCGATGGAGTTTTGCTTGGCACTTTTGACCTGGTGAATAGTGTCACGGCAATTTATGATACGGTGATAGATGCTAATGGAACAAGTATACCTCAACTTGCTTCGGATGGTAAGGATAAAGGTGTTCAGAGATATTTAACTATAGATAATGATAAGGTCAGGGGTACGGCATTACGTAATGGTCAGCAGTATTATTTTGCTGTAGTATCGTATGCTTATAACCCGGCACCACTTCTTCCATTTCACGTACTGAGATCAGCATTTACAGTTTTAACAACAATACCCCAATCGCCTGAACCAGGTGTTCGTTATTCTAATGTGGTAGGAGACACTATCCAAACAGCGCATACCGGACCAAGTGATGGGTCTGTAACTGCAATAGTCGTTGACCCAACGCAATTAACCGGGCATAGTTACGAAGTAACTTTTAAAGTTGATGGCGGGGCAATTAAGTGGGATGTTACCGATGTCTCGGTAACACCCCCTGTAGTAAAAGCAAGCAATCAGGTTAATCAAGGTGGCGGTGAAGATTATCCAATAGTTGATGGGATTCTGGTTAAGGCGGAAGGACCTCCACTTTTAGGTGTAAGTTTTACTTCATCGAGTGCAAGATGGCTTACTGGGGATGCAGCAAATGGTGGAGAGTTGATGTTTGGCGCTGCTTTTGTCGGTCCTAATTTCTGGGGTGAAACGACAGTTGCACCAGGTGATTTGAAGGATTTACATATTGATGTATTTAAGGTTGAAAGTTATATTGATGCTAATAGTAATGGTAAGTACGATGTTGGCGAAATTTATACTGTTAATCCTGCCAATGGACAGATAGTTAACCTATATCAAACATGGGGACCCGGAAATTGGAAGAGCAGCACATTAATGCCTTTCAAGTTTTACGATGTTACAAGTAATCCACCTCGTCAGTTGTCAGTTATTGTAAGGGATAGAGATAACAATGGGCAGTGGGATCCTGATGATGGTTCTACAGCCCCATTTAACTATGTCTTTGTCTTAGATTCTGATTATGATCCAACTGGGAATAACTGGAATCCCACTGCCGGTGGACGTGATTTTATGGATGAAATAATTCTGAATGGAGGTCCGGTTCTTTGGAGTTTCTGGTGGTTACCCCGTGGTACTAGAGAACAATTTGCGGCTGATTTTACGATGGACTTTATAGCTCCTAAAGTAAATACGTCGAATGATAAATTTACTTTCACAACACCTCAAAATTCCAGCAGTGAAGCTCTAGCAAAGGAAGATGTTGGTAAAGTTAATGTGTTCCCAAACCCATATTATGGATTTCAATATAGGGAAACAGCGCCCAACAATAAATATGTTACTTTTAGTCATTTACCGGATAATGCAATTATCCGAATCTTTGATATTAGTGGTGTATTGGTAAGGACGATTAATCATGTTTCTACTAGCGGCCAATTTGATACTTGGAATTTGCAGAATGATAGCAATTTGCCTATAGCCAGTGGTATATATATAGTTTATGTAGATATGCCAGATTTAGGAACAACCAAAGTACTAAAATTAGCTGTTATACAAGAACAGCAGATATTAAAAGTTTATTGATATTTCAAAATAGGTACAAGCGAATACGCGCTTGTACCTTGTTAAATTTTTAAAATTATTCGGAGGAAATTATGTTTCATTTGAAACGAGTAATATTTGCACTTCTAATATTAAGCTTCTTAGCCATTGAAACATTCGGTGGTGGTCAAAATCGTGCTGGTACTTCAGGCGCTCCGGAATTGAGAATTCCTGTTGGTGCAAGATATTTAGCGATGGTTGGCTCACCGATTGCGTCAGTTTCTGGTCTAGAAGCAATATATTGGAATCCCGCTGGAGTTGATTTCGCACCAACCTCTGCAAATGCCCTATTCTCATACCGTTCTTATATAGCAGACATGAATGTTAATTTTGTTGCAGTCAGCGGTAGATTGGGCGACTTAGGTTCTGTTGGTTTATCTTTCAGATCTCTGAACATTGGAGAGATTAATGTTACAACGATGGATCAACCTGATGGCACTGGTCAGATAATTAACCCAAACTATTTTATTCTTGGTTTAACTTATTCAAAACAACTTACCGAGAGAGTATCTATTGGAGCTAGTTTCAATTTAATAAATGAAAGTATTGATAGAGCCGAGGCAACTGGATTTAGTTTTGATTTTGGAGTTCAGTATAAAAATCTGTTTGAAGTACCCGGTTTTGCTTTGGGTGTAGTGGTAAAGAATTTTGGCTCTCCGATAAAATATGATGGGAATGGATTATATGTGGAAGCACAAAGCACAGTTGGAGATAGAGGACCAACGTTTTTAAAAGTTGATGCTGCCTCAGCAGAATTACCTTCAGAAATAGGAGTGGGTCTATCCTATCAGAAAAAAATAGATGAGGAAAATTCATTAATACTTTCTACTACATTTCAAAACAACAATTATACATATGATGATTACAAAATAGGTTTAGAATATACCTTTAAAGATATTTTTTATGTAAGAGGTGGATATCTCTTTTCACCGCAATCAACAGACGACACTCCAAACATTTTCCAAAATTATGCTCTGGGAGTTGGCGTAAATTTAAAGGAGTTTAGTAATATTGATTTATCTGTTGATTATGCATATCTACCGGTCAAATATTTTGATGGAAACCATGTATTTGCAATTTCACTCGGTTTCTAGGAAATAGCGAATTGTAATTACAATCCGTGCAGTTAATTCAAAGCTGCACGGATTTTTTTTATCTGCGTAAAACGACTGGATCAGTAACACTTGTTTATCTTTAATAGAGCAGCGTACACTTGATTTTTATAGTTCCTCCCCAACCTCAGTTCCTTTGCTGATTAGATATCTTTTAATTTTTTGAGTTGTGGTTTTCTCAAATTCCTTTTCGCGAATTTGGAATTTTCTAATTTGCTTGTAAATGGGAAGTTCTTTATTTGCTCTCTTAATTTCTTTGCTAATGATTTCGTGAATAAGCTCTTTTGTAATCTGGACGCTGTTCTTGTTAGAGTATTCGATAAATGCTTCTGCATCTGTTACAATTTTTGCGACAATTATTTCATCGTGTTTGGAATCCCGTTCATGCATAACCAAAACCTCAAGTATGTAAGGACTTCTATTTAGAATGTCTTCAATTTCTTCAGGAAAAACATTGTGACCATCCTTAGCAATGATAACATTTTTCTTTCGTCCGGAGATATGCAAAAATCCGTCTGGGTCTACATAACCAAGATCGCCGGTTTTGAACCATCCATTTTCAATTACTTCATTAGTCAACATCTCATTTTTATAGTATCCAAGCATAATGCTGGGACCTTTTGCAAAAATTTCTCCCACTCCTTCGGAATCCGGCTGATTGATTTTTATTTCAATACCGGAGAGCGGAATGCCAGCAGCATCATCTTTGAAATTATCAATTTGGTTTAGTGTAAGAATTGGTGAAGTTTCTGTTAGTCCATATCCCTGCACAAAATTAAATCCAAATTCTCTTAACCCTTTTGCAATTTTAGGATCGGGCGCTGCACCACCAACGATGAATAATCTAACTGCTCCGCCGAATTTTTCATGAAGCTCTTTAAATATTTTTTTGGGTAAGCTTTTCCATCCAAACTTTTCAGCAAAAGAGCTTATTTTGATAAGGGGCGGCACAACTTTAGATTTTATTTTATCTTCTTGGATATTTTTCATAACGCGCTTAAATAGCTTGTCATAAAGCAAAGGCACTCCTAAAAATATGGTGGGTTTTGCTTTCTGCATGTCCTCTGCCACTGTTTTCAACGAGCGGGCATAATGGACTGATGATCCCATAAATAAAGGACATAAAAATCCGCATGTACATTCATAAGTATGATGGGCTGGAAGTACAGAAAGAAATCTATCTTCCTTTTTGATTTGAATCATCTTAGTCATGCTCATTAGATTGGAAGCAATATTTTTTTGAGATAACATCACTCCTTTTGCTCTTCCTAAAGAACCCGAAGTGAAAATTATTTCTCCCACTTCATCCGCATCAATTTTAGGAAGTTCGGAAATATGTGCAGGCAAAGATTCTTTAATCAACTGCGGCATTGAATAAACCCATTCGTTTTCACTTAATGAATCCATCGAGATAAAATGATGTAGGTTTTTAAACACGTTCTTGCTCTCTTTTAACATTGATACGAATGTTTCTGAAAAGATTATAACCTCGGAGTCAGACTCGTGTATAATATTTAAAATTTCATTAGTGCTTAAGTTTTTATCAATAGGGACAATAACATGATTAAATGCCATTGCAGTTAAATAGGCAAGTCCCCATTGAACTCTATTCTCGCCAATAAGCGAAATGTGAGTTCTTGGTTTTATGCCGAGATTTTCTAAACCCTTTCCAAATCGTAAAACATAATCAAGCAATTCTTTATATGATAGTTTTGAAATTGGGTATGTAGTTAAATCTTCCAATGCAAGCTTATCTTTATAAAGCTCTGCCGATTTGATAAGCATATCCTGGATTGAATCAATATGATGGACATCAAAAAGTTTAATTTGCGGTTTCATAATAAATCCCTTATAAAATTTAAGATGTTATTTCAAACAGTTCATTTCCTAATAATTGAGAAGGAAATGTATCACCCTTTGTTGAGGAGCAATTCAAACTTAATAAATAAAGAATTAATAAACAGGGGGAGTGGTTGAAGGGAAACTATACTTGGAAAGTTTTAGTATCTGAGCTGGTCCTAATTAAATTATTTTTTTTGCTGGAAATGTGAAGAGGTTTTTGGCAGTTCGGACAGAAATAAATGTAACGAATAATTCCATCCGCCTCCAATTTGCACACCCACGCAATGGAAACATGTGTCTTGCAGTGGGGACAATCTCGATTTACAATTTCTTTTTCTAGAATTTTTGTCATGGAATTATTATTGACGATAGAAGCAAAATAATAGCTGCACTTACTAAATTAAATTTACTCATTGAATTGATAATTATAAAGTCCGATTGACGATAGATTAGACTCAAATAAAATTTATAAGTTACACTTTACTTTTGTGAATGAAATGCTATTCTATTTCTTTCTGACTCTGTAACGACAATCAAATAGCTATTTTCATTTTAAATATTTGTGCCTTAATCTTAATCATACGAGCCAGTATTTCAATAAGGAAAGAAATAATGTGATGTGGAATAACAGTTTGCCGATAAGTATTAAATAATTGATCTTAGAATAAAAAAATTAATGAAAATAATTTGACTTCTTAAAAATCACTCGTTTAATCTCCTATTTGTGGGAAATTTCAAAATGAATTTATTCACAGCAATCGTGATCTGGATTAACTTGGGTTGCAGTTTTCAGCTTTGGACTTAGATATGGAATTCCGAGATTTAATCCTCGTAAAATAAAGATAACTGCAAGTATAGCGGCAAAGACAGGAACAGCTTTGTAAACTTTTTTCCTGAAATTTTGACCAAAAAGATTTGTAACTATTGAAGCAGAGAACATTGCGGGAATTGTACCTAATCCAAATAATGCCATAAATATAATACTGCTTTCAACATTGCCGAGTGAAACTGCGCCAGCTAAGGCAACATATACAAAACCGCATGGAAGGAATCCGTTTAGTATTCCAATTGTAAATAGGGAAGTTTGACTGCCTATCCTGAAAAGTACACCGATAGATGATTGTAATGTTTTTGTCAGCGCCTTAACGACACTTAATGAGCCAAAAATATTTTTGTATCGTGATGGTAGTAAAACAATTATTAAAATTACAGCACCAAGAGAAATTGAGAATAATTGCTGATAACCCGCAAGATTTATTTTTTGTCCTACCAAACCTAAGATTAAGCCCATCAACGAGTAGGTAATTACTCTGCCGAAGTTGTATAATATTCTGCCCGAGTAAAAGCTGAACTTTGATTTACTTTGTGAAGGCAATGCTAAAGCAATTGGTCCGCACATACCAATGCAGTGCATGCTTCCTAAAAATCCAAGCGCAAGCCCTGATAAAACTTCCATAATTTTTTCTCTGAATTAAAAACAATGGAACGCTGACTGGTTATGATGATCAGCGTTCTATCGCTAAACTAATTTATCATCACTGCTCGTTCAACCGAGTAGCTTTCACTATTCATCAGCCATTTCATTTGAATCTTCCAGTAACCCTTTTCAATTTTAGATACATCGAACAACTGCTCACCGTTCATATCAATTTGAAGTTGAGCTTTAAAATCTTTTTTCGAATCAGATGGACGATAAAAATAAAACTCCCCGTCGCTCATAAGTTTAGCTACTGAATCCGGGAAAGTCAATTTTAACTGGCTGTCAAGATATTCAAGCTTAATATTTTTATTTATCTCTTTTGTTCTCTCGGCTTCATCAATTTGATTTTGATAAACGAGTGTTTTTTCGTAATAATTATCGGTTACAAGATCTACCCTCTGATTCATAAAGTAAAAAATTATTACAAAAGAAATTATGAGAAAAATAATAATCGAAATTACTATTCCGGTACCCCAATTAAATTTCATATTAGCTTTTTCCTTTCTCAGCTACTGGTCCTAAAAATGAAGTTTGAACTTCCTTCAGTAATTTATTATTGGAATAAACAGAAATTGTAATAGGAGTATTCATTTTTGTGATAGACGATTTTGGTAATATCAAAAGAAATTTTGAATCGTGTTTTTCCTGCGGTTTGAGATTAAGTTCATCGCCGAGAAGTTTCAGTTCACCTTTAACATTCTTAAGTTTTAACTCGATTGGTGCGGGATTAAACGTTTTGTTAATAATATTCAAATCATAAATGTTGCTGTATTTATTATCAGGCTGTTCCTGAAAAAGCAAACCAGGTGTTCGCAAAACATTTATTGAAAAATCACTTCTGGTTATGAGCAGATAACTTAGAATAGAAAGAATCGAAACTAGTACGGTTGTATAACCCGCCATTCTTGGTGTGAAGCGGAATTTCTCCTTCTTCTCAATACCGCGAAGCGAGTCATATCTTATTAATCCTCTTGGACGATCTATTTTATCCATCACAACATCACATGCATCAATGCAAGCAGTGCAGTTGACACATTCAAGCTGAATTCCATTCCGTATATCAATACCTGTTGGACAAACATCAACACACATGTTACAATCAATACAATCGCCCAAATTATTTTTGGGTTCGCT
>Ga0209324_10003936_pt1 | contig 10189 bp, 8 predicted proteins | sample Rifsed19ft3_FD_184015 | JGI IMG/M metagenome (GOLD analysis project Ga0209324, IMG submission 184015) | Soil microbial communities from Rifle, Colorado, USA - sediment 19ft 3 (version 2) | ecosystem: Environmental > Terrestrial > Deep subsurface > Rock core/Sediment | place: Rifle, Colorado...
AGGCCATCCAGAACTGCGACCTGCTCGTGGGCATCGGCTGCCGCTTCGACGACCGCATCACCGGCAAGACGAGCACCTTCGCGCCTCACGCCCGAATCGTCCACGTCGACGTCGATCGCTCCGAGATCGGCAAGAACGTGCACACCGACCTCGGCATCGTGGCCGACGCGGGCGACCTCCTCGCGGCACTCCTGCGGCGCCTCCCGCAATCCCCCCGCCGGGACGAGTGGTGGGCCCAGCTGGACGCGTGGCGGGAGGTGAGCGAGGCGCGCTCGTGGCACGGCTCGGGGGCGTGGCGCGAGGGCCGCCTCTCCGCGGACTACGTGGTCGACCAGATCGGCGAGGCCACCGGCCACACCGCCAACCTCGTCAGCGACGTGGGCCAGAACCAGATGTGGGCGGCCCGCTACTACGGATTTCGGCGCCCCTACGCCCATCTTTCGAGCGGCGGTCTCGGGACGATGGGCTACGCCGTCCCCGCGGCCATGGGCGCCGCGCTCGGCGCCCCCGAGCACGAGACCTGGGCCATCACCGGGGACGGCGGCTTCCAGATGACGATGCAGGAGCTGGCCACGATCGTGCAGGACCAGATCCCCATCCGCATCGCCGTCCTCAACAACCACAAGCTCGGGATGATCCGACAGTGGCAGGAGATCATCTACGACGAGAACTACCACTCGGCCGAGCTCTTCGGGCCCGACCTCCTGCGCCTGTGCGAGGCGTACGGCATGCCCGCCTTCCGGGCGACGCGACCCGACGAGGTGCCCACCGCCATCGCCGCCGCGCGGGCGGCTCCCGGACCGGCGCTCGTCGACTTCCACCTCGACGAGGAGCAGAACATCTACCCGATGATGCTCCCGGGCAAGGGTCTCTCGGACATGGTCGAGGGAGGCCCCCCGTGACCCCGAATGCGCCCGAGCCGGGCATGCGCCACGTGGTGAGCGCGCTCGTGGTCGACCGGCCGGGCACCCTCAACCGGGTCGCAGGGCTGTTCCGCGCCCGCTCCTTCAACATCGACTCGCTGACCGTCGGCACCACCCTGGAGCCCGGCCGCTCGCGCATGACCGTGGTCATCCGCGGCGACGAGGCGCACCTCCACCAGGTCCTCGCCCAGCTCGAGCGCCTCATCGAGGTCCTCGAGGTGACCGACCTGACCCACGCCGACCGGCTCGAGCTCGAGCTCGCCCTCGTCGAGCTCGACGCCCCGCGGGACGGGGCCGCCCGCGCCGCCGTGCAAGCGGTCATGGAGCGCACCGGCGGGGCGCTTGCCTCGGCCGAGAACGGCACGTGGCGCCTCAGCCTCACCGGGCCGCCGCCGCGGGTCGAGGAGGCGCTCGCGGAGCTGCGCGACCACGGCCTGCGCGATCTCGTTCGCGCCGGGTCGGTGGCCATGGCCACGGCCATGCGATCCGCCCCCGATCCATCCGAGGGCCCCGCGCCATCCGACAGCCCCGCGCCGAGAGGAGAAGCAGCAGCATGACGAAGCTCATCTACGACCGCGACATCGACCCCCACGCCCTCGACGGGCAGACGATCGCGGTCATCGGGTACGGCAGCCAGGGCGAGGCCCACGCCCGCAACCTCGCCGATTCGGGCCGCCAGGTGGTGGTCGGGCTGCGGCCCGGGTCGCCCTCGGCCGCGCGGGCCCGGGAGGCCGGCCTGGCCGTCCTCGACGCCGGCTCGGCGACGGCCGCCGCGCAGGTCGTCGTGCTCCTCGTCCCCGACACCGCCGCCCCCGGCATCTACGAGGGCGAGGTCGAGCCGAACCTGCGGCCCGGCGCGCTACTCCTCTTCGCCCACGGCTTCAACATCCACTTCGGGACGATCCGCCCCTCCGACCAGGTCGATGTCGGGATGGTCGCGCCGAAGGGGCCCGGGCACCTGCTGCGCCGCGTCTACACGGAGGGCGGGGGCGTGCCCTCGCTCTTCGCCGTCTACCGCGATGCGAGCGGCACCGCCCGTGCGCGGACGCTCGCCTACGCCCAGGCCATCGGGGCGGGGCGCGCTGGGATCCTCGAGACGACCTTCGCCGAGGAGACCGAGACCGACCTGTTCGGCGAGCAGGCGGTCCTGTGCGGCGGGGTGACCGCGCTGTTGCAGGCCGGCTTCGAGACGCTCGTCGATGCGGGCTACCAGCCCGAGCTCGCGTACTTCGAGACGATGCACGAGCTGAAGCTGATCGTCGACCTCATGTACCAGGGCGGCCTGCGGTACATGCGCTACAGCATCAGCGACACGGCCGAGTACGGCGACTACGTCTCCGGGCCGCGCCTCATCGACGAGCGGGTGCGCGAGGAGATGCGGCGCATCCTGGCCGAGATCCGCGACGGCTCCTTCGCCCGAAGCTGGATCGAAGAGGGCCGCAGTGGGGGCCACGAGTTCCGCCGCCTCCGCGCCGAGAACGCGCGGGCCCGGATCGAGCCCGTTGGCGCCGAGCTGCGCTCGCACATGGCCTTCATCGGGCCGAAGCAACCGCCCGACGGATGGGCCGAGGGATCCGGCTGATGGCGACCCGACGCGGCCGGCGCATCCGCATCTTCGACACGACCCTGCGCGACGGGGAGCAGACGCCCGGCGCGGCCCTCACGGTCGAGGAGAAGGTCCAGGTCGCGCGCCAGCTGGCCCGCCTGCGGGTCGACGTCATCGAAGGCGGGTTCCCGGCCGCCTCTCCGGGGGAGGCGACCGCGGTCCGCCGGATCGCCGCGGAGGTCGGTCAGGAGGAGGGGGCGCCGGCGATCGCTGCGCTCGCGCGCTGCGTGCCCACCGACGTGACGGCCGCCGCCGAGGCGCTCGCCCCGGCGCGCCGCCGCCAGCTCCACGTCTTCATCGCCACCTCGGACATCCACCTCACCCACAAGCTGCGGGCGACCAGGGAAGAGGTCCTTGCTCGCATCGCCGAGTGCGTGAGCCAGGCGCGCCGGTCGGTCGACGCCGACGATGACGTCGAGTTCAGCGCGGAAGACGCGAGCCGGAGCGAACCGGCGTACCTGTTCGAGGCCTTCGAGACCGCGCTCGCGGCGGGAGCGTCCGTCCTCAACGTGCCGGACACGGTCGGCTATGCCGAGCCGGCGGAATTCGAAGCGCTCGTTCGCCAGGTCGTGCGCCGATTCGGGCGCCGAGCGGTGGTGAGCGTGCATTGCCACAACGACCTGGGCCTTGCCACCGCGAACACGCTGGCCGCCATCCGGGCCGGCGCGCGGCAGGTCGAGGTGACCGTCAACGGCCTGGGCGAACGCGCCGGCAACGCCTCGCTCGAGGAGGTCGTCATGACCCTTCGGACACGGCCGACGCGCTTCCGCCAGGCGACGACCGGCGTAGCCACCGAGCAGATCAGCGCGACGAGCCGGCTCGTGAGCTTCCTCACCGGGATCGCCGTGCAGCCGAACAAGAGCGTCGTGGGAGCGAACGCCTTCGCCCACGAGTCGGGCATCCACCAGGACGGCTTCCTGAAGAACCCACTCACCTACGAGATCCTCACCCCTCAGTCCGTCGGCCTGGCGGGGTCGATGCTCACGCTTGGCAAGCTCTCGGGCCGGCGAGGCTTCAACGAGCGGCTCCGCCGCCTGGGCTTCGAGCTCGAGCCGGCCGCCCTCGACGCCCTCTATAGCGAGGCGATCGCCCTGGCGGACCGCAAGAAACAGGTCACCGACGCGGATCTCCTCGCTCTCGCCGAGCAGCGCGCCGACCCCGTGCCCACGCTTGTCCGTCTGGAGCATTGGGCGGCGGCCAGCCGCCAGGGCGAGTCGAGCAGCGGCAACGTGAGCCTCTACTTCGACGGCCGCACCTACCGCGCCTTCGCCGGCGGCAACGGTCCGGTCGACGCCCTCCTCAAGGCGGTCGACAACGCCCTCGAACAGATCATCGGCGGACGTCCCACGCTCGTCGACTACCAGCTCCGCAGCGTCGGCTCTGGCGAGGACGCGCAGGGCGAGGCGATGGTGAAGATCGAACGCCCGGCGCCAGCCGACGCCGAGATGGTGCCGCGCACGTACACCGGGCACGGCCTGTCCACGAACGTCGTCGAGGCGTCCCTGCGGGCCTACCTCGCGGCGATCAACAAGCTGCTCGCCGAGCATGCGGCCTCCGGATCGGCCACCGGCGCGCAGCCCCTGGGCACGCGGGGTGAGGCCGAGCGGGCCGTCGGGCAGCCGCTGGCGACGCCACGGAGGCCACGGAGGCTGGGCGCCTCGCCGCCGCTGGACGTGCCGCCGTGAGGACCTACCGCGTCGCCTATCTGCCCGGCGACGGCGTCGGCCCGGAGGTGCTCGCCGCCGCGCGCCGCTGCGTCGATGTCGCGGGCGAGCGCTTCGGCTTCCGCGTCTCGTGGGACGAGCACCTCGTCGGCGGGGCGGCCATCGACGAGCTGGGCGCGCCCATGAGCGACGCCACGCTGGAGGCGTCTCGCGCCGCGGACGCCGTCCTTCTCGGGGCGGTGGGCGGGCCGGCATGGGACGATCCGCGCGCCGCGGTGCGCCCGGAGCAGGCCCTCCTGCGTCTGCGCGGCGAGCTCGGGCTGTTCGCCAACCTGCGGCCCGTGCGCGCGCTGGGCGCCCTCGCGGACGCCTCGCCGCTGCGACCCGAGGTGCGCGAGGGGGCGGACCTGCTCATCGTGCGCGAGCTCACCGGGGGCCTCTACTTCGGCCGCCCGCAGGGCCCCACGCCCGACGGGGCGGTCGACACGTGCGCCTACAGCCGCCCCGAGATCGAGCGCGTCGTGCGCCTCGCGTTCGAGCTGGCGGCCGGCCGCCGAGGGCGCGTCACGAGCGTGGACAAGGCGAACGTGCTCGCCACCGGCCGGCTGTGGCGGCAGGTGGCCACCGAGGTGGCGGCCGACTTCCCCGGCGTCACCCTCGAGCACGCCCTCGTCGACTCGTTCGCGGCGGACCTCATGCGGCGACCCGCGCGCCATGACGTGGTGGTGACCGAGAACCTCTTCGGGGACATCCTCTCCGACGAGGCCGCCGTCATCGCCGGGTCGCTCGGGCTGCTCGCGTCGGCGAGTCTCGGAGCGCGCTCGACCCGGCACGGCCGCTTCGGGCTGTACGAGCCGGTCCACGGCAGCGCCCCGGACATCGCCGGTCAGGGCCTCGCCAACCCCGCGGCGGCGATCGGCTCGGCCGCCCTCATGCTCCGCTGGTCGCTCTCCCAGCCGGCCGCCGCGGCCGCGCTCGAGGAAGCGGTCGGGGCCGTCCTGGAGGCGGGCCCGCGGACGCGTGACCTCGGCGGGGACGCCGGAACGGCGGCGGTCACCGATGCGGTCGTCCTCCGCCTCCGCGAGGCCCGAGGTCTAGCCGCATGAGCGACCCGGTCCTGCTCTACGACACCACCCTGCGCGACGGGACCCAGCGGGAGGGGCTCGTCCTGTCGCTTGCCGACAAGCTGCGCATCGCCCGACGCCTCGACGCTGCCGGCTTCCCCTACATCGAGGGCGGCTGGCCCGGCTCGAACCCCAAGGACCAGGAGTTCTTCGCGGCGGCGCGTGCGATCACCTGGCAGACCGCACGGATCGCGGCCTTCGGCTCGACGCGGCATCGCGCGAACGCGGCAGAGACCGACCCGAACCTGGGCGCCCTCCTCGACGCGGACACGCCGGTGGTGACGATCTTCGGCAAGAGCTGGCTTCTCCACGTCACCGACGTCCTCGGGGCCACGCCAGAGGAGAACCTCGCCATGATCGGCGACTCGGTCGGGTTCCTCCGCGCGGCCGGCCGCGAGGTCGTGTACGACGCCGAGCACTACTTCGACGGCTACCGCGCCGACCCCGACTACGCCCTGGCCACGCTCCAGGCTGCCCGGGCCGCGGGGGCGACGGCGCTCGTCCTGTGCGACACGAACGGCGGGCGCCTCACGGACGAGATCGCCGCCATCACCCGGGCGACCATCGACGCCCGCCCGGCGGACGAGGTGACCTGGGGGATCCACGTGCACGACGACGCCGGCCTCGCGGTCGCCAACTCGCTCGCCGCCGTCGGGCAGGGGGTGCGCCACGTGCAGGGCACGATCAACGGCTATGGCGAGCGCTGCGGCAACGCCAACCTCGTGACCATCTGGGCCAACCTCGCGCTCAAGGTCGGCGTGGCCACCGTCCCGGGCGGCGACCTGCGCGAGCTCGGGACCCTCTCGCGCTTCGTGGCCGAGGTCGCCAACATCGCGCCGGACGCCCACGCACCGTACGTCGGCACGAGCGCCTTCGCCCACAAGGGCGGCGTCCACGGCGCCGCCACGGTGCGCGTCCGCAACGCGTACCAGCACGTCGACCCTGCCGTCGTGAGCAATGAGACGCGGCTCGTCGTGAGCGAGCTCGGCGGCCGGGCGAATGCCGCCTGGCTGGCGGAGCAGCTCGGCCACCGACTCGAGGGCGTCATCGACGCCCGCGCCCTGTCGGCGCTGGTGAAACGCCTCGAGGCCGAGGGCGCCAGCTTCGAGGGCGCCGAGGCATCGTTCGAGCTCCTCATCCGGCGCCAGCGCGCGGACTACCGCCCGTTCTTCCGGGTCGTCGACTTCAGCGTGCTCGTGGACCGTCGCGATGGAGCGGCCATGCGGGCGGAGGCCTCGGCCAAGGTCGAGGTCGAGGGCGAGCTGCTCCACACCGCGGCCGAGGGCAACGGGCCGGTGCACGCCATCGACCGAGCCCTGCGCAAGGCGCTCGGCGCCTTCTACCCGGAGCTCGACGCGATCCACCTCGTCGACTACAAGGTGCGTATCCTCGATAGCGAGGCGGCGACCGCGGCACGCACCCGGGTGATCATCGAATCGAGCGGCCCGAGCGGGGTCTGGGCGACCGTCGGCTCGGACACGAACATCATCGGCGCCTCGGTCGCCGCCCTGACCGATTCGCTCGAGTACGGGCTCTGGAAAGCCGATGCCCGTCCCGCCCCTCGCGGAGAGCGCTACGTGGTGCGGCAGGCCAGCGAACGTACCCGGGAGGAGGTGGCATGACCGGCACGGTGCAGACGACCACGACCGACGGGCGCGTTCCGCTCGCCACTGCTTCGGCGCAGGACGCGGTCGCCAACGACGGGACGGTCATCCTCCCGTGCGCGTGGGCCTACTTCGAGGGTCAGCTCGTGCCCTTCGAGCAGGCCACCGTGAGCATCGCCACCCACTCACTGCATTACGGGACCGCCGTCTTCGAGGGTATCCGCGCCTACCGCCAGGACGACGGTGGCCTCGCCGTCCTGCTCTTGCGCGAGCACTACGTCCGCCTGCTGCGGAACGGCCGGCTCCTGCGCTCGCGGCCCGCCGAGTCCCTGGACGAACTCATCGAGATCACGCTCGAGCTGCTCCGGCGCCACGGCACGTCCGAGGACCTCTACATCCGGCCGATCCTCTACAAGTCCGCTCGCTCGCTGCGCCTCCAGTTGAGCGGCCTCGAAGAGAAGATCGCCATCTACGCCTTCCCGATGGGCGACTACATGCCGACTGACGGGCTGCGCATCTCGATCTCCGCCTGGCAGCGCGTCAACGACAACGCCATCCCGGCCCGCGGCAAAGTGACCGGCTCGTACGTGAACGCGTGCCTCGCCGTCGAGGACGCCCACGCCGGAGGCTTCGAGGAGGCGGTCATGCTGACCGCGGACGGCCACGTGGCCGAGGGCTCGGCCGCGAACCTCTTCGTGGTCCGCGACGGCGAGATCGCCACCCCGCCCGTGGCCGATGACGTACTGCCCGGGATCACCCGCGGAGCGGCGATGCAGCTCGCCCGCGACGCCGGCTATGCCGTCATCGAGCGCAAGGTCGACCGCACCGAGTTGTACGTCGCCGACGAGATCTTCCTCACCGGCACGGGCGCGCAGGTCGCCCCGGTCGCCTCCGTGGACGGCCGCCCCATCGGGGACGGGCCCGCGCCCGGTCCCGTCTCTGCCGATCTCCAGGAACGGTACTTCGCCGCGGTCCGCGGCCGCGACGAGCGCTACGCGCACTGGCTGACGCGCATCCAGCTATGACGCCAGCCGCCGCCTTCACCGTGGAGCGCTGGGCAGCCACGTCGGGCAACGCCCGCCTGAGCCGAGCGAACCTCACGATCCGGGGCGGGGGGCGCACCTGGCGCGCCCATAGCACCGGCAACGGCGCCGTGGACGCGCTCCTCCGCGCGGTGGACATCGCGCTCGCGCCGGTTCTCGGCGAGGGCGTCGAGCTCCAGACGTACGACGTCCACGCCACGGGCGAGGGACACGACACCGCCGCCGCCGTGACGCTGAGCCTGCGCGCGCGATCCGATGACCGGCACGCGCCGGCCTACCCCGGACGCGGCGTCCACGAGAACATCCTCGAGGCGTCGCTGCTCGCCTACATCGACGCGATCAACCGCCTCGTTCTGCACGGCAATGTCGACGTCGAGGCCGCGGCCCCCCAGGTCGGTGGATCCGAGCCGGCGGGGGGGCTCGACGAGGTCGAGGGCCGGCAGGGCCAGGGCGAAGCGTTCATGGACCTCTACAACCGGTGAGCTGGCTCTGAGCGACGGCAGCGCGCGGCCGGGCATCGCCTACCAGGGCGAGGCCGGGGCGTACGGTGAGGAGGCCGCGCTCGGGTTCTTCGGCGAGGAGGCGGTCGCGACCCTGCCGCTTGCGACGTTCACCGCGGTCTGCGTGGCCGTGCAGGAGGGCCGCGCGGCCGGTGCCGTCCTCCCGCTGGAGAACTCACTCGGCGGCACGGTCGGCGAGGCGGTCGACGCGCTCCTGCACACCGAGCTCGCCGTCGTTGCCGAGTTGCTGCTACCCGTCCGTCACCAGTTGCTGGGTGTGCCCGGCGCATCGCTCGAGACGATCGAACAGGTCGCGAGCCAGCAGCCGGCCCTCGCCCAGTGCGAGGCGTTCCTTGCCCGCCGGTCCTGGCGCCTCATCGTGACCGATGACACGGCCGCCGCCGCGCGGCGCCTGGCCGCGTCGGGCGACCCGTCAACGGCGGTCATCGCGTCGGCGCGCGCCGCCCGGCGGCACGGTCTCGCGATCCTGGCGCGCGACATCCAGGGCGGCCCCAACTTCACACGCTTCGCGGTCGTCGCGCGTTCCGAGGCCGCACCGCTGCCCGCCGCCGATGGACCGCTCGCCCCGTCCCCCACGGCGCAGCCGGCCTCGCTCGTCGTCTTCGAGACGCGTCACAGGGCGGGAGCGCTCCACCACGCGCTCGGGGCCTTCGCCGAGGCCGGGGTCAACCTGACCAGGATCGAGTCCCGCCCGACACGACGCCAGCGCTGGGAGTATCGCTTCATCGTGAGCGTGGGAGGACACCGGGACGCCGAGCCGCTGCGCGGGGCGCTGGGCGAACTGCGCCGGCGTGCCCACGGGGTACGGGTCCTCGGCTCGTTCACCTCGGCCGGCTGAAGCACCACCGCCGCGAAGGGAGCGGGGTCAGCCCGTGATCCGGGCCACCACGCGGACAGGGAACGAGCCGAGGCCCTCGATCCGTGGCGCCAGGGCCGTGACCGCAAAGCCGTCGTCCGGTAGCTGGTCGAGGCCGGTCATGTGCTCGATGATCGGGACGCCGGCCGCGAGCAGGGCGGTGTGGACCGGGCGCCTCGGGTCGTCCGTAGAGTCGATGTTCAGGCTGTCGATCCCCACGAGCACGGCTCGCCCCTCGACGAGCCGCCGCGCGGCAGCCTCGGTCAGGAAGGGCGCCTCGACGGCGTAGGCTGGCGTGCCGAAGTGGCGATCCCAGCCGCTGTGGAAGAGGACGGCCCGGCCGCGGACCTCGACGTCGGCAAGGACGTCCACGTCGATGACACGGACGTCACCGGGACGGACCACGACGCCAGGCACGTCGGCGCAGGCCGAAGCGGGCAGGTGGACCAGGTCGAGCCCGTCCGGGAAGCGGTGGAAGGGCACGTCGAGGTAGGTCCCGGTGTTGGCGACCATCGAGATCGTGCCGATGAAGAACTCGGTGCCCGGCGCGTACCGCTCGCGCGACGCCTCGCGCGTCAAGTGGGCGCCGATCGTCGGCGCCGGAAGGCCGGGATACGTGACCATGCCGTCGCGGATCGGGTGGCTGAGGTCGATGTAGGTGGGGCGCGCGGGCGCGGCGCTGCCGGCCGATCCCTCCGGGCCCACGGGGGCATCCGCCCGCACGAGCGCGCGGCCCACGCGTTTGTGCGCCTCCTCGATGATCCGCTTGTTGCGGATGCGCACCGCGCTGACCATCAGGAGCCCGAGGTCGGCGACGAGGAGATCCCCGAGCGCCCGGTCCTCGATGT
>Ga0209324_10003940_pt1 | contig 10178 bp, 13 predicted proteins | sample Rifsed19ft3_FD_184015 | JGI IMG/M metagenome (GOLD analysis project Ga0209324, IMG submission 184015) | Soil microbial communities from Rifle, Colorado, USA - sediment 19ft 3 (version 2) | ecosystem: Environmental > Terrestrial > Deep subsurface > Rock core/Sediment | place: Rifle, Colorado...
TGACGGCTGCCCGTTCAGGGAGTCGTACTCGAACCGGAAGGCGGAGTTGGTGTCGAAGTCAACGGCCAGGGGTTCCCATCCGGTGCCGCCAGCGGTGTCCGAGGTCCAGGCGACCCTGGTGATGGTGCCGTAGCCCTCGATGGACTGCCGGTACTGCCAGCGGTTGGTGTGACCGCCTACTGTGCCGCTGTCGGTGGTGGCATCGCAAATCTGCTCGATGCCCAGGATGTCGGTCGCCCTGGCGATGTTGCCCTTGAACAGGTGGGTCTCCAGCATGTCGGCAGCCGACAGTTCGGCCTGCGTGACAGCCAGTTCCACGATGTCAGCCAACTTGACGGGGTCCTTGTTCTCCTTCTCCTGCTGCCAGGCGATCGAGATGGGCCACGAGTAGTTGGCGATGGGGAAACGCGCGCCCTGGGTGAGCCGCGTGTTGGTGGTGTTGACGTTGTCGAAGTACTGGAAGGATCCTCCCAGGAGGTTCTTGGACTCCAGGATGCGGACGAGAACGTCGAAGCCGTAGACTCCGACCTTCTTGTTCTGCGCGAAGATCCACCAGGCTGGAGTGGCATCGAAGATGATCTCCTCGGCCTTGCCAGGATTCCACCACTGCTCCAGTCCAGTTGTGTGGAGGGTGTTGAGGTTCGCTGACCGGCGGGTGCCGGTCGCTGCTGCCCAGTTCGCCATGAGGTTGGTTTCCTTTTCTTGTTCGGCGAACCGCCTCAGTCCTTAGCCGCGCTAGTTTCACGCTCAGGCTGGGGCTGAGGAATCGTGGTCTACCCTTGCTGCTTCTGCATCAGCTCCTTGAAGATGTCCGCGAGCTTCCGCTTCTGCGGCTGGGGTGTCGTTCCCTTGGGAGGGGTCTGACCACGGACGAGCTGGGCCTGTTGGCGCGAAGCAGTGTCCTGGGTACGAACGGTCTGCTTCGCTTCTTTCAAGGCTGCTTCCCCCGCGACGGCGAAGAACGCCTGTTTCAGGTCCTGGATGGCCGGGTTGGCTGCCAGGAAAGAGGCAATCTGCGCCTGGTATCTGCCGGCTCCAGGATATTCCCGCTGCAACGCCTCCCAGCGTTGCCGCACGTTATCCTGGATCATGTAGTCGATGTGTCCCTTGTACGCTCTCACCGCTTCGAGTTCACGCTTGATCTCAACCAGTTCCTTCTTCACAATCCCTCTCACCCCGCGGAAAGCATCCGGTTCCAGCTTCTCGATGAAAGGCGCGTCCTCGTCCGGCTCCTCCCCATTCACAAGGCCGGACGCACCGGCTTGGGTCTGGGTCTGGCTTACGTTCTGATTGAAAGCCTGCCGGAGTTCAGGATGTCTTTGGAAGAGTCGCCATGCGGTAGCGTCTTCCTGGAGACCTTCAGCTTCCTTCCGCATCTTGGCGGCGGCCTGGGTCTTCCGGGTGTAGTCTGCCTCCATCTGCTTGTACCGCTGTTGCAGTTCAGGCGGCAGTTCATTGGGGTTGACGGACGTGAAAGGCTCTGGTGATTCAGACGCTGACTGGTCCTGGAGATCCGCCTGCTGGTCCGGTTGAGGCTGATTCGCCTCCGGCTCAACAGGAGCGGCGTCAGGGTTCAGGTCGTCTGCGTTGAACTGGTTCGGCATGGCCTACTTCTTGACCGACTTCCGGGTGTTGGTCCAACCCACGGGGATGCGACGGACAGGGCCGCCCTTCTGGCGCTCGACGCCCGCTGCGCGGGACTCGCCTTGCGCTACCTTCTTGTTGATCTTCATCCTTTCAGTCTCCTTGTCCTAGGCGCGCCTTGAGTTCCTTGATGCGGGCTCGAAGACGCGCCTTCTTCTCAGCCCCTTTGTTGATCGACGCTTCCCCTGGTTCCTTCGGACGGAGACCAGTGAGTCTCTGATAGTCGCGCAGTTCGGCGGTGTTACGGAACGGTCTGGGCCCTTCCCGCCCGTCTGGCAGGATCACATAGTCTGGCCAGTCTGCCCGCCCTTCGTCGCACGCATAGTCCTCGATGACCGGCTGCTCTTGCCTGTCTTTCGGCCGTTTCGTGTGGATGAGAAACTTGAACCGGCCATCCCTGAACTCGTTCAGGTAAATAGCTCTGGAATGGACCTCGTGAGGAGTATCACCCTTAGGAACCTTCTCCCACTCATCCGGCGGCATGAGTTCCCATGTATCCTGTAACGGCGGGCAGTTTTCTCGCGGCAGTTTCATCCTCAAGCTGTCGATGAGTTGTTTCTCGTACTGCCGGTGGTTCACAGAGCCATCCCCCCATTCCTAGCCCCGAGGAGTTCCTGCATCATGCCAGCTTGGCCAGAAGGTGGGGCACCGCCAGCACCAGCCCCTTGCGGAACTATCTGAGCACCAGCGGCACCACCATTCATCGCCGTCTGACCGATCGTCTGCATGGCGGCCATCAGTGCCATCTGTTGCAGTCCGAAGATGAGCCCCTGGCTGTCCTGGAAGCCCATCTTTCGGTAGAGCTGGATAGCGAACTCGTTCCAGTCAGTGATCTGCGCTAACTGCGGGATCTGGCCGGCGATGCTCGCCCACTGGATCATCTGGGATGCCTTCGTGTCGTCGTCGATGGGACGCATGGAGCCTGGCTCGACACGTACCCGGAGACCCTGACGGACGTCCGCTGGTGTCCAACGGGTCTGTTTCCAGACATCCGCCGCTTCATCTCCCGCGATCCTGCGGACGCGATCAGCGTCAGGCTTGCCGTCTTCATCCCGGTAGAACTGGGCGCTCATGCCTAACCGCAGGCTGCCGCTGCCCGCGATGAAGTGCTCGAAGGCGTCGTACTTGTGGCCGCCACGGGCACGGGCGAATGTGGCGATCTCGTTAGATTCGGTGGCGGATGTGGCCGACTTGAGTGCTTGGCCGAACTGGTTCGGTCCGAGTCCTACTGAGATCAGGATGGAGCGGTCCACTAGCGACAGGAGGTTCATGGCCTCTGGCGACTTCACGTCCTTCGGCAGTTTCAGGATCAGGTCGCGCAACGCTCTCCCGCTGGCCATCGTGACGCCGACGTACTTCCCGACTTCAGGGCTGGCGGCAGCCTTCAACTCCTCCATCGACACTCCCGCCATCTTGTCGTAGAAGGTCGTGTCCATGTGTTCGCGGCAGTAGCCATCGATGACCTTCGTGAGCATCCACTCTTCCGCTTCGATGAGTGACAAGGCTGGCAGGATGTCCGACTGCGCGAACGGCGACCGCCCGTCATCGTTCCACCGGAGCACCTTGTACGGGCAGCCAACCCAGAAGGGGTTCTCCACCTGCTTCAAGAACTTCCCGTGGTCCTTGGCGAAGAGGACCATCTTCCAGCCGCCGCCTGGAAGGCGCTCGAAGATCTCGTAGAGGAGCACGAGATCGTAGGGGTTCCTGATGTCCTTGTTGGAACGGAGATCGCGCCACGTCTGGGTGCCAGTCGCGTTCGGATGCAGCTCTTTCCTGTTGTCAAGCGTCTCGTCAGCCTGAAGCGCCTCGACATCGGCCCAGACCATACGACCCATCCATTTGGCGTCCTCCGGCCCTGTCGAATCAGGGTCAATCAGAAACATCCACGGGTCGATCCGCCGGCTGTTGATGGCGTCCATGATGACGCGGCTGTCACCCTGGAATGTCTCCTGGTACTCCTGCGGTTGTAGCCCCTCCGGCAGCATCTGTCCCTGGGTGGCTTCCGCCATGAACAGCAACGGGTTGGTCACGGCTTCTTCGGCCTGAGCGATGGCTTTATCCCGCTGGGTCTTGGCATCGAATTCGGCATCGTAGCTGGTGAGAAGGATGCCCCAGCCGGTCTTGATGCAGTCCCGGATGCACAGCTTGATCTCCCGGACGAGCGAATAGTCCACGTACCACTCGTTGTTGAGCATCGCCGCCAGCGCCGGCACCTCTTCCTTGGTGATGCGGCCGTGCCATCCTTCCAGGAAGAACTTCGGCCGACGGCTGAAAACCATGCTCTCGATGGTGTGGACGATGGAGTACACCCTGCCGACCCTGATCTCATCGCTAAGGAAGGATTCATCCTCGCCTCTGATCCCACGGCGGTCGTGCAGGTAGCGCGCCTCCACGAGATCCCACATCGCAGCATGAGGCTCACGCCTGGAGAGGTAGTAGTCCACGAGGCGCTGGTACCACTCCGGCGAGCCTCGCGCGATCTTCATCCGGTCGCGCTTCAGGCTTTTTGAGCCTACACTGTGTGGCGCGCCTTCAGGGATTCTCCGGATGATGCTCATGTCGCCACGATGATCCTGCACAAGCCAGCAGCAGTGTTGAACCGCCCGCTGATGTCTACGATGGTGTTCGCTGTCCCGATGGCTTCGTCAGCGCCGTCAGCCTGGAAGCTCTGGGAGTAGATAGCAAAGTGCTTCCCTGCTGGCAGCCTGAAGAACGCTACATCCGCTGCACCCGTCTGCTTCAGGCCGATCTCCATGTAGTTGGTGGCCTCCAGGTTCTCCACGTAGAAGTAGTCGAAGTCCGTCAGCGTCGCCCCCGCCACTGCCGTCCCGTCGGTGAACAACTGCACCTCCGTCGTCCCTATCGTGATGACGTGGTCGATGATGTTGGTGTAGGCCGGACTCTGGCTCAGGTTGACGGCGTGCTCATTGCCGCCGAGCGTCCCTCGGAGCTGGTACCGTTCGCTGAAGGTCGCCATCCATCATCCCCCGAAGCACTGCACCAAGGCCCTGTCGGTCACACTGCCGCTCGAACTGGAACTATAAATGTGCACGCCCGTGATCGGCGAGTGCGACTCCAGGATGATCCAGTTGCCCCCGGTCTGGTCAGCCTTGTGGATGATCCCAGTAGCAGACAACGCATTCACGTCCGTGCTCAGTGTGGGGTTGGCTGCGGAGTTCACACTGAGAGCCACCCTCCATACGTCAGTCACCGTGGTCGGGACGATAACCACCCGGTGGACGTTTCCCAAGGAGCTGATGTCCAGGTTGCTCTGCGTTGAAGTGACGATGCTAGCCCACTGCCTCGCCCCTAGGAACTTGTCCCACGAGAACGGTCCGCTGTTCGCCATCTTACGCTCTCCTTCTCCAGGCCCGGTGCATCGTGTACCGGCGGCCCTTGATCGCATCCAGAATCTCACCCATCAGCCACCCCGTCTTCGGAGTCTTCCGCTTCTCCTCGTCCCTCTGCGGATTCCATCCAGCCGCCCATACGTCCGACAGAGCGTCCAGACAGTCGTCGTGCTTGCTCGACGGAAACTGCTCCATCTCCATCGACAACACGTCGTACCCGTGTCTGATATGCAGTCCGCCGGCTCGCACCAGAGGATCCAAGGCTGAGATGCGGTCGTACTTCCGCGTCGTCGGACCACGGTGCATCTCCTTGATGTTGTAGGCCGTCCCGTGCTTCAGCATGTCCTCCCGCAACCACTGACAGAGCTGAAGCTGGTAGGAGTTCACCTCCACCATCACCATCGCCGACTTCCACTGCTCCACTTGCCGCCTTATCCAGTCCACCAGCAACGGACCTGACGGATGGCCCCGGTCGATGTCCACCACCCACAAGTGCCCGTCTGCATCTCTTCCTACCGTCATCACTACCGCAGGGTCGTGCTGCGTCTTCTCTGACCTGTTCGGGTCCACCGCCGTGAAGAACAACACCGGGCTCACACCCAACGTCCCGTCCTTCTCAAGGTCGAACCACCGCAGATCCTCCCGCCGGAACACCGCCATTCCCTCTGGCGTCGGATGGTTCAGGTACTGGTAGCTCCACTCCCACTGCGTACACCGCCGCTGCTTGTCCAGCAGCCGCTCCTTCGGCCACAACGCCCGGAAGATCGGCTCCCCGTCCAACTCCCCTGGCTCTCCGTACACCCCCCGCACGAAACTCCTAGTCTGACCAGCGTACACCCCTTCCGGATCCAACAGCCACCCGTGCGCGTCATCCCAGTGCCACCGCGTTCCTACGTCCACGATCTTCCCACCAGGCTGCAACGTGTGGTCGATGTGCTGGAAAAAGTCCTTCCCCTTCTGCCGCTCCTCTGCACTCTTGTAGTTCGTCTCGTTCACCACGTCATCCACCAGCACCAGGTGGTAGTGGAACCCCGCCTGCGCTGACGCCAGCGAACTCACGCACAAGCTCGGCACCTTCGTCCCGTCGTGACCCCGCACGTTCAGCTCGTACGCCAGCCATACATCCGACTGCTTCCGCCCGTTCTCCCACACCACGTCCGGGAACGCCGACCGAAACCGCTCGTTCCCCTCCAGGTGCCACTTGATCTCCCGCATCACCCGCTCCGCGAACACCGCGTTCCCGTGAGCGTACAGAATGTGCATGTCCGCCTGCCTCACCAGCCTCCACAACACGTACGCGATGCACAGACTCGTCTTTAAGTGCTCCCGGGGGATCAGCAGACTACTCACCGTCTCTCGTGCCCTCTCCACCCCCTGCAAAAACTCGCAGATCGCCCCGTGCAGACTCACATCCAAGTCAACCTTCAGCGACCCCTCCCGCGCTAACCTCGCCTGGTTCAGGCCGATCAACTCCCCTGCGAAGTAGAAGAAGCTCTCCAACCCTCTCGCCCTGTCCTCCCACGCCTGTCCACCCACCTCCGCCCTCGGGACCTCGTACCCACCTCCCTTCACCCGCGCCCTCTCCATCGCCGCCGCAAACGTCGTCCCACGCTTCCGGAAGTACGCCTCCGCCTCGGCCAACTGCGGATTCGCTCCCACCGACACCGTCACCTCACCACCCCCTTCAGTAACCCGTGGAAACCCCCTGAACCCTTCCGCTCACAACCTCGCCAGTGCTTCAGACTCACCGCCTCCAACCGACGACGCATCTTTCGCTCCGGCCACTCCACATCCCTTTTACATGCCAACCCCGCCTCAAACCCTCCCTCCCCTAACCGGATGAACAACTTGAACTTCACCCCGCTCGGATGCCGTGCCCACATGTCCCCTACCGCCACTACTCCACCACTACACACACTCTCCTTCTCGTACTCCCTGCACTCGCACTGCCACAGACCGAACATCCTCCTCGCCCACGAAAACGGTGTCCCCGCACTCCTCCTACTCCTCGCTCCACCACCCTCACTCCGAACTCCAACCACTAACCCTTGTGGACCAGGGCACTCTTGTTCCACGTGAAACACTACATCTTGTGCCACTGGTCACCGGGTTACCACCTCCACCAGCCACCTGTCAAGAGCCTGCTCACATTCTTAAATGTCCGATTGTTAAACTCCGGTGCCTGATGTATCGTCTCCCCATGACCGTCTACCGAAAGCCCATCTCCTCCTTCCCGGACTCTCTCATCCCTGCCTTTCACTCCCTCGTTGACTCCTCCGCCGGACCCTCCGCCTGCTGGCCCTGGCGCGGGCCACTCAACTCCCTCGGCTACCCCCGTTTCGACCGCGGCTCCCGCTTCCGTGGCTACGCCCACCGGGTCGCCTACTTCCTCACCCACCGCCTCCCCATGCCTCCTGAACTCGAACTCGATCACACCTGCCGAAACCGCGCCTGCTGTAACCCAAACCACCTCCAACCTGTCTCCCACTCTCAAAACATCCGCCGCGGCCTCGCCGCTCGAACTCCTCGGCAACCTCCCTCCCACTGCAAACGCGGGCACCCCTTCTCTCCTGACAACATCATCCACCCTCGACCTTCCGCTCGCGCCTGCCGCTCCTGCTGGAAAGCCGCCTCCAAAGCCTGGAGATCCAAGAAACTCGCCGCTGACCCCTCCTACGAAGCTCGGATGCGACGCGCCCTCCGTAAAAAACACCGTAACTCCCTCCAGGGAGCTCATTGCGCTCCAACTTGAGAGAGGGACTGGGTACCTTATGGGCGCGGGGCGAGGGGGCGGCCCCCGTGAAGGGGGGGGGGCCTCGCCTCCGGTCGAGCGCCCGGTCGCACGCCACCGCCCGGGTCGAAACCGCACCTAACCCGGTGCCGCGTCACGAGATGCACTCAATCCGCATAATGGTCCTTATCGGCCCTTCGTCTGCGATTCTCGGACACTGGGGGATCCCTCCACTCACCATGCGCGCGCGGGCGTTGATTTATGATGCTCCTCCGTGACTCACCGCGGCATTTCGCCGCACCGAACGAAAAGTCACGGTTTGTGGATGGCAACTACCCGACCGCCCACCCTCAGCATGTTGCGCCGCTGGCGCTAGTCGACCTTGCGGCGAGCTGCGTGTCAAGAGAAATCCGGTGCGAATTGTGGGAGCAAGCCTGTCGCAAGCGTAAGGCAAGCGTTACGGGAATGATGCGGTTCCGCGACAGGAGGCGGAAAGCTTACAGCTGTTGCATCGCGGAGTTGATACGATGCTTTGCTTATGCCGTTGTGGTATAAGGAGATAAGCACCGGTAGCAAGCAAGAGCAAGCGTCTGGCATGGAGGTTGCGAGGGGTCGGCCATGAAACCGCCCGAAGAACTGCGAGGTCTGCGCGCGAGCGACGGTGCGGACACCGCGTACTGGGCGGCGGTAGAGCGTGCGGCCGCTGCAGAGCAGGCTGGGAAGAAGGCGGAGCGACTGGCGGCACGCACGGCATGGTTTGCGCGGTGCCGCAGGTTGTCGCGGCGGAGTCAGGATGCCTGGCGAGAGCTAGGCGGAAAGGTGCAACGATGAATGCGACGGATTCGGTTCCCTTCAAGGTATGGATGCACGCGGTTGATCGGACGGTGGAGAGGCTCGCGGGCTTGTCGCGCGATGATCTGCCTGACTGCCCGTACGCAGACTGGTACGAGGATGGCGTAATGCCGGGGCAGGCGGCGCGGCGCGCGATCCGGGGGGCGCAACAGGAATAGCCTGCGGTGGGGTGCGGCGGGGGGTTCGACTCCCCCCGGCAGGATTGCCCGGTGACGCCGGGCGGAAAGGTTGTTGCGACGATGCCGAGATTGATGCGGAGCCTTCCTGGGGACGGGACCTACGTCTACCTTGCAGCGGAACCGAGGAGCACATGGAATGGCGGTGGCCGGTTCGTCTACGTCAAGACCACGCATCCCTACGGGGGAGCGGCCGTCGGTGCCTGCTTGTGGCAGCGGCTTGGCGAGGTCCCGTCCATCCCGGACGTGGACGTCGAACTGACCGGGTGCGGGGACGTAATCGACTTCCCGGTGGCGGAAGCTGCGGTCAAGCTATGCAAGCTGGTCCGCGGGAAGATGGAGAAGTTGGCGATCATCCGGCCGCAGTCGGTGGGCGCTTGGATCACCATCCTCGCCATGTCGATCAAGGCGGAGGGGATCGCGTTCCTGCGGAAGGACATCGCGCCGTGCCGCGAGTGGGACACGGATGCCGGGGAGTGGACCGTCTACAGCGAGTTGAAGCAAGGCGGGGAGGAAGTGGATTCCCTGTTCCGTCTGCAAGCGGCGGAGACCACGCCCAAGGCTACGGAATCGGTGGCCTAGCCTGCGGTGGGGTAGCGGGGGGTTCGACTCCCCGGGCCGGCCTGCCCCCCAGGGGGGCGGAAAGGTTGACGATGGTGCCCTATCATCCTAATGACATTCCGACGGCTTACCACGACGGCCCAACCGCGTTGGGGGTGGCGCGGACGCGGTACTACGGGTTCCTTCACGCGGACATCCTAGCAGCGGTGGCGGCGGATCCCGCCACGCGGTTCACGTTGCTCCTAGTTCGGTGCGGCGGGGGGCGGTTCCTGGCACCCGCGCAAGACGTCCCGCACTTCATGGCCATCATCGGGCATGAGGAGAGCGACTACGTCCGGGACGTGAGCCTCCCGGCGGGAGGTTGACCATGGCCGAGATGAGAACTGCCTTGCTACGGAAGCTCGCGGAGTGTGAGCGGGCGTGGGCCCGGTGCGTGCGGGCGGGGGTGGGATCGTCGGCCATGGCGGCGGAGGTCGCAAGATTGCGCCGGTTGCTCGGGATCGGGGGTGCATCGTGAGCTCGGCGTGGTGGTACGAGGCCGACTGCCCGTGCTGCCGGTGCGATCGCAAGGGTGCCGAGGAGCGGTACAGCCTCGGGATTTACGCGGGGCGATACTGCGATAGCTGCTGGCGCAAGTCAGGGTACCGGGATGAGCCTGCGTCGGCGTTCCATCCGGACGATGCCGGGGAATCGTACGATGAAATCTAGCCAAGTACAGATTGGCGGACGGTACCAGGCCCGAATCTCTGGCCAGATTGTCGGGGTTGAGGTGCTCGCGGAGAAGCAACGCCTCTCAACCTCTCGACGGTGGGGCGGCGGGCCCCGGAAGTCCTGCATGGTCCCGTGCTTCCAGGTGATGAACCT
>Ga0209324_10003948_pt1 | contig 10162 bp, 5 predicted proteins | sample Rifsed19ft3_FD_184015 | JGI IMG/M metagenome (GOLD analysis project Ga0209324, IMG submission 184015) | Soil microbial communities from Rifle, Colorado, USA - sediment 19ft 3 (version 2) | ecosystem: Environmental > Terrestrial > Deep subsurface > Rock core/Sediment | place: Rifle, Colorado...
CGGGGTGGGTGACCCTGGCCACCATCGATCTCACCGCTTCGAGCGGGTGGGCCACCCTCGACCTCGACCTCTCGGCCGTGCCCGCCGCCGACACCGAGATCCGTCTGCTCGGATCGGGCACCGGGGTGGAGAGCATCCTCAGCATCGACGACGTCAGGGTGACCACCGGTGCGACCGTGTCGGTCTCCGGCACTGCGGCGCCGACGCTACTCAGCGGCGTCGACCTGTGGCCGGGTGAAATCCTCATGATCGATTACCTCGTGGTTCTCGACGAGCCCAACTCCCAGACCCAACTGACGAACACCGCGACCACCTCCAGCGCCCAATTGACCGGCGGCGCGTCGGCGGCCGCAGTGGACTTCGTCGACCAGCCCCCGGCGTTCACGACCCCGCCTTCGGATCGAACGGACGCCGAAGGCGACGTGGTCGCCTTCGCGGTGGCGGCCGACGATCCGGAGGCAAGCCCTGTCACCTATTCGGCGTCCGGCCTGCCTTCCGGCATCGGCATCGATGCGGCTTCAGGAGTGATCTCGGGCGCTGCCGGATACGCCGGTTCGGTTTCGTCGCCGTACACCGTCGTGGTGACCGCCACCGACGCGGTCGGCCTCACCGGTACCAGCAGCTTCCAATGGATCATCGTCGACACCAATCGCCCGCCAACCGTCACCAATCCGGGGCCGCTGGCTGTGGCCGAGGGTGACCCGGTGACGTTGGCGATCGCCGGTTCCGATCCCGATGGCGACGCCGTCACCTGGTCGGCGAGCGGTCTCCCCGACGGCCTGTCGATCGGCGCTGCTTCCGGCGTGATCTCCGGAACGGTGTCCTACGTGGCAGCCGCAGGATCTCCCTACTCCGTGACGATTCGCGCCACCGATGGCGGCTCACCCAACTTGTACGACGAGGCGGCGCTCACCTGGACGGTGGCCAACACCAACCGTTCCCCCACCGTCACCAGCCCGGGCGCGCAGACGAGCGCCGAGGGTGCCGTGGTGTCGGTGCCGGTCGCCGGATCCGATCCGGACGGCAACGGTCTCACCTGGTCGGCGACCGGCCTCCCGGGCGGGTTGTCCATCGATGGGTCGAGCGGCGTGATCACGGGAAGCGTCGGCTACACCGCGTCGCCCGGGTCGCCGTATGCGGTGACGGTGCGCGCCACCGACGATGGCTCGCCGAACCTGTACGACGAGCGGACGTTCGGGTGGACGGTCACCGACACCAATCGGGCGCCGATCCTCGCCAACCCGGGGGCTCAGTCGTCGGCCGAAGGAGCGTCGGTGTCGATGCCGGTGAGCGGGTACGACCCCGATGGCGACGCGATGACCTGGTCGGCGACCGGACTCCCGGCAGGGCTCTCGATCTCCCCGTCGACCGGTGTCGTCTCGGGCACCATCGCGTACACCGCCTCGGCCGGCTCGCCGTACTCCGTCACCCTGTCGGCTGCCGACGAAGGTACGCCCACGCTCACCACGCAGGTCTCGTTCGTCTGGACGGTGCAGAACACCAATCGCGCCCCCTCGGTCACCAACCCGGGTCCCCAGGGTGGCGCAGAGGGTCAGGCCGTTTCCCTGGCCGTTGCCGGATCGGACGCCGATGGCGACACGCTTGTCTGGTCTGTTACGGGGCTGCCGGCGTCCCTCACCATCGATCCCGGCACCGGGGTGATCAGCGGTGCGCTCGGCTTCTCGTCGTCAGGGGCGCAGACGGTCACCCTGCGTGCCTCCGATGATGGGACCCCACGCCTCTTCACCGAAGTGTCGTTCACCTGGACGGTGCAGAACACCAATCGGGCGCCCACCCTGCAAAGCCCCGGCTCCCCGACCAACGCCGAGGGTGACACCGTGTCGCTGGCGATCGGTGCGTCGGACCCCGACGGTGACCGGCTCTCGTTCACGGCGGCCGGGCTTCCCCCCGGGCTCACGATCGATGCCGCCACCGGCAGCATCAGCGGAACCCTTGGGTACGCGCTCGGCGATCGGTACCCGGTCACCCTCACCGTCGTCGATGACGGGGTTCCCCCGCTCTCGTCGCTGGTCTCGTTCCAATGGGTGATCGCCGACACGAACCGGCCTCCTGTTCTGACGGTCCTCGGGAACCGCAGCAATGAGGTGGGTGAGAGCGCGTCGTTGTCGCCGAGCGCGACCGACCCTGATGGCGACGGTCTCGTCTGGTCGGCTGCCGGGCTCCCCAACGGGATGTCGATCTCGGGGGCCACCGGTCAGATCAGCGGCACGGCCACCGCGCCGGGAGCCTTCACCGTCACCGTCACCGCCACCGACGACGGCGTTCCCCCGATGGCATCTTCGTCCTCGTTCGGGTGGACCATCGTGTCGCCACCCGGCTTCCCCGTGGTGGAGAGTGTCTCCGAACAGACGAATCATGTTGGTGATCGGGTGTCCCTGACGATTCATGGTTCCCACCCCGGCGGTCTGGACATCGAGTACGCAGCTACCGGTCTGCCTGCAGGGCTGACGATCGACGCGGGCACCGGCAGGATCACCGGCACGACGACCTCTCCGACGAAGACGTTCGTCATCGTGACCGTGACCGACACACGCGGTCAGCAGACTTCGGCGACCTTCGTGTGGACCGTCGCGACGCTCGTCGATGAGCCTCCCGTGGTCGCCGACGACTCGGTGTCGGTCGCCTCCGACACCATCCCCGACGGCGGTGTGGTGCTCGACGCCGTCGGCAACGATCATGACCCTGAAGACAAGGCGCTCACGATCGTGTCGGTCGGCCCGGCGCCGGTGGGGTCGGTGTCGATCGTCGACGGATTGGTCGTGTTCACTCCGCCGGGCGGCTGGATCGGTACCACCACCTTCCCCTATCGGGTCGCCGATCCTGCGGGGAACGTCTCGGAAGGATGGATCACGGTCACCGTCGAGGAGTCGCTGTCGGTTCGCCTTGGAACCAGGGCGCTCGCCATCGAGGCGTCGACCCCTCGGTCGGCGTCCTTGGCGGAACTGGGACGCCTCAATCCCAGTGCCGGCACCGAGGTGCTTCTCGGCACGGTGCTCCAGTCGCTCTACATTCTCAGGATCCCGTTGGCGCTCCTCGGTGGCGCGGTGTTCTGGTCACTGCTGCTCGGTGGCCTGCTCAACCTCGGGTTCGTGTTCCGCGGCGGGATTCCCCGTTTCGTGAGGCACACGTCGCATGCGGCTGCTGTGGTGATGGTCCCGCTCGGCGGCAAGGTCGACGTCCTCGATGCCCCCGGTTCCGGAGCAGTGCTCGGAAAGCTGCTGTCCACCGACCGGGGTCTCGAGGCCGGGCGGAGAGTGGAGGCGCATGGACAGGAGTGGGTCGAGATCGGTTTCGACGACCGCCGCGGGTGGGTGCCGGCGATCAATCTGACGGAAGAGGTAGATCGGTCGTGGTTCGCCGACGACCCGGAACCGGTCGCGATCGTCAAGGAGTTCGTCGCCCGTCTCCGCACTCGACAGGACTTCAGCGACCTGGTGTCGTCCAACGGCTTGTTCGTCTCCCATCACGACGGTCTCCTCCACTTTCCCCCGAGTGTGCTCCCGTCAGTGATGGATGATCCGACCACTCATCTCTGGAAGGGAAGGAACCCTGCATATCCGGACTTCGCCGGAACCTTCGATCTTGCCGTGGCGACCACCGTGCTCGACGCGTTCGACCATCCCTTCCGCGAGCTCCTGCACGACGCGACGGCCGTTCCATCCACGGTGGTCCCGGTGGAGTTCGCCAACTTCCACCACATAGCCATCGGCGCCGACGTCCACGGCCCGGAGCGCCTCGATCAGCCGGCCTGGTTGGTGGTCTTCTCCTACGAGTCTGGCCGCCCGAAGATCATCGGGCTGGTGAAGGAAGGCTGAGGCCGACCTCTGCAGCTTGCAGGCGCGCCCGGGGGTTTCGGGGCCGGAGACGGCTGACGGTCCGGGGCGAAGCCCCGGTACGCTCATCCCATGTCCCGTACCGCCGCGATCGTTCTCGCCGCCGGTGGATCGCGTCGGCTGGGACGGCCCAAGCAGCTCATCCCGTTTCGAGGCAGGCCGCTCCTCGAGCACGTCGTGAATTCGGCCCGGTCCTGGCTGGTGGATGAGGTGGTTGTCGTCCTCGGTGCGCATTCTGAGGAGATCTTGGAAGCCGTCGACTTCGGTGATGCCGTGATTGTCATCAATGAGGATTGGGACGAGGGGATGGCGTCGTCGCTGCGCGTAGGACTCGACTTCCTCACCCAAGACGCGTCGTTCGAGAGAGCGTTCGTCGTCCTCGGCGATCAGCCCGACATCCCTGCGGACGTCATCGCCGGCTTGCTCGCCGCCGCCGAGACGGCCACTCGCCCCGCCCTCGTCCCGCTCTACCGCTACGAGCGCGCCAACCCGGTGTTGTTTGACCGGTCGCTCTGGGCCCGGCTCATGTCCTTCGAGGGCGATCTCGGGGCTTCGGGGGCGCTCAAGGCCCACCCGGAGTGGGTCGAGGAGATCCGCTTCGACCACCTTCCCCCGCGCGACGTGGACACCGAGGACGACGTCGCAGACCTGGACGCGCTCGGAGGCCGGTCCGATCCGGGGCGCCCCGCGAATCGGTAGCCTGCGATCCATCGGCGGATCGCAATCCTCAAGAGCGACCGCAGCACAACACTTGTCGGAGGACGAGAGAGGAGCGGGATGCCTTCCATCGATGCGATTGAGGGGATTGGTCCCACGTACGCCACGAGGTTGCGCAAGGCGGGAATCCGGACGACCGAGGCACTGCTCAAGCGAGGCGCGAGTCGCGTCGGTCGCAAGCAAGTCGCTACGGCCTCCGGTCTCACCGAGCATCAGATACTCGAGTGGGTGAACCGCTCGGACCTGATGCGGGTCAAGGGTATCGGCGAGGAGTACTCGGATCTTCTCGAGGCATCTGGGGTGGACACGATCAAGGAATTGCGGACCCGCAAGGCGGCCAACCTCCACGCCAAGATGGTGGAGGTCAACGAGAAGAAACACCTCGTGCGTCGGCTTCCCACCGAGGGCATGGTCGCGGGGTGGATCGTCGGGGCGGCCAAACTGCCCCCGGCGGTCAAGTACTGAGCACCCTCCAGAGCTGCTGAACGAGAGAAGGGGCCCCGCGCTCGCGGGACCCCTTCTCGTCGTCGAAGTCCGCGGCTCAGGCCTCGGTGCTCTCGGCGGCTACGGCCTTCTTCGCGGCCGGCTTCTTCGCGGCCGGCTTGGTGGCCTGGCCCTCGTCCATCGAAGGCTTGTCGGCCTTCTCCGGCTTGAAGGACTCACGCCAGTTGCTCAGCACGTCTTCGAGTTGGTCACGCAGCCTCTCGACCCGACCCTGGAGCTGCTCGAAATCGACCCGCTCCTTGATCTCCTCGACGACCCTGCCTTCGCGAAGCTGCTCGGTGACCTTCTCGCCCTCGGCGATCCAGGTCTCGATCGCCTTGTGTGCGCCCTTGGTGACGCGGCCGGTGTACCCGACGATGTGCTTGCCGGCAACCACAGGGGCGCCCACGACCGCAAATGCGGCCTTCTTGGACGTGTCGGCGATGCCGTGCATGGTCTTTCCGGCGGTCTCCCGCATTTCGGTGGCGGTCTTCATGGTGTCTCCTGTTCGTGGCCCGTGAGGAAGCTCCGGTAGATCTCTCTGAGGGCCTGTTTCTGTCGGTCGCTCAACGTGGTGTCGGCCTCTATGGCATCTTCGAGGTCCGGCACTTCTCGACCCTCGAGGAGGCCGGCTCGCTCGTAGAGCGATTCCGCCGAAACCGAGAGTCCTCGAGCGATTCGCTTGAGGATCTCCGCGGAGGGCTTGCGCACGCCGCGCTCGATCTGGCTGAGGTACGGATTGGATACGCCGGCTCGCTCGGCGAGCTTGCGCAACGAGATCGCGCTCCGCTCCCGCTGTTGGCGGATGAACGAGCCGAGGTCGGGTACCGGGTGTTTCATGTGCTAGCAGGATACTCCATTCTGCTTGCAAATGCAAGCAGAATGGGTCACCCGTCACCCGTCTTGCGCATTGCGCATTGCGCATTGCGCATTGCGCCGCGTGCACGCTCCTCTGGCAAATCGCGGATCGCGTATCGCGGGCGCTTAACCCCCTCGCCGGGCTCCCTTGTTCGCCTCGCTATCGTCCTGCGGGCCGCGGAGGAACATGACCACCAGTCACCACGGGGACGATTCCACCATCATCGTGATGCGCGCCGGCGCGTCGGCTGCCGAGGTCGACGGCGTGGTGGAACGACTGCGCGACGTCGGCGCCGAGGCTCATGTGTCCGTCGGGCAGCTGCGCACCATCATTGGAGCCGTCGGTGATCGGTCGGCGATCCAACAGCTCCCGTGGGAGGCCTTTCCCGGGGTTGAGCGAGCGGTCCCGGTGCTCAAGCCCTACAAGATCGTCAGCCGCGACTTCCAGAGCGCCGACTCGGTGGTGATGGTGGGCGACGTCGCAGTTGGTTCCGGCGACGTCACGGTCATCGCCGGACCGTGCGCCGTCGAGAGCCGAGACCAATTGTTCTCAGCGGCCCAGGCAGTGGCCAACGCGGGGGCGAAGATCCTGCGGGGTGACGCCTTCAAGCCTCGAACCTCCCCGTATGCGTTTCAGGGACTCGGCGAGAAGGGCCTCGAGTTGCTTGCCGAGGCTCGCGAGGAGTTCGGGCTGCCGTTCGTGGCCGAGGTCCTCGACCCACGCGACATCGACCTCGTCTCCTCCTATGCCGACCTGATTCGCATCGGCACGCGCAACATGGCCAACTTCTCTCTGCTCGCCGAGGTCGGCCGGCAGGACAAGCCGGTGCTCCTCAAGCGCGGCCTCAACGCGACGATCGAGGAGTGGCTCAACGCGGCGGAGTACATCTACAAGGAGGGCAACCACCAGGTGATCCTCTGTGAGCGCGGCATCCGCACGTTCGACACCCAGACCCGCAACACCCTCGACATATCAGCGGTGCCGGTGGTGAAGGGTCTGTCGCACCTGCCGATCATCGTCGACCCCTCGCACTCGGGTGGGCGCAAGGCGCTCGTTGCCCCCCTGGCGCGGGCCGCGGTGGCCGCAGGTGCCGACGGGGTGATGATCGACGTCCATCCCGCTCCGGAGACGGCCAAGGTGGACGGCGCCCAGGCGATCCTCCCCAAGGAGTTCGCCACCCTGATGGGGGAGATCGAGGCGGTGGCGAAGGCACTGGGCAGGCGGTAGTCCGCGATTGGCGATGAGCCAGGCTCGCCAATCGCCAATCGCCAATCGCCAATCGCCAATCGCCAATCACTACTCCCGCCCGTAGAAGATCCGCTCGACGACGCGTCGGGCCCGCCGGGTCACCCTGCGGTACTCCTCCCGTAGCGCCGAACGCGGATTGTCCTCGTAGCCGAGTGACCGCGCCAGGCGCGCCGCCTCCTCCGGGTCGGTGGGCAGCGAGTCCCTCACCCGGCCCGCCTGCAGGAAGAGGCGGTTCCTCACCGTCGCGCAGAAGCGGTAGGCGGCGTCGAGCACGGCGGCGTCCTCCCCTTCGATGAGCCCTGCCGCGGCGAGGCGGTGCAGTCCTTCGATCGTGGATGGCGAGCGAATCTCGGGAATGGCGTCACCGTGCATCATCTGGAGCAGTTGCACGGCCCACTCGACGTCGGACAGCCCGCCCCGGCCCAGCTTCATGTGGAAGTCGGGGTCCTCGCCGATGGGGATGCGCTCCCGCTCCACCCGGGCCTTCATCGCTCTCACTTCGCGAGTCCGATCGTCGCCGAGCCGGGGCGGGCATGCCCGGCGGGCGGCCTCGTCGATGAACTCGGCGGCGAGTTCCCGGTCGCCGGCCACGGCTCGGACCCGAAGGAGAGCCTGGAGCTCCCACGTGCCGGCCCAGCGGTCCCAGTACGCCCGATACGCGCCCAGGGAACGGGCGATCGCCCCCTTCCTCCCTTCGGGCCGGAGATCGAGATCCAGGACGGGCCCCGGGAGGTCGATCGGTGAGCGAGCCAGCATGCCCATCAGCGACTCGGTGACCCGGGCTGCTGCGGCATCGGATCGGTCGTCGCCGTCGCGGTACACGATGAGGGCGTCGAGGTCGCTGGCGTAGTTGAGCTCGCGCCCGCCCCACTTTCCGACGGCGATGACCGCCATCGTCGGGGCAGCGCCTTCGATCGACGCACTCGCTTCGGCAAGGGCGGCTTCGACGACCGCGTCGGCGGTGGCGGCCAGCCTGCGTCCCACCGCCTCCTCGTCGGCGAAACCGGCGAGGTCGGCCATGGTCGTGTGGAGCAGCCGTTCGGCGTGGAACCGATGCAGCGACTCGGTCCGTGCTCGGCGATCGCCACGCACTGCGAGCCGGGCGATCAACTCGGCGGCCAGGTCCGTCGGTTCGGCGGCGAGTCCGGCGTCGTCGGCGAGGCCGGGGAGGGCGGGGGGGGTGCGGTCGATCAGCTTCCCGGCAAGCCGCGACGTCCCCAGCAACAGGCACAGGCGCTCGGCGACCGCCGGCTTGTCCCGCAGCACCGACGCGATACCGTCGGGAGTGGAACCGAACAGCAGGCGAAGCTGCTGCAGTCCCAGGTCGGGGTCGGGGGTGTCCGACAGCCATCCGAGCATCAGCGGGAGCAGTTGGCGCATGAGGCGGCTGCGCCGGGAGAGTCCGCCGGTGAGTTCGGAGAGCGCGGCGCGCGCCGCGGCGGACTCGGTGAAGCCGAACGCCGACAGTTGGCGCTCGATCCTCTCGACCGCCGCACCGGGGACGTCGGCCATCGCCTCGAGCAGCGGCCGGTAGAACAGCTGCTCGTGGATGGTGCGCACCCGGGCGCGATTCGCCAGGAGCGCCCCCTCGAAGGTCTCCAGGGCGGAAGCGCCGGCGCCGTCCCGGTACCCGGCGGCCTTGGCCACGCGCTCGCGGGAGGGGGCGTCGGCCGGCAGGGTGTGGGTCTGGCGCAGGTCGTACATCTGGAGCCGGTGCTCGACGTGGCGGAGCCATCGGTACGAGTCGGCGAAGTCCCCGGCGTCGCCGCGGTCGACGTAGCCCGCCTCACCGAGACGCGCCAGGCCATCGAGGGTGTTCGCGGCGCGCAACTCCGGGTCGGCACGGCCGTGGACGAGTTGCAGCAACTGGACGGCGAACTCGACGTCGCGGATGCCGCCGACGCCCCGCTTCAGCTCCTCGTCACCGGCGACGAGACGCTCGGTCCGGGTCTTCATCGCCCTGATCTCACGAACCGAGTCCGCGCCCAGCGTGTCGGGGAAGGCGAACGGCTCGACCGCCGTCAGAAATGCGGTCCCGAGGGCGGCATCCCCCGCCACGAACCGTGCCTTCATCATCGCCTGCAGTTCCCAGGTGTGTGCCCACTGCTCCCAGTAGGCCCGATAGGAGTCGAGCGACCGGGTAAGCGGTCCCGATGCCCCCTCGGGCCGGAGCCCGGCGTCGACCCGGTATGCGATGCCGATGCCGGTGCGCTCGGTCAGCCTCCGGATCAGCCCGGACGCCGCGTCGGCCGCGGGCGCCTCGTCGCCGTCGTGGACGAACACGAGATCGATGTCCGAGGCGTAGTTCAACTCGCGACCGCCCCACTTGCCGAGGGCCATGACTGCCAGGGACGCCGCGGCGGGGCCCGGCGCGTCGAGCGCGGCCCGGACTGCGGCGTCGGCGAGGTCGCTGAGCGCCGCGCCGACCGCGGGCATGTCGATGCGGCCGGTCAGGTCGAGCGCGGCAATGGCGAGCAGGTGCCCGGCGACGGCCCGATGCATGGACCTCGCTCGGATCTCCGGTTGTCGGAGCCGGTCCGCGCTCAGCAGCGGTCCCGCCGCCTCGCCGAGCGCGCGTATGGTCGCGGTGAGGGCCCGGCTGGACCCGCACACCGCAACGAGGGCCAGCGCCGTCTCGTGGTGGGCGAGGTCGGGGAGGTCGGCGAGCACGCTCGCGACGCGGGCGACGGACGCCTCGGGCTCCGGTCCGGACCGCAGGGCGCGGCGCGCCTCGTCCGGGAGCATGCGGATCGAATCGTCGGTCATGGGGATGAGGCTAGGAACGCGGGGACCCGGGCCGACGACGGGGACGGAGATCGAGGGGTTGATACCCTCCGGCCGATGCGCATCCTCATCGACGGCATCCCCACCGCGGAATCCGATGCCACCATCTCGGTCTTCGATTGGACGGTGATCCGCGGGTTCGGCGTGTTCGAGGTGGTGCGGTCGTACGGCGGGGCGACCTTCCGTCTCGGGGCGCATCTCGATCGCCTCGAGCGCA
>Ga0209324_10003956_pt1 | contig 10155 bp, 7 predicted proteins | sample Rifsed19ft3_FD_184015 | JGI IMG/M metagenome (GOLD analysis project Ga0209324, IMG submission 184015) | Soil microbial communities from Rifle, Colorado, USA - sediment 19ft 3 (version 2) | ecosystem: Environmental > Terrestrial > Deep subsurface > Rock core/Sediment | place: Rifle, Colorado...
CATTGTTCGTTTATCATTTCAGATAGTCAGCGCAGAATTTCTGTACAAATAAAAGCATCTGCTGAACCTGAGCTTCGTCGTACTTTGCAAAACGACCGTGAGCTGCATCGTTGCGAAGATTGGCCCATGTCGTCACCTGCTTTTGCACCAGCGGCCCGTATATCCCAGCTTTGCCCAGGGCGATGTTCAGCGGATCGATGGTCAGTTGCTTGCCCGACGTTCCGACTATTGGGATGCTGTTTGAGTCTGCAATCTTTCGCAGTGAATCCTCAAGCACGGCCCCAAGGATCACGGCCGCCGCGTCCTTGTATCCCTCTCTGAGCAGGTGCTCAGCCATCTCTAGAAAGTCCGAAAATATTTCAGCCTGAAGGAGACTTCTGAAGTTAAGAAGCATCCCCGTGTTTATGTCGTGTTCAACGGCCTTCAGAATCCCAACGACCTCGCTTACATGGTTGTAGCAGTTGCTGTTCATGCTCTTGAAGTAGGGATACTTCAACGGAACCTGAAACATCTTCATGTAGTGGCTGTCAGCTCCATATAGTCGTGTTATGAGCTGGCCTCCTCTCGCAGAGATGGACAAGAGCTGTTGCACTCGCTCTTGAGGAAGATTGTTACCAGCGACAGCGGCGTCAACTGCAAGCTTGTCTCCGATGGCGACCAAGCTGGCGATCTCTTTCGAAATAATGTCGTTCATTGAACTAACCGGTTAGGCCCAACATAAATTATACCGCCTAATAGCGGTAATAAATTACAGACACTATTGATTTCCATGTTGCGAATGTATAATAAAATAGGTTATTCTGTCAACAAGGATTTAATATTGAAAGTGAGTTTACTACATGAAATTATTCGATCGGGTCCGCAATGCGATTCGGAAAAAACATTATTCGAACGATATGTTTATAGTATGTAATTTGAACTGTAGTGGACGTTATAAATTTCAAGGCTGGTTCAATCTTTCAGATTGAACCATATATTTGAACGGTACTCTAAAGCTTGAACTTGTGCTGTGAGACGGAATTATACTAAATGTTTCGGTTCAATCGGGGACGATTGAACCAGCGAAGACACCTAAAAATTGCAGTCGGACGCAGATAAACGCTGATTTACACTGATCTTTTTATTCGTGTTTATTTGTGCTAATTCTTGGCTAAATATTTGTAGTTTTAAAGTATCTGATAATACAAATCCCGTTGCTTCGCCTCGTATCCAAGGTCGTTGATAAGTAATTCAATTTCCTCTTTATCCATCTGGTAGCTTACCCCCGCTGCCCTGACCACATTTTCCTCAATCATCGTGCTCCCCATATCGTTTGCTCCGAATTTTAAAGAGAGTTGAGCAATCTTTGCTCCTTGTGTAACCCATGACGCCTGGATATTTACAATATTATCCAGATACAGCCGTGAAATGGTTATAGTTTTTAAATAATCAAAGCTTCCGATTAATGCAGTATCCAGTCTGGTATTTTTCGGTTGGAATGTCCAGGCAATAAAGGCGGTAAATCCGCCCGTTTCATCCTGGAGTGTCCGGATTTTTTCAAGATGTTCGATGCGCTCTTCCACGGTTTCAATATGGCCAAACATCATGGTAGCCGTAGTGCGCATGCCAAGCTTATGAGCTTTCCGCATTACGTCCAGCCATTCCTGTGCCGTGCATTTATTTGGACTCAGGATATGACGGCATCGGTCAGCCAGGATTTCAGCGCCGCCGCCGGGAATCGAGTCAAGCCCGGCCTCCCTGAGGTTTTGTATGACGTCCCGCACAGGGATACCATTTAATTTTGAAAAATGTACAATTTCTGGCGGTGAAAAGGCGTGGATATGGATATCGTACTTCGATTTGATAGATTCTAACAGGTCTGTATAAAAATCCAATTTTAATGATGGGTGCAGACCACCCTGCATGAGTATCTGCTTTCCACCCAGGGCGAGTGTTTCTTCAATTTTCCTGAATAGGGAATTTTTAGAGATGATATATCCATCGCTATGTTCAACTTCTCTATAAAAGGCGCAAAATTTACAGCCCGAGGTACAAATATTCGTGTAATTAATATTCCTGTCGATGATGTACGTCCTGTAATCTTCCGGATGTTTTTGCCTGCATACTGCATCTGCCGCCATTCCCAGGCTGGTAAGTTCCTTTGTAGAGAACAGTTTTAAGCATTCCGTCGAAGACAATCTCTTGTTATTTAATGATTTTTCGAGGACATCTTCAATCTCACTGGATAGAATGGACATATCGGTCTCTTAACAAAAATATTTTTACATTTTCGGCAAAAACAATTTAACGCCGACCCTCGTGTAGCGCGAACTTCAGTTCGCAGGACAGCGACATAAATGTCGCGCTACCTGTTCTGGCTCGTCTGAGTTAGGTTTCGTTGAAAATAATCTCTACCCCATTTGGAGCGAGTCCTAAAGACATTGCATACTGATAAAATGCCAAAAATCCCTTTATTTCGTCTTTGCCAAAATCATATCGAATCGAGTTTGTAAAGTAATTCAGACATCTCTTATGTGTTAGTTGAAGTCGCTGCGATTCTGTAATCGCTAATGCCTTTATTGACCGAAGGCCCGTTTCCTTTGCACTTTTTAGCAAATTGTTTATTCCCGGTATACGACGATCCCTTTTAACGACCCAAAGGGCGTAGACGAAGGGCAGTCCGGTGAATTCATACCATGACTGACCCAAATCCAATGTGATGTATCCATCGTCAATTATCTTTAAGGCGTTATCTCCGATGATAAGAACGGCATCGGTATTTGTACTCACAATATCGTATTGCTTGTTCCATTGGCTGTATTGAGGCGAAAGATGATATTGTTCCTTAAGAATAATCCTTGTAAGCGCACAGGAGGTTAGGGAACTTTTGTCCAATGCGGCAGAACGGATATTTTGTATTGGTACCTTAGAAAAAATCTTTACACTCTCAACCGTTCCAATCGAGGTGATTGAAATGTCAGGGATAATGGCATAATTGCCGTTTCTAAAGTATTCGATGGAAGGGATAATTGCCACATCAATCTTGTCGTTGTTCAGCATGTTTGGCAAAAGAGACGGTACCTCGAATATCAACTCAATTTCATCCGGGTGTTGATCTAATCCATAAATCAGCGGTTTGGCGTTCATGTAAGGGACAGCGCCAATCCTGAGTTTTTTCGTCATAATAAACTTGCCTATATAAGTTCGCTGGGATAAACTATTCTGAAGTTAAGGAAATTAATCAGATACATATTTTAAGTGAGATTTATTAATTCTGCAATAAAGAATTGTTGGAATTGTTTTATATTGAAAGGGGTTAAAGGATGAAAAATGGCTTATACAATACTTGCTTATTAAAATGGTTATTTTTGTGCGCTTTTGGTGTCGCTGTCGCAAGCTGTATTACCGTGCAGAGGCATGTTTACGCAGAGGGGCAAACAAAATACAGTAAAGATTTTTTTGACAGCGCAGAACCGATAAGGATCAAAGACCCTTTAGCCGTTGCGCTCGGAGCAATGGACAAGGGAGGGGTATTTGTTTTTACGTATGCTGATGCTGTAAAATTTGCAGGGCATTCATGTCCGGCAGTCGCTGGCGCCTATAAATCGACGCAGGTTGCATTGAAGGCATTGTATGGTGATGAAGTGCCGGTAAGAGGAAATATAAAGGTTACGTTTAAAGGAAGTGTCGATTATAAGGTAAACGGTCCAATATCCCAGGTGGTTACATTAATATCGGGTGCATCGAGTGAAAGTGGATTTAAGGGACTTGGCCCTGCCGGGAAGTATGGAAGATATAATCTGATGACGTTCAATAAAGATCTCTCACCCGATCCCAAAACAACCTGCGCTATGATATTTCAAAGAGTTGATAGTGGGAAAAAAATAGAAGTAACGTATAGTGTTGATCCTGTATCGGTGAGTGAACGTATGGATAAGCTAATGCCTCTGGTAATCTCTGGTAAGGCTTCTGAGGAAGAGGCTAAGGAATTTGGTAATCTATGGCAGGAACGTGTAAAGACTATTCTCTTCAACCCGCCTGAAGGCACATTTATCGTAAAAGAGTTGAAAGATTAATTTAATTGTATAGGAATTTTCATTTTATTTATGCGCTTTCGTGTCCATAACTAATATGATAAATAGTCTATGGAATACCTCCCCTTCATCGTTCGACTGAGCGCTCACGACGAAGTCCCCTCCTTGCGAAGGAGGGGAAAGAGGGGTGGTTATAAGTTCTTAAAAGGTATTCCTGTAAAAAATAAAGGCGTTCTTGCATTATATCCACGCAAGAACGCCTTTTTAATCACAACTTTTTTATTGGTTATCGTAATACCATAACTTAGTGATGCTCTTTCTTTTTCTCACATTTCTCATCTTTGCAGAATTTACAAGGATCCTTTTTAAACGCTGCCTCACAATCTTTGCAGCATAAAACAATCGTCTTACCCTCGCACTCCACCTTTACGCCTTTGTCCTTTTCTACGGCCTTACCACAGACCGGGCATTTTGTATCAGCCTGTTCAGCAGCGCTTGCTTCTTTCGTGCCACAACAACTGGATGCAAACGTCGTTTTTAATGCATAAGAGGTCATTAATACAAATGCAACACCTATAACGCCTATAAAATATCCAATACGCTTCACGCCCTATCTCCTTGCAAAAAATGTTAACAAGACACTATATAAAACAAATACGGTTTATTAAACAAAAAATATATACCAAAGGTTTCATAAATTTCCGGTAAATTAATTTGTAACAGTTCAGCTTGCCGCAGTATGCTGAGATCACATAACAACCCCCTTTGTCTCCCTTTGCTAAGAGGGATTATTGCGGTTGTCCCCCTTAATAAAGGGGGATTTAGGGGGTTGTAACTCTTCGTTCTTCGCGCCCTTTGCGGTGAAACATAATTTTAACATGCAAACTATCCCGAAATCAAATTTCGCTCGATTGACACACGATTCCGTCCGGTAGTCTTGCTATAATACAAAAGTTTATCAGCCCTCTCCAGCAGTGTTTCTATGGTGTCTTTCGGTTGAGCAAGCGTGGCCCCAATAGAGACAGTAACCTGCACGATGCCTGAATCTAAGGAAAAACCAGACTGTTCAACAAGGACGCAAAGCTTATTCGCAGTGAAATATAACTGATCTTCGTTGATATTTGGAATAATTGCGAGAAACTCTTCTCCACCCCAGCGCCCTACGATGTCGGATGTCCTTACATTTTTTATGAACGTGTTTGATACCATTATTAATACCTTGTCTCCAATATCATGTCCATGGAGGTCATTGATTTTTTTGAAGTGGTCTATATCCATGAAGAGAATACCAAAAGGTCTGCCGTATCTACGCATTTCATCTAACTTAGTCTGCATATTCAACTCAATATACCGCCTGTTTGCCAACTCTGTGAGAGGGTCGAGCAATGCCATTTTCTCAAGTTCTTTAATCCTCTGGGTGATTGCAAGCTTTGGGGTGTTATCGCTGAATATTTCAACTGCGCCAACAACCTTGCCTTGTGAGTCTTGAAGAGTGGTAGTACGTACCAGGACAGGTACGCGATGCCCTTTCTTATGCCGGATATACAGATTTATTTCGCGAGGCATCGAATCATCCACCGTTTTAGCTAATGGACATGTTGTCATACAGAGCTGAACACCGCTATCGTCAATTTGAGTGATATTATCAGAACAACGTTTTCCTAGAACTTCAGAACTTGTATAGCCGGTAATGTTCTCTGCGCCTTTGTTCCAGTACAGAATCTTTCTGTCGCAGTCTACAAAGTACACACCGTCATAGAGGTTTTCTAAAATAGTTTTTGAAAAGCCGTTATCAATTATCATACATTTATTATTTCTCTTTTACATCCTTCGCACATCGTAATCCTAATGCTAAATTGAACAGGTCTGGTTGTTCCGATTTTCTTGTGTGCGCCCGCACTTGGAATGGTTTTGAGAATCGGGAGCCTCCCCGAATTACGCGCTTTGCAGCTTTATCAGGGCCTTTGGGGTTTTTGTATGGAGATTCTGTATAATAGGTGTTCAGATACCAATCGGCGCACCATTCATAAACACCACCTGCCATGTCATAACAGCCATAGACACTTTTCCCGGCTGCTACGCTGCCCACAGGCTTGGGTTCACCGCTGAGATTGCATCGGGCAGGGTCCCATTCATTGCCCCAGGGAAAATTTCTTCCATCTGAGCCCCGTGCTGCTTTTTCCCATTCAGCCTCAGTAGGGAGTCGTTTGCCAGCCCATGCGGCATACGCATAGGCATCATACCAATCAATGCGCGCCACGGGATAATCAGGCACGTTATAATATTCATTATCCCAGAATTTTGGGGTATGATCCTTATTACTGGGTTCTCCTTTAAAACATTTACTGTGGTCGTTTGTTTTCTTTATATACTCCAAAAATTCCCAGTACTGGGCGTTTGTTACCTCATAGCAATCAATTTCAAATGCGTTGAGATAAATTTTATGCTCAGGATACGCATCTTCCCGCGCCTGGTCGGTTCCCATAATAAATTCACCGGCAGACACCACAGCGCTTACGTATTTTTGTTTTTGCTCAAGAACTGCCATTTTCATAATTTCATCACGGCTTTTGAAGGTATTATGAATGGTACTTTGCTTTTCTAATGCCTGTTTTAGGACAATAACATAACTCTGTACCTCCATAATATCTTTGGCGTTTGGGGACAGGACAATATATTTTTGTAAATGGTTGATAGCCTGTTGGGCGTCTCCCAGCTTACCGTATAGCCAGCCCATGTTGTAATGGAGCGCAGGGAAATCAGGGAATGCTTTTTCCGCCTTATTGTATGATTCTAAAGCAAGATCGTATGACTCTGCGTCGCAGTAATCACTGCCTTCCTTGTAATATTTCCTGGCGAGTTCCATTTTTTGTTTTATAGCATCTGCTTCCTGGGCAGGAGGTGTTTCTGTAAGTGGAATAAGTTTTTTCCCATGTTCTTTACAGAACTTTTCCCCCTGAGCGCCCTCTTTCATACAGTCAGGACATATCATTTTCACAGGAGTCTCAACCAGCTTGGTTCCATCTTCGCCGCAGAATTTCGTTTCTTCTGGATATACCTTATTGCAGGTGGGACATTTTTTTGTCATTGCCTTCGATGCAGATTCATTGGCATGGAGAATAGAAATCAAAGGGAGACATAACACGATTACACAAATGAGAGAAAACCAGTATATTTTTTTCATAGTTCCTTATCCAAGATCGTTCAAAATAAGTTTTATTTTTTGTACCTGCTCTAACAATTCTTTTTCACGGTTTTGTTCCATTGCTACTACATGGGCAGGCGCCCGTGCAACAAAATCTTTGTTTTCCAGTTTCCGTCTTACCACCGCTAAATGATCTTCCATCTGTTTCAGGTGTTTCAACTGACGTTCTTTCTCCGCAATGGTATCAATAATACCCTCAAGAGGCACAAACGCCTGTATCTGTCCAATAACCTCAGAGGCAGCATTATTGGGCTTTGCAAGATTTTTGCCAATTTCCAAACGTTCAAGGTTGGCCATACGCTTGAGCATACCTGAATGTTCCTGTAAATTATATTCACCATCTCCTGAAATGGAGATGAGTGCGTCCAACTTTTGCTTTTCTTTGATATTCATCTTACTGCGTATATTCCGAATAGCACGAATAACATTTTGCAGGATTGTCATAGTCTCTTCTGCGATTCGGTCTTCATATCGTTTATCTATCGTTGGCCAGGCACTTTTGGCAAGACTCTCGCAGCTCATGTCTTTCTGTATGTCGATTTTGTTTTCAAGAGCAATCCTTTTTAGATTATGCCACAATTCCTCCGTAATAAAAGGCACAAAAGGATGCAAGAGGTGTAATATTTGATCAAAAACCTGTGCAAGGACTGTTTGCGCCACCTTTTTATCCCGAAAACTCACAGGTTCGTATAAACGCGCCTTCACGATTTCCAGATACCAATCGCAGAAGGAGTGCCAGGTAAAATCGTAGACATGCATAGCTGCGTCATTAAATTTGAATTGTTCGAGGGATAAGGTACATGCTTTTATAGTTGAGTTTAATCGGCTGAGAATCCATCTGTCTTCAAACTGATAGTCAGTTGGTATGGGTGGTTCGATCTCTTTCGGATGCTCGTCTTTTAAATTCATCATGATAAACCGTGCCGCATTCCACAACTTGTTGGTGAAGTTACGCCCCATTTCAAATTTGCTCTCAGATAGTTTTATATCCTGACCTTCTGTGGTGATTACAGTAATCGAAAATCGCACGGCATCAGCGCCGTACTGGTCAATCATGACAAGTGGGTCAATGCCATTCCCCAGCGATTTGCTCATTTTCCTGCCAATCTCGTCAAGGATTGTTCCGTGGATATAAACGTTAGAGAAGGGGACGTTTCGCATGATCTCAAGCCCCATCATCACCATTCGCGCTACCCAGAAATAGATGATTCCACGGTCGGTAACAAGGGTAGACGTCGGATAATAGTATCTTAACTCGGAAGTTTCTTTCGGCCAGCCCATCGTAGAAAATGGCCACAACGCAGAACTGAACCATGTGTCCAGCACATCCTCATCCTGTTTGAGCGTTGTACTACTGCATTTTGAGCACTTCCTGGGTGCGCTGTTCGATACGGTAATTGCACTGCATTCCTGGCAATACCATGCGGGAATACGATGTCCCCACCAGATCTGCCTTGAAATACACCAGTCACGCACATTTTCAAGCCAGCTCAAATAGATCTTTTCCCAGCGTTCCGGGAAGAATGTCACTAATTTATTTTTGGAAGCCTGGATAGCGGCATCCGCAAGGGGACGCATCTTTACAAACCACTGGTCTGAAATATACGGCTCAATAACGGTATGGCACCGATAGCAATGTCCGACAGAATGTTTGTGAGGACTGACCATTTCGATATATTTCTTTAATTTCAACTCTTCTACAAGGGCATTTCTGCATTCAAATCGATCCAGCCCCTCATATTCCCCTGCACGTTCATTCATAATTCCACTCTCTTGCATAACAACAATGGGGGTTAAATTGTGGCGTTTGCCCATTTCAAAATCGTTGGGGTCGTGAGCAGGAGTAACCTTGACTGCCCCTGTTCCAAAGGACGTATCCACAAAATCATCCGCAATTATGGGCATTTCCCGGCCAACGATAGGGAGCGTAAGTATCTCGCCTATCATGTCCTTATAGCGGTCATCTTTTGGATTAACGGCTACAGCAACGTCGCCCAGCATAGTTTCAGGACGGGTTGTGGCTACAACAATATAAAGATGCGGTGCATCCTTGAAGGGATATTTTATGTGCCACAGGTGTCCCTCGTGCTCTTCGTGCTCAACCTCGTCATCGGCAATAGCTGTGCAGCATCGTGGACACCAGTTGACCATGTATTTGCCCTTGTATATTAAACCCCTCTCAAAGAGACGGACGAAAGTCTCCTTCACTGCTGCCGAGAGTCCTTCATCCATAGTGAAGCGTTCCCGTGCCCAGTCGCAGGAACTCCCCAGTTTTTTCAACTGATTGATGATGGTCGATCCGTACTGGTTCTTCCATTTCCAGACCTCTTCAATAAAGCGCTCACGTCCCAGATGTTCACGCTTGATATGTTTTGCGGCCAGTTCCCGTTCGACCACATTCTGGGTGGCAATGCCTGCATGGTCTGTGCCGGGCATCCAGAGGGCATTGTATCCCTGCATGCGTCTCCAGCGGATTACAATATCCTGGATAATATTATTTAAGGCATGTCCCATATGGAGCACCCCTGTTACGTTTGGGGGTGGGATGACAATGGCATAAGGTTTCTTTGAGGAATCCGGTATACTGTGGAAAATCCCTTTTTCTTCCCAGAAGCGGTACCATTTGTCTTCTATTTCTTTAGGATTGTATTGCGTCGATAGTAATTGTATAGGAATTTTCATTTTATTTAAGCGGGTTATACGATGTATGGCATAGAGAATCCCCAGTCCTCCCCCTGTCCCCCTCCGGAGGGGGATAAAGGGGGAGGACTGGGGTTGTAAACTTGTCCTCGTGAAAACGGGGATAGCCCAAAAAAAACACAACCCCCTGAATCGTTCGACTGAGCTCACGACGAAGTCCCCCTTTTTTAAGGGGGACTTAAACGGAATAACTTGTCCACGAATAAACACAAATCTGCACGAATAATGAAAATCATC
>Ga0209324_10003957_pt1 | contig 10154 bp, 6 predicted proteins | sample Rifsed19ft3_FD_184015 | JGI IMG/M metagenome (GOLD analysis project Ga0209324, IMG submission 184015) | Soil microbial communities from Rifle, Colorado, USA - sediment 19ft 3 (version 2) | ecosystem: Environmental > Terrestrial > Deep subsurface > Rock core/Sediment | place: Rifle, Colorado...
GGCCCGAGGCGATCTCGAGCCATTTTCGGATGCGGTTGGCATCGCCTATCCGCGTGTACTTGCCCCAGGAATCGAGCAGCACGATGATCACCGTGCGCCCGGCGAGTGTCGCCTGCATGACCAGGCACCTTCCTGCCTCGTTGATGAAGCCGGTTTTCGACAGTCCGATATCCCAGGCGCCGCTGCCCACCAGGCGGTTGGTATTGCGGAAAGCAACCGGGTGCCCTCCGCCGAGGCTTACTTTATAGTCTTTAGCGGTCGTATATTCGCGGATCTTCGCATAGCGGTGCGCGGAGCGGACCAGCGTGGCGAGGTCCTCGGCGGTGGAAACGTTGGTGCTCGACAATCCCGTCGGGTCGGCGAAGCGCGAGCCGCGCATGCCCAGAAGCCGAGCCTTCAGGTTCATGGCGCGCACGAACGATTCCGGTCCGCCTGGATAGGCGCGCCCGAGCGCGGAGGCGGCGCGGTTCTCCGAGGCCAGGAGTGCGAGCCGGAGCAGTTCGTCGCGGGTGAGCGGCGCGCCCACGCGAAGCCGCGAATGCGAACCGCGCAGCGAGTCGACATCGTCCTTGGTGATGAGGATTTTCTCCCCCGGATCGAGGTTCGCGTCGAGCACCACCATCGCCGTCATGAGCTTGGTGATGGAGGCGATCGGCACGACCGCCTGCGCGTTCTTGCCGTACAGTATGTCGCCCGACTGCTGGTCCAGGACGAGCGCGGCGTGGGATTTCAGCTTCAGCCCTGCGCCCGGCGCTTGCTCAGACTCCGCGCTCCCTGCGACCGCGGGCCCGATGCCCGCCGCGATCGCAGCCGCCAACACAACGCGTGCAAGAAACAGGGTTCGCAATCGACTCCTCCGGCTGCGGTTCGCGGCAGTTTAGCGGGGCATGTCATGAATTGCAACAAAAATAACGGGATAGCGTCATTTGTTGATGCAGCACAGGATATCCCCGGCCGAACGGGTCCGGCAGTGGATCATGCCTCGGGGCGACGCGCGGCCAGCGGCGGAAAACCTCGGTTCTACTCCGCTATTTCCAGCTCTTCCTGCAACTGCAGCGCCCACATCGCCGCGTAGGCGCCTTCGGCCTCGAGCAGCTCGCGGTGCGTGCCGCGCTCGACGATGCGCCCGTGGTCCATGACCAGGATCTGGTCCGCATCCATGATGGTCGAAAGGCGGTGCGCGATCATGAGCGTGGTGCGGCCCTTCGCGATGCGGTCCAGTTCGGCCTGAATCGCCTTTTCCGCTTTCGAATCCAGTGCCGACGTGGCCTCGTCGAAAACCAGGATCTGCGGATCCTTCAGCAGCGCGCGCGCGATCGCCACCCGCTGCTTTTCACCGCCGGAGAGCTTGAGGCCGCGCTCGCCCACCGCAGACTGATACTCGTCGGGCAGGGTTTTGATGAATTCGTGGATATGCGCTGAACGGGCTGCGGCATATACCTCTTCGCGGCCCGCCAAAATGCGTCCGTAGTGGATGTTGTAAAAGATGGTGTCGTTGAACAGGACTGTGTCCTGCGGCACGATCCCGATCGCGGCGCGCACGGAGGCCTGCGTCACGTCGCGGATATCGACCCCGTTCACGGTGATGCGGCCGGTGCTGACGTCGTAGAAGCGGAACAGCAGGCGCGCGAGCGTCGACTTGCCCGAGCCCGAGTGGCCGACTACCGCCACGGTCTTGCCCGCAGGAACCTCGAAGCTGACGTCCTCGAGTATCCGCCGCCTGCCGTCATAGCTGAACGACACGTGCTCGAAGCGGATGCTCGGGTCGGATACATCGAGCGCAGGCGCCCCCGGATTGTCCTCGACCTCGCGGTTTTCCCGGAGCAGCCGGAACATGCGTTCCATATCGGCGAGCGACTGCTTGATCTCGCGGTAGACCACCCCGAGGAAATTAAGCGGAATGTAGAGCTGGATCATGAACGCGTTGACGAGCACCAAATCACCCAGGGTCATCGTGCCCGCCACCACGCCCGAGGTCGCCCGCCACATGACCAGCGTGACCCCGACGGCGACGATGGACGCCTGGCCGACATTGAGCGCGGAGAGCGCGGTCTGGGACTTCACCGCCGCGCTCTCGTAGTGCTGCAGGCCCTCGTCGTAGCGCCGCGCTTCGTGCTGCTCGTTGCCGAAATACTTCACCGTCTCGTAATTGAGCAGGCTGTCGATCGCCCGCGTGCTGGCCCTGGAGTCCTGCTCGTTCATCTGCCTTCTGTACTTGGTGCGCCACTCGGTAACCGTGACGGTGTACCCGATGTAGCCGGTCAGCGTGACGGCGGTAATCACGGTGAACCAGATCTCGTACTTCACCAGCAGTATCCCCGTGACCAGCGAGATCTCCACCAGCGTGGGAAAAATACTGTACACCGCATAGCCGAGAAGGCTCGAAATGGCGCGTGTGCCCCGTTCCAGGTCGCGCGACACGCCGCCGGTCTGCCGATCCAGGTGGAAGCGCAGCGAAAGCGAGTGCAGATGGCGGAACACCTGCAGGGCCACGCGGCGCACCGCGCGCTGCTCGACCTTGGCGAACACCAGTTCGCGCAGCTCGGTGAACAGTGTCGTCGACATGCGCAGCAGCCCGTAGCCGAGCAGCAGCACCAACGGCACCGCCACCAGCGCCTTGTCGACCGAGAGCAGGTCGACGATCTCCTTCATGATCAGCGGCACGCCGACGTTGGCGAGCTTTGCGCCCACCAGAAACGCGAACGCGAGCATGACCCGTCCCCTGAACTCCCAAAGATAGGGAAGCAGCGGAGCGAGCGCGCGCCACTCGCTGCGCGCTCGCTTCGGTGCGGCGCGTTCCCCGGGCGGCGCGGGAATCGAGGTCTCGTGACGGTGCATGGCTGCAGTTTAGCAGGGCGGTGCCCCTGCACACGCCGCGGCGCAGGCGCGCCACCGGTGCAAGCACCGGGTCGCACCGGAGCGAATACAGGGCCATAATGTGGCGTGGCGGCCCGTCACTGGCTTCATGAGCGGCGCAAGCAGGCCGATAACCGCAGGATGCCCCTCAGCAGGATATGGGAAATGAGCGAGACCACTGGACTCGTGTTCGATTTCGAAGCATGGGCGACGCTCGCCCGCGAGCATCCGGAGGAATTCGAGCGCCGGCCCGGGCAGGGCGCAAAGCCGCCTGAGGAGCACTCGACATGGGCTGGACGGTACTGACCCTACTCGCCGCCGCCGTTGCGGCGCTGCTGTTCATTCCGGTCGCGAGGCGCGCCCTCATCAGCGACCCGCTGCTCGCGATCTACCGCCGCATCCTGCCCCCGATGTCGCAGACGGAGCAGGAGGCCATCGACGCCGGCACCGTCTGGTGGGACGGAGAACTCTTCTCGGGCAAGCCCGACTGGGCCAAGCTCATCGCATTCCCGCAACCCAGGCTGACCCCCGAGGAACTCGCGTTCCTCGACAACGAGACCGAGCAGTTGTGCGCGATGGCCAGCGACTGGGAGACGTCCCATATCCACCATGACCTGCCGCCGCAGGTGTGGCAGTTCGTGAAGGACCGGGGGTTCCTGGGAATGATCATCCCCAGGAAATACGGCGGCAAGGAGTTCTCCGCCTACGCGCATTCGCAGGTCGTCACCAAACTCGCCAGCCGCTGCAGCGTCGCCGCGGTGCACGTGATGGTGCCCAATTCGCTGGGCCCGGCGGAACTGCTGCTGCATTACGGCACCGAAGAACAGAAGAACCATTACCTGCCGCGCCTGGCCAAGGGAATCGAGATTCCCGCGTTCGCCCTCACCAACCCGCACGCCGGCTCCGACGCGGCCTCGATTCCCGACCTGGGCGTCGTCTGCAAGGGCATGTGGGAAGGCCGCGAAGTGCTCGGCATGCGTCTCACCTGGGACAAGCGCTACATCACCCTGGGCCCCATCTGCACCGTGCTCGGCCTGGCCTTCCGGCTCCACGACCCCGAACACCTGCTCGGCGACAAGGAAGACCTGGGTATTACCTGCGCGCTCGTGCACTCAAACACGCCGGGGGTCGACATCGGGCGCCGCCACCTGCCGCTGAATGCGACCTTCCAGAACGGCCCCACCTCCGGGCGCGACGTGTTCGTCCCCATCGACTGGATCATCGGCGGGCCGGCAATGGCCGGCCAGGGCTGGCGCATGCTCATGGAGAGCCTGGCCGCGGGGCGCTCGATCTCCCTGCCCTCGACTTCGTGCGGCTACGCCAAGCTCGCGGTTCGCGCCACCGGCGCCTACGCGCGCGTGCGCCAGCAGTTCAAGACCTCGATCGGCAAGTTCGAAGGCGTCGAGGAGGCGCTGACGCGCATGGGCGGCAATCTCTACATGATGGAGGCCACGCGCATCCTCACCGCATCCGCCGTGGACCTGGGCGAAAAGCCCTCGGTCATTTCGGCGATCGCCAAGTACCACCTGACCGAGCGCGGCCGCAGCGTGGTGAACGACGCGATGGACATCCTCGGCGGCAAGGGCATCTGCCTGGGCCCCAGCAACTTCATGGGCCGCGCCTACCAGCAGTTGCCGGTCGCCATCACCGTCGAGGGCGCCAACATCCTCACCCGCAGCCTCATCATCTTCGGCCAGGGCGCGATCCGCTGCCATCCTTACGTGCTGGCCGAAATCAACGCCACCCGCGAGAGCGGCCGCGCCAAGGCCTCGCGCGATTTCGACGCGGCGCTGTTCGGCCACATCCGCTTCGCCGTCTCGAACTGCGCGCGCGCGTTCGTGCTGGGCGTCACCGGGTCGCAGTGGGCGCATGTGCCTGCGGTGGCGCCGGAGACCCGGCGTCACTTCCAGAAACTGACGCGCTTCTCGGCCGCCTTCGCGTTCCTCGCCGACGTCTCCATGCTGGTGCTCGGGGGCGGGCTGAAGCGACGTGAAAAACTCTCGGCGCGCCTGGGCGACGTGCTCTCCTACATGTATCTGTGCTCGGCCGCGCTCAAGCGCTATGAAGACCAGGGACGCCAGCAGGCCGACCTGCCGTTGCTGGAGTGGTCGGTGTGGGACGCGATGTTCCGCGCGCAGAACGCGATCGAGGGCGTCATCTCCAACTACCCGAGCCGGCTCGTCGGCTGGTTCCTGCGCCTGGTCATCTTTCCGCTCGGGCGCCCCTACGTGGTCCCCTCGGACCGGCTGGGACACGAGGTGGCGCGGCTGCTGATCGCACCCTCGGGCACACGCGACCGGCTCACCGCCGGAATATACTTGCCGAAGACCGAGAGCGAGCCCATCGGATGCCTCGAGGCGGCGCTCGAGGCGGCGATCCGTGCCGAAGGCGTGGAGCAGAAGATCCGCGCCGCGCAGAAGGACGGCAGGCTGAAGGCGGCCGGTGCGGAGGAAATCGCTCGGGCCGGGCTCGCCGCAGGGGTCATCTCCGCCGGCGAACACGCGCTGCTCGAGCGCGCGGCGCAGTTGCGGAACCAGGTGATACGCGTGGACGATTTTCCGCAGGACTTCGGCATCCCCCGGGCCCTGCAGCCCGCGCTCAAGGCCACCGCCTGATCCGCCGTCCGAACTACGGGAGACGCCATGAACAAACCCGTCTACATCGTCGACGGCGCACGCACGCCGTTCCTGAAGTCGCGCAACCGCCCCGGCCCGTTCGCGGCGAGCGATCTCGCCACGGCCGCGGGCCGAGCGCTGCTCATGCGAGCGCCGTTTTCACCCAGCGAGCTCGACGAGGTGATCCTCGGCTGCGCCGCGCCCTCGGTGGACGAGGTCAACATCGGCCGGGTCGCGGCGCTGCGCATGGGCTGCGGGCTCAAGGTCCCGGGATGGACGGTGATGCGCAACTGCGCAAGCGGCATGCAGTCGATCGATTCGGGCATCGCCAACATGATGACGGGACGCTCGGAACTGGTTCTCGCAGGCGGCGTCGATGCGCTGTCGCGCGCCCCGCTGCTGTACTCCGACAGGATGGTCACGTGGTTCTCGCGCTTCATGGCCGCGAGGACGCCGCTGCAGAAAGCCGGCATGTTCCTGAAGCTCAGCCCCGCGCAACTGCTGGCGCCGGTCGTCGCCATCATGAAGGGCCTCACCGATCCTGTCGTCGGCCTGCTGATGGGACAGACGGCGGAAAACCTCGCCTGGCGCTTCGGCATCACGCGCGAGCAGATGGACGAATACTCGGCGCGCAGCCACGCGCGCGTGATCCGCGCGCAGCAGAGCGGGTGGCTGACGCGCGGTCATGACGGCCTCGCGGCCGAGATCGTGCCGGTCTACGACGCCGACGGGAACCTCTACGCCGATGACGACGGCGTGCGCAGCGACTCCACAGCGGAGAACCTCGCGAAACTCAAGCCCTTCTTCGACCGCAAGTACGGGAACGTCACCGCGGGCAACTCTTCGCAGATCACCGACGGCGGCGCCTGGGTGGTGCTCGCGAGCGAAGAGGCCGTGCAGCGCCACGGCCTGGCCCCGGTGGGCCGCATCCTCGATGCGCAGTGGGCGGGGCTGGACCCGGCGCAAATGGGCCTGGGTCCCGTGCACGCCGCCACGCCGATCCTGAAGCGGCGCGGCCTGGGACTGAACGATCTGGATGCCTGGGAGATCAACGAGGCATTCGCCGCCCAGGTGCTCGGCTGCGTTGCCGCCTGGAAGGACGACGCGTACTGCCGCGAACAGCTCGGCCTGGACGCGGCGCTGGGCGAACTCGACATGGAGAAGCTCAACGTGGACGGCGGCGCGATCGCACTGGGCCATCCGGTGGGCGCCTCGGGCACGCGCATCGTGCTGCATCTGCTGCACGTGCTCAAGCGCACCGGCGGCAGCAAGGGAATCGCTTCGATCTGCATCGGCGGCGGCCTGGGCGGCGCTATGCTCATCGAAGCGATTTGACCGTCATTCCCGCTCCTGCACGAATGACCCCTGGGGAAACCGGACCATGGCACACAAGCACTGGAAACTCGACACCGACCGCGACAACATCGCCTGGCTCACTTTCGACAAGGCGGAGGCCTCGACCAACACGCTCTCGGGCGCAGTGGTCGCGGAATTCTCCGCGGTGCTCGACGAACTGCGCGCGAGCAACCCGCGGGCGCTCGTCATCCGCTCGGGCAAGTCCTCCGGCTTCATCGCCGGCGCGGATGTCGAGGAATTCACGACCATCGCCTCTACCGACGACGCGCTGGCGATCGTGCGCCGCGGCTGGGACGTGATGAACAAGCTCGCGGCGCTGCCCTTCCCCACGCTCGCGCTCGTGAACGGCTTCTGCATGGGCGGCGGCCTGGAACTCGCGCTCGCGTGCCGCTACCGCATCGCCGTCGACCAGCCGGGCACGCGCTTCGCGCTCCCGGAGGTGATGCTGGGCATCCTCCCGGGCTGGGGCGGCGTGATGCGCCTGCCGCGCGTGGTCGGCCCCACGGCGGCGCTGGACATGATGATGACCGGGCGCAGCGTCGATGCCCGCCGGGCCAAGCGCATGGGGCTGGCCGACGCGAGCGTGCCGCCGCGGGTCATGGACAACAGCGCGCGCATCATGGCGCTCGAGGCGCCGCCGCAGAAAAAACTCCCGGTCCTGCAGTCGTTGATGAATTTGCCGCTGTTGCGGCCCCTGGTCGCTTCGATGGCACGCAAACAGCTCGCCGCCCGAGTGCAGCGCGAGCATTACCCGGCCCCGTACGCGATCCTCGAGCTGTGGCAGAAGTACGACGGTGATCCCTTCGCGCCGCCCGCCGGCGATCCCGCCTCGGTGGCAACGCTCGTGGAAGGAAACACCGCGCGCAACCTGATCCGCATCTTCTTCCTCCAGGAACGCATGAAGTCGCTCGGCAAGGAGTCCGGCTTCGAGGCGCGGCACGTGCACGTGATCGGCGCCGGCGTCATGGGCGGCGACGTCGCCGCCTGGTGCGCGATGCGCGGCCTCACCGTCACGCTGCAGGACCAGAATGCAGGCGCGCTGGCACCGGCGATGAAGCGCGCCCACGCGCTGTTCAAGCGCCGGCTGCGCGACCAGAGGCTCATCCGCGATGCCGCGGACCGGCTGATCCCGGATATCGCCGGCGACGGCGCGCGCAGAGCCGATGTCATCATCGAGGCGATATTCGAGAACCTGGAAGTGAAGCGCGAGCTTTTCGCGAAGCTGGAAGCGGTCGCGAAGCCAGGCGCCATTCTCGCCACCAACACGTCCAGCCTCAAGCTCGCCGATATCGGCGCCAACTTCGCCAATCCCTCGCGGCTGGTGGGCATCCACTTCTTCAACCCGGTGGCGCAGATGCAGCTAGTGGAGATCGTCTCTGGCGCCAACACCGACGGTGAGACCGCAAGAATGGCGGCCGCCTTCGTGCGCCAGATCGACAAGCTGCCGCTGCACGTGAAGGATTCGCCCGGATTCCTCGTCAACCGCGTGCTGGGGCCGTATCTCAACCAGGCGCTGAGAATGGTCGACGACGGCATGGCGCCGGAAACGCTGGACGCCGCGATGACCCGGTTCGGCATGCCGATGGGCCCGATCGAACTGGCCGACACCGTGGGCCTCGACATCTGCATCCACGCCGGCAAGGCGCTCGCCGGGGGCAACACCGAGCCGCCGAAGAAACTCGCCGATCTCGTGGCCGCCGGCAACCTGGGCAAGAAGAGCGGCCGCGGATTCTACGCGTGGCAGGACGGCAAGGCGCACAAGGGCGCGGTCGGCGCGGTGACACCGGAACTCATCGAGCGCCTGATCGCGCCCTACCTCAAGGAAGCGCAGGCCGTGGTGGCCGAAGGCATCGTCGCCGATGCGGACCTGGCGGATGCCGGGTTGATCTTCGGCACCGGCTTTGCCCCGTTCAGGGGCGGGCCGCTGAATTATCTGGCTTCGGAAGGCCTTCGCCCATGACCGACAAGGCAAAGCTCCCCGAAAGCGGCACGCTGACGCTGCGCGTGGTGCCTATGCCCGCCGACGCGAACCAGCACGGCGACATCTTCGGCGGCTGGATCATGGCGCAGGTCGACTTGGCAGGCGGCGTCGTCGCATCCCAGCGCTCCCGCGGCCGCGTGGCGACCGTCGCGGTGAACTCGTTTCTGTTCAAGCACCCGGTGTTCATCGGCGACGTGCTGTCCTTCTATACCGACATCGTGCGCGTGGGAAACACCTCGATCACCATCAACGTCGAGGTCTACGCGCAGCGCAACCCCGCCGACATCGCGGTCGTGAAAGTCACCGAGGCCACGCTCACCTACGTCGCCACCGGGCCCGACGGCAGGCCGCGGCCGGTTCCTCCGCACAATACCTGAGCCGCCCGGTCAAGGCGCGCCCGCGCGGCATCGACGCGCCGCGCACGGCACGAATCGCTGCTTTTCACGCCTGGGGCCGCCTGGCGCGCTCGGCGAGGATGTTCACGAAGTTGCCGACGACCATCACCGCCGCGCCGGCCAATACGAGCCAGTCGAGCTTTTCCCCGTAAAAGACGAATCCCACCGCGGCGATGAGCGGCAGGCGCAGGAAATCCATGGGCACCACGACCGTCGCATCGGCCAGTTGCAGGGCGCGCGTCATGCAGTAGTGCGCGCTCAGGCCCGTGACGCCCACCACCACCAGCCATGGCCACATGGCGGGCGGCGGCGTCACCCAGTGGATCAGCGCGGGAACCAGGCCCAGCGGCAGCTGGATCACGGTCATGTAGAACAGTATGGCGAGGGCCGATTCCGTGGAGGCGAGCTTGCGGGTCAGCACGTAGGACATCGCGTAACACGCCGCGGCGGCCAGCACCGCCAGTGCGGCCGGGTGGACTGCGGCCAGCCCCGGCCGCAGGATGATCAGCACGCCGGCGAGTCCGAACCCGATTGCCAGCAGCCGCGGTCCGGTTATCCGCTCCCCGAGCAGCAGCGGCGCCATGATTGCCGCCCACATCGGCGTCGTGAACTCGATCGCGAACACCTCGGCCAGCGGAATCATGGCGATCCCGTAGAACCAGCCGAACTGTCCGCCGAAGTGGCCGACGTTGCGCACCAGGTGCACCCCGAAGCGCTTCCCCGATATCTGGCCCCAGCCGCTGCGCGTCAGCAGCACACTCACGATCACCAGGCCCACCAGGCTGCGGAAAAGCAGGATCTCGAAGATGCCCAGCTTGGCGGCCGCCATTTCGCGCCCGCCAATGGCCATGGCCATGAACGAGGAGAGCGCGCCCATCATCCAGAACGTTGCGGTGATGACGGGATGCCGGCCGGCAGGGATATTGATCAGCAATGTTCTAAATCGTCGTG